>Ga0114978_10000338_pt1 | contig 38884 bp, 33 predicted proteins | sample S_140212_EF_Meta_FD_87027 | JGI IMG/M metagenome (GOLD analysis project Ga0114978, IMG submission 87027) | Freshwater microbial communities from Lake Simoncouche, Canada to study carbon cycling - S_140212_EF_MetaG | ecosystem: Environmental > Aquatic > Freshwater > Lake | place: Lake...
AGAGAGAAAGTTAAGAGAGAAAGTTAAGAGAGAAAGTTAAGAGAGAAAGTTAAGAGAGAAAGTTAAGAGAGAAAGTTAAGAGAGAAAGTTAATACTTCACGGTGATCTACCTTGACCTGAGTAGAATAATCTTAAGGTCACTACCTTGTCATTTCGAGGGTTGTCTGTGCACAGAATCTTCCGGCTCCGAAAGCGCTCTCTGCTTGTTTGCAGCATGTTACTTTATTGTGCTTGTGCTAACGCCCAACAAGAATTTTTGTGTACACAGATAAATCAACCCGCCACTGCCGCGTTTGATTTTACTGACAGCCTTGCCCGTTGGGGCAACACGAACGTGTATAACATTGATGATGCGCCACACCGCGTCAGATCGATCACCATCAACACCTTGCCTATCTTTGACGAATCTAATCCAGCAGAAAACCGACTTTTGTACCGCTGGGCCAATGCCATTCATTACGTAACTGAACCCCATATAATTGCAGAACAAGTATTATTCACAGCCAACATGCCTGTGAACTCAAGTTTGCTGGCTGAGAGTGAACGAATCTTGCGCGAGCGCAAATATGTGGGCGACGCCAAAATTCGAGTGTTACAGGATTGCGACAATACTGTGGATTTGGAAGTCGTAACACGCGAGGTGTGGACGCTTAGCCCAGACATTACCTACAAGGCTGCTGGCGGACACTCCACTACCGGTATTGGTGTTTCTGATTCCAACATTCTGGGCAGCGGACAATCTCTTGCCTTCAAGGTTAAAAAAGATCAGGAACGCAATTCTGCTTTGCTCGCCTTCAAAAACCCGAATATCCGTGGCTCTCGTATCGAAATCAACGCGGAATATGCTAAAAACTCTGATGGTCATCATTATTATTTGCAAACAGGTTTGCCGTTTTTTGCTTTGGAGAATAAGCGCGCCTGGAATTTTAATTATGAATCCACCAGCGAGGTGCTTACCCAATATCAGTTTGGTGAACAGGTTTCCCAGTTGCAGCACAACACTCGCAACACTGATATCCAATATGGATTTTCCACTGGTCGACAAGGCGCCAGCATAAAACGTTTCAGTTTTGGCCTGCATGTTGAAGAGCATCAGTACCAAAATATTTTTGCACTGCCTGCACCAACAGCCTTGGGTCTGAACTTGGATTTACGCTACCCTTTTACGCAGTTCGAAGCCATTGAAGACAGTTACGTCGAAGGCTACAACATCGGTCAGATTAAACGCACCGAGGATTTACATATCGGTCATCATCTACGCGTCATTGTTGGCTTTGCACCCGGCAGCGACAACAGCCTGATCGTTAAAGGAGAATACACCGATACGCTGCTCTACCGGCCCAAACTTTTATTACAAGTGGCGACCAACTGGGATGGCAGGCGGGATCAGCATTCAGGTTCCTGGCAAGATACAGTGATGCATCTGGAGCTTAATTTGAATCGCGGCCAAACCGATAGACGCAGCCTGTTCTTAAGCCTTTCAGCCAACCATTCGATTAATCTCAATAATGGTCGTCAGGTAGATTTGGGGGGCAGCAGCGGTTTACGTGGTTTCGATAACCATTTCCTCAATGGCAACACTGCGTTGAAATTTACCGCTGAAGAACGGGTGTTCACCGATTATCATTTTTTGCAGTTGGTGCGGCTAGGATTTGCTGTTTTCTATGACGCGGGGCGCGTATTTGGCAACTCTAATCCCTTGATGCAGAACATATATCAGAATATTGGAGTGGGTTTGCGGTTGGCCCCCAGCAGGTCTGAATCCGGCCAGATCGTACACCTCGACCTAGCCTATCCGATCAATGACAAGATACCCGGTGGAAGTGGTATACAATTTATCGCAGAAGTGAAGAAATCATTCTAGGGTTGCTTCCATATGGCATTCTCAATAGAATGCCGCCTCTTTTTCTGTACCTGACTTTTTACCCGACTTTCAACAAGAAGGGCAATTTGTCTACTACATAACTCCTTGTCTTACCTAAAGCCCCTGGGTTTTTTGGAAGACATTAACCCGTGAGGAGCTTCAATGCGCCACTATGAAATAATCTTTATGGTGCATCCTGACCAATCTGAACAAGTTGGTGGGATGATCGAACGTTATACCAAAATGATCAAAGATTCTGGAGGTGCAGTGCACCGTTTGGAAGACTGGGGTCGACGTCAACTGTCTTACCCGATCAATAAAATCCACAAAGCCCACTACGTTCTGATGAATATCGAATGTGGTCAGGCTGTACTGGACGAAATCACCTCTATATTCCGTTACAACGACGCCATCATCCGTAATCTCGTAATCAAACGTAATTCCGCAGTGACCGAAATGTCGCCCATTCAGAAGTTTGAAAACGAGAATCGTGAGCGCAAAGCCCGTACCACTCAGCGTATGCGCGCCGAAGAAGCGACAACCGGCGAATTTGAAGGCGAAGAAAGTGACGACGAGGCTGAAGCAGCAGACGCCAACTAAAAGGCATCGCTACTGCACAGATACCGTTTCCCAGTTATATAAGTATAAAGTTACAGGAGATTCATCATGGCGCGTTTCTTCCGACGCCGTAAATACTGCCGCTTCACCGCAGAAGGCATTACCGAAATCGATTACAAAGATCTAGAAACACTGAAAGCCAACGTTTCTGAAACTGGAAAAATTGTGCCCAGTCGTATTACCGGCACCAAAGCACGTTATCAGCGTCAGTTGGCAACTGCCATTAAACAGGCACGTTTTCTGGCGTTGATTCCGTACACTGATTCACACGAAGCTTAAGAACAAATTTAAGGCCCTACCGGAAATTACATGCGCGGCTTAGCCGAATATGCAATGACTGGTCGCCGCCAAGCAATTACTGTAGCGGTGTTGTTTGGATTGGTGCCTTTGTTTTACCTGCTCAGCGCTGCAGTTGTGGCATTGGTAGTGTTACGCAAAGGTTTGCAGGAAGGATTACTGGTACTACTTTGGGCTCTGCTACCGGCAGGATTGCAATGGTTAACCGGCGATACCAGCTACGTGTTTGTTCTGTTAGGTGTGGCTTTGTTGGCTAATGTTTTGCGCGCCACTGGATCTTGGTCGAAAGCATTGTTGGTTACCACGGTGCTGGGATTGATCCTGCAAATAAGCCTAGTAGTTCAAACGGGTTATGTAACAAAAATTGAAACAGCCGTCGGTGAATTGATGGCGAATGGCCAAATCTTGCAATTACCGCAAGATGGCCAGATGACCGCAGCTACTCCTACCGAAGTGGTTGCATTGTTAATGAGTTTTTACGGTGCTTATCACATACTGATGCTGGTCAGCAGCTTGTTGTTGGCAAGAGCATGGCAGGCTAGGTTGTATAACCCTGGTGGATTTCAACAGGAGTTTCACAACCTGCGGATTGCCCCAGGCATCTTGCTGGTGTTGCTGAGCTTGTTACTCGCCAGTTGGTATGGCCTGCAACCGCTTGCAGATTGGCTACCGATTTTTTGTATGGTACCCATGCTCACCGGGCTGGCAGTAATCCACAGTGTGGTTGCCAATCGTAAGTTGGGTAAGAGTTGGCTGGTGATGGCCTACCTGGTGTTGTTGCTGATGCCACCGGTAATAATCATGCTGGGCTTTGCAGATGGCGCAATCGATATTCGTTTGCGTCTGAATAAATTAACCAAAGATTAAACAAAAGATATTAACGAGGTTTGCAATGGAAGTTATCTTGCTGGAAAAAGTAGGCCGCATGGGCAACGTAGGCGACAAAGCTAACGTTAAGTCTGGTTACGCCCGCAATTATTTGTTCCCTTATGCCAAGGCGATTCCGGCCACCAAGGAAAACCTGGCTAATTTCGAAGCTCGTAAAGTTGAGCTGCTGGCAGTTGCCGCAACTAAATTGGTTGCCGCACAAGCGCGTGCTACCAAACTTAATGGTCTGCGCATAACCATCGAAGCAAATGCTGGTGAAGAAGGTAAATTGTTCGGTTCCGTCGGAACCCGCGATATTGCTGATGCCATCACTCTTGCCGGTCAGCCGGTTGAGAAAAGCGAAGTGTTGCTACCAGGTGGTGCCTTGCGTGAAATCGGTGAGTTTCAAGTTGCACTTGCTCTGGGCAGCGAAGTAAGTGCCACCATCCAATTGTTGGTTGTTGGCTCCAAGTAAGCTGCTTTGACTGATACTTGTACATGGGCGCAGCGTGATGCTGCGCCCGCACTTTTACTTAGAACTCCCCTATCAAACGGGCTTCCCACAACACTGTAGTATCCAAAGCCTGGCTATAAACCAGCTTGGCATCGAAGTTTGTGTTATCAAATCCTAATACTTCATATAAGGCTTCAAACGCCTGACCCGGTTTGGCGCTGCCATTTTCGGTTACCGAATTATTCAACACTTTCAGCTTGGTGAGATCGGTTACTTCCTCGGCAAGATTGATCAAACCCTCATCCCGCATACCGGCAAGAAATACAAACTGATTACCGCCTGGCGCTGGAAACGTCGACAACATGCCATAGTCCCGAAAACTGTTTTCTCCTACTGATAACCCTGAGCTATTGGTATAAACCAAATTGTCGTTGAGGTTTATCAGTTCATCGTAGGTAATCCCAATGGCCAGACCTGATGCTGCAAACATCAGATCATTCAACTTTTGCATGCCGCTTAAATACCCCAAATAAATAACGTGACGGCCTACTAAATCTTCGGTGGTGAAATCTGACATCATTTTGATACTAACTCTGTTGGTGTCTCCCCCAAATATCCGCAGCACTTGTAACAGTGCGGTGGGCGTGCTGGTTGGGGTATAACCCAGATCCAAATTCATATAAGAAGCGTTTTTACCGATTTCCTGCATCGCGCGTAATTCCTGGCTAGAATTTATATCGAACTCGCGCACCATCCTGCTGACATTTCCTGTAGCGTCCATCTCCCCCATGATGTAGTAGTCACCAATCAGGATTAGTACCGGCAGTTCATCGTCCAGCAAAGGTTGCCAGAGTACCTGGTCTGCGTAAGGATTTATGAGCGCCGCTGCTGGCTGCTCAGCATTGTTATTGAAGAAGTTGAGCAGCAACATGATGAGGGCAAATCCGGCCAACCAAGGTGTGTAAGAACGCCTCTGTAACTGCCGTCCAGTGACACTGAGCTGGGCCTGCTCAATCACTGGTTCATCCTGACTAACATTTTCCTTGGTCACCAACAGGTATTGCCCTTTAGGGATATCAATACAATATTTTTCATTAACTCCATGGCGCGCAAAATATGTCGCAAGCTTGCCGCGCAGATGGTAGATATGTACGCGAACAATTGAATCTTTGCCCACATCAAAATCGGGTCCGCGCCCGAGCACATCTATGGCAATCGCCACTTCTTTGGGAGTGCTATTGTTGACCGCACACTCAACCAGATACTCCAAAATGGCAGCGTAGGTTCGCGAGCGGCCTAGCTCACCACTTTTAATGATACGTATGCTGAGGGCTCTGAGTTCTTCAGGTTCTATCACGGGGTAATGACCTAGGCTTAGTTACTCTTGAGGCGGGTGTTTTAAAACACCTCTACATAAGCCAAGCATTCTAGCGCGAAGATAAAGCGCAGAGTTAACGTTAAGTTTTTAAGGGCAAGATCGGTAATACAGACAATTTAACCAGTCATTAACGCCCATAAAAACCATTTGACCGGACAAACAAGGGAGTGCCACGGACAGAACAAACAAAACAACACATTGATTTTAAACGGTTATTTATATGCTCGCATAAAGATTAACTGCTTTTTAACTAAACCTAGGCGCCTTGTGTCACTCAGCGCCCCAAACTTTCTACCTGTTAGTAACTTAAAACTTGTAACTTACCCCAAGACGGAAATTTCTGGGTTCGGTAATCCGACTCATACGACAGTTGGTTTGCTCGCAATCTATGTCATCTGTGGTCATCCCAGCAGGATCCAGTCCTGCTACATAGGCAGGATAGTTATAGACGATTTCTTTATTTCTAGAATCGAGCAAATTTATAACTTCGGCATAAAAGGTGAGGGAATCCCAGTGATGCGCACCGCGCAGGTTGACCAAGGTCAAAGGCTCGGCACGATCAGAATTATCAGCTAGCAAGGGATACGGCCCCATATAACGGGTACGCAAACTGAGCTCCCAATTGTCACGGGTTGCTGAAATACCAAGCTGGGCCGCTTGTTCGAGGGAATTCTCGATGTAAGGGCCTTCAGGGTTATTAAGGAAACGTGCATCACTGTTGGTAAATACTGCATCTATGCCCAACCAGGTCAGCGGCTGCCAAAACATAGTTAGTTCTAGTCCTTCACGTGTGGAACTGCCCTTTGGCTCCACAGCATTGGAGTCCCCAATAAAGATCAGCTCACTGTCCTGATCTAACCACCAATAGGCTGCCGTAAATTTAAAATCACCTAAAGTAGTACGCGCGCCTAATTCCTTACCAGTACCAGGCGAAAGACCTGCCACAGGGTTAATATCATTGACCACACCACGCGCATCATTGGAATGAAAGCCTTTACCCCAATTGGCATACAACTCCACAATTTCGGTGGCAGCATAGGCAAGCCCCACTTTAGGGGAAACCCTAGATTCAGTAACTTGACCGGCATAACTGCCCGCCGTATGGGCGACCACATCGAAATCGTAATAGTCGCCGCGCACGCCACCCAATAGGCGTACTTTATCGCTTACATTCCAGGTGCTTTCCATAAACACACCCAGCGATCCTTCGGTGATTGCGTTGTCACTGATGTTGGCAACAAAGAATCCTCTGTCAAAGTGATCAACGCCGACCTTGCCTATATCATCTAAACGAAAATCCGCGCCAAGGTTAATGCGAAAGTTAGTGTTGTCTATTATCGATTTATTGGCAGTGCCGCCGAAGGTCCAGCGCCGATCAAATTGGTTAAGCTGGTAATCATAGGTAGGATTGGACTTCATCGACCAATCGTAAAACTGCATATACAACCCCGCATCCCAGTCAGCACCCAGCACCCGGCTGGTTAACATCCAACGCGAAGTTGAGCCGTCGGCCGTTGAATCCAAACTACAAAAAGCGTCAGCACATACACGGGTACCAATAGCGCGCTCAGGGATTTGTTCGGTGGGATTCCATTTAGCGTCGTAGCCGGACAAGGTAAAGGCAAGCTGTCCGATACCGGTAGCAATCAGATATTTGCTCCACAGTGATAGGTGCTGCAGAGCTTCCGGGCTTTGCCAGGGGCCGTCGTATTGCTTGTATTCACCCACCATCGTTAAGGTGCCCCCGTTCAAATTTTCACTCATGCCCCCAACGTAACGCTGCCAACCGTTCTCACCGAGTTCAGTGGAAACAAATGATCTGTCTAGGGCATCTATAGTTGAGATGAAAGACGCCCCTACCATGGCGAAATCACCGACATCAGCACGATAGGGACCCTTGCGATAATCAATTCGTTCGACAGTTTCCGGAATCAGGCCGTTTACATCCAGATAACCTTGCCCATGACCGTGTGAACGCATATTCAAGGGCATGCCGTCTGCGTAGGCTGTGTAATCAGTGCCGTGGTCGAGATTAAAGCCTCGCAGAAAATATTGGTTAGCCTTGCCGCTGCCGGAATGCTGTACTGCAACCATGCCGGGCATGGACTCCAATAACTCAGCGGTTTTGAACATGGGGCGAATTAACAAATCCGCACCACCGACCGAGCCTTCGCTAGCAGCTTCCGCCCGCCCGAGTAACTCCGTGTTGCGTCCAAACACGGCAATTTCCTCAATACCTGCGGCAGGAATTACGGTAGGTAAATTGGCAGAATTCGCATTTGGTTGCGCCGTGACGGCTGGTACGAGAAGCACTGCCAGCACCAATGCGGGCAGGGTGCCAAGGGATAAATTAAAACCACTGAAAACCTTATTCATTTAGTACTTCCAATTGAACGAGCAAAAATTGTTAGACGAATACCGCGTTACTTTCTGACCTTTAACAAAGCTTTGGATTATTACCGGATCACTTCCAAGAAGTCCCAATTTAACATGTTTCAAACAGTAAAGTTAACGTTAAGGTAATAGCGTTTACGGCGCCGGTACTGGCCGCGCGCCCTAGTTAGACAATATAATTTTTAGTGGTGGAATTTTGCACCAATGTTGGCACAGGTATATTTGAGCTGTTCTTCTCCAATTTTCCATGTTGAAATCTACCCATCGCCTAGTAACCCCCCCCTAGCATGTAAGTCCCCGCCATGAACGAACCACAAAGTGTCGAAAAAATTACCAGTCTTAAAGTTCCTCCGCACTCTATTGAAGCGGAGCAAGCAGTATTAGGCGCTCTGATGCTAGACAACAGCCGTTGGGATGTAGTGAGTGAAGTGCTATTGACCACCGACTTTTACCGCAAAGAACATCGGTTGATCTTTGCCGCCATGCTCGCCCAAACCAAAGCCGACAAACCCATTGATGTCATTACACTAAGTGAAACCCTGCACGGATCCAGGCAACTCACGGAGGCCGGTGGTCTGGAATACTTGGGCGAATTGGTCAGCAACATTCAAAGTGCCGCCAACGTTGAAGCGTATGCTGGCATCGTTAAAGAGCGCGCCATTTTGCGCAAACTAATTAATGTCGCGCACACCATTGCCGACAGCGGTTACAACCCCGATGGTCGTGCCAGTAATGAATTGCTCAGTGCTGCCGAAAAAGCAGTGGGCAGTATTGCTGACGAACGACCCAGTGATGGTGGCCCCGTAGGTCTGACCCCCATACTAAAATCAGCAGTAGCTCGTATTGAGAGACTGTTCGAATCCAAAGGAAATATCACCGGCATCAGTACCGGTTTCAAAGATTTGGATGAGATGACATCTGGCCTACAAGACTCTGACCTCATTATTGTGGCCGGTCGTCCCTCGATGGGGAAAACTAGTTTTGCAATGAACATGGTGGAACACGCGGTATTGCATTACGACAAACCAGTGCTCGTATTTAGTCTGGAAATGCCAGCCGACAGTTTGATTATTCGCATGATTTCATCCCTTGGGAAAATCGACCAGACACGCATGCGTAACGGCAAACTGGAAAATGATGACTGGGACAAACTTGCAATGGCTGTTGCCAAACTCAAGGGCCGACCCCTGTTTATTGACGACACATCAGGCCTTAGCCCCACCGAAATGCGCAGTCGCACGCGCCGTGTGCAACGTGAAAATGGCGACATTGGCATGATCATGGTCGACTATTTGCAATTGATGCAGGTGCAAGGCAGCAAGGAAAATCGTACGGGTGAAATATCTGAAATATCACGTTCGCTTAAATTGCTGGCGCGCGAATTTAAATGCCCAGTAGTCGCGCTTTCGCAGTTAAATCGAAGTTTGGAACAACGTCCAAACAAACGTCCAGTGATGTCGGATTTGAGGGAATCGGGTGCCATCGAGCAGGATGCAGACTTGATAATGTTTGTGTATCGACATGAAGTGTATGAACCTGATAACGATCAGCACAAGGGCATGGCAGAGATCATTATTGGCAAGCAGCGTAACGGGCCCATTGGCACTAAAACCCTTAGTTTTATTGGCAAATTTACGCGTTTTGAAAATTACATGCCGATGAGTGGTGGTCCCTCTGGTGCGCCCTGGCACGGCGAGTAAAAATGAATCAGCGTGTTGTTGCCACCATTAATCGTAAGGCTCTGCTGCATAATTTTGCAGTCGCCAAAACATACGCCAATGGCAGCAAGTTGGTGGCTGTAATCAAAGCCAATGCGTATGGACACGGCTTGTTACCTGTTGCAGAAACCCTCCAAGGTGCTGATCTTTTTGGCGTAACCGACCTTGCTGAAGCAGAACTCTTACGCGCTGGGGGCACTGACAAAGACATTCTGATTTTGCAGGGCATTATCGATCGTAATGAAATTGCACGCTGCGCTCGCCAAGGATTTCAGCTGGTTATTCACAGCCCAGACCAACTACATTGGCTGGAAGAAGCGTTAGACAACATCAGTTTGCCCAAGCCGCTGGTGTTCTGGCTGAAGCTCGATACGGGCATGCATCGGCTGGGCATCGCACCAACTGACTGCAACACTATTTGTAACAAACTATTGGCCAAACCCTGGACAAAAAATGTGGTACTGATGACCCATCTGGCCAATGCCAGCGAGCCACAGTCGCCGCTAAACGCCATGCAACTACAACAATTTCATACCTGTATTAATAGTCATGACAAGCCGCAAGTTGCCGCCAGTATTGCTGCCTCTGCGGCTTTACTGGCGCTCGATTGTAAAAGTAACTGGGCGCGCCCAGGCCTAATGTTGTTCGGGAGCTCACCGTTTGTATGGCGCGACATGCAACGGCGCCGTGAAGCTTTTAATCTGCAGGCAGTTATGACCCTACAAGCGAGGCTCATTGCCATCAAGGACATTGCTGCGGGCAGCAGTGTTGGCTACAACTCGCAATTTATAAGTACTACTCCTATGCGTATTGGCATCGTGAGTATTGGCTATGCCGATGGTTATCCAAGTAATACTCCTAATGGCTCACCCGTCATGGTGAGTGGCACACGAACTACAACGGTTGGTCGCGTTTCGATGGACATGCTGGCAATCGACTTGACGCACATTCCGCAAGCGCTGGTGGGTGATGCCGTGACGTTGTGGGGTGATAAAATTTCGCTCGATGAAGTTGCCGCACACACTGGCATATTGTCGTACAACCTCACCTGCAGTATTAGTGCGCGGGTTGCACGGGAATACATCTAAACCGCTGGTGTTTCTACAGCCCCAATTTGCCGATCTTCCGCTATTATGAAGACTGGAATAAACAACTGAACTAATCTCCCATGGCCAAAACCAAAACCGCATTTGTTTGTAATGATTGTGGCGCTGAACATACTCAGTGGCAGGGTCAATGTATGGCGTGCAACGCCTGGAACACCTTAACTCGAATAAGTCTCGGTGCAGCCAGCACTCCTTCAGCGCCGCAACAATTCAGAAGAGCTGGACACACGGGATCTAGTGCAAACGCGCAACCATTAGGCAATATCAATCTTGAGGATCATCCTCGCTTTTCCACCAGTATGGGCGAGTTTGATCGGGTATTGGGAGGCGGACTAGTACCAGGCTCGGTAGTGTTGATTGGTGGCAATCCTGGCGCAGGCAAAAGCACCTTGTTGTTGCAGATTATGTGCCGCTTATCGCAACACATGGAAACGCTTTATGTCACCGGTGAGGAATCTCTGCAACAAGTCGGTATGCGGGCCCAGCGGTTGGGCTTGCCAGTCGACAAACTGCTTATGTTGGCCGAGACCAATATCGAAGAAATTGTAGCGCAGGCCCAACAGTCTCAACCCAAATTGATTGTTATTGATTCAATTCAGGTAATGCACAGTGCCAATGTTCCATCGGCGCCGGGCAGCGTGTCGCAGGTACGCGAGTGTGCGGCGTATCTAATTCAATATGCCAAACAAACCAACACAGCATTGTTTTTGGTGGGCCACGTCACCAAAGACGGCAGTCTGGCTGGCCCTAAAGTGCTAGAGCACATGATCGACTGTTTTCTGATGCTTGATGGTGGCGACGACAGCCGTTATCGAACTTTGCGTGGTCACAAAAATCGCTTTGGTGCGATGAATGAACTTGGCATCTTTGCCATGACTGAAACTGGCTTAAAAGAAGTGAAAAATCCGTCAGCAATTTTTCTGGCACGTACTGAAGAAATTTCTGCCGGCTCTCTTGTTACCGTTTTGTGGGAAGGCACACGGCCCTTACTGGTAGAAATTCAAGCGCTAGTCGACAGCTCACAATTTGGCAACCCCCGGCGTATAGCCGTCGGACTTGATAACAATCGAATGGCCATGTTGCTGGCTGTATTACATCGCCACGGCGGTTTGTTCATGGCCGACCAAGATGTCTACGTTAACGTGGTGGGCGGTGTAAAAGTCACCGAAACAAGTGCCGACCTGCCCCTGCTGTTGGCTATTGTGTCCAGTTTCAAAGATCGTGTTTTGCCGCGCGAATTGGTGGTGTTTGGCGAAATAGGGTTGGCCGGTGAAATTCGTCCGGTCCCCAGCGGTCAGGAACGATTGCAGGAAGCCGCCAAACATGGTTTTACCCGCGCCATCGTGCCAAAAGCCAACGCGCCCAAACAAGCCATTGCCGGCATGCAAGTGATCGCCGTCAGCAAACTGAGCGAGGCCTTGGACGCTTTATCAGACTGATTTGATGATTGCAGAAATTTTAGAAAACAACGCAGAAGTCTTGTTGATTGGGACAAGCGGTTAAGGCGCTAGAGAAGACAGCGGTAAAGCTAATGTCGACACGCATAAACCCAGCCATAGGGCTCTAGTTGGCATCCCCGCCAATGAAGGCCGTCTTTTGCTTTACTGCTGCCTTCTCTGTGACCTGCATGGTAAGTCGACCCCTAACCCAAAAAATTGTGTACTGCCCCTATATGATTTGCCTGTGTTACGATCACACCCCGTAAACCGCCTATGTTTTCTTTGTATGACGACCTCTCTGATACCCGAACGCCCGCTGCTGATTTCACCCACACTTGCTGCGACCATTGGATTGGAAGAAGCTGTGTTGTTGCATGTTTTTAGTGAATTATTGCTGCTGCATCCGCCTATCTTCCGGCAGCAACGTCGCTACTGCGCAATCACCCAAATTCAATTGAGCAATGCACTGCCATTCTGGGAGCTTAACGACATCATACGTGTACAAGAATCTATCGTAGGCATGGGGTTGTTGTTGGTTGAACCGATGCCAGGCAACGAGCAAGCTAAGCTCTACGCCATCAATCAACCCGACCCACAAGCTAGCACACAGGCAACTCAAACGCAGAAACAGCCCTCAAGCCAAGTGGCTACGAGTGTGCCAGTCAAGCTGTCTGGCCACAATTCGCCGCAGCCTAACACTGCAGGCATTGCGACAAACATCCCGCCCGACTGGAAACCAGACGCTACCTTGTATCAACAATGTCAACAACGCAACATCCCGCGCAACTTTGTAGAACAGGAAGTACTGAGCTTTGTGATGTACTGGCGTGAACGGCAAAAATCTCAGTATTCCTGGCATCAAACATTTCTAAACTGGATCGTTGCCAAGTGGGAAAAGCAGCGCAGTTTTCAAGGAGCTAGAGAACTGGAAACTGCCTTATCATCGAGTTGGTTGCCCAGCGAAGAAGCTGTGACCATTCTGGAACACGCGGGCATCAGTCTTGGATTTATTGAAGATGCAGTACCAGAGTTTGTCTTATATTGGCGCGAGCGAGGCATCGTGACCAGCGCCTGGAGCTCCAAATTTATCGCCCATGTGCGCAGACAATGGGTAAGGTTTACCCATGCCTTGGAAAACGACACGACACCTCGCCCGATACCCAACAACTTCCAACCCAACGATGCCTGTTTCGATGTGCTGACCATGGCCAACATCGATAGTGATTTTGCGCACTCACAAGTAAAAGAGTTTGTGTTGTACTGGCAAGATCGCAATGAAATTTATCCGTCCTGGAATACTAAATTTCTGCAACACGTGAAATTTCAATGGGCGCAACGGATGCAAACATCACAGCCCCTTCTGGACAAGTTGGTGGACCGCAGTTGGGCAGATTGACATGAAGAGTCGCCTTAGCCCATGACTACTCCCGATTTCATAGCGCTCGCCGAACTCATCAAATTGTGGGGTCGTGAGCTGGGATTTCAGCAAGTCGGAATTGCCGATATTGATGTTGCCGAACATTCTGCTTATTTACAGCAATGGCTGACGCAACATTATCACGGCGAAATGAGTTATATGCTCAACTATGCCAATTTACGCAGCCAGCCTGAGCAACTTGTGCCCGGCACTCTGCGCGTCATTTCAGCGCGGATGGACTACCTGCCCGTTGAAACACAAATGGTAGGTGTATTACAAAATCCTGAGCAGGCGTATGTGTCCCGCTACGCGCTTGGACGTGATTACCACAAACTCATCCGCCGTCGCTTGCAACAATTGGCCACCCGCATTCAGCAGCATATTGGTGAGTTTGGTTATCGCGCTTTTGTAGACAGCGCACCCGTGCTGGAACGAGCGCTGGCAGAAAAAGCTGGGCTGGGCTGGATCGGCAAAAACACCATGTTGATCAACAAACGTGCTGGTTCCTGGTTTTTTCTGGGCGAACTGTTTACTGATTTGCCACTGCCTACTGATATTAAAGCTGAATTTCATTGTGGTACTTGCACGGCGTGTTTGCAGGTGTGTCCGACTGATGCATTTGTAGGCCCGAATTTACTCGATGCCCGTAAATGTATTTCCTATTTGACCATCGAATTGAAAACTGCCATTGCACCAGAACTCAGACCCCTGATGGGCAATCGGGTGTTTGGTTGTGATGATTGTCAGTTGTGCTGTCCTTGGAATAAATTTTCATCAGCCACCCTGGAGCAGGATTTTTCCCCACGGCACAACCTGGATCGAGCTCAACTGGTGGAGTTATTTTTGTGGAGCGAAGCCGACTTTATACACAACACCGAAGGTTCGGCTATTCGACGCACAGGATATGAAAGCTGGTTACGCAATTTGGCTGTGGCTTTGGGCAATGCGCCAAGCACTATGGAGGTAGTGTCAGCACTGCAAAGCCGGGCTGACCACGAATCTGCATTGGTACGGGAACATGTGGCATGGGCCTTGGAGCAGCATCAAGCACTCCAATTGGCAAAGCAAAACTGAGCGTAGGGTTTAACTGAGCACTGCCACCGTTAATTGACCCACTTCCACTTTGGTAACCGCAACTTGAACACCGGCAGCAATTGAAGTTTCGCTTTTCACTGACCAATCCACGCCCGACATTCTGTGAGTAGTAAAGGTGGTTGCAGAAACCGCATCTGCCAGTACAAAAGTGTGGCCGATAAAATCACCTTTCACATCCTTGACGCCGCCGCTGTCCTGTAAATTTTTCAACTGTTTCCACAAGCTAACAGCAAACACCAGGCTCAATATTGCCACACTGCCAAACGCTACTACCATGGTGCTGGCCAACACACCAAGAGCCATAAGCATGCCGGTAACAATACAGGCAAGCCCTATAAAAAATAAAATGAACACGCTAAACCCGAACACACCCACTTCGATGACCAGCAGGGCAATACCCAACACCACCAGCAAACTAGCGAAATTATTTGTCAGCCATGTCATTGCCTTTACTCGCTTTAGTAGTGTTATTTAGCTGATTAATAATAGTCATGGCTTGCGCGACCATACTCGATGCATCTGTCGCGTTGTCTGGTAACAACACCACAGTTGATTCTTTGGCAATGGCAAGTTTGGCCGCAATGGCTTTGGTGGCTAGGTCTAACTGAATGGCTTTTTGACCCGCGTCGGTATTCGCTGCTTCCCCAATTTTACGTAAAGCTGCTGCCTGTGCTTCAGCGACTGTAGTGATGGCCAATGCCTCACCCTGCGCTTTGAGAACTTGCTGATCTTTTTGAGCTTCTGCTGCCAGAACTACTGCCGCTTTTTGTCCTTCGGCCACGTTAATGGCCGCTTGCCTGTCTCCTTCTGATTCTAAAATTTGCGCACGTTTTACGCGTTCTGCTTTCATCTGCGCTTCCATAGCAACCATGATGGAAGCCGGTGGCACAATGTCCTTGATCTCGTAACGCATCACCTGAATACCCCAAGCAGCAGACGCCTGGTTAATGGCGTAGACGATGTTGGTATTGAGGTGGTCACGCTCTTCAAAGGTTTTATCCAACTCCATCTTGCCAAGCTCAGATCGCATGGTGGTTTGTGCTAACTGGGTAACGGCAAAAATATAATTGTCTACGCCGTAGGTGGCTTTGTAGGGATCGAGCACCCTGAAATACAACACCCCATCCACACTCAAAGATATATTGTCTTTGGTAATACCACTTTGGCTTGGCACATCAACAGCCTGTTCCTTGAGCGAACGATCAGCTGAAATACGATCCAGAAATGGAATAATAAAATTAAGACCAGCTTCTTTAGTTGAGTGATATTTTCCAAACCGCTCAACTACATAAGCACGGTTTTGCGGCACAAACTTGATACCCGTTTTCAGAATGACAATGACAAAAATCAATAAAACACCTGGCACACTGAAAATTATGCTGAGAATTGTTTCCATCGCTTACACCTTTTTACTCGTATGGTTTCTTAAGAGAAAATCGCTAAACAGCAAGTTGTACCAATATCCGACTGAACTTCGAATCAATCATAGCCACTGTCACTAAATTTTGCGCGAATTTTGTTAAATAATGGATATCGGCGCTCAGATTATCCTCAGGTATACTGGGGGTTCTTTAGTGGAATTCAACTATGCACACCGACCATCCTTCTTTTCAAAATCTGCTGGTGCTTTGTCTAGCTTTTGTCAGTGGTTTCATCATCATGGCCATCGAACTACTCGGGGGCCGCATTCTGGCGCCCTATTTTGGCAGTAGTATTTATGTGTGGGGCAGCATCATTACTGTGTTCATGTTGTCTCTGTCGATTGGTTATCTGCTGGGAGGACGTTTGTCTCTCAAAACGCCCAACCTGGTTCGTTATGGTTGTTTTTATGTTGGTGCTGCGCTGTTGTTGCTGCCTTTGATCTTGTGGAGCAACCAAATTATGGAAGCTTTGTTTTTGCAAATTGATGATTTGCGATATGGATCTCTGGTAGTGTCAATGCTCTTATTCTTTCTACCCACGGCAGTAATGGGCATGATTGCTCCTTACTCAGTTCGTTTGCTGGTCGTAGAATCAGAACGGAGTGGCCATGTTGCTGGCAATTTGTATTTTATTTCAACGCTCGGGAGCGCCATCGGTACATTGGCAACTTCTTTCTATCTGGTGTTGTGGTTTGAAGTGAACCAAATACTTATTACCATGAGTATTACATTGGCACTGGCAGGCGTTATTGCCATGGTGTATGGATCAGCAGCGGCCAAAAATTTAACCAGATCTTAAAGTTACTTTTTAATAATTTATTATCCAGAGTCATTCCAGCGAAAGCGTGCTCAAACTGTGCCATATCAGGCAGAGATGAATCTTTTGTCGACCCGCGTGAACCCAACCATAGCGCTCTAGTTCGCATCTGTGCGAACAAAGGTCGTCGAAGACTTTATCTGTGCAAGCCCTGACCCCAAGCCAAAGAGGTAAGTGAATGCCCCTCGTGTCAGACGCCAATTTCCTTGTTATGATCTGCCACCACTAATCTTGCTTCCCCAGATAAAATTCATGCGTAACTCGTTATTTTTCACCGCAAGCCTGGCTCAAAATTTTGCCGCTTTTTTACTTTGCACAGCTGCCAGCATCAGTACCGCCCAAAGCCCAGCTCAGCTAATTCACCAAGAACGTTCGCTGTATCTCAATATTCTGGTCACTGAAGATGAAGACCGCCGGTGTATGCGTTTTACTATCAGTGATCGCGGCGGTCAAAATCAGAGCTGCCGTTTTCTTAATGATTACGACAAATTAGTGTTTCCTTACGCCAAAATGGTGCTTTCCAGTCTGCTAGTACAAGACAACCCGCAACGTATTTTGATAGTGGGTCTGGGCGGAGGCACATTGGTGCACACTTATTCCACCCTGTTTCCACAAGCAGAAATTGTGATTGCCGAAATTGACGAAGCAGTGATCAGAGTGGCGCAGGAATATTTTGACTTTACCGAAACGCCAACTATCAAAGTAGCCACTGAAGATGCCAGGGTATATGTAAAACGTGCTGCTGTGCGTGGAGAAAAATTCGATTTAGTTATTCTCGATGCTTTCAACGGCGAATATATCCCCGAACACTTGATGAGCATGGAATTTCTTGCTGAAGTGAAATCATTATTGCCGGCAACAGGTATGCTGGTATCTAACACTTTTTCCACCAGCCGTTTGTATTCGGCAGAATCAGTAAGCTACAACCAAGTGTTTGGAAAGTTTTTCAACGTCAAAATGAATGGCACCGGCAATCGCATCATTATTGCGCCCATGCAAGCTCTGCCCGCTGCAGATATTTTGCAACAACGTATCGCCGCCCTGCAGCCACGCCTCGACCGTTTTGGCATAAACGTAACTGAATTTATCAAGTTTATGCACACAGAAAGTGACTGGGACACAACAGAACGAGCACTGACAGATCAGTATGCTCCAGCCAATTTGTTGAACAATTGACCATCTTGGCACGTGCAATGGCAGTCAATATTCCACAAAAAAATTGCATATTGACTGATCAAAGCGCGGCCTATCTTTTTTACTATAGATTCCACACTACCAAAATGAACGAATAGCAGACAAAACACCGAGCTGAAAGATTAATCTTTTCAACGCTGGTTGGCAGTGTGCCTATCCGTTCCGGGCAGGCTTTTGACTAGGGTTCGAGAATCCCCAGCAAAATCATTTTTTTTGCATGCTTTCCGTGGCTTAAGATAAGACCTATAGGCATACTAAGCCTACGTTTGTTTAGCAAAATAATAATTATTTGGGGGTAAAGATGGCTCGCCGTTCTGTCCATCAAAGTATACATTTGGCCATGCTGGCAGCCAGCGGGACGTTTTATGCTACCTCAGGTTTTTCTGCCGCCCCCGATTCACATCCTCAGTGGGACACCATCCAAACTTACTGCACCGAATGCCACAACAGCGAAGACTGGGCTGGTGAAGTCGCGATGGATTCATTGAACCCCGAACAAATCCCCCAAGACGCCAAGATTTGGGAAGCTGCTATACGCAAATTACGCGGCGGCCAGATGCCCCCTCCTGGGGCCGAACACCGCCCGCAAAATACCGAAGTTGACCAGTTGGTTTCTTGGCTGGAGACCACCATTGATACAGCGGCCACGGCAGGCAATCTTCCCGCGGGGCGAGTTCCGCTGCGGCGTTTAAATCGCCGAGAATACGGCTACTCCATCCGTGATTTGCTGGGCATTAACGTAAACGTGGCGACACTGCTGCCCGAAGACGACATGGAAGGTCGTTTCGACAACAACGCCGCTGCCCTACAAGTAAGCCCCGCCTTTATCGACCAATACCTAAACGCTGCTCGCACTATTGCCCATGATGCAGTCGGCGATCGCCGTCCGATCCCCATCATGGAAACTTACGGCAATGTAGCTGACATGATCATTTCTCTACCACCCCGCGGTATTGATGGCACCGGCAGCCAGCAACGCCATAACCAAGGCATGCCTTTCGGCACACGCGGCGGCATGAGCGTTGAGCACACGTTCCTCGCCGATGGTACCTATGAGTTAGCCATCGGCGATATGGCGCTGGCCCGTGAAGTGCCAAATATGGAATTTGAGAATACCGTGCTCGCGTTGCTCGATGGCAAAGAGTTCTATCGTACTGTGGTGGGGGGCGATGCTGATCATAGATGGATCGACCAGATCCTTGACGACGCCGTGGCTCAAATTAACAACCGCCTGAAGAACATCCGTTTTCAGGCGACCGCTGGTCAGCACATCGTGACCGTCACCTTCTTGCAGCGTTCAATGGCGGAAAGCGACGAACGGGCTAGTATTCCTGCAATGGAGGGAGGTCAGGATCGTGTACACGCGGTGCATTCGTTGCAGGTGCGTGGCCCACTGGAAGTCACTGGCATGAGTGACACTGAGAGCCGCAAGAAAATTTTTGTGTGTTATCCGCTTGAGACTGCTGAAGAAACGGCGTGCGCTCAACAGATCCTTTCCAATTTGGCAGCACGTGCGTTCCGCCGCCCGGTAACGGACGAAGATATGGGTCAGTTAATGGCGTTCTACGAGCGCAGTCGCCAGATCGGTGATTTTGAATCGGGCGTTCGCGATGCACTGAGCGCAGTGCTGGTAAGTCCACATTTCATCTATCGCGCCGAAGAAGGTTTGTTTGACACCGAGTCCAAGACTGTTAGCGACTTTGAGCTAGCTTCACGCCTGTCGTTCTTTATCTGGAGCAGCCTACCCGATGAAGAACTGCTGAATCTGGCTAACGCAGGAAAGCTCAACGATCCGCCTGAGTTAAAAACCCAGGTGCAGCGCATGCTGGCAGATCCCAAATCCAAAACCTTAGTAAGCGACTTTGCTGCACAGTGGTTGAATTTGGCTAAGCTCAGCGAGATTTCACCCAATCGTGGCATCTTTCGTAATGCCAGTGGAGCGCTGGATCCGCGCCCCATGTTCAAACAGGAATTGAATCTGTTTATAGACAGCATTCTACGCAGCGACCAAAGTGTGACCCGCTTGCTAGATGCCGATTACTCCTTCCTCAATGAACGGCTTGCGATGCATTACGGTATTGATAACGTCAAAGGTAGCCACTTCCGTAAAGTGATACTGGAAAACCCAGTAAGGCATGGCTTGCTTGGCAAAGGCGGAATCCTGATGCTGACCGCCAACCCCAACCGCACCTCGCCAGTGTTGCGTGGCGCCTGGATACTTGATCGCATTTTAGGTACACCACCCACTGATCCGCCTGCGGGTGTGGATGCATTTCCCGAAAACAGCGCAGGCAAAATTGCTAAAACAGTACGTGACCGACTAGAACAGCATCGTGCCAACCCTACCTGCAACGGCTGCCACGGTGTAATGGATCCGCTTGGCCTTGCGCTGGAGAGTTTTGACACCGTTGGCCAGTTCCGCACCTATGATCCAGACACTTTGACAGCCATCGACACCAGCGGCGTGTTGCCTGATGGCACGCCAATCGCGGGACCAGTGGATCTGAACAAAGCGTTAGTCGCACGTTCCGACATGTTTGTGCGAGCTCTGACCGAGAACTTGATGACCTATGCACTTGGGCGCGAGGTCTCTTACAGTGACATGCCAGCAGTGCGCCAGATCGTGCGTAACGTGGCAGCAGACGGTAACCGTTTCGAAGCCATGGTTTACAACATAGTGCTCAGCAATGCATTCCTGATGCGCGAGCAGTTGTCCACATCACAAGACGAGTCTGCGCCACAACAAGCTTCTTTGTAAAAACTTACAGTGTGAATTGACCAGAGGATCGCGACCATGTTCATCAGCAAAAAACACCTCTCAAGACGTATCCTGCTCAAAGGTGCGGGTGCAGCCATTTCCTTGCCGCTGCTCGATGCAATGATTCCAGCATCTACTGCGCTGGCGCAAACTGCTGCTGCCCCCAACACACGCCTAGCCTATGTGTATTTTCCGCATGGCGCCGTAATGAAATACTGGGTGCCGCAGCAAACCGGCACCGGCTTCGAGTATTCACCCATTCTGAAACCGCTGGAAAGCCTGAATGAATACGTCACAGTTGTCAGCGGTCTACGCAACAAAGGCGGGGAAAGCAGCAACCCACACGGCATCATCGAGGAAACCTGGTTGTCCTGCGTAGCGCCGGATGCTCGTGATCGCTCTGCCGACGGCACCCGCGGCATGTCAGCCGACCAGTTGGCCGCCAGAGTATTAGGCACAAGCACAGCGTTGGCTTCGCTAGAACTGTGTGGCGAGCCCGGCGGTGCGATCAACTATCGCACACCGCAACAGTCGCTGCCGCTGGAGGGCAATCCACGCAAAGTGTTCTACACGATGTTCGGACAAGGAGATAACTACGATGACCGCATCGCTATTTTGGGTCACTCAGGCAGTTTGCTGGATTATGTGATGGAAGCCACTAACAGTCTTAATCGCAAACTAGATCCAGCCGACCGCATCTTGGTCACCAACTACTTGGATTCGGTGCGTGAAATTGAAATCCGCATCCAAAAATTGGAAGACGGTGCACGTGAACTGAGCGCACTGCCTGACGCACCGCTTGGGCCACCGGATGACTTCAACGAATTGCTGGACATACAATTTGAGATGATCGCTCTTGCATTCCAGAACAACCAGACTCGCGTGGCCTCGATGCGCATGATCAAGGAGGCCAGCATGCGTGTCTTTACCAACGTCGGCGTGGACGAAGCCTTCCATCCACTTTCGCATCACCAAAACCAAGAATCCAGCTACGAGAAACTGGTGCGGGTTCAACGTTACCAGACTGAGCGTGTAACTAAATTCGCGGAGCGCCTGAAGGGCATACAGGATGGCGCAGGTTCAATCCTCGACCAGTCCATCATCCTATTCGGCAGCAACATGAGCAACAGCGACCTGCATAACAATGACCCGTTGCCTTCAGTTCTGATTGGCAAGGGTGGCGGCATAAAAGGTGGCCAGCATCTGGCGTATCCGCAGGACACGCCACATGCACAGCTGCTGCACACTATGCTCGATCGTGCCGGTGTACAGGTAGATACCTTCGCCGACAGCCCAGGCCCTTTCTCGGAAGTGTAAACATGAAGCCCATGCGCAAAATCATACAGAGTATGAGCCTAGCACTCGCTATCGGCGGTGCCGGCAGTGTCTTCGCAATCGAAGCCCCGGCCGATGCAGGTGTGGACTGGCGCGGGCCTGATGGCAGTACCGCGTTGCAGTGGGCTGTCTACGACGGTGATGTCGAACGTGTGCAGCGTCTCATCGCTGACGGAGCAGATGTAAACCTAGCAAACAACTATGGGGCAAACCCAATGCAACTCGCCGCGGAAGTGGCTAATGTCGAGTTGCTAAAATTACTACTAGATGCCAGCGCTGATCCGGATTCAGCGAACCCCGAAGGCCAGACTGCGCTCATGCTGGTCGCGCGCACGGGTAACGTTGCTGCCGCCACCTTGCTGGTTGACCATGGTGCCACCGTCGACGCGCGCGAGCAGTGGGGACTGCAAACAGCACTAATGTGGGCGGCAGCTCGCCAGCAACCTGCCATGCTCGAGTATCTCATTGGCAAGGGTGCCGACATAAATGCCCAATCCATTGCCCGGGATTACCCGCGGCATGTAACGAAGGAAGGCCGCGCCAAAAATCTTGATGCCGGCGGGTTAACACCATTGATGTACGCCACCCGTGAAAACTGCTTTGCCTGTGTCCAGACGCTTATCGATCATGGTGTGGACATGAACAAGCCTGATCCTGAAGGTGTGTCCCCTTTGCTGCTGGCCGTTGTTAACAGTCGCTGGGATATCGCAAAACAGTTGATCGAGGCCGGTGCCGATATCCAACAATGGGATTCGTTTGGCCATGCACCTTTGCTAGCCGCGGTATCACGGCGCAAGGAATCCGGCGCGGGTCCTAATCAGCCCTTGAACGAAACAAACGGGCTTGCTGTAGTGCAACTGCTTGTGGACAAAGGCGCCAATGTGAACATGCAACTTTTTAACCGCCCGTCCAAGACGCGTGGCGGTCCTCTTACCCGTGGCACAACACCGTTGATTGTGGCGGCCAGCAATGGTGATCTAGATGTTATCCGTTTGTTGCTAGAGCACGGCGCCCAAGCCAATCTGCCCCAAGCCGACCTGCAAACACCGGTGTCCGCATTGGCTGGTGCACGCGGAGATTCTGAACAAATGTTGGCCGCGCTGGATTTGCTGATTGCCGCCGGCGCCGACCCCAACGTGACAGCCGTGCATCATCATTTGCAACGCACTCGTGGCGGCACCCCGCTGCACTACGCGGTACGCGCCGGCAATGGCCAGATGATTGCAGCCCTGGTGGCGCATGGGGCTGATATTAATCGAATGGACCATGACGGCCTCACGGCGCTTGACCACGCCATGTCCCGCAACCAGATAGCTTTCCTACAGATGCGTCGTCCGCCCAATATTGCATTGGCGGATCAGTTGCGTGCTCTTGGGGCAACGGTAGAACTAGACGCAACGCCTTATTGGCCGAACGTTGGCCCCCCTTTCTACTATCCTTGGAGCGTATTTCCGCTCGATCCGGCAGCAGAACTGAATGCCTTGGTGCCAGGTTCCTTTGATCATCAATAAGATTAGGCTCTCATGTAGAGCATCACGAAGAACATCAAGATGAGCATCATGAAACACACTTTCTCCCGCCGGTTTTTTTTGGATTTTGGTATCCGCTCACTAAGTGCCGCTACGCTGGGCAGCAGTCTTGTAGCGCCGGTAATGGCGCAATCGACTCCTGCCACAATTACCAGCACTGACCTGGGTTACGCCAAGTTGTTGCAGGGTGCAGGCGGCAATGTCGTGGTGATCCCAGGTATGAATGAGGATGGACCATTGCTAATCGATGGCGGTCTTGCCGAGCATTCGGATGCCCTGCTGGAAAGTGTGTTCAAGCTGACCGGGAAAGAACGAGTCCATACTCTGATCAACACCCATTTTCATCCGGAACAGACCGGCTCAAACGAACGTATTGGTGCTGCCGGCGGAATCATCATCGCTCACGAAAACACGAAGATGTGTCTGCAGAACTCAGTGTTTTCCTGGAACTACGAAGGTCGCTATGGTCCGCTGGCCGCTGCTGGCATTCCGAGCCAGACCATGCGCGGTGATGGCCGTATGAAATTCGCCGGGCAGGAAATCATCTATGGTTATTTGCCTGCTGCGCACACCAACGGCGATCTATTCCTATATTTCCCGATCCTCGATACGCTGGTGTGTGGTGGCCCAGTAACAGTAGGGCAGTGGCCAGTGCTCGACATTCGCCAAGGCGCGTGGATGGGAGCACTTATGCAAGCCTACGACAAACTATGCTCGATCGTCAGCGCAGATACCGTTGTGATACCGGCGCATGGCCCCGTCACCAACGGTACGAAACTGATGCGCATGCGCAACATGTACACCGAATTACACCTGACACTCGCCGAGCAACTGAACATCGGTATGGGCTACGATGATATCGTGGCGCAGAATCCCTTACGGGCTTTTGAAACCGAATATGGTCCTGCCGCCGAATTCCTCGCATCAGCACATCGCAGTATCCAGATGGCATATCTGCCAGATTGATTACAACCCGAAAGTTGCTGACTTCTGCAGCCGAAAGCTCGGTGCTTCGTTGGATACACTGTTCAATGGCAGTATTTCTTGCTTAGGGTTGGGGGGGGGTGCAGCAAGTCGATCCAACTTTTCCTGCGGCAAGGACCAGCCCGGTTGCAGTTGCAATGCATGCCGATAATCAGCTTCAGCCGCACCGATTTTTCCCTGCTTTTCGTACACCATTGCGCGGTTAAAATACACGATATGATCCCGACTGATGTTGAGCTCTAAAGCTTTGTTGTAGTCTTCGACCGCTAACTCAAAACTACCACCCAAAAAATTAATATTGCCACGACCGACATAAGGCTCGGGCATTTTCGGCATCATGTTCATGGCGCGATTGTAGTCAACCAGCGCTTCCTGACTACGTTCGAGAGCAGTCAATATGATGCCACGGTTGACATAAGTGCCCGCTTGATCAGTCACGTTAAGACTGCCGTGTTCGAGTGCGCGGGTGCAGATGTCAACCACTGCCATTGAGGAACTTAACGTCGCAGCTGCTGTTTCCGCTGCCAGCGAACAGGTGCGCGCATCTTCACCACTGCCCAGAACAGTAATGGCTTGCGCTTGGGCCAACACAGGCAACACTGACATCTGCATGAACAGCATCAAACTGTTGAAATTTTTAGATGCCATGGTATAGCCCTCTTATGTACCGATAGTTTGCCTGAATTTTAATGTGAAACTATTGAGGAATCCTAAGACCCCGACTGCAGCGTCTATTAATTGGGGTATATTAGCCACTCTCTTCTTTGCCTGCCAAAAACTTTTCGATGCGTTTAAATATTAAATACAAGCTGTTTATTACCATATTGTCCGCCCATTTTTTAGTGTATCTGGCGATGTACAGCTTTGGTTATTTCAGCTTTAACCGTGGTTTTCTGGATTACATCCGCCGCATCGAGGAACGCCAAGTGCCAGCATTGGTTAATGGCTTGGTGGAGTTCTACGGCAAATCAGGAACCTGGGATGAGCTGCGCAATGACAACAGAAAATGGGTCAATCTGATTCGCCAAAGTATAGAAAGTTCAACCGATCCCTCCATGCTTACTGCACGCCAGAACACCCGCCCCACGCCGGGTGCGTTTTCCCCCAATGATTGGTATTACACCTCAGAATACAGCCCGGCCCGGCCATACTTGCACCTGCTGAATGCCGATCAGTCCATCATCTTTGGCAACCCAGATGCTTTTTCCGAAAACGCCACCCTTTTTCCCATTACCGCTGGAATCAGTACGGTGGGCTACCTCGCAGTTACCAGTCGACAGCAACTGTCAGAACAGGCAGATTTATTGTTTGCCCAACAACAGCAAGACTCATTCTTGCTGTTGGCCCTGTTGCTTATATGCCTTTCCGCCTTGATTGCTTTCCCGGCCGCCAGCTTTTTCACCCGGCCTGTGCGTGATCTGGTAGCAGGCACCCGGGCATTAACTAGCGGAGATTACGGTTCGCGGTTGCACATTGGGAGTTCGGATGAACTCGGTCAATTAGGGCAGGATTTCAACACGCTGGCCTTTACGCTTGAGCAAAATCGCAGTGCCCGACAACAGTGGATTGCCGATATTTCGCATGAATTACGCACGCCACTATCGATACTGCAAGGCGAACTCGAATCCGTGCAAGACGGTATTCGTCCACTTAATACAAACACACTGGATTCCTTGCATCATGAAGTGCTGCATCTCAGCGCGCTGGTAAATGATCTGCATTTGTTATCACTTTCAGATCTGGGCGCACTGGTCTACGAAAAAAGACAGGTAAACCTCAGAGAAGTGCTGGAACATAACATCGAAATGCATGCGCAAGTGACAGCCAAGCTGAACATAAAAATCAAACTCCAATTCATAACTAACCATGCAGGCCACGAAATTACAATGCTGGGAGATGAAATTCGCTTACTGCAGCTGCTCGACAATCTTATGCAAAACACTTGTCGTTACACCGACAGTGGCGGCCAATTACACGTACTGGTAAAGGAAAATAACGCGCAAATATCTATTGAGTGGGAAGACAGCGCCCCGGGTGTCAGTGGCATCGATATGCCCCACCTGTTTGACCGCTTGTATCGTGTCGATGCTTCACGCAATCGCGTCAAGGGTGGTTCTGGTTTGGGTTTGGCAATCTGCAAGAATATTGTGCACGCACATGAAGGCAGCATAACAGCCAGCCATTCCGTGCTTGGGGGGCTTAAACATACTATTATTTTCCCCATCCGCACCATTAACATCACTTAGGAAAAAAATTTTTCTGCAGGCTCTTGCGTTTGCCGTAACTCGCTGCAACCAGTAGACTAGAACGTACTGCAATTCTTATTTGCAACAGCCATACCAATCGATAAATGGTGCACCATGACGCAACACATCCTAATTGTTGAAGACGAAGTTAAACTGGCAACTCTACTGCAGGATTATCTGGTGCAAAGTGGCTTTCAAGTTGCACTCATACATGACGGAGCCCTGGTAGAGGATTGGCTCGCCAGTCATCAGACAAATCTGGTTTTGCTGGACATTATGTTGCCTAGCAAGAGTGGTGTGGAAATTTGCAAGGACATCCGTAAACATTCCCGCCTGCCTGTCATCATCATCACCGCCAAGGTCGACGAAATAGACCGCTTGCTCGGGTTGGAGCTGGGTGCCGATGACTACATTTGCAAACCCTTCAGTCCGCGTGAAGTAGTAGCTCGGGTAAAGGCGGTATTACGCCGCAGCATCAGCAATGAGAGCCCAGCTGCCCACGGCCTCAATCTGGATATCGACACTTACAAAGCCACGATCCATGGCATAGATTTACATTTAACCGCTGTGGAATTTCAGTTACTTAAAGTATTGTCCGATCAACCAGGCCGAATTTTTTCGCGCAGTGTGCTGGTCGATAAAATTTATTCTGATGGCCGCGTGGTTAGTGATCGCACCATCGATAGCCACATCAAAAAACTTCGCAAGAAAATAGATGCCCAGATAGCAGATGCAGAATTAATTCATTCCTTATATGCCGTCGGCTACAAATTTGAATGGCAAGGGTAGTGTAGTCTGCGACTACAATTAGTTAGAACTTGTAATTTGAATTTCCGTGTTAAGCCTCGTGAGTATTAAATGACTAGCAGTTCTATCCGCGCGCTCTGTCACAGCCTATTGTTGATTTTGGCACTTGGCTGCCCGCCATTGCATGCGCAGCCCTTGGATTTTGCAACTTGGTTGGCTCAATTACGTGCAGAAGCCAGTAGTCTTGGCATAAGCGAACCCACTCTCGCTGATGCCTTTGCAAGCGTTACTGAACCCCTGCCGCGGGTAGTTGAACTGGATCAGAGTCAACCCGAATTTGCGCAAACTTTTTCCGGCTACATCACTAATCGTTTAAGCGATGCCCGCATCGAGCGTGGTCGTCGTTTGCTGGTAGAGCATAAGGAACTGTTTGCCCGTATACAACGCGAGTACGGCGTGCAACCACACTATTTAGTGGCATTTTGGGCGCTGGAAAGTAATTTTGGAGACTTTACTGGTGGATTTTCGGTCATCAATGCGCTGGCAACTCTGGCTTATGATCCCCGCCGCGCCGATTTTTTCCGCCAAGAATTTTTAACTGCGCTGCGCATTATCGACGAAGGTCATATTGCCGCCGCAGACATGACAGGTTCCTGGGCTGGAGCGATGGGACAATGTCAGTTCATGCCGTCCACTTTTAACGCTTATGCAGTGGATGGTGATGGTGATGGCCATATTAATATCTGGAATTCATTGCCTGATATTTTTGCATCCGCCGCCAACTATTTGGCACGCATCGGCTGGGTAGATGACGAGCGCTGGGGCCGTGAAGTGGTATTGCCAGCTAATTTTGATTTTGCTCTGTCTGGCACCAGCAACAAGCTTACTGTAAGCGAGTGGAATGACATGGGCATCACCCGTGCCAATGGTTCAGCGTTGGGTGCTGCAGCCATAGAAGGTTCCATTATTGTGCCCGCAGGTGCCAATGGGCCGGCCTTCCTTGTCTACAATAATTTCCACACAATTATGGAATGGAATCAATCTACGTTTTATGCCATATCGGTCGGGCATTTGGCTGACCGCTTTATGGGTGAAGATCCAATCTTACATATGCCGGCGATTGAAGAACGAGCACTAACACGGGCGGAAGTGGAAGAATTGCAAACCCTACTTAACAACTTGGGTTTTGATGCTGGTACCCCAGATGGAAATGCGGGCTCCCTTACGAGGAGGGCTGTCAGGGAGTTTCAATTACGCTATCAACTTCCTGCTGATGGTTATGTTTCCTTCGAGATGTTGTCTGCAATGCGTAGCAAAATTCAATAAGCCTAGTAGTCAACCTTCTGCCAACACCTTCGATACCAAAGCGATCAGTGCGCTTGCGCTTTGCGGGTTAGACACCGGACGACCATTGAAATATAGGCTGGGAGTAGAACGCACCCCTGCTTGATTACCACCTCGCTGATCGGCCAATATCTTGGCGCGTATAGACGGGTCTTCGATTGCCTGTTTCAACATGACAATATCCAGCCCTAGCTGCTGTGCATATCCATCGAACAATTCTGTAGGATCTTCCACGTTGGTCCATAACGCCTGATTGCCATACAACACATCATGTATTTCCCAAAACTTGTTCTGCCGCCCAGCAGCCTCAGCATACAGCGCAGCCAGAAATGCATGGCGATGGGTGTCCAGCGGATAATGCCTAAACACTAGCCGTACCTTGTCACTAATCTGGGGCCAGGCTCTGCTGAATACCTGAGCTTCAATCTGGCAGGCAGGACATTGAAAATCGGCATATACGGTAATAGTCAGGGCAGCTTCCACATTGCCGCGCAGATGATCGGCTGAACCAACCACAGCGGGCGACAGCGTTTGCCCACGATTTATCAGCCCCACAAACAACACATATAAAATTAACGGCACCGCCAATACCAAACCTATTTTGGTAAGCAAACTTGAAACATGCTGTTTGCGCTTGGCTTCTTCCTGTTTTTCTTCTTTGTGTTTGCGTTTATCTTCTTTTTTGGCCGTCATACCGTTACTCCCAGGGACAATAACTTTGCCCACATTGCAGCTTTTAATTTACACACTGATCAGTAAGCCGATCTCTCCACGCGGCAGACTTGTATACAGGTAAGAGTAATGCAGGCTTGCTACAGGAACAAGCAAGCTTGCCATTAGCCATTAGCCCATTAGCTAGTAGTGGTTCAGTTTGAACTTGCTTTGGACTGGGCGGGTCACGCTACCTTCCTTATTTCCCAAGATATTTTTGTGCAAATATTGTGAAAATAAGAAAGATACTCAACATATGTAAAGGTGCATCCGAGTGAATCCAGTAGTATTAAACACAGTGAAGTTAGTGTTTTTCCTTGTTTAAGCTTGCTAATCACCTGCTAAACCAAAGACAATCGATGCCCGCTTCATTGCATTTTCTAGTTGGCCGCTTGTGATAGCACAGGTTGCTGAAACAGTACTGCCTATGTTGTGCAACGACACCGATTCAGAAATATATTTGTCAGTAAATTTATAAGAGGAACTTAATATGTTTGGCCGTTTTTTAATGTTGATAGCATGCCTTGGATTGTCCGCCACTTTGTGGGCGCAAACTGGCCATCCGGCTGATGGTTCTTGGTCCGGCGAGTTGACCGCTGGTTCCACCACAACCCGCCTCCGCTTGTTGATGGATGCCTTTAATGGCGAACTTAGTGGCACAATAAATCCGGGTCGTGATGCTGTTGAAATGACCAGCGTTGAATTGGACGCTCCAACTTGGACACTGACCGTTCACGCAAAAATGCCTGACGGTGACTTGGTTTTGACTGGTGTTCTCAGCAACCTTGGTTCATGGACTAACCGCAAATACATCGGCACCTATACCCAAGGTACTGCTAAAGGCAATTTTGAATTTACTCTTAATTGATTTGAACCAGATTAACCTGCAATGAAAATTGCTGGGATTTTAGAAAACGCATCAATTTAGGCTGTGATAAACTGCTCTGCGTGGTAGTAATAAACATAATAATCATCTTGAGCACATCTCAAGTTTTAGGAGAAACACTATGAATACCAAACTATTTGCACTTGCTGCTTTTGTGATGGGCGCCTTCGCATCCGCGCAAGTACTAGCGCACCACTCTTTCGCTGCTGAATTTGACTCCACTAAACCCGTCAATATCAAAGGTGCTGTAGTAAAAGTTGAATGGACCAATCCCCATACCTACTTTTACGTTGAAGTAGAAAACGCAGCAGGTGGTGTTGACACATGGGCTATGGAAATGGGCAGTCCTAATGGCCTGATGCGTCGTGGCTGGACCCGCAACACTCTGGAAATTGGTACCGAAATAATGATCAAAGGCACCCAGGCACGTGATGGCAGCTTTAAAGGCAACGTCCAAACAGTAGTCATTGCCGAAACCTGTCAAAAACTGTTTGCTGGCACCAGCCAACGCGATTTCGTGGAAGACGAAGCTGCTCCTGCTGAAAATTGCGGGCTCTGATTTACAAGCTCTGATTTAGGCAACTTTTATTCAGAAACAATCATTAGCATAAGACCCATTTTCTAGAGGTTATTTGTACACATGAATTTAAAACTTACATTACTGTCAGTGGCAACATTGGCAGGGCTACAATCGGTCACCACAGTGCAGGCGCAACCTCCGGGACGTGAAGATCAACCACGCACAGAAGCACCACACCTAGAAGATGGCACCATCGACCTTGGTGGAAACGGCGTCTGGAGCCTACCTTGGGTAACAGACTTTGCGGTACGTATGCCAAATCACAAAGAAGGCGAATTCCCGCCAATGCTGGCTTGGACCAAAGCCATGTTCGATTACAACGAAGCCAACAGCGTTAAATACGATCCAGAAGGTTTTTGTCTGCCGCCTGGTGGCCCACGTTCTATGGGCACACCCTATCCGGCAGAAATTATCCAAGACGGTGATCGCATAATTATTGTATTTGAAGGTGGCGGGCACGTTTGGCGCGAAATTCACATGGATGGTCGGCCTCATCCCGAAGGCGACGCACTTAACCTGACTTATTTCGGTCATTCTGTTGGTCACTACGAAGGAGACGTCCTAGTTGTAGATACCGTTGGTTTTAACGAAAAAACTTGGTTGGATTTCGGTGGCTACATGCATACCGAACAGTTGCACACGGTGGAACGCTTCTCCCGTCCTTTCAAAGAAGTATTGCATTACGAAGCCATGATTGATGATCCAGGCGCCTATAGTGCCAACTGGAATGTAGCATGGGATATTAACTGGTCTGACGGCCAGGAACTGACTGATTACGTTTGTCAGGAAAACAACAAGTTCTTGCTCGACATGCACGATGATTTGGGCCTGCCCTTCTTCGAGAAATCTACTGGATTGTAACTATTTATTGTTACTGCTCGTCGTTACAGTACAAAAGCTTCATAAAAAACCCGGTCTTAACCGGGTTTTTTATGCAAAATTGATTAGCAATCAAAGTGAATGTTACTTGTTATGACACAACTTATTTGACAGCAAGGCCTATACCGCAAAAGCCGGCTCTGCTTGTTCTGTATTGAGTCGACTTTTTTCTTGTTGCTGAATATGCCACATACTGGCATACAAGCCCTGCTCAGCAAGCAAACTTGTGTGAGTTCCACTTTCTACAATACGGCCCTTATCCAGCACTAGGATGCGATCTGCATCCACCACTGTTGACAGGCGATGTGCGATCACAAGACTAGTATGCCCTAAAGCCAACTCACGGATAGCTTCCAAAATTCCACGTTCAGTTTTACTATCGAGTGCAGAAGTAGCCTCATCAAAAACCAGAATTGAAGGATTTTTTAGAATTGTTCTGGCAATTGCAACCCGCTGTTTTTCACCACCAGAAAGTTTAAGACCACGCTCCCCAACCATGGTTTGCGCACCCTCGGCTAGTTGGCTAATAAAGTCACCAAGCTGAGCTAAACGGATGGCCTCCCAAACAGCTGATGAACTCGCCTCGGGATTGCCATACTGTACGTTGTTGAAGATGGTATCGTTAAATAACACCGTGTCTTGCGGCACTATTCCTATTGCCCTACGCACAGATAATATTTGCAAATTACGAACATCCACTCCGCCAACTTTTATAACACCAGCATTACAGTCATAGAACCGGAACAATAATTTTACCAGCGTGGATTTGCCCGAACCACTTGCACCTACTACTGCCACTTTTTCACCTGGCGCTATCTTAAAACTGATATCTGTAAGAATTTCGCGTTCGGCTGAATATCGAAAACTGATTTTATCGAATACCACTTCTAGCAATCCTGCTTGCAACTCAACAGCATTGCTTACTTCATCAATGGTGGTTTTTTCGGCTAACAAATCAAACATTTTCTCGATGTTGGTTAATGCACCCTTTATTTCTCTATACACGAATCCTAAAAAATTAAGCGGAATGAACAGCTGCATCATAAACGTGTTGATCAAAACAAAATCACCCAGCGACATGGTATTTGTGGCAACACCGCGAGCAGCAAGCCATAACATGGCAGTCATGGTAATTGCCACAATTGCTGCTTGGCCACCATTTAGAGCAAATAAACTGATCCTGCTGTTACGTTTGGCTTGTTCCCATGTGGCCAGTTCCCGGTCGTAATGATCTGCTTCATATTGTTCGTTGGTAAAATATTTAACTGTTTCATAATTGAGCAAACTATCAACAGCCCGATTGTTGGTTGCAGAATCAGCCTTATTCATATCACGCACAAACTGCGTTCTACGCTCGGTAGCTACCACCGAAAAAGTGCCATAACACATAACTGCAAAAAATATTATGCCTGCAAACGCCACCCCGTAATTTATGAAAAAGATACTGATTACTATCACCAGTTCAACCACTGTCGGGAGAATATTGAAAATCATAAATCGTAATAGAAAACTGATTCCGGAAGTGCCACGCTCTATATCGCGAGACAAAGCACCAGTACGACGATTGAGATGAAAATCCAGGTCAAGCGCATGTAGATGATTAAATGTTTGTAAACTGATACGACGGATGGTGCGTTCAGTCACGCGACCAAACATGGTGTCACGGATTTCATTGAACAACACATTCATGAAGCGCGCCAAACCGTAAGCGAGAATCAATGCGGTCGGAACAGCCATCATGACAGTCGTAGCTGCAATGTCAGGAGTATTTTCCAGACCCTCCACGATGTATTTTAGAAGAAATGGCAGGCTTATTGTGGCCGTCTTTCCCAGCGCCAAAAACCCAAAGGCCAGGGCAGTTCGTAGTCGGTGCTCTAACAAATAGGGCACAAGCATTCGTAATACATGCCATTTCATATCCATGCCGGAAATGTCGGTTGCCATTGGCTTGGGCATTGTGGAACCTCGGCTTAGTTAGGCAGCCCTTTGACGTGCCTGAAGGCAAATTCCGCAGAATTCTGTAGACGGTTTCTTACACTACTTTCAATCCCTTTACTGTCCAGACCACATTGCGCAAGCATGTCAGCGGCACGGCCATGCTCCAAAAATTCGTCTGGCAAACCGAGATTCAACACGGCTACTTTCAAATTCTGAGCGAGCAGAAATTCATTCACACCAGAACCAGCCCCACCATTGATCACATTTTCTTCGACTGTTACCAATAACGAATGTGATTGCGCCAATTTTTTTAGCAAATCTGTATCCAGTGGCTTTACAAACCGCATGTCCACCACAGTAGCATCAAGCTGATCTGCTGCAGCCAATGCTGTTTTCAACAAAGTACCGAATACTAACAATGCCGTGCCAGAACCTGACCTGACGACTAGAGCCTTGCCAATTTCAAGCATAGAAAAAGTATTATTTAAAACACACCCTGTTGCCTTGCCACGCGGATAACGCACAGCAGCAGGGCCAGCATAGTGATAACCAGTGTAGAGCATGTTGCGAGTTTCATTTTCGTCACTCGGTGTCATCACTAGCATGTTGGGTAGGCAGCGCAGGTAACTCAGATCGAAACTACCCGCATGCGTCGGACCGTCTTCACCAACCAGACCCGCTCTATCGAGAGCAAACAACACATCCAGATTTTGTAAGGCCACGTCATGGATCAACTGGTCATAAGCACGTTGCATAAATGTGGAATATATCGCTACTACAGGCTTCAGACCTTCACAAGCCATGCCAGCCGCCAAGGTCACGGCATGTTGTTCTGCAATTCCCACATCAAAAAACTGGGTGGGAAATTGTTCTTCGAAGTCGCGCATTCCAGAGCCTTCTCCCATGGCAGGTGTAATGGCCATAAGCGCAGTATCAACCGTTGCCATTTCACATAACCAGTCGCCAAAAATTTTGGAATAAGTCGGGGTAAGGTTCATGGCAGCCGGGATTTTCTCAGCTTGCGGAACGAGTTTATTCAATGCGTGCATGCCGTAAGGGTCATCTTCAGCTTGCTGAAATCCTTTACCCTTGCGGGTAACGACGTGCAATAAAAGTGGCCCCTTGAGATCTTTGATGTTGCGCAAAATTTCAACCATTCCGTGCATGTCGTGGCCATCAATCAGACCAATATAGTTAAATCCTAACTCTTCAAAAATGGTTGCAGGCGACACCATGCCCTTCATGTATTCCTCAGCGCGATGCGCTGCTTTCATCGCGGGCGGCAAGCCACGCAACACACGCATACTGCCTTCACGCAGAAAATTGTACGGTTTACTTGCCCACATACGGGCAAAGTAACTGGACAGTCCACCCACATTACGCGAGATAGACATGTTGTTGTCGTTCAACACCACCAAGATGTCGCCCCCCAGTTCGCCAGCATGATTTAGGGCTTCAAAAGCCATGCCCGCAGTCATAGCGCCATCACCGATTACTGCGACAACCTTGCGATCATTCTGCTGTTTTTGGGCAGCTATCATCATTCCCAGGGCAGCACTAATGGAAGTGCTGGAATGCCCAACCCCAAACGTATCGTATGGACTTTCTTTGCGAGAATTAAAAGCAGCGAGGCCGCCTGCCTGTCGCATGGTCAACATAAGTTCGCGTCGTCCAGTAAGAATTTTGTGCGGATAACTTTGATGCCCCACATCCCATACCAAGCGGTCGTGCGGGGTATTGAATACAAAATGCAATGCAATTGTGAGTTCAACCACACCCAGCCCGGCCCCTAAATGACCACCGGTTTTACCCACACAATACAGCAGGTATTCACGCAATTGGCTGGCGAGCTCCGGCAGGAGTGAAACGTCCAGATTTCGCAAATCATGTGGACTGTTTACCGTATCAAGCAGCGGAGTTAAAGGTCGAGTTATGGGAATATTGTCAAACATGGGAATCAATAATACCGGTAGGAACACTTACAATTGCAGGCGTACATTCTAACGTAAAGGACATAAGCAGTCTGTGTTGATACTTTCATGATTTACGACTCACAACAAAGTGAGCCAACTCGCGCAAAGGATCGGCACAGGCAGAAAAATCCTGCAGTAATAATTCGGCTTGGGCAGCACACTGTTGCAAACGTGTTTTGGCTACCTGCATGCCGAGTATGGAAGGATAAGTGGGTTTGTTACGCAGTGCATCTTTGCCCTGTTGCTTACCACTGATACTACTGGCAGCTTCCACATCGAGAATATCGTCTTGAATCTGGAAAGCGAGACCCAGCAGATTTGCAAAGTCTCTTAATTTTTCCAATTGCTCTGGAGTCGCTATATTGGTGCTGAGCGCTCCTGTAACGACACTTGCCGTAATTAATGCACCAGTCTTACATATGTGCATTTTACTTAGTGCTGTTTCATCAAGTGTAAGGCCGGTAGCCGCAATATCCAGTGCTTGACCCGCCACCATGCCCTGCCAACCACTGGCACGAGTAAGTTCAGTCAGCATCTGTAAGCGGATGCCATTTCCACATGCAAGTTGCTCTGCAGTGGTCAACAGTTCAAACGCGAGAGTTTGTAGAGCATCTCCAGCCAGTATGGCGGTCGCTTCACCATATACGACATGGCAAGTGGGCTTTCCCCTGCGCAATACATCATTATCCATCGCAGGCAAGTCGTCATGGATTAGTGAATAGGCGTGTATCAATTCAACAGCACAAGCTGGAATATCCGCACACTCATGCTCACCGCTCACTGCTGCTGCTGATGCATAGGCCAGCAGCGGCCTTAATCTTTTGCCCCCTTTGAGCACGGCATAACACATAGCATCCCGCAATGAATCCGGTACTTGTTTTTGGCTCAGACATCGCTGTAGTTGCGCATCAATACGCCGCTGCCAAACTGGCATTAATCTTTGGATATTGCTTGTCACTCAGCCCTCATCCCCCGCATCTACAAAGGGTTCCGAGGCCGGCAATTTGCCCCCGGTTACCAGCAAGTTTACCTTTTGCTGCGCCTGCTCCAATGCTACCTGACATTCCCGCGTGAGTTTGATGCCCTGCTCAAACGCTTGGAGCGATTCTTCGAGGCTGAGTTCACCGGCTTCCATGGCCTCTACTAAAGTACTCAGACTGCTGAGCGCTTCTTCAAAATTAAATTTGCTGGTTTTTCGCGTCATGTGATTCTCTTTAAAACAAGAAGTTCTTGCATTGGCTAGAGTAGGGCAATCAACCACAATCCATACTGGCTGATTACTTCAGGAAACAACTGCCGTGAATGCTAAAGCCATCCGGGCATGAACACAACGCAAGTAAAATCTCAAAAGTGGTTCAGTTTGAATTTTACTTATTCAAGACATAAATGTGGCCATGGTGGCCGCCCCCCCCTGCTAAACTCAAACTGAACCGCCTCCACATTCCTGGGTTGCAGCCGAGCAAGGTAAACTGCGATTCAGCCTCTCGTTTATATAGTTGTGGCAAGCTCGGCGAGAAGGACTTACTAGGATGAAAGCCCTAAACTCGGGGGCATGAAACACTACAATTCCAGCAAAAACCATTGATATTGCAGACAGGAGTCAAACTACATGGCACAATAGGGCGGCTTGTAAAGGGTGTAGAACTACCCGAATACAGAGCCAACTAACTTAATACCGATGTTCAACTGAACCAGACAGATGGGGAAAACATTCATGAAAAAAATCTTGCTTACCGGAGCTTTCGTCCTGAGCTCATTGATGTCCTTAACCGCGGTAGCTGCAGCAGCTCCTACTCCAGAAGAAGAAGCCCTTGCAAATATTACGCGCCGCCAGGCAGTATTCAAATTGTTGTCATTTGCCAACGGCCCACTCGGCGCCATGGCTCGTACCGCTCCTTACGATGCGGCTGCAGCTAAAACCGCAGTAGAACGTGTTGCAATGCTTGCATCCATGATCCCTGAGGTTACTGCTGCTGACACAAGCGGCCCCGCCAGTGCCGGTATCAAAACCCGCGCTTCCAATACTATCTGGGCCAACAAAGCTGATTTCGACAAATTGGCCGCCGACCTTGGTGCTGGCGCTGTTGCCGCACTGGAAATCCTGAACACTAAGGGTGAAGCCGGTGTCAAAGATGCAGTTGCTGCGATTGGTCCAAAATGCGGTGCTTGTCACGACCGTTTCCGCATGGATTGATCTAAAGAAAGAGTTTTGCCGTTATAAACAAACGCCCCTTAATCCGGGCGTTTTTTTTGTCTTTTTTTTGATTTGGATCAGGTTTTTTATCAGCAATCTTAGCCGCCCGATTTTGCCATGATGAATAGCCACCCTCTCTTACATGGTTTATTCGACCGGGGTTGGGGCAGCTGCGTCAGTAACACGCGTAAAGAAGGCAGCATAGGCATTTTGATCTTCTTCTGTTAATAAACTTGTGTGTTTAATTACATCCTCCATCTCACCGCCGACAAAATCAAAGTTTGCAGTCATCCCCAACTGTAACAAGCCGACAAAATCTTCCTCAGTCCAGCCCGAGAGTTTCGCAGGGCTAATCTCGGGAGAGATATCCTCGCTGCCGGCAAATTCATTGGTAAGTTGCATCATGCCCAGGCTATTGCGTGGAGTATGACATTCGCCACAATGGCCAAGGGCACGCGCTAGATAAGCACCACGTTGTATTTGTGGATCATTACCAACTGCTGGTGGTGTACCTTCGAGAATACCGGCCAAAATATTCCAGCCGGCCATCATCCAGCTAAATTGCCATGCAGGCAGAGCGTGGTCAGCAACCTCATTACTGAGCGCAGGAATTGCTTGTAAATAGGCAGCTAAATCCAACACCTCAGCATCACTCATATTTTTATAGGTGCGATAAGGAAAGGCAGGCCAATAGAACCCAC
>Ga0114978_10000339_pt1 | contig 38799 bp, 33 predicted proteins | sample S_140212_EF_Meta_FD_87027 | JGI IMG/M metagenome (GOLD analysis project Ga0114978, IMG submission 87027) | Freshwater microbial communities from Lake Simoncouche, Canada to study carbon cycling - S_140212_EF_MetaG | ecosystem: Environmental > Aquatic > Freshwater > Lake | place: Lake...
CCCGTTGATTGCCAAAGACACTATTTCTGTGTTGATTGAAAAAATATTTCCATTGGTCAGCATCATCACACCCAATTTGGATGAGGCTGCTTTGTTGCTTTGTCACGCCATCGACAATGAATCGGAATTGATTCCTAGTGCTAATGCTTTGTTGAAGTTGGGCGCTCGCGCTGTGTTGCTCAAAGGTGGACATTTGCCGGGTGACCAAGTCATTGACGTATTGACCCAAGCAACGCAACAACCCGAATTGAAATTGTCGAGTAAACGTATCGCAAGCGACAATGTGCACGGCACGGGCTGCACTTTGTCGTCTGCCATCGCTGCGCATTTGGCATTGGGCCAACCCTTGACGCAAGCCGTCAAGATGGCTCGCGAATATATTTTGGGCGCAATTGAAGCGGGCGCGCATGTTAAAACGGGAGAAGGACACGGCCCTTTGAATCATGGGTACGCTCCCAAAACCATGTACAAGATTTAAACTTTTTTTCGCATCAACCATGCGAGCACAAAAGTAATCAGCAAACTAGGAATGCTCGAACCCCATTGAGGCATCCAAATCGCTAGCGAATGAAACACACCAATGCCAATCAGCCATATCACGGCGGATTGCCAACGAACCGTCGGTGTGTTTTCTTCTAATTGATCGTTAAAGACCAATGTTCCTAATATCACGCCGTACAGTGGAATAAAAACAGAACTTAGTTTTAATAAAAACGGTTCTAAATCGTGCATGGGTAAATACAAAGCCAATATGGTGCAAACAACCGCAATACCAACGCCCCATGTTTGAATTGAAATGCGAGACAACAAAGAGTTGCTTGATACGGCCGCAGAATAAACGTCACCATAGGCGTTGTCCATCTCATCAAGCAAAATCAAACCCAATGCAATCAATCCACCTTGTGCAACTAGCAAAGCCGTCACCAAGTCTGTTCCAGGCTCCGTGACGCTCGCAATCAATACACCCAAGGCATAACACCAAGCGTTGGCAATGGCATAGCCCAGCCACGTTCCTTTCCATGAACTTGAGCCTGATTGACCATGTCTTGCGTAATCTGCAATCAATGGCAACCAAGATACAGGCATGGCCATCACCAAATCAATGGCCGATAACAAACCCATACTGCCGTCACCACTGCGTTGCCAAAACGCTTGAGCACCTTTGGTTTGCAAAATGCCCCAAAACTGATAGCTGATCCAAATCAATGAAGCAATCACCAAGGGCAACCCAAATCGACTGACAAAATTTCGCACGAGCCCGAGCATGGAGCCGCGCATCAAGGCCGTCAAAACAATGCCCCATAGCAAGGTAGCAAACACGGCTGTACTCAAGCTGGGTAACCATCCAAATGCCTGTGTACCCATGGCTTGTGTGCCGTCGCGCATCACTACCAATTCGAATGTGGTCCAACCCACGAGTTGCGTGATGTTGAGTAAAACAGGAAGCTTGGCAAACGCACTGCCGTACACATGGTGCATCAAGCCCGCACTATTAAGTCCCGTATCGCAAGCAATTTTAGCGGTCCATGCCAAGAGCGCGGAGCCCAGTACAGACCCGACTACTATTGCCAAGATGGCGTCGGATGTACCCACTGCAGGCACCAAATAGGCGCCTACTTGCATGACCAAAAGACCCACGCCCAAACTAAACCAAAGTGACGCGTGTGCGCGAAAATCAAAAACGCGATCGGCATCGTTGATGCGTTGTGGTGGTGATGTAGTTGCCATTTCAATTTCCTATGTGAATGGCAGTTCGGCTTTGCTAACTGTGATTCGTGTATTTTGACGAAACAAAACAATTGGCATGCTTCCCTGCGCGAGGATTACCTCAATCAGGTTCAAAGGGACTTTCTCAGCATGACACTCAGTTATGAGTTCAGCACCCCCAGCGGCTTGCACATGCATGCAAGTGATGTGTATTATGACACTGGATTAAACACCGAGGCGCTGATGGATGCGAGCAGAGGCGGTGGTGTATTCAAATGGAATGGATTGATTAGGGTTGAGATATTGGGCAATACCATAGGCGGCGAGGGCTGCTTCATGAAAGGCGCTGAGTATTAATTTTTTCTTACCAGGATAACCAATCACGTCGCCAATCGCAAAAATACCAGGCGATTGCGTGGCAAAGGTTTGCGTATCGACTTGGAGTTGTTTGCGATCCATGGCTAGACCCCATTGGGAAATCGGCCCGAGTTTGGGCGACATTCCCAATTTTTCAATCAAGAGATCAACCGTTATAGATTCAAACAAGCCTTCGGGAGTTGCCATTTGCAAATGCGTCATGCGCTGGCGGTCAACAATGACATCTGTGACCTGTCCTAATTTGAATTGAATTTTTTTGGCGTCACAAGCCAATTTAAAGAGTTGTTGCAAATCTAAATCGGCATCCAAAACTTCTCGTCGATGAAGCAAGGTAACGCTTAGAGGTGGATCACTACTTTGAGTTAAATCGAGACAGGTTTGAATCGCTTCGTTATGACTACCTACAACGACGATGTGTTGATTTTGTATCGAAGTAGGAACTACTGAAAAAACTTGCATGCCTCGCAATGCATCAAGCGCTGGAACTTGCAAACGTCTTTGCACAAAGGCACCTACACCTGCTGCAATGATCACACATCGTGCTTTTAACTCAAAGCCCTGATCGGTACCGAGTTGCCAAAGCCCATCGGTATTTTGTGAAAGCGTTTGTATTTGATGACCGCCATGAAACGCAGGGGCAAATGGTTTGACTTGTTGCATCAAACGTTCAATGAGTTCGCGCCCCGTGCAAAAAGGCAATCCAGGAATATCGTAAATGGGTTTGTCTGCATAAAGAGCGATGCACTGACCGCCGGGTTTGGGCAATACATCGACCAATTGAGCAGTGATGCCCAATAAACCTAATTCAAAGACTTGAAATAAGCCCGCGGGACCTGCGCCTACGATCACCACATCGGTTTGTTGTGATTTAGAAGCAGTGCTTGGGGGCATTAGCGGGCGAGTTCGGAGAGTTTTCCGGTTTTTTCTTTCCAGTCATCCGCATCGGGCAAAGGAGCTTTGCGTTTGGTGATGCTGGGCCAACCGATGTGCGAGAGCTCGACGTTAAGTTTGACCATGTGTTGCTGGTCTGCAGGCACATCTTCTTCTGCATAAATGGCATTGACGGGGCACTCTGGAATGCAAACCGCGCAATCAATACACTCATCGGGATCGATGGTTAAAAAATTGGGGCCTTCGCGAAAACAATCAACAGGACACACATCGACGCAGTCGGTGTATTTACAGCGGATACAAGATTCGGTAACAACATGGGTCATGATTTAGCGCCAAACAGATTTGCTTTGTGATGGATGTATTTTAAACACAGGCTGAAGGGGGCTGGAAACGCCCGACTGTAGCCCTTTGGGTGGGGATGGGTTTTGTTGCGTATTTAGGCCTGGACCATGACAGCAGCGGATGTCGTGTGCTTGACTGGATCGATCAAAACCATGGCACCCAAAGAGCGGGAGTTGGCGAAGGGCGCTGTCACCAACGATTGTTGGAGTTGAAGGAGAACATCACCGATTGTGTTGGAAGGCAACTCGCTGGCAGGCATTTTTGACAAGTCATGAATATCCAAGCGATGAATAATTTGTTGAATTTTGACTTTGACGCTTCGGTGTCCGTGTAGCGCCAAATATACCCGCCCACTGACCAAAGGCGTATCGTCTAACCAAGCCATCGTAACTTTGAGTTCTTTGTTTTCTTGAACGGGCGCTGTTGGCGACAAAATCCAATCGCCTCTGGATACATCAACTTCGCGGTCAAGGATGAGGCCCGCACTCAAACCTGCATGAACGTCAGATTCTTCTCGTGTGTGATTGAGCACTTGAACAATTTGAGCGCTTTGATCACCAGGAAAAATTCGAACGGTTTGTCCCACCTTTGCGATGCCCGTTGAAACACGGCCCCAGTAAATCCGACGACCCTTTGTAATGACAGAAGAGTCGTGATATTTTTCAACCCATTGCACAGGAAAAGAAAAATCTAAATTTGATTCGCCTGTGGTTGCGGGCAGTTTTTCTAAGAGTTCCAACAAACTGGGTCCGTGATAGCCACACCATCCGTCTTGAGCGGTCACAACATTAAAACCAACAAGTGCTGAAATAGGAATACATGTGCTGGTATGAATGTTTGCACGAGTCATAAAATCATCCAATGCCAGTTTGATATTTTCATAAGCCAAGGTGGAATCGACGACTGCATCGAGTTTGTTGATGGCAAAAATAATGGACTGCACTCTTAAAAGTTGAAGCAACAATGTGTGCCTGCGTGTTTGTGGTAACAGTTGGAGATTTTTTTTCTGCCATTCCAACTTGGTGGCATCAATCAATACGACGGCCGCATCGGCACTTGATGCAGCCGTGACCATGTTGCGCGTGTATTGCTCATGACCGGGCGCATCGCCAATAATAAATTTGCGTTGCTCGGTAGAAAAATAACGATAAGCCACGTCGATGGTGATGCCTTGCTCGCGCTCGGCGCTCAGTCCATCAGTTAACAGCGCCAAGTCTGTAGCGCCGTGTCGTTGTACGCCCGCCAAATGATCTTGTAAAACAGATTTGCTATCGACCAATAAACGACCGATAAGCGTGCTTTTACCATCGTCAACGGATCCGCATGTAATGAATCGAAGAGCGGCGTGTTGCTGTGTCAGATTGATGGTGTCCATTAGAAGTAGCCCTCTTTTTTACGTTTTTCCATCGATGCATCCGACGTTTGATCGTCCATGCGAGTGGCACCGCGCTCGCTCACATCTGCACGAATGGTTTCTAGGATGATGTCTTGAGGCGTTGTGGCATTGCTCTCAACGGGGCAAGTGCAGGTGACATCGCCCACCGTTCTGAAACGCACTTGAATCATTTCGGATTGCTCACCCGCGCGCAAAGGCGTGAGAGGCGAGAGGGGCACAAGCAGCCCGCGTCTTTTGATAATTTCACGCGAGTGCGCGTAATACAATTGCGGCAAAACAATATTTTCTCTTGCAATGTATTGCCAAACATCCAGTTCGGTCCAATTAGAAATTGGAAAAACTCGAAAGTGTTCGCCAGGATGAATGTGTGTATTAAATAAATTCCACAACTCAGGTCGTTGCGATTTGGGTTGCCATTGTCCAAAACTGTCTCTGTGCGAAAAAATTCTTTCTTTAGCGCGTGCTTTTTCTTCATCGCGTCTTGCCCCACCAATGAGTGCGTCAAAACGAAATTCTTCGATCGCTTCAAGCAAAGTGACTGATTGATGCACGTTGCGTGATTCATCGGGCCTAGCGAGTCGAACGGTTCCTTTTGCAATCGAGTCTTCAACGTTACGAACAATCAATTGAGCGCCTAATTCTTTGGCGCGAAAATCTCGAAAATCGGTGATCTCCGAAAAATTGTGACCCGTATCAATCATTAATAAGGGATAAGGAATTTTTCCAATGCCAAAAGTTTTTTCTGCACATTTGAGCATCACCAACGAATCTTTGCCACCCGAAAAAAGTAGGGTAGGTCGCTCAAAAGCAGCAGCAACCTCACGCAAAATAAAAATCGTCTCTTCTTCAAGCGCGTCTAAGTGAGACTGGTTGAGTTGTTCCAAGACATGATGGTCTAAGCGAGCGTTCATGCGAGTTCTTTCTTAGCAACAAAGGGGAGAGATGAGGTGTTGAGATGAAGTCCGCATTCTTTGGCGGTTGCTTCCTCCCACCACCAGCGACCCGCGCGAAAATCTTCGCCTAAACTGATCGCACGCGTGCAGGGCGCACATCCAATACTAGGATAAAACTGATCGTGCAAAGGGTTGTAATCGATTTGGTAAATACCGATGTAATGCCAAACATCTCCCCATGTCCAATCCACCAATGGATTGACTTTGCTCATTTCTCTTCGGTTCTGAATATCAACTTGAATCTGACTCACTTGCGCTCTGTTGGTGGATTGCTCACGTCTCAATCCAGTTATCCACGCTTGTTGGTCTTTAAGCGCGCGTTGCAAAGGCTCCATTTTTCGAATGTCGCAGCATTGTTTGCGGTGATCCATGCTCTTAAAAATAGAGCGTTGCCCATTGTCGCGTACAAATTGAATCACAGACTGATGGATTGGTTTATAAACCTCGATCAATTGCTTTGACGAAGCCTGCAATCTCTCAATTAATGCATAGGTTTGCTCGTGCAATGCGCCCGTATCCAATACAAACATGGGGATGTTTAAATCCAATTGATCAATCAGGTGCGACACCACCAAATCTTCTGCACCTAAACTGGAAGCTTGTTTGATGGTTTGAAATTGTGTGCTGACTTGTTGCAGCAATTGCTGACTGGCCTGAACTTTTTGCAAAAAATCAGAACTGGGTTTGTCGTGCAAACTAATGGCTGAATGGGTGTTATTCATCGGGCAAATGCGGGCTTGGGTTGAACAACGTCACCTTGGTAAAACTGGGTGAAGTGATTTAAAAGTTTTTCCCCAACAGCGCGATCTTGGTCGCTGCGCAAAATAGCGCTGGTAAATCCTGTGCGTGCCATTTGCGCCAATTGATCCACAAGCACATCGCCCGTTGCGCGAATATCGCCATCAAAGCCCACACGCCTGCGCAACATCATTGCTTGGCTATAGGCTCTGCCATCGGTGAATTTTGGAAAATTTAATTCGATGATTTTTATTTCAGAAAGATCGAATTCCAAAGGATTGGCCTCATTGGGCAAACGCAAGCTGTGCGGCAAGGGATCGTTGCTGCCCTGATCTGTGAGTATGTTGAGTTTCATCATGAATCCATTAAGACAAAAGATGCGATGCACCCGTTGTCAATCGAGCAGAATTGGCCGCCGTTTTAAAAATATCAATACCCAAACGTTGCAAGGTTTGCATAAAGGTTTCTTTGGCTACACGTTGCTGGGCGTAGGTGTCTAAAACGGCTTCAATCACACCCACTACTTCGGCCGCTGCAAATGAGGGACCAACCACTTTTCCTGGTTTTGGAGTTCCGCTAAGCGTAGATCCGTCCGAACCACCTAGGGTGACTTGATACCATTCTTGACCGTCTTTATCGACACCCAAAATACCAATATGACCGCTGTGGTGATGGCCGCAAGAATTGATGCAACCACTGATATGTAAATCAATTTCGCCGATATCAAACAATTCGTCTATGTCGTTGTATCGCTCGGAAATAGCCGCAGCAATGGGAAGAGCACGCGCATTGGCTAAAGCGCAATAATCACCGCCAGGGCAAGCAATCATGTCGGTGAGCAATCCAATATTGGCTTTTGCAAGGCCTGCTTTGCGTGCATCACGCCAAAGTTGCGTTAATTCTTCGCAAGACACCCAAGGCAATAATAAATTTTGATCGTGAGTGACGCGCGCTTCACCGCTTGAATATTGATCGGCCAATTGTGCGGCTTGTTCTAACTGCTCAGCGGTTGCGTCTCCAGGCGCGAGTCCGAGGCGTTTGAACGACAGAGTCACCGCGCGCAAGGCTGGATTTTTGTGTGGAGCAACATTTTGTTGAACCCATCTTGCAAATTCCAAATCGTCTTTAGCTGATACATCCAAAATGCGTTGAACTTTGGCGTCAACACTCAGATGTGTTTTGTTTGGCTCGGGCGCCACAAAACTAGCGCTCACGCGATCGAGTTCTTGTTGAGTGATGGTGTGTGGCGCTCCGTCTTGAGAGATGATGAACTTGTATTCCTCTTCGACTTCGTCGATGTAACGCTGACCTTCGGCTTTGACCAAAATCTTAATTCTTGCTTTGTAGATATTGTCGCGACGCCCCCATCGGTTGTAGACACGAACAACAGCTTCTAAAAAATTAATGATTTGATGCCATGGTAAAAACTCTCGAATCACCGTGCCGATCACGGGTGTGCGACCCATGCCACCACCCACCAAAACGCGAAAACCTAATTCATCCGCATCGTTTTTGATCAATTGCAAACCCACATCGTGCCAAGCACTGGCCGCACGATCTTCGGTGGCACCTGTAATGGCAATTTTGAATTTACGCGGTAAGAAAGCAAACTCGGGATGAAAGGTGCTCCATTGGCGCAAAATTTCGGCGAAGGGACGGGGATCGGCCACTTCGTCGATCGCAATACCTGCGAGTTCATCGCTGGTGATGTTTCGAATGCAATTGCCACTGGTTTGAATGCCATGCATGTTGACGCTGGCTAATACATCCATCACATCAGCACTTAAATGCAAAGGAATCCAATTGAACTGAACATTTTGTCGCGTTGTAAAGTGTGCGTGACCTTTTTTGAGACTGGGCGCAGGAAAATCACTGATTGCGTTTTGCTTGTGTTGTGCTTTTTCAAACAATGCTGCGTCGGGTTGATCGTATTCACGTGCAATACGAGCCAAAACACGCAATTGTTGACTCGATATTTCTCCATAAGGAACGGCCACTCGCAACATCGGTGCATAGCGTTGGATATACCAACCATTTTGAAGACGAAGTGGTTTAAAATCGTCATCGGTTAAATGACCCGTTAAATTGCGTTGCAGTTGATCACGGTACTGCGAGGCGCGTTCACGCACCATTTGTTGATCATGCGATGTGTATTGATACATGTTTAAACCAGAACGAGTTTGGTGCCGGCCCATGCCAGTAGCACCGATAAAAAAGACCGAATGAGTCTCTCGGGTGCTTTTGATACCCAATGCGAACCCAACCAAATACCAGGCAATGAGCCTGTGAGCAAAAGCCCCAACAAAGTCCAGTTGACCGAACCTAAAGAGGCGTGACCTAAGCCCGCAACCAAGGTGAGCGGCACGGCATAGGCGATGTCAGCGGCAATGATTCGATGCAATGAAAGGGCTGGATACAAAAGCATGAATGCAGTCACGCCGATGGCGCCTGCTCCGACGGACGTGAGTGTGACCAAGGTTCCAATCAATGCGCCAAATAAGATGGGCAAGAAAAATGGACGGTGCTTAATGGAACTAAGCTCCGTTTGCGTGTCCTGAATCAACGGATGACGTACACCACGAATCGCCTTGTAAAGTGTTGATGCTGCTGTTAGCAACAATGAAATGCCTAGTGTGAGTGTGATCATTTTTTGTGTTTGCGGATGTTGAGTGCCCCAATGATTCAACACATACAACGTGGCTAAGGATGCAGGAATACTGCCCAAGCTCAAATGAAACACCACGCGCCATGGCACGCGCTTTTGACGAACGAGTTGAACCAAGCCTCCCGCTTTGGTGCCTGCAGCAAACAGCAAATCGGTGCCCACAGCCAAGGCGGGTTGAGTACCAAAGCCAAAAATAAGGATGGGGGTCATAAGCGACCCGCCACCCACGCCAGTAAGTCCAACGATGAGGCCAACGGCAAATCCAGTAGTAATAAAAGCGATTTCTTGCATTGCTCACTACTGTAGTTTTTTATTATATAAAGCCCAACTATTTTTTAGTTTTAGTTATATGCAATACAGGCATATAGATTCAGTTTAAATCGTAAATATATGATTTATATGGAATATTTATTTTATATATCGTATAGGATTCAAAGCCTCCAGTAATTTTATTTCAATGGGTGAGGGGTCGTTATTTAAATGACTGGCTAAAACTTCCGCGCAAATGGGGCCCAAACACAAGCCCCTTGAGCCCAAGCCCGTTAGAACATACAAACCGTTGAGGCCTTCAGGGTCGACAGAACCAACGACGGGCATTCGATCGGGAAGTGAGCAACGCACGCCAGCCCATCCTTTGAGAGTTGGTGCAATTGATTCATCGATTGCGTCTGACAAACTTGGAATGAGTTCAAGCAAATGTTGAATATTTTTCAAATGATCGTTGTGTAAAACACCTGCAGTGATGTTGCTACGATCAAATGTAGAACCCGTAAACCACTGCATCTGACCTTGGTATGAAATCTGTGGAATAAAACTGCAATGGCCACTCACGGGATGAGTCGGCGCAAGTGAGCTGATGCCTTCAGTCATCGAGCCCCAAGATATTTGTCCCCGAATCGGTGTGTAGGGAAGAAAAAAATCGGGGACTGCGGTTTGAATAAGAGGAACAGAAGCAGGGCCGCAGGCAATCACCAAATACGGGGTTTTTGAAACGATTTCATGGGTCATTGAAAACAAATCCCAACCGTTGTCATTATTTTTTTGTATGCGTTGAATCGACGCATTAAGTTGCAAGGTGATGAGCGGGTGATTCAATAAAGCGTCGATGAAATGTTTGGGCTTGATCCATCCTGCCTCTGAATGCCAACGAGGAAAACCCGCTTGTCGTGTTTTGCCTTCGATTCGATTTTCCAACACACCTTTGACCAACCAACCATCATCTTTTAATAATTGATGAGCCACAGCCAGCGTTTGACGCATACCTGCACGCGAGAGACGAGAAAAGTCATTATCATCAGCAGACACATGAGGGGTGAGCAAACCTACGGGAACGCCCGAGGCGCCCTGTGCCGTTGCAGAACCACTATCCATTACATGGACGCGCCAACCGCGTTCGGCCAAAGCGTAAGCAAGCGAAGCGCCGGCCAAACCGCTTCCCAATACAGTGCAATTTTTGTCGATGCTGGTTGGTGATTTTTTTTGTAACCAATGCGCTTGGTAACTTAAAAGTTGATATGAACGATCGGATTCAAGCGTTATGAAACCTTCTGCTTTTGCATGATCAAGATCAATCGGCGTATCAGAAACAACAATTTGCGCTGAAAACTGACACAGCTTCGCCAAGGCTTTCCAAATAAAAGGATCTTGATTGCAACTCCACTGATGAAGCAAGACATGATCGGCCTGTCCTTTGATTTGCCGAATCATTTTTTCGCGAGGGCCCACAGCTATGGTAAGTTGAATTTGCCCTTTGTCAAAAGACAGTCGGTGAACACCCGGTGTCAAATTCCATAATGGTGCTTCTTCTGCCAAGGCCATCACATTCAAACGCTGGGGTCTTAGCGGATCGCGTCTCCACTCATCACAAAGGAAGAAAAAATATTGACCTTGAAGAAAGTCGGTATCAAGAATGGTCCATTGTTGACGTTGTTGCCAGTGCTTGGCCTGCCAATCAAGGTGTGGGTGGAACATAGCCTTGGGCAGCATCAGCCCCTTCGCCAAAGAAATGTTTCTCCATTTGACGAGCTAAATATTGACGTGCGCGCAAATCGGCCAAATTGAGTCGGTTTTCGTTGACCAACATGGTTTGATGCTTCAACCAATCGGCCCAAGCTTGCTTACTCACGCTCTCCCAGATGCGTTTTCCGAGTTCACCGGGGTAAGGAGGAAAATCCAAACCTACGGATTCAGCTCCTAATTTGATGCATTGAACGGTGCGTGCCATAAATTTCCTTCTATTTTTTGAAATGATTTCACAGTAGGCATGACTTTAGCAATCTTTTTGAGTCCTTGCGAGCCAAAGGTCGATTGAAAGCGATAGACTTATTACGGAATAAGGAAAAAATGGATGTTATACGCAATTCGATTGCTTTTTGAACGCTCGCCAAGGCTGTTTTGGTGTTTAGTCGCCTTGGTTTTAACGGTCATGTTGGCTTTTGGCCTGTATCTTCAACACGTGGTTGGATTAGAGCCTTGCCCCATGTGCATTGTTCAGCGTTATGCCATGCTGGTCGTCATTATTTGGTCTACGATTGCGATTGTTTTTCCAACTCACTTGATTCATCGCTTATCAGTCGTTCTTACTTTGGGTTCATCTGCGTTTGGCGCATTCGTCGCAGCGCGTCAATCATGGCTTCAGTGGTTTCCACCCGAGGTACAAAGCTGTGGTCGTGATTTTTATGGAATGATTGAATCGTTTCCGTTGCAACGCGCCATACCCATGATTTTTAGGGGTGGAGGCGATTGCACCAAAGTGGACTGGACCTTTTTAGGCGGATCCATCGCCAACTGGTCATTTGTTGTATTTTCTTTTTTGATTGTTGCAATGAGTTTGCAATTATTTTTTATATTTAAAAAACCAACAATACCATCAACTTAATCCTTTAACGAGCACGATGCTTTTGCGATCCCAGTTGTATTTTCTTTTGCGAGCCTCTGGAAGCCAATCAGGGTCGGCCTGAACAAAACCACGCTTTAAAAACCAATGCGTGGTACGCGTGGTTAAAACAAAAATACTTTCCAAACCTTTAAGTTTTGCGCGTTGCTCGATGCGCTTGAGAATTTTTTCGCCGTCGCCTTGGCTTTGCGAATTGGGAGATACCGTGAGTGCGGCCAATTCCGCTGTTTTGCTATCCATATATGGAAATAACGCAGCGCATCCAAAAATAACACCGTCGTGCTCAATCACCGTGTATTGACCCGCGTCGCGTTCGATTTCATTGCGATCGCGCTTGACCAGAGTGCCATCTTTTTCGTAGGGTTCGATCAATTGCAAGATGCCACCCACGTCGTCAGATGTGGCTTCACGCAAACTTTCTAATTTTTCATCCACCACCATCGTGCCAATGCCATCGTGCATATAGACTTCAAGCAATAAAGCGCCGTCCACAGCAAAGGGCAAAATGTGACTGCGCTCAACACCGCTTTGACATGCCTTCACGCAGTGTTGAAGATAAAAACCAATGTCGGTAGGTTGATCGGCTTGCGGCAGTTGTTCTAAGAGTTTTTGAGCGCTATCCAAGGGTAATTCAGTATCGATGGGGTTGTCTTCTCTCTCAAGTTCTAGGGGTTTGACGCGAATACCAGGCACTTCGGTGACAAAAACAAGTTTGTCGGCTTTGAGTGCAATGGCCACCGATGTGGCAACTTCTTCCATCGTCAAATTAAAGGCTTCACCCGTTGGAGAAAAACCAAAGGGAGACAACAACACCATTGAGCCCATTTGCAAGGTTTGATGAATGCCTGTGACATCTACTTTTCTAACCAAGCCGGAATGTTGAAAATCAACTCCATTGACGATGCCAACAGGCTTGGCTGTGATGAAATTACCAGATATCACCCTCACAGTAGCCCCCGCCATGGGCGTATTGGGCAAACCTTGGCTAAATGCGGCTTCTATTTCGTATCGCAATTGCCCCGCTGCTTCCTGGGCACAATCGAGGGCTATGTTGTCGGTGATGCGCATACCCTGTGCATATTTGGGTGTGTGACCCTTGGCCGCGAGTTGTTCGTTGACTTGAGGACGAAAGCCGTGAACCAATACGATTTTGACGCCCATGCTTTGAATCAAAGCCAAGTCTTGAGCCAGATTGGGCAATTTGCCAGCCGCGATGGCTTCGCCGGCAATACCCACGACAAAGGTTTTACCGCCATGCATATGAATATACGGCGCCACCGAGCGAAACCAAGGTACAAATGTGAAGGCAAACACGTTGGACATAGTCAAAATTCAATCAATGAAAAACACTTTTGAAAGAGACTGGGATAATTCCAAGTCTTCGCGCTTCATTGTGACGCAAGTTCGGCTATTTTTGCCCAGTTTTGTTTGAAAAGTTGTTTCTTTGTCTACACCCCTGACCATTGATTTTCCAGATGACTTGCCCGTCAGCCAACGGAGTGAGGACATCATGCAAGCCATTTCAACTCACCAAGTGGTGATTGTTTGTGGCGAAACAGGTTCTGGAAAAACCACGCAATTGCCAAAAATGGCGCTGGCCTTGGGTCGGGGCAAGCTTCATGCGCCGCCTGGCACTCGAGGTCGATTGATTGGTCACACTCAACCGCGAAGAATCGCTGCAACGTCGGTGGCCAAAAGAATTGCCGATGAACTCAAAACGCCGCTTGGCGAGGTTGTGGGCTATAAAGTTCGATTTCAAGATCGATTGAGTCATCAAGCTTCCATTAAGTTGATGACCGACGGCATCTTGCTTGCAGAAACACAAAACGATCCACTACTCAAAGCGTATGACACAATAATCATCGATGAAGCGCATGAACGAAGTTTAAACATCGATTTTTTATTGGGTTATTTGCGAGAAATATTACCGCGCAGACCCGATCTCAAAATCATCGTCACATCCGCCACGATTGACGCCAATCGCTTCGCGCAATATTTTACAAGTGCCAAAGGGCCCGCTCCTGTGTTGATGGTGTCGGGGCGCATGTTTCCTGTCGAGATGCGTTGGCGTCCCTTTGAAGAAAAAAAAGATCACGACCTCAATGACGCAATAGCAGATGCAGTGGATGAATTGTGGGCGGGTCAGGTTGGTGGCGATATTTTGATTTTCTTTCCGGGTGAGCGTGAAATTCGAGAAGCCGCCGATCATCTGCGTCAACATTTATCGCATCAAGCCATTACCCAAAATGTCGAGGTTCTTCCTTTGTTTGCGCGTTTATCGCAAACAGAACAAGAACGTGTTTTTGAAGCGCATGGACATGCCCGTATTGTGTTGGCAACCAACGTGGCTGAAACTTCACTCACCGTACCGGGTATTCGTTATGTGATCGATGTGGGTACTGCACGCGTCAAGCGATACAGTTACAGAAGCAAAGTGGAGCAGTTGTTGGTAGAGCCAATCAGTCAGGCTGCGGCCAATCAACGCGCGGGTCGATGCGGTCGAGTTGCTAACGGCATTTGTATTCGTTTGTACGATGAAAAAGATTTTCAATCACGCACAGCTTTCACCGATCCGGAAATTTTAAGAAGTTCCTTAGCCGGCGTTATTTTGCGAATGAAAGCGCTGCATTTTGGAGACGTCGAACAATTTGCTTTTTTGGAATCTCCCAAATCCAAGGCGATTACCGATGGCTATCAACTCCTGAGTGAACTTGGAGCGGTTGACGATCACAATGAACTCACGTCCATTGGAAAAGAGCTTGCAAAACTGCCTCTAGACCCACGCGTGGGTCGAATGATTTTGGAGGCCAAAAATCGCCAAGCTCTAAGTGAAGTATTGATCATTGCCTCTGCCTTAAGCGTTCAAGATGTTAGAGAGCGGCCTTTGGAACAGCAAGCAGCGGCCGATCAAGCGCATGCAAAATTTAAAGACGATAAAAGTGAATTCAATTCATTTGTTCGACTGTGGAATTGGATCTCTCAAGCGCGTGGGGGCGCCAATGGCACGCATCAATTGTCCAATCGACAATATGAAAATTTACTCAAACAAAATTTTATTAATGTGCGTCGCTTGCGAGAGTGGCGCGATGTCTATTCTCAATTGCTCACCGTAGTGACCGAACACAAATGGCCAATAAATACGAATCCTGCAAAAGATGAACAACTGCATTTGTCCTTGTTATGTGGTTTGCTTGGCAATATCGGTTGCAAACACGAGGAAGAGGAGGTTTATGTCGGTGCACGTGGTATTAAATTTTATAAACATCCAGGCGTGCATCTCAAAAAAAAGCCGGGACGGTGGATTGTTTGCGCAGAATTGGTCGAGACGACGCGTCTGTTTGGAAGGTGCATCGCCAACATCGATCCCAAATGGTTTGAGCTGGTGGGGGGGCATTTATTACGAAAGCAATTGCTCGATCCCCATTGGGAAAAAAAACAAGGCGATGTGATTGCACTTGAGCGCGCCACACTCTATGGCTTGATGGTTTACAACGGCAGAAAAGTGGTCTACAGTACTGTAGACCCTGTGGGCGCGAGAGAAATTTTTATTCGTGAAGCATTGGTGAATGGCGAGTGGCAAACGCGGTTGCCTTTTTTAGCAGCCAATCAAAAAACAGTATTGCAAGTGGAAGAGATCGAACACAAGTCACGCCGTCAAGACGTATTGGTCGATGACAGTTTGATTCAAGGTTTTTATGAACAGCAAATTCCCTCGCATGTATTCAATGCCACAACATTAGAAAAATGGCACCGCGAAGAAATGCGCGAGCGTCGCTCAAGGGGCAATCGCACCGACCCTCTCATTTTGACGCGCGAGGCATTGATGCGACACGAAGCTGCAGGTGTCACCACACAAGCATTTCCAAAAACAGTCAAGCTAGGTGGTGTAGATTGCTCAGTGAGCTATTTGCATGAACCAGGTGACGCAAAAGACGGGATGACGGTGATTATTCCATTGTTTGTTTTGAATCAAGTGAGTGAAGACGCCACACAATGGTTGGTGCCTGGTATGTTGAACGCAAAAATTTTGGCCATGCTCAAAAGTTTGCCGCAAAAACCTCGCGCGCGTTTGGTGCCACTGCCCGATTCAACTCAAAAAATGACCGAACGGTTGAGCCAGCCCGATATTATGGGTAAAGGATCTCTTACAGATGCTGTGTGGACAGAAGTTAAAAAAATAACCGAATTGGACGTCAAGCGTTCTGACTTTAAATTAGATACCTTGTCGCCGCATCACTTGATGAATTTTCGCGTTGTCGATGATCAGGGTCGGCAATTGGGGCAAGGACGCAGTTTCGGCGCCATCAAAGCACAACTGGGCTCACAAGCCAGAGGCGAATTTCAGGCCTTGGCGTCGCTAAAAAGCCAGGCCCTATCGACTCCACCTCAAGAGATCTCAGTTCAGAATTCAGGGCACAAGGCACAGGTTTTTCAAAAAAATACAAGCGCTCATGTGTCGTTCTTAGAAGCCGAAGAAAAATATACCGCTTGGGATTTTGTTCAATTCGATGAAATGATGGAGATCAAAAAAGGCAATCAAACCTTTATTGGTTTTCCTGCCTTGGTCGATCAAGGCGATGGCGTTATGATTGAAGTTTTTGATGAGCCCACAACGGCAAAGGTCATGCATCAACAAGGTTTGAGGCGATTGTTTTCTTTGCAAATCAAGGATGCAATTAAATATTTAGAAAAAAATCTGCCTGATCTTCAAAAAATGTCTGTGATCTATATGTCCTTAGGTACATTGGACGATTTAAAAAAACAAATATTAGATCTTGCTTTGGATCGCGCTTTTTTAATGAACCCATGGCCGACAGATCAACAAGAATTTCAACAACGACTCGACGACGGACGCGGACGTTTAACATTGATTGCCAATGAACTGGCAAGGCAGGCCAGTCTTATTTTGAATGAATATGCATTGGTCGCACGCAAGATCAAAGACACCAAAACTCAGCCTGACGCTGTGCAAGATTGTGCTGATCAACTCAAGCGACTCATAAGTAAAAAGTTTTTGATGGAAACACCCGCACAGCAATTGCAACATTTGGTTCGCTATTTAAAAGCGATTGTGATGCGAATCGATAAATTACGCACAGACCCCAGTCGAGACGCTACGCGGATGTCTGAATTGAAACCCCTTGAGCAAAAATTTTGGCGCTTGTGGGCAGATCGTAAAGGCGTGACCGATGAGCGAATGAGTGAATTCAGATGGTTGCTTGAAGAGTTGCGCGTGAGTTTGTATGCGCAAGAATTGCGCACGCCTCAACCTGTCAGCATCAAGCGTTTAGAAAAAGCTTGGTTGCAGTTGGTTCATTGATTGGATCGAGCGACTGTTTAGAGTCGCGCCAATCGATCGAGTGCCAAGCCTAAGGTCTCGTCTTTTTTGGCAAAACAAAAACGAATCACGCGTTGATCAAAGGCGTCGGCATAAAAGGCAGATAAAGGAATAGCCGCAACGCCTACCTCGGATGTGAGCCACTGACAAAAATCTGCTTCGCTGAGATTTTTTTCTGCAACGGCGAGCTCGTCGATAAGCACACATTGAAAGTAACTGCCTTCACTGGGCAAAATTTTAAATTTAGTTTTAGCAAGACCTTGTCTGAATATATCTCGTTTACGTTGATAAAATGCTGGCAAATTCATATAAGGCGCAGGATCAGCCATGAATCGCGCTAAACCATATTGAACAGGCGTATTGACCGTGAACACATTGAACTGATGCACTTTTCTAAATTCATGTGTGAGTGAGGCAGGCGCGGCGCAATAAGCCACCTTCCAGCCTGTGACGTGATAGGTTTTACCAAAGCTAGAAATGATGAATGCGCGATCAGCAAGACCTGGAAAACTGGCCGCACTGAAATGCTGGAGGGGTTCGTACACCATGTGTTCATACACCTCATCGGAGATGAGCAACACAGATGTAGGGCATAATATTTCTTCGAGTTTGAGCATGTCTTCGCGACCCCAAACCGTAGCGCTTGGATTGTGTGGCGAATTAATCAAAATAGCTTTGGTTTTGGAATTAATCGCTGCAGAAATTTTTGAGAAATCGGGCCTGAAGGTTCCTGGTGTGAGGGGCACTCTCACCACTTTTCCACCCGCCAATTCAATGTTGGGGATGTAGCTGTCATAGCAAGGCTCCAACACAATCACTTCGTCGCCTGGATGTACGATGGCCAATACTGCGTTGATGATAGCTTGTGTTGCACCTGCTGTGACCGTGATTTCGGAGTTGGTGTCGTATTTTTTTCCGTACAGACGCTCTACTTTTTCTGAAATGGCTTTGCGCAACTCGAGTACACCCAGCATCGATGGATATTGATTGAGACCTTCGCGCATCGCATCAGTCACAGCATCGATAAGCCTTGTGTCGCAGGCAAAGTCAGGAAAACCTTGTCCTAAATTAACGGCTTTTTTTTCTGCCGCTAGAGCTGACATCACTGTAAAAATAGTGGTGCCTACATTGGGTAACTTGGAGACAATATCTGGAGTCATGATGAATCAGTTGATGAGTTAGTGGAATTGTTAATGACGTTCATGATGTCTTGTCGCGACAATTCGGGATTGAGAAGTCGTGCAAATTCATACACAAAATTTCGCAAATAACTGCTACGTTTAAAAGCAATGCGCGCTAAGTTTTTACCAAACAAATAGCCAGCGGGTTTAATGATCAGTTCATCTTGATTGTCGTTTTGAACGGCCATCTCGGCAACGATGCCCACACCCATACCTAATTGCACATAGGTTTTAATGACATCAGAGTCGATGGCCTCTAATGCAATTCTTGGCGTGAGTCGTTGATGGGCAAATGCTTTATCAATTCGGGTTCTACCCGTAAAAGAAGGGTGATAGGTGATGATGGATTCTTTCGCTAACTCTTCTAAAGTAATCGTTTCAACTTGGGCTAATCGATGATCTTGTGGCAGAACCAAAACGTGTTGCCATTCGTAACAAGCAAGTGTGACCAATTCGGGATAGTTGGCCAATGATTCGGTGGCTATTCCAATTTCGGCCGTTTCATTGATCACCATTTGAGCTACTTGATCGGGCGCACCCTGATGAAGGCTGACATTGACCTGCGGGTAGACCTTGCGCAATTGGGCAACGTGCGGAGGCAGCACATATCGCGCTTGCGTATGCGTGGTTGCAATTGATAATGTTCCCGTATCTTGTGCGCTGTAATGATCGCCAATTTTTTTGAGATTCGCGACTTCGCGCAAAATCACATCAATGCTTTTTAAAACCTGCTCGCCAGGTTCGGTCACTCTTTTGAGTCGTTTGCCGTGGCGTCCAAAAATCTCAATTCCCAATTCTTCTTCCAATTCCAAAATTGCTTTGGAAACGCCAGGTTGCGACGTATGCAAAACTTTGGCAACTTCGGTGAGGTTGAGTTTTTGCCTCACAGCTTCTTGCACAAATCGAAATTGATGAAGGTTCATATCAATAAATGTATATCAAACGTGTTTCTTATGCGATTTTGACAGAAAAACCTAGTTTGTAGCAATTTGAGCCAATGTAGAGAGCAGTAAAGGGTGTTCTCCCACTGCTGGCAAACATTCAAACGCAACATTTGGATATTGGCTTTTGAGTTGATTCATCAACAGGGGCAGATCTTCACGTGCGTGTTTGCCTACGCCTAAAAACAAAGGGATCACTCGAATTGATTGACACGATTGCAGCGTTAAATCATGAACCGCAGTCATTAAATCAGGTTGACACAGCTCCAAATAAGCGCACCTCACTAATATTTGGGGACATTGTTGTTCAATCAACTTTTGCAGTGACTGCATGGGCTGATGCCAAAGTGGATCTCGCGATCCGTGTGCGAATAAAACAATAGCGTCCATCAATGCCTCAAGACCAGCCAGCCAAAAATACTCAATGAAAGCGCGGTGTATATCAGTCCTGGAATAGCCGCAGCCAGCCAAGGTATCCACTGATTAATCGTGCCCATGAATCCAAAGACATTGTTGAGCAAGAAATAACTAATACCCACCAACACGCCAACAAATACCTGTGTGGCAATATTGCCGCTTCTAAAGTGCAAATAGGCAAATGGTAGGGCTAATACAACCATCACCAAACAACTGAGAGGATAAAAAACTTTGCGCCAAAATTCAATTTCATAGCGTTGCGCCGTTTGTGCATTGGCTTCCAGATGGCGAATGTATTGAAACAAATCTAAGGTGCCCATGCGATCGGGTCTGAGCAAAGCAACTGAAACCATCTCTTGCGTAATGGTGGTGGGCCATCGTAATATATCAGCTTCGATGCGATTGGATGGCGTTGGGTAATTGGGATCTTGGGTAAACTCATCGCGCATTATTTTTTGTAAAATCCATGCATCGTCAGCAGGCGTAAAGCTGGCGCGTTCAGCGCGTGTCACAGTTTGTAATTTGCCCAAATTGTTAAATTCAAAAATACGAACCTTACGCATCACACCATCGCCGTCCATCGCTGCAATGTTGACGGCGTGGTTGCTGTAGGACTGCCGCTCTTTTAGCCATGCACCCGTCATTCCTACGGTGATTTGCCCCATGTAACGAGACTTCATGAGTTGCGCGTGCCTTTCACTGAGTGGCGCCAAATAATCGCCAACGATGAACGTACACAATGCAAATGCAAAACCAAGCCCTATTAAATTGCGTAAAGCCAATACGGGGCCCAGACCACTCGTTCTGAGAATCGTGAATTCAGAAGTTTGTGCCATTCGTGACATCACAAAAATTGTGCCGATCAAGACGGCAATGGGTAGCAATTCATGGAAATGATTGGGCACCATCATGGCAACGTAGGCAAAAGCATGTTGCGCCTGATAACTACTTCCAACTTGCCTTAATTCTTCAATCAAATCAAAGAAAAAAAACAAACCCAAAAAGCCGATCTCCACAAATAAAACAGTAGATACCACTTGCTTATAAATGAGCCGTTGAAATGTTTTCATAAGGATTTCACGTCAGGGTCAGTGACAACTCTTTTGCCCAGCGATTTCCAACTGAAATTGAGGTTTCTTTGAGTGAGCCACAAGTAAGCCATTAAAAATACACAGCCGTTTAGACCTAAAATTTGAATAAAGATATTGATTTTTCCAGCCGATACCCAAGCCTGGCATAAATTAATCAGGTTAAAGTAAATTAAAAATATCAACAGAGAATAAATCATTGAACTACTTTTAGCCGCACGCGGATTCATATGCGCTACTGCCAAGCCAATCAATAAAAAATTAAAAGCAGCAATACCGATACTGATTCGCCATCCCAACTCGCCCAAATAGGTGGGTCGCGGATTTTTGATCAAGTCCCATGTGGAGATTGCACTGGGCGTTTTTTCGTCAAACAACACACCTTTGTTGCTCTCCTGCGTGCCATACTCAACAAATTCGCTCAACTTAAATTCTTGCGTTGCTAAATCGGTTTCTAACCGTTGGCCATTGTTCAAGATTAAATAATTTTCATTATTTATGGTCTCTATGCGGCCACTTTGAGAAGATGTCATGGACTGTTTATTTTTTTCTGTTGACGCGATAAAAACATTGCTTTTGTCAATGTCGCCCACAATGTGTTTATCAATGAAAAAAACGCGAAGTCCGTTGGCAGACTCTTGAAACTCACCAGGACTCACCCGTTCTAAATCTCCTCTCTTTTCAAATCGTTGTCTTAAATCTTGAATTTGAAAATTAGCCCAAGGCCAGACCAACAAAGCCATGAGCGAAACCGTCAACACATAAGGCCAAGCGAAATGAAGAATGGGCTTTAAAAAGCTCATCAAGCCATTGCCACTCGAAAACCAAATCACCATTTCACTGTCGTTGTACATGCGAGACAAGGTCCCAACGCAAGAAATAAACAAGGCCATAGTCATCAGTGATGGAAAATATCCCAAAATCGTGTATCCCATCACCAAGCTGACTTCTGTGGGGTTGACTTGTCCACGCGATGCTTGCCCAAAGGTTCGGATCAAAATAATGGTCATGACGACGGTCACCATGACCACCATGGTGGCCACAAATTGACGACTGAGCTCTTGACGAATGGTGGAATCGAATAACATATTGGAATCTAAGAAAGCCATCATTATGAACTTTGAACTCAAGTCCCTTTCACAGCGTTCAGTCAGTGAATCAAAATTGGACGCGCTGGTTGTTGTGTTAACTGCTGATTTTCACTCTGATCAAAGCGTTTTGGGCCAATTGATTCAGAAAGTCCTTGATTCTAAAGAATTGTCAGACAAGGGTGCATCACTTAATTTTTGGCATCCTGCAGGACTTAAAATCAAACACTTATTGCTGGTGCAAGCCGAACAAGCACAGCCTGAACAACTCAAGACAGCCATGCAATCGGCTGTATCTTGGGCCAAAAAGCTCAAAGTTAGCGATGTTCATGTGGTGATGCCCAAAGTGGGCGCGCAAGGCTGGTCAGCTGCACTTCAATCTGCGTCTGATGCAACTTATCTTTACCAAGCCACCAAACCCAGCGCTGAATCCATCAAACTCAAACGTTTGATTTTGTGTGTATCTGCAATCAAAGAGGCGCAAGCGCACTTTGATCGTGCCTATGCCCGTGTTCTTGGCACTCAATTGGCACGAGAGTGGGGAAATAGACCTGCCAATCACGCAACGCCAACCTTGCTGGGCAAAGCGGCACAAGAATTAGCCAAATTTCCCAACATCCGTTGCGAGGTGATGGGCCCCAAAGAGGTTGAGCGACTCAAAATGGGCTCGTTTATGTCTGTGGCACAAGGTTCGGTCGAGCCCTTGCGTTTTATTGTGCTTAAGTACAAAAGTCGTGCTGTTAAATCGGATGCCGCACCCGTAGTATTGGTGGGCAAAGGCATCACCTTTGATACGGGCGGCATTTCTCTCAAACCCGGTGCGGGCATGGACGAGATGAAATTTGATATGTGCGGTGCTGCCAGTGTTCTTGGAACTTTTCGCGCATTGGCCCAACTGCAACCCGCTATTAATGTGATTGGCCTGATTCCCACTTGCGAAAATATGCCCAGTGGCAACGCGATCAAACCAGGCGATGTAGTCACCAGCATGAGCGGTCAAACAATTGAAATTCTCAATACCGATGCCGAAGGCCGTCTTATTTTGTGCGATGCACTCACGTATGCCAAGCGATTCAAAGCTAAGGCAGTGATTGATATTGCAACGCTCACAGGTGCCTGCGTCATTGCATTGGGCCACGTGCGGACAGGCATGTTTTCCAGTGACGATGCATTGGCCGATCAACTATTAAAAGCGGGTGAAGATTGGCAAGATTTGTGTTGGCGCATGCCGTTAGATGAAGAATATGCAGAGGGTCTGAAATCTAATTTTGCAGATGTAGCAAATGTGGCCGATCGATCGGGTGGAGCAATAACGGCGGCTAAGTTTTTGCATCGATTCTCTAAAGATTTTCCTTGGGCACATTTGGATATTGCTGGCACCGCCTGGAAGAGTGGCGCATCCAAAGGGGCCACAGGAAGACCTGTCGGTCTATTACTCGGGTATTTGTTGTCCCAAGCCAAGGGCGGTTCAGGTAAAAATAAAAAATAACATGACAGAAATTGCATTTCATTTCAACGCAACAGACAAAAATCATTATGTTTGTAGATTGCTCAGAAAAGTTTGGCGCATGCAGCAACGTGTGATCGTTTGTGTACCCGATGAAAGACTCAAAGAGTTGGATGCGCAGTTGTGGACATTTGAGCCAACGGGTTTTTTACCGCATTGCCATCGCAACGATGAACCCGAATTGTTAGCTAACTCCGCGATTATTTTGACCTCTGATTTATCAGCAGTTGAAACCTTGCCGCATCACCAAATTTTGGTTAATTTATGTGATCAAGTACAAAACGGTTACGAAACTTTCGAGAGAGTCATCGAGATCGTGACTCAAGATGAACAGGACAAACTCTGCTCACGACAACGTTGGAAACATTATTCTGATCGCGGCTATCCCATTGTTAAATATGATCTAGCACAATCAAAGGCAAAGTCAAATGAATAGACCCCCGATTCCAGAAGCTGATTTACCCGTTTTACTCAACCCTGTGCAAGTCGAAGTAGCAATCCGTCCAGCGCGCATGCCTTGGCAAATGGATTCATCGGTTGATCGACTCGATCAAAGCTCAACTAATTTTGATCACTTGTCGGATTTAGTTTTAGAACGCGTTCAACTTCAATTGGCGCAAGTGATGCCAGAGATGCTCAGGCAAGCCGTCGACCAGATCCTCAAAGAGCAAGGATATATCAAAACCAATTCATAATCTTTTCAATTTCTCGTAAACTCTGCAAACTCAAACTTATCTGGAGGTTTTCTCATGAAAATTGCATTAACACTAACAGCGGCATTGGTTTCACTGATGATTGCAGGTTGCTCCAAAGAGCCAGCCGTCATCAAAATTGGGCACGTAGCGCCGACCAGTGGTGCCATAGCTCACTTGGGCAAAGATAACGAAAACGGTGCCAGCCTTGCGATTGAAGAACTCAACGCCAAGGGCGTCACTATCGATGGTAAAAAAGTTAAATTTCAATTGGTTGCTGAAGACGATGCAGCCGATCCCAAGCAGGGCACAGCCGCTGCACAAAAATTGGTAGATCAAAAAGTCAATGGCGTGATCGGTCACCTCAATTCAGGCACTTCCATTCCCGCTTCAAAAATTTACAGCGATGCGGGTATCCCACAAATTTCTCCCTCTGCAACCAATCCCAAATACACACGTCAAGGTTTTAAAACAACCTTCCGCGTGGTTGCTGATGACGTTCATTTAGGTGGCACATTGGGTCGTTATGCAGTTGCTGAAGTCAAAGGCATGAGCATTGCTGTCATTGATGACCGCACCGCCTATGGTCAAGGTGTTGCTGATGAGTTCGAAAAAGCAGTCAAGGCCGCCAACGGCAATATTATCGGTCGTGAATTTACAACCGATAAATCCACAGACTTCACCGCAATCTTGACCACACTCAAGGGAAAGAAACCTGACGTGGTCTTCTTTGGTGGAATGGATGCCGTTGCAGGTCCCATGATTAAACAAATGAAGTCATTGGGCATCAGCGCCAAATTTATGGGTGGTGATGGCATTTGCACATCAGAATTAGCCAAGCTCGCTGGTGACGCCATGACTGACGGTCAAGTGGTCTGCGCTGAAGCAGGCGGTGTCGAAGGCGCGCAGAAAAAAGGCATGGATGAATTCAACGAAAAATTCAAGAAACGTTTCAATGCTGACGTTCAAGTTTATGCACCCTATGTGTACGACGCTGTTAACTTGATGGTGGACGCCATGGTTCGTGCCAACTCATCTGAGCCTGCCAAGTATTTACCTCAATTGGCTCAAACCGCGAGCTACAAGGGTGTAACAGGCGACATTACGTTTGACGAAAAAGGTGACGTCAAAAATGGTGCTTTGACCTTGTACACCTACAAAGGTGGCAAACGCGACGCAATTGCTGTTGTCAGATAAAAGTATCTAGTTCGATTAAAAGGCTCCAATAGGAGCCTTTTTTTATTGAAGGTGATAATAGGCCTATTAGTCTGGAATTTTTAAGGATCAATGATGAGCGCGATTTCCCGTTTTTTTGGAAGCGAAAAAAGTACGACAACCAGTACAGTTTCAACCAAATCCAATATCGAATCTTTTTATCATGATGTTCACAAGGACGAAGCCTTGAATCAAACCGACTATTCGCCTTATTCGATGTACCTTAATAATGAGACAGAAAAGGTCAAGCCCATCAATAACACCTCATTCAATCCAGAAATTATTAAAAACATTCAATTAGAAGCAAGAAATGAGATGCCCACTCAATTGTCTTATGACGAAAATTATGAACATCTCAAGAAAAAAATAGAAAATGTAGAGATTTATAAAATTTTTGAAAATTTAGAAAAAATTGTCGATTCAGTTCAAAACCTGCAAAAAGACAATGAAAACCAAGATCATCAACTGGAATCTTGGACGCCACTGATGGAAAGTATTGAAGACTTTTCGCAGAAAAAATTGATTCTTCAAGATTTAGAAAATCAATATAAGCAAACGCTGTCTGAAATGCGTTCGATTCACCTCAAGATGTTTGAAAACCTCAAGCAAGTCAAACTTTATAACGCGCAGCGTGAAGCTATTTATGCGGCCAGAGGAAAACTGGCGAGTGATTTAGAAAAGAGACTGCAATTATTTGAAAACAGCTTGTAATACAAGTTTATTGGCGGAGGGGGCGGGATTCGAACCCGCGGAGGGCTATTAACCCTCACACGCTTTCCAGGCGTGCGACTTAAACCGCTCATCCACCTCTCCGAAGCATGCTATTGTATCAGTGGCCTTAGGAGTTACACTTCGCCTCTTGTTATGAACCCATGCGCCTTCGAGGCGGGAGTTATCAATGAAGTTTCGCTTTCCCATTGTCATCATCGACGAAGACTTTCGCTCGGAAAATACCTCCGGTTTGGGTATTCGCGCCTTGGCGCAAGCCTTTGAGTCTGAAGGCTTTGAGATTTTGGGTGTAACCAGTTATGGTGACCTCAGCCAATTTGCACAACAACAATCGCGCGCCAGTGCGTTTATTTTGTCCATTGACGATGAAGAATTCACGCCGGGGCCTGATTTGGATCCTGCAGTTTTAAATTTACGCATGTTTATCGATGAAGTACGTCGTAAAAACGCCGACGTTCCCATTTACGTGTATGGCGAGACTAAAACATCGCGTCATTTGCCCAACGATATCTTGCGCGAATTGCATGGCTTTATTCACATGTTTGAAGACACGCCTGAATTTGTGGCGCGTCACATAATCCGCGAAGCCAAAAGCTATTTAGAGGGGGTACAACCACCATTCTTCAAAGCACTGCTCGACTATGCTGAAGATGGCTCTTATTCATGGCATTGCCCTGGGCACTCGGGTGGTGTCGCGTTTTTAAAGAGTCCTGTGGGGCAGATGTATCACCAGTTTTATGGTGAAAACATGTTGCGAGCCGACGTTTGCAACGCGGTCGAAGAATTAGGTCAATTGCTGGATCACAACGGGGCGATTGGTGAGAGCGAGCGCAATGCGGCGCGTATCTTCAATGCCGACCACTGCTTTTTTGTAACCAACGGCACCAGTACCTCAAACAAAATGGTTTGGCATCACACGGTAGCACCTGGTGATGTGGTTGTGGTTGATCGAAACTGTCACAAATCAATTTTGCACGCCATTATCATGACGGGTGCGATTCCAGTTTTCCTCAAACCCACGCGCAATCACTTTGGCATCATCGGACCGATTCCGCAAAGTGAATTTGAGCAAGACGCGATTCGCGCAAAAATCAAAGCCAATCCATTGCTCAAAGGTGCGGACTTCTCCAAAATTAAACCACGCGTTTTAACCTTAACGCAATCAACCTACGACGGTGTTTTGTACAACACAGAAACCATCAAAAAAATGTTAGATGGTTTCATCGCCAACTTGCACTTTGACGAAGCTTGGTTGCCGCACGCGGCCTTCCATCCTTTCTATGGCGTTTACCACGCGATGGGAAAAAAACGTGAGCGTCCTGTTCACTCCATGGTTTATTCAACGCAATCAATTCATAAATTATTGGCAGGTATCAGTCAGGCCAGTCACGTCTTGGTACAAGAGTCGCAAACCGAAAAATTGGATCGACATCTATTCAACGAAGCCTATTTAATGCACACCAGCACCAGTCCACAGTACAGCATTATTGCAAGCTGTGATGTGGCTGCAGCCATGATGGAGCCACCTGGGGGCACTGCGTTGGTTGAAGAAAGTATTTTGGAGGCCTTGGATTTTCGTCGTGCCATGCGCAAGGTTGATGATGAATACGGCCAAGATTGGTGGTTTAAAGTTTGGGGCCCCGAAGATTTGATCGAAGACGGCATTGGTCGCGCTGACAAATGGATCATCAAATCAGAGAAAAAAACATCTTCTAAATTCAAATCAGCTTCACTCAATTGGCACGGCTTTGGCGGTATTGCCGATGGCTTTAATATGTTGGACCCCATTAAGGCCACCATCGTTACACCAGGTTTAGATCTGGACGGCAAGTTTGACAACAGCGGCATACCTGCAAGTATCGTGACCAAATTTTTAGCTGAACACGGTGTGATTGTTGAAAAAACAGGGCTCTACAGTTTCTTTATTATGTTTACCATCGGCATTACCAAAGGTCGTTGGAATTCATTGCTCACTGCTCTGCAACAATTCAAGGACGATTACGACAAGAATCAACCGATGTGGCGCATCTTGCCCGAGTTTTGCCAAAAGTATCATAAGTATGAGCGCATGGGCCTCAGAGATTTATGTCAGCATATCCACACCTTGTATGCCAAATACGATATTGCACGCTTAACTACCGAAATGTATTTGAGTGATTTAACGCCTGCGATGAAACCAAGCGATGCCTATGCTCAAATTGCGCATCGCAACACCGAACGCGTTCCAGTTGATCAACTCGAAGGGCGCATCACCACCAGCTTGGTAACGCCTTACCCACCAGGAATTCCTTTGTTGATTCCTGGCGAAGTGTTCAACAAAAAAATTGTGGATTACCTTAAGTTTTCGCGTGAGTTCAATGCGCAGTGTCCTGGTTTTGAAACCGATATTCATGGTTTGGTTGAAATCAAAGACGAGCAGGGCGTGACCCACTTGTTTGCCGATTGCGTTAAATAAACCGCATTGTATTTAGGCCGCGGCCTTGAGGCCATTGCTAAAGTGTTTCTGTGTGCGCAATGCGGCCTGTTTGGAATTACGTTCTAACAATGCATTCAATATCCTGTGATGCTCATTGTATGACTCTTGAATACGCCCCGACTTAAATAAAGAATTGTGGCGATTGAGTTTCATCACCTTGCGCAAATCTTCCACCATCTGAGTGCGCCATTTGTTATTGGCAACATCCAAAACAAGCATGTGAAACTGCTCATTGATGGCGAAGAATTTTTCGGGATCTTTGATAGCTTTGCCCAATTGCGCATGCAGACGTTGCAATTGCGCCAGTTGCTCTTCAGTAGCGATTGTGGCCACCACGCTTGCCGCGTCGGACTCTAATAAAGAGAGCACGTGGTAGACGTCGCGCAGATCTTTTTCATTGACCTCCGTGACGTACGCACCGCGCCTCATTTTCATGGTGATGAGGCCTTCTGTGGCTAAAACCTTGAGTGCCTCGCGCAGTGGCGTGCGGCTGATTCCATATTCCTCGGCAATTTTGAGCTCATCGATCCAACTGCCAGGCAAGAGTTCTTGCGAAAAAATTCGCAAACGCAGGCGCTCAGCTACTTCTACATAGAGTGCACGTGGGATTAAAGTAAGAGCTGTAATGGGTTTATTGTAGACGTCATTCATAATTTTGAATTCATAATTATGAATGATATAATGAATCCCATCGGTCATCAACCCCCAGAGTGACGAATGAACAACAACAAAGCCCTTTTTTACCAAGCCAGTATGCAAGAGTGGGTCAAGGCGGCTCAAAAGTCTGCGCCGCAAGGCAATATGGACGCGCTTCAGTGGCAAACCCCCGATGGTTTTGCATTAAAAGCCTTGTACACCGCAGAAGATACAAAAAATCTTCCGTATACCCACACATTGCCTGGTTTCGAACCTTTTTTGCGCGGCCCGCAAGCCACCATGTATGCGGTACGCCCATGGACGATTCGTCAATACGCAGGTTTTTCTACGGCAGAAGAATCCAATGCGTTTTACAGAAAAGCTTTGGCCGCTGGTGGCCAAGGCGTGTCGGTTGCTTTTGATTTGGCCACTCACCGCGGTTATGACTCCGATCATCCACGCGTCACTGGCGATGTGGGCAAAGCAGGCGTGGCCATTGATTCGGTTGAAGACATGAAAATACTCTTCAATCAAATTTCTTTGGACAAAGTATCGGTATCGATGACCATGAATGGCGCTGTGTTGCCTGTATTGGCAGGCTATGTGGTGGCCGCAGAAGAGCAAGGCGTTTCTCAAGAGTTACTCAGTGGCACCATACAAAACGATATTCTCAAAGAATTCATGGTGCGCAACACTTATATCTATCCACCAGAGCCATCAATGCGCATTGTTGGTGACATCATTGAATACACGGCGCAAAACATGCCCAAATTCAATTCAATTTCAATCTCTGGCTATCACATGCAAGAAGCAGGTGCCAATCAATCCTTGGAATTGGCTTTCACATTGGCCGATGGCAAAGAGTATGTCAAAACAGCCATGGCCAAGGGCTTGAATGTCGATGATTTTGCGCCTCGCCTGTCGTTCTTTTGGGCCGTGGGCATGAATTTTTATTTAGAGATTGCCAAAATGCGCGCTGCACGACTGCTGTGGTGTCGCATCATGAAAGATGTAGGCGCTCAAAATCCGAAAAGTTTGATCCTGCGCACGCACAGTCAAACATCGGGCTGGTCTCTGACCGAACAAGACCCCTACAACAACGTGGTGCGCACCACGATTGAAGCCATGGCGGCTGTGTTTGGTGGCACACAATCTTTGCATACCAATAGTTTCGATGAAGCCATTGCATTGCCTACCGAATTCAGTTCGCGCATTGCACGCAACACGCAACTTATTATTCAAGAAGAAACCCACATCACCAATGTGATCGACCCATGGGCGGGCAGTTACATGATGGAGAAAATCACTCAAGAAATGGCCGACGCTGCGTGGACCATCATTAAAGAAGTTGAAGCGATGGGCGGTATGACCAAAGCAGTGGATTCGGGCTGGGCCAAGCTCAAAATTGAAGCCGCCGCCGCTCAAAAACAAGCGAGAATCGATTCTGGCAAAGATGTGATTGTGGGTGTTAACAAATACAAACTCAATACCGAAGAAGCCGTTGACATCTTACAAATTGACAACGTTAAAGTGCGCGACGGTCAAATTGAGCGATTAAAAATAATCAAATCACAACGCAATACGGCGGCTGTGACCAAAGCTTTAGAAGCAATCACGCAAGCCGCACAAAACAATTCGGGCAACTTACTTGATTTATCCATCAAAGCCATGCGTTTACGCGCAACTGTAGGAGAGGTGAGCGATGCACTTGAAAAAGTTTACGGCCGACACCGCGCCGATACACAAAAGGTAACGGGGGTGTACGCCTCCGCATACGACTCAGCCGACGGCTGGGATCAACTCAAAAAAGAAATTGCACAGTTTGCAACCGATCAAGGTCGCAGACCTCGCGTCATGATTTCTAAATTAGGACAAGACGGTCACGATCGCGGTGCAAAAGTAGTGGCCACTGCATTTGCAGATTTGGGGTTTGATGTGGACATGGGTCCGTTGTTTCAAACACCCGAAGAATGCGCACGACAAGCCATTGAAAACGATGTGCACGCAGTGGGCGTATCAACATTAGCCGCGGGTCATAAAACATTGGTCCCCGCCATCATTGAAGAACTCAAAAAACAAGGCGCCAAAGACATCATTGTTTTTGTCGGTGGTGTGATTCCAAAACAAGATTATGAGTTTTTGTATGAAGCAGGTGTCAAAGGTATTTATGGACCTGGCACACCGATTCCTGCCAGCGCCAAAGATGTGCTGGAAAACATCAAAAAGGCATTGGCTTGAATCCAACCGATTTGCTCGATGAGATTGTGCAAGGCGACGCGTTCGTTCAACGACGCGCGATGGCCAAGGCCATCACTTTGCTCGAATCGACGCGTGCGGATCATCGAGTGCTCAGCGATCAACTCTTAACGGGTTTGTTGCAACACACCAAACCTTCTTTTCGAATCGGTATCAGTGGTGTTCCTGGTGTTGGCAAAAGTACGCTGATTGAAGCATTGGGTTTGTATTTGATTGAAAAAGGACACCGCATTGCCGTGTTAGCGGTTGATCCATCGTCCACCGTTTCTGGTGGTTCGATTTTGGGTGACAAAACCCGCATGGAACAATTATCGGTTCATCCCAACGCTTACATTAGACCGAGTCCCAGCAGTCGCAACCTCGGTGGCGTTGCAGAAAAAACGCGCGAAGCCATGTTGGTGTGTGAGACCGCAGGCTATGACATCGTCATTGTTGAAACCGTAGGCGTTGGTCAAAGTGAAGTAGCCGTTGCAAGTATGACCGATATGTTTGTATTGATGCAGTTACCCAATGCAGGCGATGATTTACAAGCCATCAAAAAAGGCGTGATGGAGCTCGCAGATTTGGTTCTTATTAACAAAGCCGATATCGACAAAGATGCCGCCACGCGCGCGCAAGCCATGATCACATCTTCCTTGCGATTGCTTGGATTGCATGGCAACCCCGAACACGTGCATCACGATGAAACCCAATGGCATCCGCAAGTGATGCCTATTAGTGCACTAAAGGTGACTGGTGTAGATGCTTTTTGGACTCAAGTGATGCAATTTAAAAAATTGCAAAAACACAACGGATATTTTCAAAAGCGCCGTCAAGAGCAATCCATTCATTGGATGTGGGAGCGCATTCACGTGGGGCTCGAACACGCATTTCAAAACAACTCACAAGTTCAAATATTGTTACCCAGTCTGATCGACCAAGTATCAAGTGGCCAATTGGCCGCATCCACTGCAGCGCGTCGTCTTTTGGATCTTCACCAACACAAGACCTAAATATTTTCGGAGAAGTTCATGCAACAAATCATTCAACAACTCGAACAAAAGCGAGCTGCGGCTCGAATGGGTGGCGGTCAAAAAAGAATCGACGCTCAACACGCCAAAGGCAAGCTCACAGCGCGCGAGCGTTTAGAAGTTTTATTAGATGAAGGCACGTTTGAAGAATGGGATATGTTTGTTGAGCATCGATGCACAGACTTTGGCATGGAAGAGAACAAAATTCCAGGTGACGGGGTGGTGACAGGTTACGGCATGATCAATGGTCGCTTGGTGTTTGTATTTAGCCAAGACTTTACAGTTTATGGCGGTGCGTTGTCAGAACCTCATGCAGAAAAAATTTGCAAAATCATGGATCAAGCGATGAAAGTTGGTGCGCCTGTGATTGGGCTCAATGATTCGGGCGGTGCGCGTATCCAAGAAGGCGTTGCGTCATTGGGTGGATACGCAGAAGTGTTTCAACGCAATGTGATGGCCAGTGGTGTGGTGCCGCAAATCAGTCTCATCATGGGCCCTTCTGCAGGCGGTGCGGTGTATTCACCTGCACTCACCGATTTTATTTTCATGGTCAAAGATACTTCATACATGTTTGTGACTGGCCCCGAAGTGGTCAAAACAGTTACGCACGAGGAAGTCAGTGCAGAGGATTTAGGCGGTGCAGTTACACACACCACCAAAAGTGGTGTGGCTGATATGTCTTTCAATAATGATGTGGAAGCCCTGTTGATGCTTCGCAGGCTTTATAATTACTTGCCACTCAACAACAAAGAAAAATCGCCCATTAGAAGAAGTGGCGACCCAACCGATCGCATCGATTTGAGTTTGGACACCTTGGTGCCTGAAAATCCCAACAAGCCTTACGACATGAAAGAGTTGATTCTTAAAACCGTTGACGATGGTGATTTTTTTGAATTGCAACCCGATTACGCAAAAAATATTCTGATTGGTTTTTCACGTATGGACGGTCAAACCGTTGGAATCGTTGCTAATCAACCCATGGTACTCGCGGGTTGTCTCGATATCAAGTCCAGCATCAAGGCCGCGCGATTTGTGCGCTTTTGTGATGGATTCAATATTCCTGTTATCACGTTTGTCGATGTTCCTGGTTTCATGCCGGGTACATCCCAAGAATTTGGCGGCATCATCAAACACGGTGCCAAATTGTTGTATGCCTATGCCGAGTGCACGGTTCCTAAAATCACGGTGATTACTCGCAAAGCGTATGGTGGCGCCTACGACGTGATGGCTTCCAAGCATTTACGCGGTGATGTTAATTTTGCGTGGCCTCATGCAGAAATTGCAGTGATGGGTGCCAAGGGCGCGGTTGAAATTATTTTTCGCGAAGACAAAGGCAATCCAGAAAAACTCGCCGCCAAAGAGGCCGAATACAAAGCGCGCTTTGCCAATCCATTTGTAGCCGGTGCACGTGGCTTTATCGATGACGTGATTCAACCGCATGAAACACGCAAACGCATTTGTCGTTCCTTGGTGATGCTCAAAGATAAAAAAATTGAAAATCCTTGGCGCAAACACGGCAACATTCCTCTTTAAGGACTCACCTTTATGTTTACAAAAATTTTAATTGCCAATCGCGGTGAAATTGCCTGCCGTGTGATTGCAACAGCCAAAAAAATGGGCATTCAAACCGTGGCTGTTTATTCAGAAGCCGATAAAGATGCACGTCATGTGGAATTGGCCGACCAGTCGGTCTTAATTGGCCCTGCGCCTTCACGTGAATCGTATTTGGTGGCCGACAAAATCATTGCCGCTTGCAAAGCAACAGGTGCGCAAGCCGTGCATCCCGGTTATGGATTTTTAAGCGAGAACGAACAGTTTGCTAAACGCTGCGAAGAAGAGGACATTGTTTTTATTGGACCCAAACACCATTCGATTGCAGCGATGGGCGACAAAATCGCATCCAAAAAATTAGCCAATGCGGCTAAGGTCAATACCATACCTGGCTACAACGAAGCCATTGAATCTGCACATAAAGCAGTTGAGATTGCAAAAGGCATTGGCTACCCCGTGATGATCAAAGCCAGCGCTGGTGGTGGCGGCACAGGTTTGCGCGTGGCTCACAATGACAAGGAAGCGTTAGAAGGCTTCACTTCTTGCACCAATGAAGCACGCAACAGTTTTGGTGACGACCGTGTGTTCATCGAAAAATATATAGTAGAACCGCGTCACATTGAAATTCAAGTCATAGGTGACAGTCAAGGCAATATCATTTATTTAAATGAACGCGAGTGCTCTATTCAACGTCGCCATCAAAAAGTGATTGAAGAAGCCCCGTCACCCTTTATTAGTGACGAAACCCGAATTGCTATGGGTGAGCAAGCCGTTGCACTGGCCAAAGCGGTTCAATACCAAAGCGCTGGCACGGTTGAGTTTGTGGTGGGCAAAGATCAAAGTTTTTATTTCCTTGAAATGAATACTCGACTTCAAGTGGAGCATCCCGTGACCGAATGCCTCACGGGATTAGATTTAGTTGAGTTGATGATTCGTGTCGCCGCTGGTGAAAAATTACCCATCACCCAACAAGACGTCAAGCGTGATGGATGGGCCATGGAATGTCGCATCAATGCAGAAGATCCATTCAGAAATTTTTTACCTTCAACAGGTCGATTGGTGCGTTTTCATCCACCCGAGCAAAGCATGCATCAATCCAATACCGATGCACTCATGGGTGTTCGCGTGGATACGGGCGTCAAAGAGGGCGGTGAGATCCCCATGTATTACGACTCGATGATTGCCAAGCTCATCGTGCATGGTCGAGACAGAAATGAAGCGATTGCCAAAATGCGTGAAGCGCTCAATGCGTTTGTGATTCGTGGCATTAGCTCCAACATTCCTTTTCAATCGGCATTGCTCGCGCATCCCGATTTTGTTTCAGGAAATTTCAATACAGGTTTTATTGCAGAAAATTACGGCAAAGGCTTTCATGCCGAAGACGTACCGCACAACGATTCTGATTTTTTAATTGCATTGGCGGCCTTTGTGCGACGCAAATCGCGTGAACGCACTGCAGGCTTGAGCGGTCAACTGCCTGGATATGACGTGAAGGTTGGGCAAAACTACACCGTCATTACTTTAAAAGCAGATGGAAAAAACCTGCATACACAAGTTGCAGTAGACGACGCTGGCGGCGTTCATGCGCCTGCAATAATCCAAGTCAATGGCAAAAATTACGCCATCGAGAGCCGATCACGTCTGAACGATATTTGCATTGAAGGAACGGTCAATGGGCAAGCTTTTGTTGCACAGATCGAGCGCGGCTCGTATAAAAATCCATTAGCACTTCAAGTTCAACACAATGGTACGCGTATTGAAGTATTGGTCATGTCACCCCGAATGGCCGAATTACACAAACTCATGCCATTCAAAGCGCCGCCCGATTTAAGCAAATTTGTTTTGTCACCCATGCCAGGCTTGTTGGTCAACGTAGCTGTGCAGATCGGACAAAAAGTTCAGACGGGTGAACGCGTGGCCGTCATTGAAGCCATGAAGATGGAAAACGTTTTATTTGCTTCGCAAGACGGCGTGGTTAAAAAAGTAGTCGCAACTCAAGGTGAATCTTTAACCGTGGATCAATTGATCGTGGAGTTTGAATGAGTCAACGTCCTTTTCAAGTACTAGGCATTCAACAAATTGCCATTGGCTCAACAGATAAACAACGTCTAAAAAAAATATGGGTTGATTTGCTGGGTCTCGAAGTAACGGGCACCTTTCAAAGCGAGCGTGAAAACGTTGATGAAGACATTTGCGCCATAGGCACAGGTCCATTCAAAGTCGAAGTCGATTTGATGCAACCCATGGACATTGACAAAAAACCTGCGGTGCACACCACGCCACTCAACCATGTGGGATTGTGGATTGATGATTTACCCAAGGCAGTTGAATGGTTATCTGCTCAAGGCCTGCGATTTGCCCCAGGCGGTATCCGTAAAGGTGCTGCAGGCTTTGATATTTGCTTCATCCACCCCAAGGGTAACGATGAATTGCCCATTAGCGGCGAGGGCGTTTTAATTGAATTAGTGCAAGCCCCCTCAGATGTGATCCAAGCCTTTGCTACATTGGCTCGTGCCTCGCAAACCTTCACGTAACATTAATCTTTCAATTGCTTGGTTTGAGCACGTGCTATTGCAGCTTCAATGATGGCTTTTTTTCTTGATCTTTCTTGGTCCTGGTCGGCAAAGGGATTCATTCCCGTCATACCGTCTAAATCTTCTAATTTGGCGCGAGCTTTGAGTTCGTTGCGTTTGGCGTGCGCTATTTCTTCTTGTGCTTTGCGAATCTGACGTGATTCGTAGCGCGTGCGCGCCATGAGGGCTTGCTCATCGCTCCACGCTTGCCAACCTGTTTTGTCACCCGTTACGTTTTCTAAATGCATGCAGTCAACGGGACATACGGGCAAACACAATTCACATCCTGTGCAATAAGGCTCAATCACGGTGTGCATGCGTTTGTGCGTTCCAACGATTGCATCAGTGGGACAGGCGTCTAAACACAGGGTGCAACCTATGCACCAGTTTTCATCGATCCAAACAATACTTCGAGAACTCTCTGTGCCGTTGATTGGGTTGAGTGCTTGAACAGCTTGCACCGTGAGTTGTGCGAGCCGCTCAATGCCTTCTAGGCCCCCTGGAGGGCATTGATTGATAGGGACTTGTTCTTGGGCGATGGCCTTGGCATAAGAGGCGCAATCGGGATAGCCACAACGGGTGCATTGTGTTTGTGGCAACAAATCGAGAATGGCTTGCGTCAGACTCACTGGACCCATTAACGCGTTTTACGCGATGCTTTTTTTGCTGGCGCTTTTGCGCGAGTGATTTTTTTCTTGGCCATGGGTTGATCTTCGCCAAATTCAAAATCTTCAGCAAGCAAACTGGGCTCGCGCTTTAATTTGGATTTGCTTTTTTGTTGGGTGTCGTTATCCAAAATAAATTGCGTTACCAATGGATAGACTTGTTCACGCCAACGACGACCGCTAAAAATACCGTAATGACCCGCACCTTTAACCTCAAAATGCATTTGTAATTTGGATGGAATCGATTTGCACAAGGTATGTGCAGCTTTGGTTTGTCCAGAGCCCGAAATATCGTCTAACTCGCCTTCAATAGTAAGCAAGCCGACTCCCTTGATGTCTTGGGGTCTAACGAGTTCTTTTTTGCCATCAACAGACATCACTTGCCAATTTCCATTCATCAATTTAAATTCTTGAAAAACGGTTTGAATAGTTTCTAAATAATAGTCAGCGTCCATATCAAGAACCGCGTTGTACTCGTCATAAAACTGTCGGTGTGAATCGGCGTTGGAATTGTCGCCCTTGACTAAATCTTTGAAGTAATCGTAATGACTCTTGAGGTGACGATCAGGATTCATGGCAACGAAACCCGAGTGCTGCAAAAATCCTGGATAAACGCGTCGACCTGCACCTGCAAAATTTTGTGGCACGCGATAAATCACATTGTTCTCAAACCAACTGAGGCTTTTGTTCATCGCCAAATTGTTCACCGCTGTGGGCGATTTACTGGCATCGATCGGGCCGCCCATCATCGTCATTGACAAAGGAATGTCTTCACCTCGTGTGGCCATCAAAGAAACTGCAGCTAAAACAGGTACTGTGGGTTGACACACGCTCATCACATGGCAGTTGCCATAGGCATTTTGAATGTGACGAATAAATTCTTGAATGTAATTGACGTAGTCGTCGAGATGAAACTCACCATCAGACATGGGAACAAGGCGTGCATTTTTCCAATCGGTGATGTAAACCTTGTGCGATTGAAGCATGGTGCGAACGGTATCGCGCAACAAGGTGGCGTAATGACCCGATAAAGGCGCAACAATCAAAACAACAGGTTGTTTTTTGAGTTGAGTGAGTGTGGATGTGTCATCTGAAAATCTTTTGAATCGAATCAGATCACAAAAGGGTTTGTTAATTTCGATGCGCTCGTGAACCGCAACATCGACATTGCCAACAGGAACCGATTGAATTCCAAATTGTGGTTTTTCGTAGTCTTTGCCCAGTCGGTACATCAAATCGTACGTCGCCGACATTCGATGCGACATCGGGTATTGAGATACGGGAGAGAGCGGATTACTCAACATTTTGGATGCCGCAAGGGCGAAATCCGCGAATGGCTCCATTAAAGAGCGTTGAGTTTCGTAGATTTGATAGAGCATTTGGATTGAGTCAATTGAGTTTGATTAATCAATATAACGCAATTATCTCTTGTAAATTGGAGAGCGCACTCCAATCTAGCCTCTGAAA
>Ga0114978_10000341_pt1 | contig 38781 bp, 30 predicted proteins | sample S_140212_EF_Meta_FD_87027 | JGI IMG/M metagenome (GOLD analysis project Ga0114978, IMG submission 87027) | Freshwater microbial communities from Lake Simoncouche, Canada to study carbon cycling - S_140212_EF_MetaG | ecosystem: Environmental > Aquatic > Freshwater > Lake | place: Lake...
AGCGGCCGGTTTGACCGGCCCGCCGCCGCCCGCCGCAATTTCCGCGGCCATTGGTGCCATGGCAGGGATCGGTCTTGCCCTGACCCTGGCCGTGGGCCTGATCCGCAACCAGCGCATGGTCAGCGCCGAACAGCGCCAGCAAGTCCGGCGCGCGGTCTATGTTCAGTCCCTCATGGAGTACCAGCCAAACCTAGTCATGGCCCTTTCACCGGATGGCCAGGCGCGCACCGTCTTCGGAACCCCTCCGACCGGCGTGCTCGAAGTGACTCTGCTCAACAAAGGCTTGGAAGGCATAGCCCAGCTTTCCGATCGCCCCGCCGTGCGCGCTGCTCTGAACGCTTCTGCCTTGCATGGCGAGAGTGTGGCCCGTTTCGCACCAGAAATGGCGCCGGATCGCACAATTGCCCTGTCGCTGCGCCACAAGAGCCCGGATCTGATTATCGGTGTCCTTCGCGACGCCACAGCCGATCGCGCCCGTGAGGTCCAGCTAGAGGAGGCGAGGGCCGACGCAGAGAGCCGCGCCGCTGGCCGCTCGCGCTTCCTGGCCAATATGAGCCACGAACTACGCACTCCGCTGAATGCGATCATGGGTTTCTCCGACATGATCCGGCAGCGGATGTTTGGTCCGGTCAGCGACCGCTACGGCGAATACGCCCAGCTGATCCACGAGTCGGGCGGCCATTTGCTCGACCTGATCAACGATCTCCTCGACATGTCCAAGATCGACGCAGAACGCTTCGAACTGCACCGCGAGGATTTCGACTCTCGTGAGGCGATCACCGCCGCCTTGCGGCTCATGCGCGTTCAGGCAGACTCCGCTGAGATTAAGCTGCGTGGGGTGTTGCCGCCCCGCGCCCTTGAGATCGATGCCGACCGTCGCGCCCTCAAGCAGATTGTGCTGAACCTTGTCTCCAATGCCTTGAAGTTCACGCCCAAGGGCGGGTCCGTCACCGTGGTGATTCACGGTGTGGGGTCCATGTTCGAATTGATCGTCGCCGATACCGGGGTTGGCATAGCGCCGGAAGATCTGGCGCGGCTGGGCAGGCCCTATGAACAGGCTGGTGATGCACATGGGCGGTCGCGGGGCACGGGTCTTGGCCTGTCTTTGGTACGAGGCCTGGCCGAGCTGCATGGCGGCGAAATGATCCTGGAAAGCCGTCAGGGTGCGGGCACCTCCGTCACCGTGCGCATGCCAGTGATCTCGAAGCCAATCGAAACGCCGATGCTGGCGGCCAATCAGCCACCGCCCGAGTTAGGTGGCAATGTCGTCGCCTTCAGCTCACCCAGGCTGACGAACGGCGAATAGACCAGGCGCCTTAAGGCTCTACGGCGCGTAGGAACGCCCGTCCGGCGGCGAAGTCGCCGACCTTCACATAGGCCCCGCCGCACACTGTCGCCTTCGCGGCTGGCGAACAGGAAATGGACCGCCGCGGCCTCGCACGGGTCCAGTTCGGCCAGGGCATCGGCGGCCTCGGCCGAGAAGCGGAGCATCCAGCCCGACTTATGGCTAGCAGCCAGCAGGTCTTGCGGCACGGCGCTGCGCGTCTGAGCGTTGAAGCTCTCTGTGGCGCTGGCCAGTTGCTTGGTTGTCATTCCGGCGCGCAAGGCTGCGCCTCGGGCTTGGGCGGCACCGGCCTGCAAGGCGGAGGACGTGGGGCGGTCAAACAGCCGGCAGCGGCTGTCGGCGGCGCTCATCACCGTCCGCTCGTAGAACAGTTGGCTTGCACTCTGAGCGAAGGCCGGCGCGGTACAACAGAGGGCGGAGGCGAGGACTGCGGCACCCGCGAAGGCCTTTTGCTGTCTGGGGCGGCTCGTCATGGCTCTGGATTTCCAGAAAACTGCGCGTCTTATGCGCGGAGAGCGGGCATGATAGCCCTCACGCGCTTTCTCATCCGTTAGCGGAGCGATGAATTGTTGTTGTCCACCGATGTCTGGGTGTCGGCCCTGATCCGGCGGGCCCAACTGGGCGAGGCCTCGGCCGTTGTTGTGCGTAAGGGCAATGCCCGCGCTGGCGCTGTGCTGGTCAAGATCTACAATCCGGTCAGCCGCGAGGCCCGCCTCTATGCCCAGGCCGTGCGCGGCGACGGCGAGACGGTCTGGATGCAGCCCACTGAAGCCAAGGCGGAGCCCGATCTCGATAGCTTTATCGCTCGCCAGGCCAGCTATGACCCCGACGTTTGGGTGGTGGAAATCGAAGACCGTCAGGGCCGCCACTTCCTGACCGAACCTGTGGCCTAGCGCCAAGTGGGCCGTCACGCAGCCTAGCGGTCCGCGAAAACCTTTCGGATTAACCCGCCTTTTAAACCATATTTAAAGTCCATTACGCTGACTCTGCGGCCAACGTTCCACCGGCCGCAAAATGCACCATGCTTTTTCTACTTAACGAGACGGTCTTTGATATCGATACCGTCGCCCTGGCGCCTCCGGTGTCGGCGACTCGGTTCGCGAAGTTGTCGTTACGCTTCGTTGGCCAGCTCGGCGCTGAGATCTTCGCCAAAGACCCAGTGCTGCATCTGTCCTCACCCGAGCGTGCCGCGCGCCTGGCGGCCCTGATCGCGGCCAAGGCCCCCGCGATTAATGCCGCCTTGTTCGTGCCAATCGCCCGCGACGGCTCAATTGATCAGGTGGCGGTGCGCTACGCGACGATCAGTATCGAGGTCATGAGCCTGCTTTACGGCCGCCAGCAGGACGGCGTTCGCAATAATCTGGAAGCGGACCGACAGGTCTGGCATCGCCTCGCCGCTTAGAGTCTCTTTGACGCCCGCGAATTTGGCGGCTACCTCGCCGCCATGACAGCATCCCCCGCTGCCGAGGCCACGCGCCGGCGCACCTTCGCCATCATCAGCCACCCTGATGCCGGCAAGACCACATTGACTGAGAACATCCTGTTCGCGGGCGGAGCGATCCGTGCTGCGGGCCAGGTGCGGGCGCGGGGCGAGAACCGGCGTACCCGCTCCGACTGGATGAAAATCGAGCGCGAGCGCGGCATTTCCGTCAGCGCCAGCGTTATGACCTTCGATCACGACGGCCTGATGTTCAACCTGCTCGATACCCCGGGCCACGAAGACTTTTCTGAAGACACCTATCGCACCCTGACCGCAGCCGACGCCGCCGTCATGGTGCTGGACGCCGCAAAGGGCATCGAGCCGCAAACCCTGAAGCTTTTCGAAGTCTGCCGCCTGCGGGACATTCCGATCATTACCTTCATCAACAAAATGGATCGCGAAGCGCAGGATCCGTTTGAACTGCTCGATGAGATCGGCAGCAAGCTGGCGCTGGACCCCGCGCCGCTGTTCTGGCCCGCCGGTTCGGGCGGGCGCTTCAAGGGCATGATGGACCTGCGCGCCAAGACCTTTCTGCCCTTCATCAAGAGCAGCGTCGAACACCCCGCACCCATCCCCTTCGACTCCAACGCCGTCGACGCCTTTCTCAGCTCCGCCGAACGGACTGAGGTGGAAGAGGGTGGCATGCTGGTCAGTGAGGCCGCCAAGCCGTTCGACGTGCAGTCGTTTCTCGAAGGCCATATGACGCCGGTCTTCTTCGGCAGTGCCCTGCGGCGCTATGGTGTCAATGAGCTGCTTGCGGGCATTGGGGCCTACGCCCCGCCGCCCCGGCCCGCGACGGCGACGCGCTCTGGCCAGCCCACCCACATCGCGCCGGGCGAGACAGAGGTCAGCGGCTTTGTCTTCAAGGTCCAGGCGAACATGGACCCTAACCATCGCGACCGCATCGCCTTCCTGCGCCTAGCGTCCGGCCAGTTTCAGCGCGGCATGAAGCTAAAAGTGCAGAACACCGGCAAACAGCTGTCCGTAAACGCCCCGATCCTGTTTTTCGCCTCTGACCGTGAACTGGCGGAAGAAGCCTTTGCTGGCGACGTTATCGGCATCCCCAACCATGGGGTACTGCGGGTCGGTGACAGCCTGAGCGAGACGGGGACGGTGCGCTATTCTGGTCTGCCCAACTTCGCGCCGGAAATCCTGCGGCGGGTGCGGGTCAAGGATCCGCTCAAGGCTAAGCACCTCAAGAAGGCGCTGGAAGGTCTGGCGGAGGAGGGAGTCACCCAGCTCTTCCGCCCCATACTGGGGTCCGATTTCATCGTTGGTGCCGTGGGCCAATTGCAGTTCGAGGTTATGGCCGACCGGCTGTCCAACGAATATCAACTCGACTGCGTGTTCGAGGCTGCGCCCTATGCCGAGGCCCGCTGGCTGACCGGCGCCACGGCCGACCTGGACGACTTTTCCAATCGTCATAAGAGCGCCATGGCCCAGGATATCGACAGTGCCCTGGTGTTTTTGGGCAAATCGAGCTGGGAAATTGGCTACGTTGCCGAACGCTTTCCAAAGCTGGAATTCCACCGCACCAAAGAGCGTGGATAGCCGACGGTGATGTATTTCAGCTATCCTCCTGAATATTCATGGTTAATTTTTCCTTAATTGATCTTAATGACTTGTTAATTTTCACAGCTCCAGTTTTTCTAGGTGGGTGTTAGGTCTTTGTTAACCGTCCCGTCTTGGGACGGCGGAGATCGGAGCCGCCCCATGTTTGAGTTCGGTCGAGACCTGCGCCGCCGTCTTTCAAGCGATAATGGGCTCAAGTCGCGTAGCGACGGTCTGACCCGTGGTGACAGGGCTCTGCTCGAACTGCTCGATCTATATCTGCTCCAGAATGAAGCCCGCGCCGCTGATATCTCCGCCGGTCGTATTTGTGCCAAGGATATGCCGTCGCGGTGCCTGACTGCCGCGGGCGTCTGGCGTGAACTGGCCCGCCGTTCGGGCGATGCCGTCGCCTTGCGCAAGGCCGCCGCCCATGCCCAGGCCGCCCTTGAAGGTTTCGAGCGCGAAGGCCGCAAAGCCGACGCCGCTTGCGCCCGTTGCGAGCAGGCTGCGGCCGCCATGCTTGGCGCAGATCTGTTCGGCGACGAGGACCTGATTGCCGCTGCCGCCATCACCCTGAAATCCGCTGCGGCCCTAACCGGCGTCGGTGCAGCCCTGGCTCAGGCCATGCTGGCAGGCCTGGAAGGCCGCCGTGTTCTAGCCAGCGGCGACGCCGATGCGGCCATCGCTGTCTCCGCCGCCTTTGCCACGCCGCTCGCCGCGCTCGATGCCGCCGGCCGCAAGTCGCCTGCCGCGCGCCTAGCTGCCGCCGAACAACGCATCGTGCGGGCCGATATCCTGACCGGTTGCGCTGCAAAGCTGCAAAGCCACAACCTGGCCGACCAGGCCCAGAGAGAGATCCGGCTGGCGCTGCAAAACCTCGACCCGTCCTATGAGCCACTCTTGTGGGCACGCGCCCGGTCTTTGAATGGCTCTATCCTGACCCTTACGGGCGAACTGGAGGGCGACATCGGCCCGATCGCTGATGGGGTCAAAATCCTGGCTCATACGGTCGAGGCGGTCAGCCGGGATCACAGCCCGCTCGACTGGGCCCGCGTCCAGGCCGCCCTAGGCCTGGCCTTGCAAATCATGGGCGACGCTTCGGGTAACAGCCGCGCCTTCGACCAGGCAGTCAGTTGTTTCGACCGGGCAAATGCCGTCCTGGCCGCTCAACCCGCCCTGGCCCTGCGCGCCGTGGTCTCCAGCCAGCGCGCTGGTGCCCTGGCCCGCTGTGCGGAAATGACCGGTGATATCGCTGTGCTCGACGCCGCCGAGGCTGCCTTGCGCTCCGAGCTTTCCGATCGGTCCACGGCCATCGATCCCGTGGCCTGGGCCATTTGCCAAACCAATCTGGCCCGAATTTATGAGGCTCGCGCCAAACTAACCGGGCGAGACAATGGCCAACGGGCCGCCGCCGCCCTGGCGCTGGCTTCAGCCTTCGATGTTTTCGCCGAACATGGACTTCGGTCGCTTAGCGACATGGCCCTGTGCGCCCTGGAGCGGGTCCGTAGCGCCTGAACTAGGCCGCCGCCACGTCGTCCGAGCGACGGCGTATGCGCCAGAAGCGGATCGTCCGCATGGCGGCTTCGGGTGTCACCGCGTCATACCGTGCGCCGTACTCCCGCGCGCGGCCTATTGCGTTGGCGTCCTTTTCTTGGATCAGCACGGCAAAGGTCAGAAACAGCCGAGGCTCGAGCTTCGCAGCCCGGCAAACGATGGCCAATGTGTCGAGGTCGCGGCGTTCCAGGATCCGGGCGGCGGTGTGGAAATCGGTGTCAGCCATCTTGGCCATGGCCCAGGTCAGGGTTCGACCGCTGGTGCCGCCAGTATCATAAGCCCCATCAGCCTTAGACTATTGGGCTTAATCCCCGACTAACGCGCCGGCCCGGATCCCGACCACCAGGCCAGCAGCCGCCGCTCCAGCGCCTGTACCGCCCCGTGCAAAACCAGGCCCAGGGCCGCCAGCACCGCCAGGGCTGCGAACATACGGTCGGTCTGTAGACGATTACCCGACTCCAGAATCCGCCAGGCCAGGCCCTGCGTCGCCCCCGATCCGGCCACGAACTCCGCTACCACCGCCCCGATCACCGCCAGTCCTGCCGCCACGCGATGGCCTTCCAGTAGAAACGGCGTTGACGCCGGTAGCCGCAGCCGGACCAGCCTATGCCAGCGACTGGAACCATAGAGATCGAACAGGCGCTCCAGCCCTGGATCGGCGGATTTCAACCCGGCTGACGCGCCAGAAAAAATCGGGAAGAACGCCACGATGGCGGCCAGCGCCACGATGGCCCGCGCCGGATGGTCTAGCCCGGACCAGATCAGGAACAGCGGTGCCACGGCCACGACTGGTGTGACTTGAGCCGCCACGGCTAGCGGCCGAACGGCCCGTTCCAGGGCCGGGCTGAGCGCGGTAATCAAGGCCAGTCCGCAGCCGGCCACGCTGGCTAGCGCCAGAGCGCAGAGCGCCATCGAAAGCGTGTTCCAAGCGCCGATCAGCAGTGTCGGGGCGTCAGAGGCCAAACGCGCCACGACCGCCGAGGGCGGGGGGAGGACATAGGCGGGAAGATGCAGCAGGCGGCAGGCCGCCTCCCATCCGGTCAGTAGCACGGCGATCAGGATGGCGGGCGAGAGCCAACGGCCGATCATGGCAGCCGCCCGCCCAAGAGCAGGCCCTCATGGATCCAGCCGAAAATCTGTAGTCCGGCGAGGAGGGCGAAGGCCACGATGACCAGCTTAATCTGCCAACCGGGCTGGAGTGGTTTCATGCCGGCACCGCTTCCATCGCTTGCGCCAGCATCGCGCTGACGGTCTCCGCCGCCGCCCGGAAACCTGGCGTGGTGCGAAAGCCCGCCGGACGGGACAGGGCCCCTTCAATCGCCAGTTCCCCGGCCTGCCGCCCAGGCCCGGGCGTCATCACCACCACGCGCGAGGCCATATAGACGGCCTCCTCGACATTGTGGGTCACAAACAGCACGGCGGGTTTGAGGTCGGCCACCAGGGCCAGGACGTCATCGGCCAGCTGACGCCGGGTTATTTCGTCGAGCGCCGCGAACGGTTCGTCCAGCAGCAGCAGGCGCGGGTCGGCCACCAGGGCACGGGCCAGAGAGGCTCGCATCGCCATGCCGCCGGACAGTTGGGCCGGGGATTTATCCATTGCGGCATTCAGCCCCACCCGCTTTAGGGCCAGCGCCGCCGTCTGGCGGGCCTGCGCCTGTGCCTGGCCCGCCAGGACCAGCGGCAGGGCCACATTATCCAGAGCCGACAGCCAAGGCGCTAGGGTGGGGGACTGGAATACCAGGGCCGTCTCGCCCCGCCCCGCCTGCCGGGTCACGCTGCCCGCAGTGGGCTTTTCAAGTCCAGCCAACAACCGCAGCGCTGTTGACTTGCCACAGCCGGATGGCCCGACCAGCGCCACGATTTCGCCGCCGCTCAAAGCCAGGTCGAATGGCCCCAGCGCTCGGCGGCCGCCATAGTCCGCCACAGCGCCATGCAGTCTGGCGATCATTTTGCTAGCTTCATTTTGTTGGCGCTGAGCGCTTTGGCAGGAAGTCCAGCCGGTAGGCCGCCTTGTAGTCCAGTGTCTTGGGGTACACGCCCTGGCTGGCGGCAGCGTCGAAGAACGTTTTCCATCGCGCGTCGCTCATCTGGCCGATCTCGCCCGGTTTGCCGACGATATTGTAGGTCCGCATCTTCTCGCGAGCCTGGTCAAGGACGTCTTGCGCCATCTCCGGATTGTCCTTGCGGATCAGGGCGTCGCCTGGCGCAGGGTCGCCATAGAGGTAGGTCAGCCACCCTGCCGCACTGGCTTCGACAAAGGCGCGCACCGCGTCTGGATGGGCGGCGGCGAAGCTGTCGGGAACCATCACCGTGTTGGCGTAGCTGGGGTAACCCTCGTCAGCGAGCAGGAACACACGCGGCGCCGTGCCGCCCTCCTTGGCGATCGTATAGGGCTCGCTGGTGACATAGCCCTGCTGCGCCGCTCGCTTATCGGCCAGGAATGGCGCGGAATTGAAGGTGTATTTGCGCACCTGGCTGTCGGTGAAGCCATATTTCGCCTTCAGCCAAACCCAGAAGGCGGTGACCGACTCGTCGGCCAGGAGGATCGGGTGGTTCTTGAGATCGGCGATCGTATTGATCTCGGCGTCCGGGTGGACCATCAGCACCTGCGGGTCTTTCTGCATAAAGGCCGCCACGGCCTTCACCGGTGCGTTTACCGCTGCCAGGTTCATCACCACGAAGCTGTTGGAGCCAATCCCCACATCCACGGCCCCGGTGGCGAGCAGTTGCGGCACATTCACCGCCGGTCCGCCCTGGTAGAACGTCACGTTCAGGCCGCGTCGGGCGTATTCGCCGGTGGCGAGGGCTTGATAATAACCACCATGCTCGGCCTCGGCGCGCCAGTCGGTGGCGAAGCGCACGGCCGTCAGGGCAGAGGGTGCGGCGGCCGGGTTCGGCACCGGCTTGCAGGCGGTCAGCAGGACTAGCGACGTTATCGCCAGCAGGGTGCGTTTGGTGATGGTCATCTTGGTCCCCGAGTCCAACCAAACTAGCGCGGTGTGCGCGGACCCCAAACGGAAAAGAGGGCGCAGCTTCCGGTTTCCCGGCCGCTCCGCCCTCCATCCCGAGCCCCGTGAAGGGCCGGTATCTCTGGGTGGGCTGGATCCTGGGCCATCGGGGTCGCCCCCTAGCGGCTTGCTCTCGAAACCCGTCCCGCTTCCGGTCGATCCCGCCGGCTTTCGCCCTTGGCAAAGTCCTTCTTCGGGTTACCGCGATTTGGTGTTCCAGGTCGCCCCGGAGCGGCCAGACCGCTTGTTCCTTTTGATGATTAAAGGATGCCGCTGCTGCCGGTGGCGGGCAACTGGCCCTGTGCAATCGCAGGTGCGTAAAACGGTGGATATCCAGTTCGTGAACGGGGGACAGCCATGCGCCAGCCCAGGCGGCTAAACGCCTTGCGACTTATCCACCGGCAAGCGCGGTTCGTTTCTCTTCCAGGGCCAACCACTCGTTTTCCGCCTCGGCCAGCTGGGCCTGGTCGGCAGAGATCGCCTTCATCAGGGCGTCGAACCGCGCCGGGTTTCGGCTATAAAGCGCTGGGTCGGCCAGTTCCTTTTCGAACCCGCCAATCGCCGCAGGCAAGCTCACGACCAGGGCCTCTAACTCTTCAAGCCGCCGCTGATCCTTGTAGGAAAGCTTGGTGGATTTGCTGGCCGGTTGGGCAGGCGTTGCAACAGGCACACTGGTGGACGACATCTTGCGCCGTGATGTGCCACTGGCGCTTTCCAGGAAGTCTGGGTTCTGTTCCAGGAAATCCTTCCAGCCGCCGGGGGTCTCCACGATATGGCCACGCCCGTCCAGGGCGATGGTCGAGGTGGCCAGGCGGTCGATAAAGTCGCGGTCGTGGCTGACCAGCAGCAGCACCCCATCGTAGTCTGCCAGCACATCTTCCAGCCGGTCGAGGGTATCGGCGTCCAGGTCGTTGGTCGGTTCGTCCAGCACCAGCAGGTCAGCGCTCTGGGCCAGGGCCTTGGCCAGCAGCAGGCGGTTGCGCTCGCCGCCAGACAGGCTGGCGACCGGCTGGCGCAGCTGTGCCTCGGTGAACAGAAAGTCCTTGGCGTAGCCGACCACGTGCTTTGGCTGGCCCCGCACCATCACCTGGTCTCCGCCCAGCGGGGTCAGCGCCTGACGCAGGGTGGCCGTGGGATCGAGCTGGGCGCGTGCCTGATCGACGTAGACCACCTTAAGAGTTTCGGCGAGCTTCACCGTCCCCGCATCCGCCGCGATCTCGCCCAGCAGCAGCTTGACCAAGGTGGTCTTGCCCGCGCCGTTGCGGCCGACGATCGCCACGCGGTCGCCGCGCTGTATGCGCGTTGAGAAGTTGGAAATCAGGGTGCGGCCGTTGAACGCCTTGCTCAGCCCTTTGGCCTCGATGATCCGCTTGGATTGCGATCCGCCGCTTTCCAGCCCCATCGAGACCGTGCCGCGCTGATCGGCCTGCCAAGCGACCTTTTCGGCCCGCAGCTCCAGCAAGCGGCGGCGGCGGCCTTCATTGCGAGCCCGGCGGCCCTGTACCCCGCGCGCCAGCCAGGCGTTTTCGCGCTCCAGCATCTTGTTGAGCCGTCGCGCCTCGTCGGCATCGGCGGCCTCGACCTGGTCCGCCCAGGCGTCGTACTCCGAAAACCCACGGTCCAGCCGGCGGACCTTGCGGTTATCCAGCCAAAAGCAGCGGTTGGTGACGTTCTCAAGAAAGGTGCGGTCGTGGCTCACCGTCAGGATCGCGAAGCGCGCCGACTTCAGCCGTTGCTCCAGGGTCTCGATCGCCAGAATGTCGAGGTGGTTGGTCGGTTCGTCCAGCAGCAGTACGTCCGGCTGACTGGCGATGGCCCGCGCCAGGGCGGCCCTGCGCGCCTCGCCGCCGGAAAGGCCGGTGGTCCCACGATGGGGGTCTAGTCCGAAGGCTTCCAGCGCCGCATCGGCTTCGTAATGTTCTGCGCCGCCCGCTTGCGCATAGTCCGAAAGGGTCTCGCCTGTGATCAGCGGCTCCTGGTCGACCAGGGCAATACGCGTGCCCGGCGGCATTACCCGCTCGCCACTGTCGGGCACGATGAGTCCGACCAGGATTTTCAGCAGCGTTGATTTGCCCGCCCCGTTGCGCCCGACCAGACAGGCCTTTGCCCCCAGCTCCAGCGTCAGCTCAACGCCTTCGAACAGCGACAGCGACCCATCCGCGAGACGGACATCTTTGAGAGCGAGCAGGGGAGGTCTGGGTACCATGGGGCGGCTTCCATACCCGCCATTCCGACTCGGGCCAATGTTTAGTGCAGCAGGCTGGTGTTAGGACCGCACCGTCTCGGCGCTGAAGTTTTGGCTTTAGGCTTTGAATTCAGGGCAAGATTTGCGCCGGCATGATTTCATCTCAACCCATCTTGCTCTAAGGCCGTGCCATGGTGGCGCAAGAGCCTTTTTGGCTGATCAAATCCCTTTCCGAAATGTCCGCCAGGGAATGGGAAAGTCTTTGCGACGGCTGCGGGCTCTGCTGCCTGATCCGCTTCGAGGACGAGGACACCGACGAGATCATCCCCACCCGAGTGGCCTGCAAGCTGTTCGACGATGGCGCCTGTCGCTGCACCAACTATGAGCGCCGCCACGACCATGTGCCCGACTGTATCAAGCTGACGCCGGGCAATATCAAAGACCTGCAATGGATGCCGGCCTCATGCGCCTATCGCCGCCTGCATGAGGGCAAGCCTCTGCCGGCTTGGCACCCGCTCGTTACCGGCGACCCTGAGAGCACCCACAAGGCTGGCGCCTCTGTGCGCGGCCAGACGATCAGTGAGGCGACCCTGGCCGAGGCGGAAGACGCCCTAGACTACCCCGGCGACGACCTGCTGGCCGATCGGGGCGACGATCCCTATCCCTGACTTGCGAAAATGGCCCTTAGACCCCATTGGATAGGGCTGACATGGCCAATGATCCCTATTTAGAGCTAGGCGTTTCCCGCAGTGCGACCGCGGACGACCTGCGCAAGGCGTTTCGTAAGCTGGCCAAGCTCCATCACCCCGACGCCAATCCGGGCAAGAAGGAGTCGGAAGAGAAGTTCAAGCGTATCACCGCTGCCTTCGACCTGCTGGGCGATCCTGAAAAACGCGCCAAGTTCGACCGGGGCGAGATGGACGCTGACGGGCGTGAGACCCATCCTGGCTTTTCGCCCGGTGCCGGCTTCAAGGGCGGCCCGTTCCGGGGCGGTTCGGGCATGGGCGGCGGTGGCGGCCCTGAGATCGACCTGTCGGACATCTTTGGCGATGTGTTCGGTGGCGGTCGTGGCGGCGGCCGAGGGTTTGGCGCGCCGCAAAGGGGCCAGGACGTGCGCGCCCGGCTTGATATCGATCTGGAGGAGGCCATCCTTGGTGCCAAGCGGCGCATCAACCTCGACGGCCGCAGCCTGGACATCAGTATTCCGGCTGGAGCAACAGACGGTCAGGCCATTCGGCTACGCGGTCAGGGCGGTCCTGGCCGACCCGGTCGTGACGGCACGCCGTCACCGGCGGGCGATGTGCTGATCGAAATGTCGATCCGTCCGCACCCCGTCTTTAAGCGCGAGGGCGGCAATCTGGTCATGGACCTGCCGGTTTCGGTGCCCGATGCGATCCTTGGCGGCAAAGTCGAGGCCCGTACGCCAGAGGGCCCTGTGACGCTGAGTGTGCCGCCGGGCTCAAACAGCGGCGCTGTGCTCAGGCTCAAAGGTCGCGGCCTGGCTCAGGCCTCCGGCCGACGCGGGGACTTGCTAGCCAAGCTCGTGGTCACCTTGCCAGAGGCCCTCGATCCGGAATTGACAAAGTTCGCCGAAGCCTGGCGGCGGGACCGGTCCTATTCACCCAAAAAGCGCTAGGTTTTAATCGGCTTCAACGCACCTCTGGTCTGCACGAGATCGACACGATCCGATCTCCGCAGCATAAGGGGGCCGTTCAGTCGGCATTCAGCCCGGGCAGACTAGACCAGGGTCCATGATCCGTATCGCCGCACCTCTTCTCGCGATCATGATCGCCAGTCAGCCGCTCGCCGCCCAGGCGCAGGCGCGCGGCCGGATCGCGGCGACCGCCAGGACGGCCGCTCTGGCGGACAGCACGGTGGCCAAGTTCTTTCAATGGAGCAGGCGGTGGCCATTGTGGCGCGGCGCACGCCGGGCCGGCTGCTCGATCATTCGCAGGACCATAAATCCGCCCAACTGGTGCTTCGCCGAACCGCCGCGGCGGCCTGATCCGTCGCCGGAAGATAGGAGCCGATGGGGTGTCCGATAAAGGCGCTCTCGCTTGCGGTGCTCATATCCGCTAACCACGCGACATGGTCATGTTCTGGATCGTCGCCGCCGTTCTGTCTGCCGTCGCATCGATCGCCGTATTGGCGGCGGGTGCGGCCGCTGCCAGGTCGGTTCCGGCCGAAAATCTGGCTCTGGCGCTTCACCGCCGTGAATTGGCTGAGGTCGATGACCTGACCGAACGCGGGGTTCTGGCACCTGTCGAGCGTGATGTCCTGCGCGCCGAGGCCGCCCGCCGCCTGCTCGCCGCCGCCGACGAACCTGTCGTCGTCGGCACGGTTTATGGAAAAGCAGACCGAATCACGGTTCTGGCCATCGCCGCAGCCGCGCCCCTGTTGGCCGTTGCGGTCTATTGTCTTGCCGGTTCGCCTGGGTATGCCGATCAGCCCTTCCTGCAGCGGGTTGCCGCCTGGCGCGCCGCTGATCCGCGCACCTTGACCGCCGCACAGATGGCCGCTGCCCTCGAGTTGATCGTCAAGGAGCGTCCTGGCGATCCCGAACCCTTGCGCGCGCTTGGCATCGCTCAGATGGCGTCTGGCCAGTACGCTCCAGCGCAAATAAACTTGCGTAAGGCCGTCGACCTGGCACCGCGCCGCGCCGACCTATGGGCCGGCCTTGGCGAAGCCTTCGCCGGCGAAGCCGACGGAACTGTCACCGCTGACGCTGCCGCCGCGTTCGATCAGGCGCTGAAACTCGATCCGTCCAACGCGCCAGCCCGCTACTACTTGGGCCGCGCTGCCCTGGCGGCCGGCGACAAGCCTGCTGCCCTGGCGCAGTGGCGCGCGGTATTGGCCACCCTGCCGCAGGGCGATCCGCGTCGCGCGCCGCTCCTTGCCGAGATGGCGTCGGCTGAGACAGGCGCTTTGGTCCCCGGAACGGACGGGCCGTCCGCCGCCCAGGTTGCAGCCGCTCAAGGGCAGGTCGGTGGCGAGCAGATCCGCGCCATGGTTGCCGGGCTGGCTGCCAGGCTGGCCGCGAGCCCGGATGACGCCGATGGCTGGGTGCGACTGGTGCGCGCCTATGGCGTACTGGGTGATACGGCCAAACGTGACGCGGCGCTGAAAGCCGCTCGGGCGCACTTCGCTGGCAAACCGGATGTCCTCAAGGCGCTGGATGCCGTGGCGGCACCGTCTGGGGCAGGGGGAGCCGCCCGATGAGCTGGCTGCCGAAGTCACGCAAGGCGCGCGTGCGTCTGCTGATCCTGGCCGTGGTGGCACCGGTTCTGGCCCTCGCGGTGGGGTTATCGCTGTTCGCCATGCGCCAGCAGGTATCGTTCTTCTACACCCCAGCCCAGGCGATTGCCGCCAAGGCTCCGCCAGGGCGGCGCATCCAGCTGGGTGGCCTCGTCCAACGCGGCAGTGTGGTCAAATATCCCGATGGCCGGGTCGATTTTGTGGTTTCTGACCTGAAGGCCTCCATGCCGGTGTCGTACCAGGGTGATTTGCCTGACCTGTTCCGCGAGGGGCAGGGGATAGTGGCAGACGGCACCCTCGACCCATCGGGCCGCTTCCAGGCCAAGCAGGTGCTGGCCAAACACGATGAAACCTACATGCCGCGCGAGCTGTCCAAGGCCCTTAAGGACCAGGGCGAATGGCGCGGTGCCGGTACTCAACCCTCCGCAAACTACGGCCAACCTACGGCCCAAGGGCCGGCCACATGATGCTCGACGAACTTGGTGCCTTCGTCCTCTGCCTGGCCCTGGCCCTGTCGTTGGCGCAGCTCGCCCTCTCGGGGCGCGGCGCGGCGCGGCGTTCAATGGTTTTCAGTCAGGCCGGGCAGGCGGCGGCGATCAGCGCATTCGCTTGCGTGGCCTTGGCCTTTGCGGCCCTGATCCACGCCTTCGTGACATCGGACTTCTCGGTCGCCAACGTGGCCGCCAATTCGCACACCGAAAAGCCAATGCTCTACAAGGTGGCTGCGGCCTGGGGCAGTCACGAGGGCTCAATCCTGCTGTGGTGCCTTATGCTCACGGGCTATGGCGCGGCTGTGGCTGTGTTTGGACGCGGCCTGCCGCAGCGGCTCAAGGCCCTGGTGCTCAGCGTTCAGGGCGCTCTGGGCGTGCTGTTTTTGGGCTACACCGTGCTGGCCTCCAATCCGATGTGGCGCCTGGCGCAGGCGCAGACCCCCGTCGAGGGCAATTCGCTCAATCCCCTGCTGCAAGACCCAGCACTCGCCGCCCATCCGCCCATTCTCTATTCCGGCTATGTCGGGTTCTCGGTGGTGTTTGCCTTCGCCGTCGCCGCCCTGATTGAAGGTAAGATCGACACGGCCTGGGCGCGGTGGGTGCGGCCGTGGACCCTGATGGCCTGGTCCCTGCTCACGGTTGGTATCACGCTGGGCGCATTCTGGGCCTACTACGAACTGGGCTGGGGCGGCTGGTGGTTCTGGGACCCGGTCGAGAACGCCAGCTTCATGCCTTGGCTGGCCGGCGCGGCCCTGCTGCACTCGGCTATTGTCACAGAAAAGCGCGGTGCCCTGCCGGGCTGGACGGTGTTCCTGGCGCTACTGGGATTCACCTTCTCCATGTTGGGCGGGTTCCTGGTGCGCTCGGGTGTGCTGACCAGTGTGCACTCTTTCGCCGTCGATCCGGCGCGCGGCATCCTGTTGCTGTCGATCCTGGGCGTAACCGCCGGTTCGGGCTTTGCCCTCTTTGCCTGGCGTGCCCCGGCGCTTAAGCCCGGTGGCGTCTTCGCCCCGGTGAGCCGTGAGAGCGCTATGGTGGTCAACAATATCCTGCTGACCGCCTGTGCCGCCACCGTCCTCCTTGGTACGCTCTACCCGCTGATCCGCGAAGCCATGGGCGGCGAGACCGTTTCGGTTGGCCCGCCCTATTTCAACCTGACCTTCATCCCGCTGATGGCCGTGGCGATTGTTCTGATCCCGCTTGGCCCGCTGCTCAGCTGGAAGCGCGCAGACGCCAGGGGTGCCCTACAGCGCCTGTGGGCCGCCGCCGCTGCCGCTGCCGGAACCGCCATCCTGGGCCTACTACTGGTCTCGCCGCGTAAGGCCCTGGCCTGCCTGGGCCTGGGCGCGGGTGCCTGGCTGATCGGCGGTGCCGCAGTCGAACTCGCTGAGCGGACCCGTCTTTTCCGAATCCCGCTGGCGGAGGCCCTGCGCCGCCTGCGTGGCCTGCCGCGCGGTGCCTATGGGGTCGCCCTGGCCCACGCCGGCCTGGGCGTTTTCGTGCTTGGGGCGAGTTTCGAAACTAGCTGGCGGGTCGAGGCGGCTGAGGCCCTGGGGCAAGGCGGGCATATGGCGCTCGGTGTCTACCAGGTGTCTCTGGGCGCGGTGATCCAGGTTGACGGACCCAACTACATCGCCGAGCGCGGCCCCCTGGTGGTCACCAAGGCGGACGGAACAATTGTCTGTAGGGCCGCACCGGAACGCCGCTTCTATCCCGCTGGCGGCCAGACGACTTCAGAGGTCGGCATCTGTGGTCGCGGGCTTGATCACATCTATTTGGTGCTCGGCGAGCGCCGCCAGGGGGCCGAAGGTGATCCAGCCTGGCTGGTGCGGGCCTATGTCAATCCGTGGGTTCGGCTGATCTTTGCTGGGCCTTTTCTGATGGCCCTGGGCGGAGCGTTATCGCTATCTGACCGGCGGCTGCGGCTGGCGGCTCCGGCGCGGAAAAAGCCGCCGGTTTCCGCATGAAGCGCCTGCTGCTCCTACTGGCTGCGGTTGCCTGTATGGGGGCCGCCGCTGACCCGGCAGAGCGTCTGGTCGACCCCGTGGCCGAGCACCGCGCCAAGGCCCTATTCAGCGAAATCCGCTGTCTGGTCTGTCAAAACGAGTCGATTGACGATTCCCAGGCCCCATTAGCCGCTGACCTGCGCCGTATTGTGCGCGAGCAGGTCTCCGCCGGGCGCAGCGACAAGGATGTGCTCGACTTCCTCACCGCCCGCTATGGCGCGTTTGTCCTGCTGAAGCCTCCCTTCGATATGGGCAATGCTCTGCTATGGCTGGGCCCGTTCCTGCTGGTGCTGGGCGGGCTAGGCGGCCTCGTCTACGTGTCGCGGCGGCGGGAAACAGCGGTGGCCCTCAGTCCAGAGGAAGAGCGCCGGTTGCAGTCGGTCCTCGATCAAGCACCAGACTAGCTCCCAATTGCGCTGAAAAATCGCCTGCCGGAACTGGGTTCATGCCGCTAAGCAGCGGTGTTTCGATCATGATCTGCTGTCGCGATCTGCAATCGTCCAAGACGCTTTCGAATTGATCAAATTGAAAATCATTGCGTTCGGCGTCGTCAAACCGTTGCGAACTTCTGTACGTCGCCTAAGTGTTGGGTTTGAAAGAGTCTGGCCGCGTCGCCGGAACGGGAAAGTCAAATGAGCATGTCCGCACGCAAACGGGGTTTCGTCGCTGGGGCTGTCGCCGGTATTGGCGTTGCTGCTGCCGCTATGGCCGGTGTCGGGCTTCGGATGACCCCCGCCGCTGCGGCGGCGCCGCAACTGACCTCGGCCGCCGCCGCGCCCCTGTTTGCTCCGCCGCCGGGGTCGCCACTGTCATTCGCCGATATCTTCGAGCGTGTATCTTCGGCTGTGGTGTCGATCGACGTCACCAGCGCAATGGAGCCCGCTGATGTGCGCAAGATTCCGGGCCTGGAAGGCCTGCCGTTCGGCATCGTGCCGCGCGGCGGTAATGGTGATGAGCCTGCCACGCCGCGCAAGCAGCAGTCTTCGGGCTCGGGCTTCTTCATCTCGCGCGACGGCTATCTGGTAACCAACAACCACGTGGTCGAGAAGGCGGAAGACATCAAGGTCACGCTGAAGGATGGCCGTGAATTCAAGGCCACCGTGCTGGGCCGCGACGAGGGCACCGACCTCGCCGTGCTACAGGTGGAAAATCCAAAGAAAGAGAAGTTCACCTTCGTCGATTTCGAAAAGTCGGCCAAGCCGCGCGTCGGTGACTGGGTCATCACCATCGGCAACCCGTTCGGCCTGGGTGGCACGGCGACCGCCGGAATCATCTCGGCTTACGGTCGTGATCTGGGCGACAGTTCGTCCAATTTTGTGGACTACATTCAGATCGACGCCCCCATCAATCGCGGCAATAGCGGCGGCCCCTCATTCGACATCTATGGTCGAGTGGTTGGGGTCAACACCGCCATCTTCTCACCTTCCGGCGGATCGGTCGGCATCGGCTTCGCCATTCCCGCCGACGTGGTCGATTCCATCACAAGCCAACTGATCAGCGGTGGCAAGATTACCCGTGGCTATATTGGTGCCAATATCCAGCCCTTCAACGCCGATATGGCCGAGGCGCAGGGCCTGGGCGACCAACGCGGTGCTATCGTCGCCGCCCTAATCCCCGGCGGTCCTGCCGAGCGTGGCGGCCTTCGTCCGGGCGATATCGTCATCTCTGTCAATGATGTTGCCATCAAGAATAGCTCGGAATTGACCCGCGAAGTGGCCAAGGGTCATCCGGGAGACGTTATTAAGCTGGCCGTGATCCGCGACAAGGCCCGCATCGGCATAGCCATAAAGTCTGGCACCCGTCCCAGTGAGCAGGTATTGGCCGCCCGTACCGACGGTAATGACAACGGCACACCAAAGGGTTCTGCCCCGCCGGCCGCACAGCGCGCGCCAGTGCTTGGCATGGTGCTGACGCCGCTCGACGATGCGGCGCGTGATCGGCTGAAACTCGACGCCGGGGTCAAGGGTCTGGCGGTCGACTCGGTCAAGGCCGGCTCGGAGGCGGGCGACAAGGGTCTCAAGCGCGGGGACGTGATCACCAGTATTAACACCCGCCCCGTCACCAGCCTTGACGAGGTCACGGCGGCGGCTGATGCCGCCAAAAAGGCCGGCCGTGCCAATGTCACGATTGGGGTTTTCAGTGGCGGCCGTCCGGGCTTCCGCACGCTGAAGGTCGACGGCTAGTCCGTTTTTCATGACAAACCGGGGCCTTCCCCGGCTTGCCGACAAACTAACCCTGTGCGGGCCCGTTACCGATACGATCGCGGCGACACGGGCGCGCGATACGCTGGCCAAGGCGGCTGAGGAGCACGGCTGGCTGCCACTGCTGGACCCCGTCTGGCAGGCCCTGGTACCGGTCTTCGCCGCATCGCCCTATCTCTTCAGCCTGGCACGCCGTCGCCCGAGCAGCCTGCGCGCCATCCTTGAAAACGATCCGTTGGCGCACCTGGATGAGATCCTTGTCGCTGCAAGGATCGCCGGTGGCCAGGCGCAAGAGGCTGGCCGCAAGACCCTTCGCGACCTGAAGGCCGATCTGCACCTACTTACCGCCCTGTGTGACCTCGGCGGCGTGTGGGATCTGAACGCCGTCACCGCCGCCCTGACCCACTTCGCTGACGTCGCCCTGGAAGTCGCCTTGGCTCTCGCCGCTAGGGCGGAGCAGGAACGCGGAACGCTCAATCCCCCGCCGTCCGGGGCGCAGGGTCCGGTTCCGGGCCTGTTCTGTATCGCGATGGGCAAACAGGGCGCGTTCGAACTGAACTATTCCAGCGACATCGACATCTGCATCTTCTACGAGCCCGCCGCCATGCTCCTGACCGAGGGAGCCGAGGGGGCCGTAGTCGCCGTGCGCCTCGCCAAGGCCATCGTGCAGACTCTGCAGGACCGTACCGAGGCGGGTTACGTCTTCCGCACCGACCTTCGTCTGCGCCCCGATCCAGGGTCCATGCCCCTGGCAGTCAGTGTCGACTCGGCGATGGATTACTATGAAAGTGTCGGCCAGAACTGGGAGCGCGCCGCCTTCATCAAGGCGCGGGCGGTGGGCGGCGACATCCCGCGCGCGCAAGCCTTCCTCAAGGCCATGCAGGCCTTCATCTGGCGGCGTAATCTCGACTTCGGTGCCATTTCAGACATCCATTCCATCAAGCGCCAGATCCATGCCCACAAGACCGATGAGCACCTTGAGGCGAAGGGCCACGACCTCAAGCTTGGCCGGGGCGGGATTCGCGAGATCGAGTTCTTTGTCCAGACCCAGCAACTGATCCTTGGTGGCCGCCAGCTGAACTTGCGCAGTCCGCGCACCCTGGACGCTCTGGAGGCTCTGACCACCGCTGGCCATGTTGAGCCAGATGCTGCGGCCGAGCTCAGTGCGGCCTACCATGACCTTCGCGCCCTAGAGCATCGCGTGCAGATGCTGGCCGATGAACAGACCCACCGCCTGCCGGAACGGGACGCCGACCGCACACGTGTGGCCGCTCTGTGGGGCCGTTCCAGCTTGCCCGCCTTTGACCGCGAAGTCGGCGCCATGCTTCGCCGCGTCAACTCCCGCTATGGCAAGCTCTTCGCTGGCGAGGAGGCGCTGTCGTCGCGTTTTGGCAGCCTTGTTTTCACCGGCGTCGACGATGATCCCGAAACCCTTGCCACCTTAAAACGCATGGGCTTTTCCGATCCCGCGCGTGTCAGCCAGGATATCCGAGGCTGGCACTTCGGCCGCGTCAACGCCACGCGCACTGCGCGCAGCCGCGAGCTATTCACCCGCTTGGCCCCGCGCCTGCTCGAAGCCTGCCACGCCACCGGCAATGCCGACGATGCCTTCCGCCGTTTTGGCGACTTTTTCGCCTCACTTAGCTCTAGCGTCGGGGTGCAGTCTCTGTTTCTAGCCCAGCCGCGTCTGCTTGTGCTGGTGGTGCGGGTCATGGCCTATGCGCCCAAGTTGGCGACCACGCTCGCCAAACGTCCAGGCGCGCTCGACGCCCTGCTCGATCCCTCCTTCTTCGGCACGGTGGAAATTTCGCCCAATGAGACCGCCGCTTGGTCCGATCTGGCGTTCGAGGACGCCATGGATATGGCCCGCCGCTTTCACCGCGAGCAGTCGTTCCTCATTGGTGTGCAGGTGATGGGCGGTGCCACAACCGCCGCTCAGGCTGGCGCGGCCTTTGCCGATCTTGCCGACGCTGTGATGGCGGGCCTCGCTCCCACTGCCTTGGCTGAAGCCGTGCGTATCGGCGGTGCTTTCCCAGGCGAGACCGCTGTGGTTGCGCTCGGGAAATATGGTTCGCGCGAGATGAGCGCGGGTTCCGATCTAGACCTGATGACTGTTTACCGCGCTGCCTTGCCTGACGCGACCTCCGCTCTCAAGGGCTGGGCAGCAGAAACCTTCTATGGCCGTTTCACCCAGCGTCTAGTGGCGGCCTTGTCGATCCCCACTGCGGAGGGCGAGCTTTACGCGGTTGACCTTCAACTGCGGCCGTCCGGGACCAAAGGACCGGTCGCGGTCAGTTTCCAGGCCTTGCAGGATTATTACGCCGGCGAGGCCGAGACCTGGGAGTTGCTGGCCCTGACTCGTGCGCGTGTCGCCTGGTCGAGCTCGGCGGCATTCGGGGCACAGGTCGAGTCGGCCATCACCACTGCCTTGCGCCGGCCTCGCCTGGTCGCCCAGACGGCGAAGGATGTGCGCGAGATGCGCGCCCTGATGGAGCGTGAGCGGCCACCGTTTGGCTTTTGGGATATGAAGTTGGGCGAGGGGGGGCTGGTCGATATCGAATTCACAGCCCAGTTCCTGCAAATCGTCCATGCCGGGCAGGGCGGCCCCTTAGCCCAGAACACCGCCATTGCACTTGAGGCGTTTCAGTCTGCTGGCTTGGCTGATCCAAGCACTATCGCCAACCTGTTGGGCGCTTGGCTACTGCAACAGAACCTCACCGAACTGCTCCAGCTTGCCCTGGACGACAGGACCGATCCCGAATTCGAGCCTACCGCCTTCCACGCCCTGCTGGCCCGGGCGGGCAACGCCAAGGATTTCAAGGCGCTGAAAACGATCTTGACCGCCGCGCGCACGGCCGCGCGTGCGGCCTATGATGCCACCGTCCGGCCCTAATCGCGCAATTGTGCTGCAAAGCTTCCTGGATAAGATGTCTCTATAAAAAACCTCGCGCTCTCTTTGCTGGCCGCCGTGACCCTCAGCGCCGCCGCCGGTTCCGCCCTGGCCCAGCCGGGCTCAATCGACACCAACAACGATGGCAAGCTGTCGTTGCCAGAATTTCTCGCCGGCCGTGCCACACCGATGATGCAGCGGATGGACGCCAACAAGGATGGCAAGATTACCCAGGTCGAGATGCAATCCGCCATGCCGGCTGGCGGTCCTGGTGGTGCTGGCGGGGCTGAGCGTCCGAACCGCCCGCGCGGCGGTGGCGGCTTCATGACCCGCATGGATACTAACAAGGACGGGGCCATCGCCAAGGCCGAACTCGACGCCGCCCAGACGACCCAGTTTAAGGCCGCCGATGCGGACCATAATGGTTTTCTCAGCCTCACCGAATTCCAGTCCATGCGTGGCCCCGGCGGCGGCGGCCGGCGCGGCCAGGGCGACGGCCAACAATAGGCCGTCATCCTCGGGCAGCTCCTGAGGTCCGCGTTTTATCGGATTAGACCTTCAGGCTCCCGTCAGGGCCAAGGGTTATCCCTAGGCGACGCGGTACGCCGTCGAGGTTCCGACCGCATCAGACCTGCGGTGAATCGGCAGGCTGAAGCTCACCGTCGCCCCCGCGCCGAGCACGCTTTCGATTTCCAATGTCCCGTCGTGCATCTCCACCAGAGACTTGGCCAGGCCCAGGCCCAGGCCAGTGCCCTGTTGGGACTTGGCGTGCTGGTTCTCCACCTGCTCGAACGGCTTGGCCAGGCGCTGCAGGTCATCGGGCGCGATCCCGATGCCCGTGTCGCTCACACTTATCCGCAACCGCTCGCCCAAAATGTCCTGCCGCGCCTCGGCCCACACGGTGATCCGCCCACCGCGTGGGGTGAACTTGATCGCGTTCGACAGCAGGTTCAGCAGCACCTGTTTCACCGCGCGATAGTCGGCCTCGATCTCCGGTAGGTGGGGGAAATCAATCTTCAGGTTCAGCCCCGCCGTCTCCGCCCGGTTGAGCAAAAGTCGCACGGTGTCCTGGGCCACATCGGCCAGGTTCATCGGCTCGAACTTCAGGTTCATCTTGCCGGCCTCGATCTTGCTCATGTCGAGGATGTCGTTGATCAGCGCCAGCAGGTGCTGACCGCTGTTGTTGATGTCCTGGGCATATTCCTTGTAGCGGTCGTCCCCCAGCGGCCCGAACATCTGGGCGATCATGATCTCGCTGAATCCATTGATCGCATTCAGCGGCGTGCGCAGCTCGTGACTCATATTGGCCAGGAACTCGCTCTTGGCCCTGTTGGCACCCTCGGCCTTGACCTTCTCGGCCTCATATTTGCGGGCTAGTTCAGCGAGCTGGTCCTGGCTGCGCTCCAGTCCGGTCACGGCTTGCTGCAGTTGTTCCTCGTTGCGACGACGGGCCTCTTCCTGAACCTTGATCACGGTCACGTCGGCGGCGGTCATGACCAGCCCGCCTTCAGCGGTACGCCGCTCGCTAATCTGGATCCAACGGCCATCGTGCATCTGCGCCTCGCGCAGGCCATTCATCGCGGCCGGATATTCTTGGGCGATGGCCAGCTGTGCAAAGCGGTTCACCTGGTCGCGATGCGCCCCGGGTTTGAGCAGCTTGGTGTCGACGCCGAACACGTCGCGGAAATTGCGGTTGCACATCAGCAGGCGCCCGTTGCGGTCCCACAGGATGAAGGCCTCCGACACGCTCTCGATGGCATCGCGAAGCCGACTTTCCGCCGCCTGGGCCCTCGCCTGGGCGATACGCCCCTCGGTCACGTCCAGCGCCACCCCGATGATACGGGTGTGGGCACCGCTCGCCGTCTTGCCAAATCCCTGGCCGCGCGCGTCCAGCCAGATCGGCCGCCCGCCATTGGTCGAGGGCACGCGGAACGAGACGTCGAACGCGCCATACTGCCCCGCATTGGCCACGGCCTCGCGTACGCGGTCGCGGTGGTCGGGGGCCACCCGGTCCAGCAGGGCCTGACCACTCACCACCCCGCCACCGCCCCAACCGAAGATCAGGCCCGTCACGTCGCTCATAAACACCTGGTCGGCACCGAGGTCCCATTCCCATATGCCGCAGCGCGCCGCCTCTACCGCCATGCAGAACCGCTGCTCATTTCCAGCGAAAGTGCGCTCGCTGTCCTCCATGCGCCGGCTTTGTCGCAACAGCAACAGTGCCAGGATCAGGCCCGCAACCATCGGCACCAGCAACGATGCCATGTCCTCAATATGTTGCGTATTCGGAGCCTTAGCATCGGCCGGTACGGCCGCTGCCAAGGCGATCAGTGTCCCGCCGGCCGCCGGTGCCGTGGAAAGTTCCAGCAGGCTGTCGTCGGCGGCCTGCCCGCGCAGCGCGGTGTTGTCCCGTAAGTCCTGGGCCGAGATGCGGAAGGCCTGTTCCAGCGTCGTCGCGCCGCTGGCCGTGCCTGCGGCCGACGCCAGATGCCCGTCGCTGAAGACTATGGCAGCAGCGCTGGCCCCAGTCGGCAGGCCTGGCAGGAGGCTGTCTGGCGTGCTCACGGCGACGATGACCGCCCGCCCTGGCGCGGTGCCCGGGGTGATCAAGGCGGAATAGACTGGACGACGGCCGGTTTTCTGCTTCGCGCCCTTGGTGTCGCCGGTCCAAACTGTGCGTCCCGTGGCCAGCGCGGCCTTGGCCGCGGCCGGGAAATCCGCGCCGTCCAGCTTGCCAGCTTCGGCCAGCACTACGCCGTCGACAACCACCGCCGCCGTCGCGCTGTTGCCACCACTAATGCGTAGGGCTGTTTCCGCCGCGTCCAGCGGCATGTCAGGCGATTTTCTATAGACTTCCGCCGCCGCGCGCAGCGCCGCCTGTTGTGCCGCAAGCCGACCGTCGACCTGCGCCGCCACGATCTGGGCCCGCGCCTGCATTGGCACCCCGCTGGGCTGGGGCGCGGTCTGCAGCCGATGAAGGTCATAAAAGGTGTAGAGAGCCAGCAGCAACACCGCCGCCAGCACGCCGATACGCACCAGCGACTGCGACGATTCACGCTGAGACCCGAACGGGTCGAAGTCCGACGCGCCGCGCAAGTCTGCGGTCATGTCGCTCTTGCCGCGCCCCTTGGCCAAGCCGTCCTCGAATCTCTGCAAAATCTAACATGAATCTTACCCGGGCTCGTGCCACGCGTCACGGTACGAAGCACGACCGAGTCGCTTGGTCGCAGCCGCCTGCGCCGCTACAAGCTTGGCATGGCCCAGGCTGCGACTCAGACAACCGGTCAACCCAGCGGCCAAGCCCCCTTGCCGCTCAGCCATTTCCTGCTCGGCGTGGCCATAGCGGCGGTTTGGGGCACCAATTTCGTGGTGATGAAGCTGGGGCTCGCCCACCTGCCGCCGCTGCTGTTCGCTGGATTGCGGTTTCTGTTCGTGTTTTTCCCGGCGGCCCTGTTCATCCGCAAGCCCGCCGTGCCTTGGCGCGATCTGGTCGCCTATGGCCTGTTTATCGGGGTGGGTCAGTTTGGCCTGCTGTTTCTGGCGCTCAATGGCCACATCACGCCGGGTCTCGCCTCCCTGGTCGCCCAGTCGCAGGTGTTTTTCACCATTGCCCTGTCGATGATCATCCGGCGCGAACGGATGTTACGGTTCCAATATGTTGCCCTGGCGCTGGCCGTGGCGGGTTTGGCCGTTATCGCCGTCAAGGGTGGTGGCTCGGCCTCACGTTTGGGCCTGACCATGGTGCTGTGCGGCGGCTTTTGCTGGGGCTGTGGCAACACGGTGGCGCGGCGCTCACCGGGTGCCGACATGTTGGCCTATATCGTCTGGTCCGCGCTGTTCTCGGCTCCACCACTGCTGTTGATGGCCCTGCTATTCGAAGGCTGGCCCGCCATCCGCGATGGGGTGCTTCACGCCGACCTCGCCACCTGGGCGGCCGTCGCTTGGCAAAGCCTAGGCAATAGCCTGTTCGGTTTCGCTGCCTGGGCCTGGCTGCTCAACCGCCACCCCGCCGGGGTCGTTGCGCCAATGAGCCTGCTGGTCCCGATCTTTGGCATCGGCGCCAGCGCCATCGTGCTCGGCGAAGGCTTAGAACCCTGGAAACTCGCCGCCGCCGCCCTGGTCCTCGGCGGCCTTGCTTTCAACCTGCTCTGGCCAAGGTTCCGGGCCCAGCCGGCCTGAACCATCCCTCCGTCATCCCGGCCGGAGCGTTAGCGCAGAGCCGGGACCCAGGGGCAACGGCCCCACGCCCCCTATAGCGATAGTTTATCGAGGGGATTGTCTTTCCGGGTGTCCTTCATGACCAGGGCCGTGACCAGCGATAGGGCGCAGATCGCCGTGACGTACCAGTAGAAATAGCTCTCGTTACCGGCCTGTTTGAACGCCAGTGCCACGTTCTCCGCTGTACCGCCGAACAGGGCGTTGGCCACGCCATAGGCTAGGCCCACGCCCAGCGCGCGAACGTGCATGGGGAATAGTTCGGCCTTAAACAGGCCACTGATCGAGGTGTAGAAGCTGTTGATCGTCAGCCCGGCCAGCACCAGCATGAACGCCATTACGGGGGTCTGCGCCTTGGCTAGGGCCATCAGGATTGGCACGGTGAGCAGGGTCGACAGCCCGGCGAAAATCACCATGTTGTTTCGCCGGCCGATCTTGTCGGACAGTAGGCCCATGATCGGCTGCAGGATCATGAACACCACCAGAACGGCGGTCATGATCAAGGTGGCGGTTTCCTTTGTCATACCGACGGTCAGCACCAGGTACTTCTGCATGTAGGTGGTGAAGGTATAGAAGGCCAGGCTGCCGCCAGCGGTTAGACCCATCACGGTCAGCAAGGCGCTTACATTGCCCGAAAACAGCGCCCGCAGACTGCCTGCGTCGGCGGTGCGTTCCTTCGCGCTGGAGGTCTCGTGCATCTGATGGCGGAACAGCACGATGGTCGCTGCCCCGACCGCGCCCAGTACGAAGGCGATGCGCCAGCCATAGGCCTTCATCGCCGTCTCCGGCAGAAACTGTTGCAGTGCCAGGATGACCAGGGTTGCCACCAGCTGGCCGCCGATCAGCGTCACATATTGGAATGAAGCCCAGAATCCGCGGCGGCCCTTACTGGCTATCTCGCTCATATAGGTTGCCGCCGTGCCGTACTGGCCCCCCGTAGAAAATCCTTGCACCATCCGGCCGATAAGCAGCAGCAACGGCGCGATCACTCCGGCCTGTGCATAGGTCGGCAGCACGGCAATCAAAAGCGATCCGGCACCCATCATCAGCACGCTCGCCACCATCGCCGCTTGACGGCCCTTGCGGTCAGCGTAGCGGCCGAAATACCAGCCGCCGATCGGGCGCATCAGGAAGCCGACGGCGAAAATACCGCTGGTCGCCATGATCTGCACCAGCGGTTCGCTCTTGGGAAAGAACGACCCAGAAAAATACAAGGCGGTGAAGGCATAGACGTAGAAGTCGTACCACTCGATCAGATTGCCAGCCGATCCGGCGATAATCGCCCGCATCCGCGCCCGATCGCTGAGCGCCGGGGCTCCGGTACCATTCTCCGCTGCGTCCGCCATGATCACATTCTCCCGATGCTTATACGCTAGGCTATCACACCCGATCTAAGCAGACAAAAGTGGGCCTTAGCGACCATAGCGCTGATCATTGGCCTATATCCGTCGATATAAAGTCGTCAAAAATGGGCACGTCCCGCCCAGAGCGATCGTGCAGAGCCGGGACCCAGGGGTCACATCCCCAAACGATAGCCGTTTCCTCCTACCGTCCCTTGCGAAACCGCGCCTCCGCCTCCGCCCGGGCTTCCTTGCGCAGCCGCCTCGGTACAGCCTTGTCCACCGTTTCACCCGGTGCCGTCAGCACCTCGTTGGCAAACTCCAGGTCCAGCAGCTTGAGCCGCTTCACCTCATCGCGCAGCCGCGCCGCCTCCTCGAATTCCAGGTTGGCCGCCGCTGTACGCATGCGGTTTTCCAGGTCGCGCAGCGTGGCCTGGAAGTTGTTTCCCAGGAACGGTTTACCGTCCGCTTCCTCCACCCCGATCGGCACGCTGACCCGGTCGCGCTCGTAGGGCGAACCGAGAATATCTTTGATCTGGCTCTTGATGCTCTCAGGCGTGATGCCGTTGGCCTTGTTGAATTCGTGCTGTTTCTCACGCCGGCGCGCGGTCTCTGCTATGGCCCGTTCCATGCTGCCGGTGATGCGGTCGGCATAGAGGATCACCTTGCCGTCCACGTTTCGCGCCGCCCGGCCGATGGTCTGGATCAAGCTCGTCTCGCTGCGCAGAAAGCCTTCTTTGTCGGCGTCCAGAATGGCCACTAGGCCGCACTCTGGAATATCCAACCCCTCGCGCAGCAGGTTGATGCCGATCAGGGCGTCGAAGGCGCCCAGGCGTAGGTCGCGGATAATCTCGATCCGCTCCAGGGTGTCGACGTCGCTGTGCATGTAGCGCACGCGCAGCCCCTGCTCGTGCATATAGTCGGTTAGGTCCTCGGCCATTTTCTTGGTCAGCACGGTGATCAGGCTGCGGTATCCCGCCAGGGCGGTCTTGCGCACCTCGTCGATCACGTCGTCTACCTGGCTGGCACCGTCCTTGATCACCGGCCGGATCTCCACCGGCGGATCGATCAGGCCGGTCGGGCGGATCACCTGTTCAGCAAATACGCCGCCGGCGCGCTCCATCTCCCAGGGGCCGGGCGTGGCGCTAACGTGTACGGTCTGCGGCCGCATCGCCTCCCACTCCTCGAATTTCAGTGGCCGGTTGTCCATGGCGCTGGGTAGGCGGAAGCCGTACTCGGCCAGGGTCGTCTTGCGGTTGCGGTCGCCGCGATACATGGCGCCGATCTGCGGCACCGTCTGATGGCTCTCGTCGGTAAACAGTAAGGCGTTGTCGGGGATATATTCAAAGAAGGTCGGCGGCGGTTCGCCCGGGCGCCGCCCGGTCAGATACCGGCTGTAGTTCTCGATCCCGGCGCAGCTACCGGTGGTTTCCATCATCTCCAAGTCAAACTGGGTGCGCTGCTCCAGCCGCTGTGCCTCCAACAGCTTGCCGTTGGCAAACATCCAGTCCAGCCGTTCTTTCAGCTCGATCTTGATCTGTTTGATGGCCTGATTCAGCGTCGGCCGCGGCGTCACATAGTGGCTGTTGGCATAGATCACCACGCCCGGTAGGTCCGCGGTTTTCTTGCCGGTCAGGGGGTCGAACTCCGCAATGGCTTCCACCTCGTCGCCGAACAGGGTGATGCGCCAGGCGCGGTCTTCATAGTGGGCAGGGAAGATCTCGATGGTGTCGCCACGCCGGCGAAACGTACCGCGTTCAAAGGCGGCGTCGTTGCGCTTGTACTGCTGCGCCACCAGGTCGGCGACCATCTGCTTTTCGTCGATCCTCTGCCCCACCTCGATACCGAAGGTCATGGCCGTGTAGGTCTCGACCGAGCCAATGCCGTAGATGCAGCTGACCGAGGCCACCACAATCACGTCATCGCGCTCCAGGATCGAGCGCGTGGCCGCATGTCGCATGCGGTCGATGTGTTCGTTGCGGCTGCTATCCTTTTCGATGAAGGTGTCGGTCCGCGGCACATAGGCTTCCGGCTGGTAGTAGTCGTAGTAGCTGACGAAATACTCCACCGCGTTGTCAGGAAAGAAGCTCTTGAACTCGCTGTAGAGCTGCGCCGCCAGGGTCTTGTTTGGGGCTAGGATCAGCGCCGGCCGCTGCGTCGCCTCGATGATCTTGGCCATGGTGAAGGTCTTGCCCGAGCCCGTCACGCCCAGCAGAACCTGGTCATGCTCGCGCTCGCTGATGCCGCGCACCAGTTCTGCGATGGCGGTGGGTTGGTCGCCGGCCGGCTCATAGTCGCTGACGATCTTGAAGGGTTTTCCGCCCAGCGCCTTCACCGGCCGTTGCGGCCGGTGGGGGCTCCAGTTCATCGGCAGTCCGGCCGTGGCGTCATGAATGAAGGCCGTCGAGGCCTCCGCAAGCGAGGGCACGGGGACGGCATCGAAATCAGGAGAACGGGGCATGAACGAAGGGTAGGGGTTCGGACAGCGGATCACAACCTCCGACCGTCATCCCGTTCGCTCAACCGTCATCCCGGCCGGAGCTTTAGCGCAGGGCCGGGACCCAGGGGCCAACGCACTTCATGCTAGGTACCGGCTCGGCGCCGCTTGCCCGGGATGACGCAGGGGTGGAGTTTGGAGCGGATGAAGGGAATCGAACCCTCGTCGTGAGCTTGGGAAGCTCCTGCTCTACCATTGAGCTACATCCGCGTGGGAGGTGTGTTAGCCGGTCTGGAGCGCGGGCTCAACTGGGTCTGACACGCTCACACATCGGCGCTTCGCCTTGCCACCCGGCCCGTCATCCCGGCCGGAGCGATAGCGCAGAGCCAGGACCCAGGGGCCACGTCCGCAAACGAAAGTTCAGCGTCGCGCTACAGCCCGATCAAACCTCGACGATGGTGTTGTCGAGTTTGCCGATGCGGTCGATGGCCAGTTCCATGCGGTCGCCGTCCTTGAGCAGTTTGGGCGGGGTCATAGCGTAGCCGACGCCTTCGGGCGTGCCGGTGATGATCACATCCCCAGGGACCAGGGTCATGCCGGCGGAGAGGGTGACGATCAGTCCGGGGATGTCAAAAATCAGGTCAGAGGGCTGGCCGCGCTGGCGCTCCTCGCCGTTGATGTGCGTGGTCAGTTCGAGGGTGCGGTAATCGCCCACACTGGCAGCGTCCATGAACCAGGGGCCGATGGGCAGGCTCTCGTCGAGCGACTTGCCCTTAAAGAACTGGACGTGCCGGGCCTGAATATCGCGAGCGGTTACGTCATTGGCGACCGTATAGCCCCAGATGTGGTCCATGGCGTTTTCAAGGGTGATATCGCGGCCCGCCTTGCCGATGACCACCCCGACCTCGACCTCGTAGTCGTAGGCATCGCTGACCTTGCGATCATAGCGCACGGTGGCGGTGGGCCCGACCACGGTATTTGGGCCCTTAGTGAAGATCATCGGGTGTTTAGGCAGTTTGACCTCTTCACCGCGAGCGCGCTGGCTTTCGGCGGCGTGGGCACCGTAATTGCGGCCAACGCAGAAGATGTTTCGCTCCGGCGTGGGGATCGGGGCCAGCAGGTCGTGCATGGTGATGGGCACAATGGCGGCAGCGGGGGGATTGGCCTGAAGTGCACGCAGCTCGTCAGTGGCGGCATCGCCGCCCTTGAGTATGGCCAGGACCGACGATATGTCGGACTTGGCACCGGCCTTCGAGAGATCGAGCGCCTTGCCATCTTCCAGCCAGAGGCCGGCCTTGATCACACCGTCGCGCTTGAAACTGATGAGCTTCATGGAACGTCTCTCCCCGAGATTCTGATGGATTTTAACTGCAGGGCTTTGGGCCAAACGTGCCGCGTGTTCAACTCCAAACCTTGAAGTGTTTCGACAGTTTGAGGCCCTGGCGCAGGTAGTGGCTGCCGTCGGCACCGTAGAGACGCGTCGGGCGGGTGGTCAGGGGCTCGTAAACTAGGCGGGCGACGGGTTGGCCGTCTTCGAGCAGGAACGGCGTTTCATGGCTACGCACTTCTAGCACGCCCTTGGAGCCTTCAGACTTGGTCTCGGCCGCGCCAAAGCCCGGATCGAAGAAGCCGGCATAATGCACGCGGAATTCACCCACGGCGGGGTCGATCGGCGTCATCTCAGCGGCCTGGTCTACCGGAATGTCGATGTCGTCCTTAGACGCCAGGATGTAGAATTCGCCGGGATCGAGCAGCAGTTCGCCGCGGCGGGTTTCCAGTGGTTCCCAGAAGTCGCGCGGGTCGTGGCCATCGACCTTGTCGAGGTCGATCACCCCGGCGTGGCGACGGCCGCGAAAGCCGACGAGGCCGGCGGAAAGGTCGACGCCGACGCTCTTGGTCAACAGGCGCGGTGGCTCACCCTGTTTGAGGCGCAGCTGGTTTAGGCGGGTGCCGGTACGGGCCAGGACCGAGAAGGTCTGGGGCGCGATTTCCAGATAGAGCGGACCGTCGTAGGCTTCCGCCACATCGTCGAATGCCGCGCCGTGGTCGGTCAGCAGGCGAACAAAGACGTCTACCCGGCCAGAGGAGGATTTGGGATTGCCGCGGGCCTGCACGCCCTTGGGCAGTTTCAGCCGCTCCTGCACCTCGGCGATATAGACGCAGCCACGCTCTAGCACCGCACCTTCGGTGAGATCGATCGCGTGCATGGCCACGTCCGGCAGGCGGTCAGATACCTTGCGGGTGAGGCCCGGCAGGAAACTGGCGCGAACCCGCCAGGCACGACGGCCCAGTCGCAGGTCGAGGCTGGCCGGCTGGACCTGGTCGAGATCAAATGGCGTCAGAGAGGCGATGGCCCCTTGGGCAATCAACGCTTCGATGGCTTGGCAGGGCAAGATGCCCGGAAGTTTCGGTTCGCTCATTGGACTAACATTACTCGCGGTTGTTCGACAGAATGGCAAGCGTTGCCGCTCTCGAGCCCGTCATCCCCTGCAAATGCCCTCTGTCATCCCGGACAAGTGGCAAAGCCGCGCCGATCCGGGACCCAGCGTGAAGTGCGTTGGCCTCTCGGTCTCAGAGCTCCGCTTCGCTCGGTGTGAGGGTGGGCTTGACCCGCGGCCCGCAGCCGCGTTCAACGGCGCACGAAGGAGCCATCACCGTGTCCGAAGACCCTAACGATTGGGAAGACGCCACCAAGCTGATCCGCGGCGGGCTAAACCGCAGCAATTTCCGCGAGACTTCCGAGCCGATCTACCTGACTCAGAGCTTCACCTATGAGAGTGCGGCGGCCTGCGACGCCCTGTTCGATGCGGGCACGGGTTTTGTCTACTCGCGCTATGCCAACCCGACGACGAAGATGTTCGAGGACCGGCTGGCGCTATTGGAGGGGGCCGAGGCCTGCCGGTCGACGGCCAGCGGCATGGCAGCGATCCATGTTGCGCTGAGCGGCCTGCTCAAGACGGGCGACCATATTGTGGCCGGCAAGGCCCTGTTTGGCTCCTGCCGATGGATTCTGGGGAACTGGGCACCGCGCTATGGCTTGGAGGTCACGCTGGTCGATGGGCCGGACCTGGCACAATGGGAAAACGCGTTTCGGCCAAATACTAAAGCCGTGCTGATCGAGAGCCCGGCCAATCCGCTGACCGAGGTGACCGACATTGCCGCGGTATGTGCCCTGGCGCGCAAAGCCGGGGCGATTTCTGTGGTCGACAATGTATTCGCCACGCCGCTGTTTCAAAAGCCGCTGCAACTGGGGGCCGACGTGGTGGTCTATAGCGCGACCAAGCACATCGATGGCTCGGGCCGCGTACTGGCCGGGGCTATCCTGAGCAGCCAAACGATCATCGACGAGCAATACCGCGACCTGTTGCGGCATACTGGGCCGTCGCTGTCGCCGTTCAGCGCCTGGGTGTGCCTCAAGGGCATGGAGACGCTCGACCTTCGGGTGCGGCGCGAGAACGCCAGTGCCGGGGCGCTGGCCGATCTAGCTGCAGCGCATAGCAAGGTAAAATGCGCGTTCTATCCGATGCGCGCCGACCATCCGCAGCATGCGGTGGCCGTCAAGCAGATGAGCGGCGGCGGCAGTGTGCTGGCGTTCGACGTCGGCTCACGCGAGGCGGCCTGGCGGGTGCTCGACGCGCTACAGATCATCGATATTTCCAACAATATCGGGGACTCGAAATCACTGGCGGTGCATCCGGCCACGACCACGCACCGCTCAATGACGCCGGAACAGCGGGCCGAGGTCGGCGTCACCGAGGGCTGTATCCGGCTGTCGGTGGGGCTGGAAGGGCTGGACGACCTCAGTCGTGACCTCAGTCGCGCACTGGACAAGGCCTGACCCCCGTGCGGCCGCTCCGGCAACGCCGCCGCATGGCCGAGGCCGGGGGCGTATATGAGGCGCGCACCGGTACCGTGCTGGTGCGTGTGGCACCCTCATACCTGCCCGAACAGTCGGACCCGCTCGATGGCAAGTTCGTCTGGGCCTATGTAGTGGAGATCGAGAACCATGGCGACGAGCCCCTGACCCTGATGTCGCGCCGCTGGGTGATTACCGACGCCCAGAACCGGGTAGAGATCGTTGAGGGCGACGGGGTGGTGGGCGAACAGCCACGCCTGGCCCCGCGTGAGGCTTTCCGCTACGCCTCGGGATGTCCGCTCAATACGCCCAGCGGGGCCATGCGCGGCACATACGCCATGCTGGCCGACGATGGCCGTAGTTTCGAGGTTGAGATCCCAGAATTCAGCCTGCACCTGCCAGGCGCAGCGAAGACCCTGAACTAAGGTCAAGTCGGCTTAACCCCAATGGGGATGGGCCGCTTACCCTATCCCTGTCGCAGCGCCTTGAAGGCCGCCAGGGCGCGATCGCGGGCAAGGGCGTGGTCAACAATGGGGGCTGGGTAGGACTTTCCTAGAACAAATCCCGCCTGCGCCAGGACGGCGGCGGGTGCCTCCCACGGGCGGTGCAGCCATTTATCAGGCAGGCGGGTCAGCTCAGGACACCACCGCCGCACATAGGCACCCTCAGCGTCGAACCGCTCGCCCTGGCCGCTGGGGTTGAACACCCGGAAATAGGGCGCAGCGTCAAAGCCACAGCCGGCCGCCCATTGCCAGTTGAAGCTGTTGGCGGCCAGGTCGGCATCGAGCAGGGTGTCGAGGAACCAAGCTGCGCCGACGCGCCAGTCGATCATCAGGTCCTTAATCAGGAATGAGGCAACGATCATCCGCACGCGGTTATGCATGAAGCCAGTGGTCCAGAGCTCGCGCATACCGGCGTCGACCAAGGGAAAGCCGGTTTGGCCACGCTGCCAGGCGGCCAGCCCGTCTGGGTCGTCTCGCCAGGGAAAGGCAAAGCCATCGCGCAGGTTCTCCTCCGCCATGGCCGGGAAGTGGAACAATACGTGGTGGCAAAACTCTCGCCAGCCCAGTTCGCTCTCGAACACCGTGGCTCCCTGGCCTTCGCCGCCGAGCGCCGCGACCGCGCTCCACACCTGGCGCGGGCCGATCTCGCCGAAATGCAGGTGCGGTGCCAGGCGGGATGTTCCGGCAACGCCAGGCCGGTCGCGCGCCTGGGCGTAATGCTTCACCGCATGGTCGAGGAAAAGTTCCAGGGCTGCCTGCGCCCCGGCCTCGCCCGGATTCCAACCGCCAAAGCCTACCGACCAGTCCGGCGCTTTCGGCAACAGGCTCCAGTCGGCCAGGGTATCGCCCGAAACCGTCAGGCCATTGATGGCGGCAGGCGCGGGCCCAGCCGGAGCAGCCACCGGTCGCTGGCGGCAGGCGCGCCAAAACGGGGCGAACACCTTGAACGGCCCGCCCGCCTGGGTGGCGACCGCCCATGGCTCGTGCAGCAGGGCGGCATTGAAACTGTGCGCGTCCACACCCTGGGACCGAAGTTGCGCCTTAAGCGCCTTGTCACGCGCGATCGCGGCAGGCTCGTAAAGCCGGTTCCAATAGACGGCCCCGGCACCGGTCTCTTCGATTAGCTTAGACAACACCGCCTCGGGCCGGCCACGCGCCAGGGTCAGGGTGCCGCCGCATTCGCGCAGATCGTGGGCAAGGGCGCCTAGGCTATGATGCAGCCACCAGCGGCTGGCCCCGCCCAGGCCCTCTTCCAGTATATAGAGCGCGATCAGCGGTCGCCCGCCCTCTGCGGCGGCCAGTAAGGCGGGATTGTCGGCGAGTCTTAGGTCACGCCGCAGCCAAACGATGGCCGGGCTCAAGCGTGCCCCGCCGCCATCTGATGGCCGATCAGCATGGCGACCAGGGCTACGGCGAGCAGAACGGTGGTGGCCTGGTTCACGCGGCGGCGCCAGGGGACGAGCAAGACCTGAGCGGCGAGCGAGACGAGGCCAAGCCCGGCACCGATCTTCAGCACAGTTTCCATCGGTGAATGGCCACCCCAGTGCAGCAGCATCCAAAGCCGTCCGCCGGTGGCCACGGCGATCACGGCAGCGATCATCTGAATGGCCAGGGTCTTGGCGTCGGTCTTTTCCTGCCGGCTCATAAAGAAGGTAACCCCGGTCCAGACTAGAGCCCCGGCGGCGTGGAGGTTGAGCAGCAATGCGGCGGCGATAGGCATAGGGGCTAGATAGCACGCCCTGGCGATCCGTCACCCGATCCGTAACCCATCGCGCCGATCCGGCACCCAGAATTTGCAGCGCACCGCCCCTGGGTCCCGGCGCTCCGCTGCGCTCCGGCCGGGATGACGGTGGAGGTTATGCCCGCTTATTGCGCGGCTTGACGGCGTGGTCGGCACCGCGCTTGAGCACGTCGGCGAGGTATTTTCCGGTCCAGCTCTTGGCCTCAGCGGCGACCTGCTCTGGCGTTCCCACCGCCACGATTTCGCCGCCGCCGTCGCCGCCCTCGGGGCCGAAGTCCAAGATCCAGTCGGCGGTTTTCACCACATCGAGGTTGTGCTCGATCACCACCATGGTGTTGCCCTGGTCCACCAGTTCATGCAGCACCTCCAGCAGGCGGCGCACATCCTCGAAATGCAGGCCGGTGGTCGGCTCGTCCAGGATATAGAGGGTGCGGCCGGTGGCGCGCTTGGAGAGCTCCTTGGAGAGTTTGACCCGCTGGGCCTCGCCGCCAGATAGGGTTGTCGCGCTCTGTCCGACTTTTACATAGCCAAGACCAACGCGCTTGAGCGTATCCATCTTATCGCGCACGGAGGGCACGGCCTTGAAGAAGTCCGCCGCTTCCTCGACCGTCATGTCCAGTATCTGGGCAATCGACTTGCCCTTGAACAGCACCTCTAGCGTCTCGCGGTTGTAGCGCTGGCCCTTGCAGGCGTCGCAGGTGACGTAAACGTCGGGGAGGAAGTGCATCTCGATCTTGATTAGGCCGTCGCCCTGACAGGCCTCGCAGCGTCCACCCTTGACGTTGAAACTGAAGCGGCCGGGGCCATAACCGCGCGCCTTGCTCTCTGGCAACTGGGCGAACCAGTCGCGGATCGGCTGAAAGGCACCGGTGTAGGTGGCCGGGTTCGAACGTGGCGTGCGCCCGATCGGGCTCTGGTCGATATCGATGACCTTGTCGAAATGCTCCAGACCTTCGATGCGATCATGGGCGGCGGGGGCGTCTGATGCATTGTTCATCCGCCGGGCCGCGGCCTTGTACAGGGTCTCGATGGTGAAGGTGGACTTGCCGCCGCCGCTGACGCCGGTGACGCAGGTGAACGCGCCGACGGGAATTTCGCCGGTAACGGATTTCAGGTTGTTGCCAGTGGCACCGCTGATCCGCAGCACGTTCTTCTTGCTGATCGGCCGGCGCTGCGCCGGGATCTCGATGACCTTGCCGCCCGATAGGTACTGGCCGGTCAGGCTGGCGGGATTGGCCATGATGTCGGCCGGTGTGCCCTCGGCAACCACATGGCCGCCGTGGACCCCGGCGGCGGGTCCCATGTCGATCACATAGTCAGCGGTGAGAATCGCTTCTTCGTCATGCTCGACGACGAGCACAGAATTACCCAGATCCCGCAAGCCGCGCAGGGACTCCAGCAGGCGGGTGTTGTCGCGCTGGTGCAGGCCGATCGATGGTTCGTCGAGCACATAGAGAACCCCGGTCAGGCCGCTGCCGATCTGGCTGGCCAGGCGGATGCGCTGGCTTTCGCCGCCGCTCAAGGTGCCTGAAGCGCGCGAGAGATTCAGATAGTCCAGGCCCACATCGACCAGGAACCGCAGGCGGTCGTTGATTTCCTTTAGGATACGGCGGGCGATCTCGATCTGCTTGCCGGTCAGGCGGCTTTCCAACGCCGTGAACCAGTCGCGCGCCGGGCGGATTGATAGGCTGGAGGCTTGGGCAATCGAAAGGCCGTCGATCTTCACAGCCAGGGCTTCGGGCCGAAGGCGCGCGCCGCCGCAGACTTCGCAGGGGGTGTCAGATTGATAGCGGCCAAGTTCCTCACGCACCCAGGCGCTATCGGTTTCACGCCAGCGCCGCTCCAGGTTCGGCATCACGCCTTCGAAAGCCTTGGAGACCTCGTATTTGCGGGCATTGTCGTCATAGACGAACTTGACCTTCTCGGCTCCCGAGCCTTGCAGCACGATCTCGTGCGCAGCCGAGTCCAGATCGCGCCAGGGCTTGTCCATCGAGAAGCCGAAGTGGCCGCTCAGCGCCTGTAGGGTCTGGGTGTAAAGCGGCGAGGGGCCGCGTGCCCAGGGAGCAATCGCGCCCTTGTGCAGGCTTTTGTCCTTGTCGGGCACGACCTTGTCGACGTCAAACTTGAGCTTCAGGCCTAGACCGTCGCAGGCTGGGCAGGCTCCGGCCGGGTTGTTGAATGAGAAAAGCCGCGGCTCGATTTCGCTGATGTTGAAGCCACTGACGGGGCAGGCGAAGCGCTCAGAAAACAGCAACTGGCGCGGTGGCTCGCCCTCAGGCGCGCTGGCCCATTCCGCCACTGCCAGACCGTCGGCGAGGCGGAGGGCGGTCTCAAGGCTCTCGGCGTAGCGCGCCTCCATACCGGCTTTTGTCACCAGCCGGTCGACCACCACGTCGATGTCATGCTTGAACTTCTTGTCGAGGACCGGAGCGTCTTCGATCGGATAGTAGGCCCCGTCGACTTTCAGGCGCTGAAACCCAGCCTTTTGCCATTCAGCGATTTCCTTGCGGTACTCGCCCTTGCGGTCGCGCACCACGGGGGCGAGCAGATAGAGCCGCTCGCCGTCGGGCAGGGCGGTCAGCTTGTCGACCATCTGGCTGACGGTCTGGCTCTCAATGGGCAGGCCCGTGGTGGGCGAGTGCGGCACGCCCACCCGCGCCCAAAGCAGGCGCATGTAATCGTGGATCTCGGTCACCGTGCCGACGGTGGAGCGCGGGTTCTTG
>Ga0114978_10000342_pt1 | contig 38709 bp, 31 predicted proteins | sample S_140212_EF_Meta_FD_87027 | JGI IMG/M metagenome (GOLD analysis project Ga0114978, IMG submission 87027) | Freshwater microbial communities from Lake Simoncouche, Canada to study carbon cycling - S_140212_EF_MetaG | ecosystem: Environmental > Aquatic > Freshwater > Lake | place: Lake...
CAAATAGCGTGAAACATACTTTTTTTGCTTATTTTCGCGACCTAAATCATTTTATAATTAGAATAATTTCACAATGAAAAGTAATAGATCAGTAGTCGTTTTTTCAATTGTATTGGCAATAGCTTGTTTATACCAATTGTCTTTTACAATTAAAGCGAGAAGTTTTGAAAACGATGCCCATGCATTTGCAGCTAAAAAAGCAAAATCGGGAGAGAGAGAAAAAGATGTGTATTTAAGATACATTGACAGTCTTGGAAACAAGCCATGTTACAATTTATTAGGTATTGCTGACTACACTTATTTTGAGTGTAAGCAAAAAGAGATCAACTTAGGTCTTGACTTAAGAGGTGGTATGAACGTTACCTTGGAAGTTGAAAAAGATGCGATTGTAAAAGTATTGGCAAACGATCCAAAAGATGCTGATTTGTTAAAAGCAGTTAAAATGGCTGATGTTGCGGTAAGAGATAAAGGAACAGATTATGTAGATGCATTTATTTCTGCATTTAATGAAGTGGCTCCTGGAAGAAATATGGCAGTGTTGTTTGTGAAAGGAAATAATTCTGTGATTCAACCAAACAGCTCTCAAACTGAGGTTGTAAATTACTTGCGTTCTTCAATCAATACAGCTGTTGCTAACGTGAAATCGGTAGTTGAAAAGCGTATTAACCAAGCTAACGTAACTCAACCAGTTGTTCAAATTGTTGAAGGTGGTAGAATTAGCGTTGAATTGCCAGGTGTAGATAATCCTCGCCGTATGGAAGATTTGGTTGAAAAAAGTGCAAAATTAGAATTCTACGAAGTACTTGGTGGTATTGACGGTGTTAAAATATACAGTCAATTAATGAAAGCTGCTTCTATGGCTTCTGCTCCAATTAAAGATACCGCTTCTAGCGATACTTCAATGGTAAAAGATAGCTCAGTGGCTAAAACTGCTGATGCCGGCAAATCTGACAAAAGTATTTTATCTTCAATCTTGAAACCATTTGGTAAAGGTGAAGAGTCTGCAGTTTGTACCATTAAAGGTAGTAACCGTGAAAAATTATTGAAAATTCTTTCTGAAGAAAAATATATTGCAGTATTGGAACCATCTGTGAAAATTGCATTTAGTGCAAAACCACAAGATTATGATCAAAGCGGAAAAGAATTAACAAATTCAGAAGATTATTTCGTTTATTTCTTGAAACGCGATAGAGATGGAAATGCTGCTTTATCTTCTGAAGAAGAAAATATCATTTCTGATGCCCGTGAAAATACAAACCAAACTGGTCAATTAGAAGTTTCAATGGAAATGACTCCATCTGCTGCTTCTCGTTGGGCGCAAGTTACTGGTGCCAACATTGGTAAATACATTGCAATTGTACTTGATGACAGGGTTTACTCTGCACCACGTGTAAATGGTAAAATTAGTGGTGGAAGCAGTCAGATTTCTGGAAACTTCGACATTCGTGAAGCACAAGATTTGGCAAACGTATTGAAAGCGGGTAAATTACCTGCTCCTGCTAGAATTGTTGCAAGTGAAGTTGTGGGTGCTTCATTGGGTGATGCTGCAATTTCTAAAGGTTTTATGGCCTTGATTCTTGGCTTTATCTCTGTTGTATTGTTCATGGTTGTTTATTATAACCGTGCTGGTTGGATTTCAATCGTTGCTGTTTTAGGAAACGTATTCTTAATAATGGGTGTATTGTCAAGCTTAGGTGCGGCATTAACACTTCCGGGTATGGCGGGTATCATCTTAACCATTGGTATGGCGGTTGATGCAAACGTACTTATCTACGAACGTATTAAAGATGAATTGGCTCTTGGTAAAGGAATGAAAACTGCAATCAATGAAGGTTTCAAACATGCAATGAGTGCAATTATTGACTCAAACATTACCCACTTATTGGCAGGTTTCATTTTAACATTTACAGGTGCTGGTCCAGTTTATGGTTTCGCAATTATCTTGGTAATTGGTATTTTTAGTTCATTGTTTACGGCTTTATTCATCACTCGTTTGTTATTAGACAGAAGAGCGGATAAAGGTTTAGATACCAAATTTGGATTTACTTGGAACGATAATTTCTTGAAAAACAAGAATATTGATTGGGTTAAAAATCGTAAAAAATACTATTTGTTCTCTTCTGTAGTTATTGTATTGGGTATTATTGCCTTTGTAACCAAAGGTGGTATCACAACCGGTATCGATTTCAAAGGAGGTAACTCTTTCATTATTCAATTTGATGGCTCGAAAAATTATAAAACTGAAGACATTAAAGAAACACTTGACAAATCACTTGCTGGTTCTAGTAATGAGGTGAAAACATTTGGTTCAGATGGACAATATAAAATCCTTACAACTTATTTGTTGAAAGAATCTTCTTCTAAAGAAACCAAAATGAAAGTTCAAGAAGACTTGTTAAAAGCTTTGTCTTCATTCGAACTTAAAAAAGATAAAAACGGTGAAGGTCCAGTTGTTCAAGTTTCTAACGTAACTCCAACAATTGCAACTGAAATCAGAAATAAATCTGCATTCCTGGTAATGCTTACAATTGTAGGTATCTTCTTGTTCTTGGTATTCCGATTCAGAAGTATTGCTTATGGTATTGGTGCTGCTATTTCGTTGGTGCATGATTTGGCGTTGGTATTGTCTGTTTATGCAATCGTTGACGGGTTTGTTCCGTTTGCTACTGAATTTGACCAACATTTGATTGCGGCGTTATTAACTATTTTGGGTTACTCAATTAATGATACAGTTATTGTATTTGACCGTATTCGTGAGTTCTTAACTTCACGCCGTACCGACAAAGACGACACATTAATGATTAACTCTGCATTGAATGATACTTTAAGTCGTACAATCATTACTTCGTCTACTGTATTTGTAGTTTGTATCATTCTATTCTTATTTGGTGGTGACGCCTTGAAGAACTTCTCTTTTGCAATGCTTATTGGTGTTGTAATCGGAACATATTCTTCTTTGTGTATTGCAACTCCGATTGTTATTGATTTAACAGCTAAAAAGAAATCTAAAAATTAAACATACTTCGCATTAATAACGAAAGCGGGGTTATATGCCCCGCTTTTTTTTTGTACAAAAATGAAAGAAATAAACAACTCCACTTTACTTAAAATTGCTGATGAATTCAGTACGCCTCTTTATGTTTATCATGGCGAAAAAATCATTGATCAATATCAACGATTAAAAAATGCATTTCCTGGTGTAAATGTGCATTTACATTATGCCCTAAAAGCGCTAAATAATATCAATATCCTTAAATTGCTAAAGCAACAAGGAGCGGGATTAGATGCGGTTTCCATTCAAGAAGTTCAGCTTGGATTGAGGGCAGGGTTTTTGCCACATGAAATTATGTATACCCCCAACTGTGTTGATTTCGCCGAAATCAAAGAAGCGGTTGAATTGGGAGTAATCATAAATATCGACAACATTTCTACCTTGGAAATGTTTGGAAATGAATATGGCTCTACAATACCTTGTTGCATTCGTTTGAATCCGCATATCATGGCTGGAGGACATAGCAATATTTCAGTAGGTCATATTGATTCCAAGTTTGGAATATCAATTTATCAGTTGCGTCATGTGCATAGGGTGGTTGAATCCCTCAAAATCAATGTAAATGGATTGCATATGCATACGGGAAGTGATATTCTTGATGCAGATGTTTTTTTACGCGGAGCTGAGTTGCTCTTTGATGCTGCAGAATCATTCCCCGACCTAGAATTTATGGATTTCGGATCTGGATTCAAAGTTGCCTATAAAGATGGCGATATTGTAACTGATATTGAAGAAATGGGTGCTAAAATTGCAGAAGCATTTAAAGCATTTTGCATTAAGTACGGTCGCGAAATCGCATTGTGGTTTGAGCCAGGGAAATTCCTAGTGAGCGAATCAGGTTCATTGCTCGTGAAAGCCAATGTAATCAAACAAACTACGTCAACGGTATTTGTGGGCGTGAATAGCGGTCAAAACCATTTGATTCGTCCAATGTTTTACGATGCTTATCACCATATTGAAAATATTTCAAATGCAAAAGCTGCACCGCGTTTATATAGTGTAGTAGGATACATTTGTGAAACAGATACCCTTGGTTACGACCGCAAACTTGCAGAAGTGCGCGAAGGAGACGTTTTAAGAATCAAAAATGCCGGAGCCTATGGATTTAGTATGTCTAACAACTACAATGCAAGGTTGCGCCCCGCAGAGGTCTTATTTTACGAAAACAAAGCCCAATTGATTCGAAAAAGAGAATGTTTGGAAGATTTGACTCGAAATGAAATCGAAGTAATATAAAAAAAGGCCGCTCTTGAGCGGCCTTTTCTTTGTGAAATATTTTGAATTCCTTATTGGCAAGAGTTAAACCAATATTCAGGCGACTCTGCAACTATATCATAAGTTTTGCGAATGTAACCACGCATGATTTTGAATTTTACCGCAGTGATTTTTAAATTATTTGCATTTTTACTTGCGAACAATCTATTTGGAATAAAGCTAAATTTAAATTTACCATTATTCAAATCTGTCATTTTCATTTGAGGAACAACTCCAGCTACACCTTTGTCGGCAGCAGTTAATTTGTCGATGTCAATGAAATAAATGTATTCGGTATTGCTAGCTCCATAACGTGCTTTAACAACACAGTAAAAGTCAGTTTTGTCTTTTAAAGTATCGTTGGTTTCCAAATTTCTGTCGTAATAAATAGTTAAAACGTCAGCCGGACTGGTGCTTAAAGAGTCCTTCAAAACCAATCCAGGAAACGAATATAATTTTCGAGGACCAGTAACAGGCGCATCAATTTTGAGAATTAAATCTTCAGTTTTGTCTTCGCCTGCAGCAGCACTTCCTGTACCGTCTTTCTTTTTCAACAAAAGACTAATCCCTTTTGAATATAAATCTGCTTTAGTGCATTCATAAAACTTGGTAGGAACCATGCGGTAAAACCATAAGTCGTTACCCGCCGAAGTGAATTTCAATGCGTCGTTACTAGCAAGCCAAGTTCCATTGTTTAAAGGATGTCCAACGGCATGCTCTTTCGGATTCCATGTCCACATATACAATGCATCGGTAGATCCTGCCAATTGTTGGCGGTCACATTTTTTAATGTCCACCCAAATGGTAACACTATCATCCAAATTCACTGGATCTGGCGCTAACCAAACTTTTTGACCAAAAACTGATCCAATGGTCATTGCAATGATGCTAAATAAAATACTTTTTTTCATAAGAATTAATTTTTACGGGTAAACCAAAGGTGATACGAAACGGTTCTTTTGTTACCGCACATTTTATTGACGTTTACAATTAAATATTCATCTTGAGGACGAACTGGATGAATCATTTTAAAGTTCTTTTCAGTTGATAAACCCTTGTCGAAAATCAAATATGACGGATATTCATTATTATCGAAATTCCAAGTGCCAGCGCTGAAGTTAATCATGTCGCTACCAGTACCAGAGGTAACTGAAAATGTTGATTTTCCTTTGTCAAAGTTAATTTCCATTGGTGTACCAACAGATGCATCCAATACCACATCAGAAACATCCAATAGGGTATCGCTTTCTACAAATGCAAGTTGAACATTCACATCAATTTGGTCTACTTTGCTAAGTACCCAATTTCCTGCAATTCCGTCAATTTGACTAACTTTTGGTCCTAATACTTTTGGTTCAGGTTTACAACCTTGAAATCCAACTACCAATAAGGCCAATGCCATGGTATAAATTAATTTATTTCTCATTAGTTACAACCTCCTGTTGGGTTAATATCAAAAATACTTGTTTTTTCTGTGATAGGGAACTGTAAAATAATTCCAGAACAATTCCATGGATGTCCGTGAACATATAAGTTTTGCTTTTCAATAGCACCCAATCTTTTCACTTCATGAATTCGATCGCCTTGGAAAAGCATTTCAATTCTACGCTCAGAACGAATTACATCCAACAATGCGGAATTAGAAATTCCCGATGTAACCATTTTTGAATTGTCGGTATAAGCGCGTTTGATAATTGCGTTAATGTCTGTAATTACTTGGGCAACATTTGAATTTGTCATTACATATGATTCTGCTCTAATTAACATCATTTGAGTTAAATGCAATACTGGAACATTAAAGAACTGTGCGTTAAACTGATTTGTTTTTACAAATTCGTTTTGAGCCCCAGGGTTAATTATAGACAACATGCCCAAACGTTTGTCCGTTATATTGTTTTTGAGGGACGCCCACAGCGCTTTGTCCATTTGACAAGTTGGAACACCAGGCGAATAATTGTCTGAGAAACCACCGCTTCTTTTGTCTTTAATTCCATTACTTACCACTGCAAAAATGTGTTCTGAATATCCTTTTGGATCAAACAAATTTACGGTATCGCTGAATGTGTAATTTTTAGATTCAATTACATCATTTGCGTATTGACCAGCTTTTGCATAATCACCCATTTGGAAGTACACATTAGCCAAGAGTGCTTTTGCTGCCCATTTGGTAGGGTAGGCTGAGCCTAATGTATCTGCAGATCTGGTATCAGGCAGTTTGCTTTCTGATAGTGTCAAATCGGAAATAATTGCGGCATAAGCTGCACCAACTGATTCGCGAGGCATAGGTTGGGTAGTAACTTGACGTTGAATTGCAATTCCAGCGTGTGAATTGTCTGCGGTAAAACCATAAGGTTGCGCAAACATTCTAACAGCGGTGAAATGACCCAAAGCCCTAATAAATGCAACTTCACCCAATATTCTGTCTTTTTCGGTACCAGATAAACCAGAGACTGCATCAATTTTAGATTCAACAAAATTGGCTCTAAAAATTGAACGGTAAATCATGGAATAATATCCGCCTGTAGTTGAATTGAAAAACAATACATTGTGATTGTATACTTCTTTCAAATCATTGTTATTTGGCAAGCTCAAATTATCGCTAAGCATTTCTGCCAACATTTCTGAAAAGCCACCATTTAAATTGGCAACTTCGTTGTAGCTGCCATTTAGCAAACGTTGCAAATCATCTGCGGTTTTAACCGCATCAGAAATAGGCACCTCATTTGGTGGCGGTGTTTCAATCATTTTATCGCAACTGCTCAAACCAAAACCGATTAAAGCAACTGTAAAAATGAGTATACGGGAATTCATAAAAGTCTTTTTCATAATCATTAGAATGTTAAATTAATGGCAACACTGTAACTTTTTTCTTGTGGAGTAGTTAAATACGTAATACTTCCGCTCATGTTTCTGTCTGTTGCATTTTCAAAGTCACGGGCAATTTCAGGGTCAATACCCGTGTAATTTGTCCAAGTCAATAAATTCGTAGCTACAAAAGTGATTTTGATATTGTCGAACTTAGATTTCGCCAACATTGATTTAGGTAAATTATAAGCCAAACTCAAGCTTCTTAAACGTGCAAAAGTTCCATCCTGTAACCACAAATCAGTATTGATCCATGGGGTAGTAGAACCATGATTGAAGGTGTTTAGTGTCATTTTAGGAATGTTGGTTTCGTCACCAGGTTTTTGCCATCTGCTTAATACCCTTGCATCCATGTTCCAATCTGTAACCAAACTCATTTGTCGTTTTACAGAACTCTCGTAAATATTTCCACCAATATTGAAATAAAGGTTGGCATTCAATTCAAAGTTTTTGTATGTGATTGTGTTTGCAACGTTTCCAAAAGCTTTTGGTAAAATATTACCAACAGCCTGTCTGTTTGATGGATCCCATTTAGAAGTTACTTTTCCGTTTAAATCATAATACAATGGAGCACCAGTTTGTTTGTCAACTCCAGCATATCTAACCAAGAAATTTGTTCCAACAGGTTCTCCAACAACTACACGTGTATCGTTGGTTCCTCCACTAATTGCATCAGGAGAATAAACCCCAATACTGGTAATTTTATTCCAGTTTCTAGCGATGTTAAAATTAGTAGTCCATTGGAATTTCTTAGAACGGATGTTTACAGTTTTCAATGTAAACTCTAAACCTTCATTTGAAATTTTACCTACGTTATCGTAAAAACTTCCAAACCCAATTGAAACGGGAATAGAAACGTTCATAATAACGTCTGAAGTTTGTTTGTTGTAATAAGTCAATTCTGTACTGATACGGCCTCTAAATAATTGCATTTCAATGCCCGCATCAAAATTGACAGTGCTTTCCCAACGTAAATTAGGATTTTCTAAACGTGCAACCGCCAATTGAGGTTGTCCGTTGTAATAAGGTAAGTTGCCACTTGGTGTTACAGTTCCCCAACGTGCATAATTGTCGAAATTTGCGTTTCCAGATTTACCAATACCAGCCCTAACTTTCAAGAAATTAATGGCTTTGATTTTCTTGATGAAACTTTCTTCACTCACAATATATCCAAATGCTGCTGCTGGGAAAAATCCATAACGGTTGTTAGTTCCAAATCGGCTACTTCCATCCCAACGAGATGTTAATTGTACATTGAATTTGTTCTTATAGCTGTAGTTGAAACGACCAAAGAACGACAAAAATGCCCAGTTATAAGGAGTGTTGTATCTCTGAATCCATGTTGATGTTGTTCCTTTTGGTGGATTCAAAGGATCATAAGCAACCCCCGATTGATCAACCGGTTGAGAAGCATCCATGTTCTCAACATATTTGCTTTTTGACAAAGAATTTTGATATTCATTACCAATCATTGTGGCAATTTTATGATCCTTTGTGATTTCTTTATTCCATTGCATGGTTACAAAATAGTTGTAGTTTCTTGTCCATGTTGGAAACCATTTTGCATCGCCTTTCAAAGTATAGTTGGGATTGTAATATTTAATCAATTTTGAGGGTTCATAAATTAATTCATTATAATCCATGTAATCCAAACTTCCACTTGCATTGATCGATAAGTCTTTGGTTATTTCATAACTGATAGATGCATTGTTAATTGTACGGGTTTCAACAGTTCTGTAGGTTTTCAAGTCCCTCACTGTTTGCAATCCTACCGGTGTTAAGTAAGATTTTGAAGCACTATCAAATATTGGTTCCAACGGGTAAATATTCAACATTGTACTCATTGCAGAACCCAATCCACCAGCCCAAGCTGCATCTACACGGTTGTTTGTACCTCTACTTAAAGAGTGTGAAACGCTTACTGCCATTCCTTTAATTGGATTTGCATCAAAGTTTACACGGTTACTCAACCTTTCATAGCTATTTCCTTTGATAAAACTTCCATTATTGTCGTAAGAGAAGATATCTTTAATGGAAAACTTGCTGTTTTTGTAGTTGATTCCTACGTTATAGTTTTGTTTAACCCCAGTGGTAATCATTTGATCTACCCAATTTGTATTGGTGTTTTGAACATCAGACCATTTTACACGCAATCCAATTAACGACAAATCAGGAACACCCGTTCTTCCATCGTTTTCCCAAGCTTCTTGGTATAATTGTAACCAATCTTTACCACTTAACATATCCGATTTTTTGGTTGGCATACTAAATCCAATTCTTGAACTTACATCAAATTTCAAACCCGATTTGCGCGCTCTTTTGGTTGTAATTAATATTACACCGTTTGCACCACGAGATCCGTAAATACTTGTAGCTGCTGCATCTTTTAAAATCTCTATATTTTCGATATCTTCAGGATTGATAGATGCAAGTGGATTATTGTTAAATCCACCACCATAATTTGATCCGTTTGATCGGTTCATGAAAAAGTCTTGTGTTACAGGGATACCGTCAACAACATACAATGGGTCGCCTGCTGCCGAAATAGAAGATGCACCCCTAATTCTAATTAACGACGATGACCCAGCCATACCACTTCCAACTGTTACTTGAACACCGGCCGCTTTTCCTTGTAATGATGCTTCAAAACTTTGTGTAGGTAGTTCTGTAATTTCTTTGCCTGTTACGGTCGAAATTGAACCTACAACGTTTCTACGTGACTGACGGCCATATCCAATAATGATTACGTCTCCAACGCTTTCCGATTCTGGTGTAGCAGCCGTGTCAATCTCGGTTTTGACAGTTGCTCCAGTTTTTTGTGCGAAAGTTGTTTGGGTTGTTCCGATACTCAAAACAAACAATCCAAACAATTTCCAAAATTGTAATTTCTTCTCCATAGATTTAAATTTGGGATGGCAATATACGATTTTTTTAGTAAGTGTCAATATAACAATTACTCTTTTTAAGCAGAAAATATTCCACAAATTTTACTTAATGTAAATAATACATTAACATAGAACCATTTATTTAAAAGGCTTTTAAGCGAATTACAGTGCGAAATCCCGTATAGGCGTTTTTTTTGTCGCCACGGTTAATTTCTATGCTGCTAGGATCTAAATAGAATAAATCTTGTATCCATGAACCTCCCTTAACAACAAAATGTGTTTTGAGGGACGCATCATCGCGCAAATAGGTACTCAAAACTTCGGGCTTATGTGTTTCATCCAAGTTTGGAATAATTTTTCCCTGTCTAGTGTAAATGAAATCTTTGTTGTTATATAAATGTCCCCAAGCCCTTGTGCTTGTCCATTCACTTACATTTCCAAGTAAATGATGCACTTGTAAATAACCCTTTGGAATGTCTTGAATTACATTGGCAGGAATAATATACCGGTTCGATTCGATGATCGCCATTCTATCTGTAAAAACTTGTTTAAAATTCACAGCATAAGGAGGCATATTTTCGAAAACATATTGATAAACTGCTGGCTCAAATCTGTTTATTTTCTTTTGATTGAATTTTAATGTGGGTTTTAAAATACACTCATCTACGGCAGCATAAAATTCAGCAGAGGTGGGCAAGTCAACAACGATTTTATATCCCTTTGGAATGACCGATTTTAAGGTTTCATTCAATTTACTTTCTAACCAATCGCAATAGGCAGTGGCTTGAAATTGAGATACCCCAACAACCGGATAATCGTCGTAAGCTTTGTGCTGAAAATAATATTGCTGATAGGCTTCGTTCCAGACGTATCTATCTGTCCAAACATTCACATCTGGCGTTAGCCATTGTTGCGTAAGTTTGGCTTGAATTCTGGCTGGATTTAAAGAATCATTTAAAAATTCTCGGTATTCTTTGTTTGAAACTTCAAACCGCTGAATGTAAAAAGGGCTAACAGGAAAAGAAATTTCGTAAGCCCTAATTGTATCGTAGCCCAATTGATTTTGAATTTTGATGTAAAAATCAAAAGTATCGAGACCAATGGGTTGGTATTTTTTTGTTAATTCGTTAGAAATTTTCTCATCCACTTTGGTTTTTAGGGGATGATCAAAATGCGTGTAATGATATCTTAAGTTATATTTGGGATGGGGTAGGTCTTGTGCTTGAATGGAGGAAATTATTCCAAATAGCGCGAAACATAAAATATCCCTCAAAATCATAGAAACAAAATTACAATGTAGCCAAGCAAGCCCTAATTGCTTCTAGGTTTGGCATTTCACCCGCATTTTCTAAAACTTCGGTGTAGCAAACTGCTCCACTAGCGTTAATTACAAATGCAGCTCTTTTCGAAACCCCTTTTGTACCAAATGCAAAACTATCGTAGATACAATCGTAAGCAGTTGAAACTTCTTTGTTGAAATCAGATAACATTTGGAAAGGGTAGTTCATTTCTTGTTTCCATTTGTCAAGGGTAAATACTGAATCAACAGAAATTGCCAATATTTCAGCATTTAAACTTTGGTAAGCAGCATAATTATCTCTTACATCACAAAGTTCTTCAGTGCAAACACTTGTAAATGCAAAGGGGAAAAACAATAAAACTACGTTCTTGTCATGTAAAGAAGACAATGTAACCGATTCTTTTTCAGAATTTACCAAGGTAAAATCTGGTGCTTGTTGTTGAATTTGAATAGACATGTAGGAATAACAAATATAGTGAAAAAAGGTTGAATTACATCAAAGCAGGATTGCTGTAATAACGTTTATTCAGTTTTAATTCTTGCAATAAACGGCTTTTGGGACGCAAAGTGAACACCCATTGTTTTGCGTAACCAACTGGTATCCATTGGAATTCAATTTGCCAGCAATGTAAGTTTCTAATAACCGAAAATTGAGATCCCGACATTCTACCCAATTTGAAATCATATCCACTTTGATAGGCTATTTTCCATTCGTCTGTTAAATTTAAATCACCCGAAATAGTAATACTGTTTGTATTGACTTTTCGCAATGGATTCATTTCTTCTGCGTTGTAACGCCACATGTATGCAAAATTCACAGACCATGGAATATTAAAATCGTAATAATCGAAGGATTTGCCTTTTATTTCTTCCAGTTCTTTTTCTTCACCCTCTTCCAATTTTGGTTTAGGCGTTGGTTTCCTCTTGAACATGTCGGCCGATAAACGTGTATTGATATTGAAATCAACAGATCTTAATCGGGCCAAATTACCGCCATTGCTTAGATTGTATTCTTTTATAACCCGTCCTTTGTCATTAATTTGGTAAGGACTAAAATTTGCGCCACTGTTAATTCTAACTTGTTTAAAAATGACGGTATTAAATTGTGCCCTTATGTCGCTCCATTTGAAACTGTCTGCAAACATATTGTAAGAAGTGTTTAAACTTAATTGGTCAATGATATTGAACTTTTCAGTTTTTTCTTTGCCCGAACTATCAATTGTGGTTACTTTTTTGCCTTGCAAGTTATTGCCCAATCCAAAATTCAAATATCCACCTTTGTTTTGTGATAATACTCCCATTGGGTTATTTTCGAAAGCACTGTAGTTAATGAGTTTGTTATTGCTATCGAGGTATTGACGTGTCCAACCTTTTGCAATTGGATCAATTTCTGGCACATATGAAAATCCAACACTCGGCGACATAGTATGTCTAATTGCCCTTAATTTCCCCAATTTGATATTAGAAAAAGTTCCGTAAATATTTGCTTGGGCGTTTGCAGAAAAACTATAATTATACTGCCTTGTAAATCCTTGAGAATCTCTGGTAATTACCTTTTTGCTAATTGGGTCATATTGCTTCACCACCGATTTAATTCCCCAATTTTCAGCATAATTCATGCTTGGCGAAAAGTTGATAGCCCCTTTGAATAGTTTAATATTGGTACTAATTGGAATGGAATGTCTCATTCCACTTACCATAGAATTGAATGCCTGTGCATAATTTTCACTAAATACAATGGTGTCTTTGGTGTTGATTTTATTCATCATGCTTCCATTGTAGCTTAACCTAATTTGCTCATACCACTTTGTATTTGATCCGTTTTTCTTGGCAAAAGGGGTTAAACTGGATACAGATAAATTTAATGAGGGAAGTTCTAAGCTAAAATCATGGGTACTGGTATTTTGGGTATGTCGGGCCGACATACTTAAATTCATTTTATTGTTAAAGAAATTGGTTCCATAATTAATGCTAGAAGTAAATTGATTGTTTGCCAATGAATTTAAATCTCTTGAATTACGTTTGTTATAACCTCCCGTAACTATGTTGATATTTCCGTTGAACGTAATTCCAGGATACAATTTAGGGTCTAAATTAAACTGCGATCGGATACTGAAATCCGTATTGCGGTCAAATTGAGGACTGGTTATTTCTGATCCATTTCCAAACCTGCTATATTGTAAGGCCAATGTCCCTCGAAATTTATATCTTTTAAAATATTGTGTTTGGAGTCCAGCTCTGAAATCACCGTTAAAATAGGCATCGGTACTTATTTGGATATCAGAATATTTACCAAGTCCCATGTAATAGCCAAAATTTTGCAAATAATAGCTGCTATTGGCCCCGTTAAAACCTAAACTTGGAAATAAAATGCCATTTCGTTGTCCTTTTTTAAGCGGTGCCATTCCAAACGGAAGGAATAAAGGAGTTGGAATACCTTGGAATACCAAATTCGCTGGTCCAAACAATGCTTTGTTGTTGGGAATTACTTTAAGTTTGGAAGCATGCAAATAGAAATGGGGGTGAGGGTCATCGCAAGTGGTAATTTTGCCATTGACTCCAGTGAAAGATCCATCCTTTTGTTTTAATACAGTACCTAATTGAATATGCGCCTCATCTTGTGACAACGTTAGTCCGAATACCTTGCCTTTTTTGCTTTGACTATTATATCGCATTGAATCGGCAGTATACTTATCGCCGCCGTCCTTTAAAATTGGCTTGAATGAGTATTTTTTATTGGTATCCAAACCGCCTTTTGCAAATAATTCACGATTGGTTAAATCTACCTCTATATAATAGGAGTGTAAATCGGTTTCTTCCATCAAAATTTCGGCACCATTATATAGGTTGACTTTTTTTGATGTGAAATTCAAGCTCATGGAGTCGTGAGCCTTAAAGGTAACAATTGACTCGAGTGATTTCTTTTTTGGCTTAGGTAGGGCGGAACTGTCCTTTTTTGTAGACAAGCTGTCTATTTTGGGCGCTGTTTGTGCCTTTAGATTAATTTGAAACGTCAGAATAAACCCTATCCACAATGTGGCGACTATATGTTTTAGGGATATTTCTTTCATTTATATATTAAAGGTGCGAAATTCGGCAAAATTTTTGCCAATACAACTATATGAGATTAACGAATTTTTTTAAAGTCTATTTTTTTTCGATGGAAAAATTATTTTTACAAATGAAAAGGAATGTTTCGGTGTTGGTTTCGTCTGTCTTTATTTTGTTGCTAATGCCTTCAATGGACCAACAGCAAATTGTTAAGCGAAAATTAGACAAGGTAAAAGTGATTGTAATTGATCCAGGTCATGGGGGAGTGGATCCAGGTTGTAATGGCGCTGGTGAAATTTGGGAAAAGGAAGTGACTTTGGCAATAGGATTAAAAGTTGGGAAATTGGTTGAGGACAGTTTAAAAGATGTGAAGGTATTGTATACCCGAAAAACGGATAAATCTTTAAAACTTTGGGAGCGTCCTAATTTTGCAAATAAATATCAGGCCGATTTATTTATATCTATCCATTGCAATGCAAATGATAATACGAAGGCCAATGGCAGTGAAACATATTTTATGGGTCTTCATAAAACGGAGGGAAATTTAGAAGTTTCTAAAAGAGAGAACTCTGTAATTAAATATGAGTCGGATTATAAAGACAATGCCCGATATGGTGGATTTGATCCAGAATCTCCAGAGGGATATATTATTTTCTCGATGCTTCAGAATGCTTTTTTAAAACAGAGCTTTAAATTCTCTACGATGGTAGAGGAAGAAACCAACAAAAAGAGTAAAATTCATACCAAGGGAGTAAACCAGGCAGGATTTTTGGTTTTATGGAAAACCGCCATGCCATCGGTATTAATTGAAACTGGATTTTTAACAAACGGGGCCGACAGAAGTTATTTAAAATCGGAAGAAGGGCAACAAATTATTTCTGAGGGAATTTTCAGGGCAATAAAAAATTATAAGATTCAATTAGAAAAGTCTAAGTAATTGAATTGTAACGAATTTAGATAGTTTACATTTACTCTGTCATAAAAATGTAAATATTTTAATGTATTTTTTTTTAAAATGTTATATTTCAATGTTTTAATACTGTAATAGATATTTTTTTATATTTTTTTTTGCAATTATTTGCAACCTTTGCTGCATATTGCGTCTTAAGAATAATACTAACATAACAAAATATCTATGAAATCAACAATTACTAAACTAAAACAAGCCTTGTACCTAGGTGCGATTGCGTTGGGATTTTTCTCAACGAATCAAGCTGAAGCTCAGGTTTGTGGTGCAAGCACGTATGCTTGTGCAGGTTTGTATGGTTATTCAGGCGACATTGACGCCATAACCATCAAGGACAAATCAGGAACGCTATGTTCCTTCAGCGGAAAAAAATGTAGTTCTTCAACTTCACATCTTGGAGTTGTTAACGCAGGTTCTCCAATTGACTTGACAGCAGGTCAAACAATCACAGTAGACATTACTGGAACTTCTTGGAGTGGTTACACTACAAGCCCAGGTGTTTGGATTGATGCAAACATTGATAATTCATTCGCTGCGTCTGAATGTATCATTGACCCAGCTTTGGGTAACATTTCTGGTTTGCAAACTTACACAGGTGTTAAAATTCCTTGCTTTACAAAAGGCGGAAAATCTTACATTCGTGTGAGAGGTGGAATGGGTAACTATGTAAACTTAACCAAGAACAATGGATGCGGTCAAGCAAACACTTATGGTAACAGTTTTGACATTGAAGTAAACTTGAAAGTTGGAGCTACTCCAGTTGCAGGTTTCGTTGTTCCAACTGGTCCAAACTGGATGGGAAGTAACGTTGGTTTCAACGCAACTAATCCTAATGCTGGTGCAAACTACAAATGGACATATGCTGGCGCTCCTACCATTGTGAACGCTACATCTGTTAAAGGTGTTGCCAATTGGGCTTCTGCTGGTAAATATGATGTGAAAATGTTGGTAGACTATTGCGGTCTTGCTGACTCTATTACAAAACAGGTAACTATTACTGCTCCTACAGCAGCGCCTACTGCAGATTTTATTGCAGACAATAACGAAATTGAATTGGGATTCAATGGTCAAATGTTTGACCTTTCTACAAATGGTCCTACCAAATGGTTATGGGAAATCAATACGCCTACAGGTGTGAATAACACAACTTCTACTGCTCAAAATCCAGTTTTTACTTATGTTGAAACAGGATATCATGATGTTTGCTTAACTGCTACAAATAGCGTTGGTGCAAGCACTAAGAATTGTAAGAAAAGATACGTAAATTGTTTACCTACGTTGGATAACTACTTAGGTCCTCAACACGGAACTGATACCAAATATGGTCGTTTGTTTGACCATGCGGGTCCTACTGCTGATTATGCTGCTGGTCGTAAAACATCTTTTGATTATTTCCAAATTTTACCTTGTGGTGCTAAGAAAATTATCATTTCTTTCAAAGAATTGAAATTAGCTGATAAAAATGACAAATTGCATATTTATGATGGTGGTCAAGCTGATCCTAACAAGGAAGTAGTTAAAGGTGGTATCACCGGAGCTAACCAAAGTTTATATGATACTGCAAAGCTAACTTTAACTAGTGGTTCTGCATACATTACTTTTGAATCTGATGGATCTGGTCAAGCTGCTGGTTTCATTATGAACTGGACTTCTGTATTGGATGTACCTACAGCGCCTAAAGCTAAATGGACAACCGATTACAAAACAATTGGTAACGGTGTTAACTTCACCTTGAAAAATGCAACTGCAAATACAAAAGGTATTCCAGTTTACAGCTGGACAATGACTGACGGAACTGGTTTCTCTACGTTGATGTCTACTCAAGTTGATTATTCTGATAAATATTTCACAGATGGTACATACAAAGTTTGTTTATTCGCAAATACTTGTACAGGTATTGATTCATTCTGCGACAATATTACCGTTCAAACTCCAACTACTGCTGGTTTCGTAGACTATACTGCTAGCAACTTGCGTCCAGTAATTGGTGAATTGGTTTCTATTGCAACCAAAACTGACTATGCAGACAATTTTGAATGGAGCATTTTCCCTACATCTTATGCATTTGAACCTGGTTCTTCTAAAAACAGCCAAAATCCACAAATTAGATTTACCAAAGGTGGAGCATATACATTCACATTAAGTGCTTGGAATGCAACTGGAACTAAAGCTGCAACTGAGAAAAAAGTAATCAAAAACAAATATTTAATTGTACTTGACTATTGTACTCCATTGGTTAACATGGTTAGTGGTGACGTTGCTATCAACGAATTAAAGGTTACTGACAAAACTGGTAAAATTTTGGTTGATAACATCACATCATACAATGGTAATTCTTACAACAACTATTCTGATAACTTAGTTATGAATATGACTTTCGGTGCATCTTATTCTTTAGATATCTTCCGTTTGACAAATTCTAACTCAATTAACTACAAAGCTTGGGTTGATTGGAATATTGATGGTGACTTTGATGATGCTGGCGAAGAAATTTTATCTTCAGGTACTATTTCAGGACTTACTACAAATGCAACATTCACTGTGCCTAACATTGCGAATAGCTTTGAAGGTAAAACTAGAATGCGTGTTGGTGCTTCTTATGGTTCTTTCTCAAACACTCCATGTGGTGTAAACCAAGTAGGTGAGTTTGAAGATTATGCTATCGTATTGGCTAATGACAACAAACCTCCATTGATTCAGTTAATTGGTTCAGATACAGTTCGTGTTGAACGCACTGCTGCTACTGGTACTTGTTATGCTGAGGTTGCTGCTAAAACTTATTCTGCAACAGATGCTACTGAAGGTGATATGACAAGTAAAGTAACTATGGTTACTGATTTGGATTGCAAAACTTCAGGTGTTTATTCAATCACTTTTGATTTGACTGACGCTTCTGGTAACAAAGCTCAAACTAGAACTAGAACAGTTATTGTTGTATTAGACAGAACTGGTCCAGTATTGACATTACAAGGTAACGATACTATTACTGTTGAACAATGTGGTAACTACACCGAGCCAGGTGCAGTAGCTAACGATGCAATTGATGGTGATTTAACTTCTGCTATCAAAGTTATTGGTTCAGTTGATGCAACCAAAACTGGTAACTACAAAGTAGTTTACTCTGTAAAAGATGCACAATCTAACTACTCTACAAAAACTCGTTTGGTTCGTGTTGTTGATACTAAAAAACCAAGTATTTTACGTTTAGGTACTAAAATTACTGATGGTATGACAATCAACGTACAAATCAATAACGTATTTGTGGATGATATTTATGCTGAAGATCCTTGTAATGGTAACATCTTTATCTCTAAGAACCCAGGTTACTTCGGTGTTGTTAACAATCAAATTCGTAACACTTATCCTATTGTTTACCGTTCTACTGATCCATCAGGAAACAAAGCAACTGAAGATGGATTTACTGTGAACTACCGTGTAGACGATTATATCGCTCCTACAATTGAATTGAACACTGGTGATACTGTTTACCACCCAGTTAATGCTATCTATAGTTCTCGTAGTGTATCTGTAAATGATAACTACTATCCAAATACTAAAATTAGCGTAACTAAAGTTGGTTCTGTTGATGCATATACATTAGGTACTTATGTTGAAACTTTCACTGCTACAGATGAAAGCGGTAACTCAACTGTGAAAAAACGTTTCATCAAAGTTGTTGACCAAGAAGCTCCACGTCTTACTGCTCCTGCTGTGAGTGTTTGTATTGGAACTCCTTTCTGGGCTAACTCTGGTTTGATCATTAAAGATAACTACTATTCTCCATCTGATTTGATGCCTTTAGTAAAAGTATTAAGCCATAACATTAACATTTTTGAAGCTGGTGTATACTTCATTAACTATTCTTTGATCGATCCTTCTGGAAATGAAGCTGCTATCGTTTCTCGTACAGTTTATGTAGCTTACCCTCCAAATTGTACTAACACTTACACTGGTACTACTAGCTTGACTTTAGATAAAGCAATCACTGTTTATCCTAACCCAACTAGCGGTAAAGTAAATGTTAGCTATACTTTGACAAACAATCAGCCAATGACAATTGAAGTGACTAACTCAATTGGTGCTGTTGTTGCTAACAAAACTGTTGCTGGTGGATTCGGAGTTGCTGAACTTAATTTGTCTGATGTAACTAGCGGAGTTTACTTCGTTCGTTTGACAAACAATGGTGAAACAACTGTGAAGAAATTAGTTGTAAACAATTAATTTGTAATTAAAATTTTATAGAGGAAAAGGCTCCACGAAAGTGGAGCCTTTTTTTTTTTAATGTTGAATATGCAAAAAAATAATTAAATTTGAAGTCATGTCAATATTTACCGGATTAACGAAAGAATTTAAAGTGGGAATGCTAACTGCGGTTTCTTTAACAATATTGATTCTTGGTTATAATTTTATGATGGGTAAAGATAACCCACTTCAAAGAGGAAGAGAGTTTGTAGTTTATTACGATAGTTCTCGTGGTCTTTCAGTTGGTACTTCCGTAATCTATAATGGTTTTAGAATTGGTCAACTTAAATCTTTGCAATTGGTAGAGGATGGACAATCCATTGAAGCCAAAATTGAAATATCTTCTGATTTGAAAATTCCAAAAGATTCTAAATTAAAAGTTGAATCTGAATTATTGGGAGGTCAAAAAATGAAATTGGTTCGTGGTGTCTCGAATATATATGCTGAAGATGGTGATACATTAACCGCTATGTATTCAAAAGACCAATTCTCTGCCATGAATGATCGTATTTTGCCTTTGGTTTCGAAAGCAGATTCATTACTGTCTTCAATGAATGCTTTCTTTAAAAGTGCTGCTGTTGACAAAGCAATGCAGGAATTGCCATTGGCAGTTATTTCTTTGAAATCAACCTTAGATAGAATAGATTTATTGGTTTCATCAGCTACTCCTGGTATTACAAGTACTATAAATAATGCTGCTCTTTTTTCAAACAAATTGCAAACCTATAGTACAAAAATTGATGGTGTTTTGAAAAGCTTTGATAGGGTAGGGAAGCAATTAGATACAGTTGATATAGGATTGGCTGTTTCTTCTTTAACCACGTCTTCTCAGGAATTAGCAGACCTGTTAGGTAGTATCTCAAAAGGGGAAGGTTCACTTGGTAAGTTGGCAAAAGATCCTCAGTTATATTATGAAATTCAAAAAGGGACTATTGAATTGAACAGAGTGCTGCTTGATTTGAAGAAATATCCTGAAAAATACATTCCTGTGCCTTTTACTAGTTCTCAGCGTAAAAAAGCCAAGGAGGCATCAAAAAAGGATAAGCAAGTTTGGGGCGACAGCGCAACTTCTAAATAGAAGTTGTTAGATTGTTTTTTTACCTTTTGTAGATTTTATATATTCATATATAAAAATCATAATGACCATATAAAGCAGATGGTAGAAAAAATCTTCTAAAGGAATTGTTCCTATTCTTAAAGTACAATTTTCTGAATCGTTGTATATAAGTATTGGTTTTCCAGTTAATACGCCATTAACAAAACTCATTGGCAATAGACAAACTATCCATGCAGCGAATAAATGATTACTAATTGATTTGAATATTTTGGTATTTCTAATTATAGTTATGCCAAGTACTACAGAGAGTAATCCAAACGTAACAATTGTATACCACTTTGAATAATTGAAAAGTGACATAAGTATTGAAAATGCCAAAATAATTTTCCAAGTCAATGTCCCTCCAAATTTTAAATTTGGAAAATAATTTTTAATGCATTCATAAATGAATAGTGATGCATAAGGCACCACAATAAAAAATAGGTATTCTTCTAGCGGTAATTCAAGTAATTTATGTTTAAGAATATAAACATCGTTGAACTTCCAAATATTACTTTTGGTAAATAGAATATCCCAAATTAGATATATGAGGGACGTTATGCCGGCACTAAACGCAAACTGTTTGAAATTCTTATAAAACGCTACCTTTTTATCAAACGACAGCGCTATTGGGCCAGCAATGGTAAAAACAATTAAAAATAAATAAGTGAACTGTTTGTCCATGCTGCAAATTATGCCATCTTTACAGGTAGTCCAAATTCTTTACCGTAATCTTTCAATTTTTCTCTTAAAATTCTGCGTGCGATGAATATTCTGGTTTTTATTGTACCGATAGGAATATTTAATTCTTGAGAAATCTCGTGATATTTGAAACCTTCAGCATTTAATGTAAATGCTATTTTTAAGTCTTTTGGTAAGCTATCTACTGCCGCATCTAAATCTTTTCGTATGAATTTTAGTTCAGCATCGTTTTCAACTTTTTGAGATGGCAAATCGATATAGTAGGTATTGTCGGTGAAATCTAAAAAGGTATTTCTCTTTTGATCTCTACGATAGTTATTAATAAATGAGTTTTTCAAAATGGTGTATAACCAACCTCTGAGGTTTGTACCTTCCTGAAACTTGTCTTTATAACGATAAGCTTTTAAAATGGTTTCCTGAACCAAATCTTTGGTCTCATCTAGGTTGTGAGTTAATGACAATGCATAGTTTCTTAATGGCATTAATTCGTTTTCCATCATTTTGTCGAAATTGATTTGTGTAATGTTCATTGCTAATCGTTAAACAAAGTTGAGATATATTTTCGACATTTTCAAGTGTTTTGTTAAATTAATTCGGGTATTTATTAAACAAATATAAGGGTGTTTATTAATAAATTTGTTTAAGTTCTTGTTGGTCAATGCAATAATGAATGTTACCACATCGCCTTGTTTAATGAAATGTGCATAACTCTACACAAAAAATATTTTATTATTTTTGTTTAACGTTTAGTTTGCTTGTTTAAACAGAATGATGAAGTTAATTTAGTGTTTTCTTATGGTTAAGAACAACATAATTGGGTGATTCTATTTTAATTTGACATAAGAAAGGGAAACGTTTCAGTTTTTGAACCCTCATACTTCCTATCTCTTTTTGGCTTTTTTACTACACATACTTAAAAGGCTATAATCGTAGGTTTTTCTCAGTTTCCCTTTCTTAATTTAGTAGGGATTTAAGAGACGTCCTGATTTATTACGAATGAAGTTAAACAAAAAAGGCCATCCTGTTTTAGGATGGCCTTTGAATATAAATTTAGGTTTGTATTAAACCAATACGACTACTTTATCTTTAAGTACTTCAACCAAGCCACCAGATACTTCAAATGAATGAACATCTGAACCAGATTTGATTTCCATTTGACCAGATTTCAAATTGGCAATCATAGCGGCGTGATTTGCCATGATTTGGAAACTACCATTTGCACCAGGTAAAGTGATTACATCTGCTTCACCGGTGTATAATGTTTTGTCTGGGGATAATACTTCAACTTGCATAATTAAGCAGCAGATTCTTCTAATAATTTTTTACCTTTTGCAATGGCATCTTCAATTGTTCCAACTAAGTTGAAAGCAGCTTCAGGATATTCATCAACTTCACCATCCATGATCATGTTAAATCCTTTGATGGTTTCTTTGATATCTACCAATACGCCAGGGATACCTGTAAATTGTTCAGCAACGTGGAAAGGTTGAGATAAGAAACGTTGAACACGACGAGCGCGAGAAACAACCAATTTATCTTCTTCACTTAATTCATCCATACCTAAGATGGCAATGATGTCTTGAAGTTCTTTATAACGTTGTAACAATTCTTTTACTTTTTGAGCACAACCATAGTGTTCTTTTCCCAAAACTTCAGGAGAAAGAATACGAGAAGTTGAATCCAAAGGATCTACTGCAGGATAAATTCCTAACTCAGCAATTTTACGACTCAATACTGTAGTAGCATCTAAATGGGCGAAAGTTGTAGCTGGAGCTGGATCTGTTAAATCATCGGCAGGTACATATACTGCTTGTACAGAGGTAATAGAACCACGTGTAGTAGAAGTAATACGTTCTTGCATCACACCCATTTCAGTAGCAAGTGTAGGCTGGTAACCAACGGCACTAGGCATACGACCTAATAACGCAGAAACTTCAGAACCTGCTTGTGTAAAACGGAATATATTATCAATAAAGAAAAGAATATCTTTACCAGCGCCTGTGCCATCTCCATCACGGAAATATTCAGCAACTGTTAAACCACTTAAAGCAACACGTGCACGTGCTCCTGGAGGCTCGTTCATTTGTCCGAAAACAAGTGTAGCTTGACTTTCTGCAAGTTCAGCCATATTTACTTTAGACAAATCCCATCCACCTTCTTCCATGCTTTCAACGAATTCTTTACCGTAACGAATTACGCCAGATTCGATCATCTCACGAAGTAAGTCATTTCCTTCACGGCTTCTTTCACCAACACCAGCAAATACTGACATACCACTGTATGCTTTTGCAATGTTGTTGATTAATTCCATGATCAATACTGTTTTACCAACACCGGCACCACCAAACAATCCAATTTTACCACCTTTTGCATAAGGCTCAAGCAAATCAATTACTTTGATACCTGTGTAAAGAGGTTCAGAACTCGTACTAAGATTTTCAAAAGTAGGAGCAGCTGCGTGAATTGGACGACCATTACTGTTATCTAACGCCTCCATACCATCGATAGCTTCGCCAATAACGTTTAATAAACGTCCACGAATTCCATCACCGGTTGGCATTGTTATAGCAGAACCTGAATCAACAGCATCCATGCCTCTACGTAATCCTTCAGTTCCATCCATGGCAATAGTTCTTACCATGTTTTCACCTAAGTGTTGTTGTACTTCTAAAACCAACTTTTGACCATTTTCTTTGATTACAGTCAATGAGTTGTAAATTTTAGGTAAAGTTGACCCAGATTCGTTAAAACTTACATCGACAACTGGACCAATGATTTGTGATATTTTACCTTTGTTTACCATCATGTGTTTTTCAGGGTGCAAAGGTAGTAAATAAAAATTCCAACTCAATATTTTTTTTTAATTAAGTGTAAAAAACACCTTTTTTACTTTATTCGCTTGTTGTACCTTCGCATTCTCAAATTTATGGATCGTAATACGGTAATAGGATTTTCGCTGATTTTCCTAATTTTAACAGGATATTATTGGTATACTGCACCAAGCCCTGAACAACAAGCACTCATTCAAAAAAGCCAAGACAGTTTAAATAGAATTGCTCTTGAAAAAGAACAAGTTCAAAACAAACTAGACTCTGCAAAATTCAATCAAAAAAACGCAAATTCAAGCACCAAAGATTCCGTTGTAAAAGACAAAACAAGTTTTGCGTCTTCGTCAACTGGAGTTGCAAAACAATTAAGTATTGCTAACAAAAACTTAGTGGTTACTATCAATTCTCAAGGTGGTGCTGTTTCTAAAGTTATATTGTCTCAATACCAACGTGCAGATTCTACTCCCTTGGTTTTGTTAGATCCAATTGATAATCACCAATCATGGACATGGACCGATCAAAACGGACAAACTATTAACAGCGCCAATTATTTCTGGCAAGTTGAAAATCAAACTGCAAAGTCTTTGTCCCTCAAATTAAAAATTAATGATTCGAGTTATATCCAACAGGATTATTCATTGACCGATACAAACATGTTCGTGGTAAATTATAATTTTACCATCCATGGCATGAATAACTATATTAGAAGAGGTAATTCTGATTTTAAAATGTCTTGGATTGCCACTTTAAACAGACAGGAACGTCACAAAAAATGGGAAGATCAAAATACAGCATTGGTATATAAAATGCCAGTTGAAGACCCAGACAAGTTAAAGGTAACCGAACCTACCACCGAAATTCTTAAAAACAGACTTGAGTGGTTTGGCTTTAAACAACAATATTTCTCTTCTATCTTGGTAAATAAATCTGGATTTTCTACAGATGCAAAATTATCTTGGGATAAGGTAAACAGCGAAAATAAGCTCAAGAAAATGAGCGCTGACGTATTCGTTGATTTTGAAGGTGAACAAAACAAAGTGGTAAATATGGCCTATTATTTTGGTCCTAACCATTTTTACACCATGCAATCAGCTTCATTGGGAATGCCTAACCATGGTATTGAACGTGTTATTCCAATGGGATGGGGTATTTTTGGTTGGGTGAATAGATACATCGTAGTACCTGTGTTTTCTGCTCTAGAAGGAACTATTGGCAATATGGGTATTATTATTTTATTGCTTACCGTGATTATCAAAATCTTGTTACTGCCTTTGGTATACAAATCTTATATCTCAACTGCAAAAATGAGAATTTTGAAACCTGAGATTGATGCAATTAAAGAAAAAAATGGAAGCGACATGCAAAAGATCCAATCTGAAAATATGTCGTTGTATAAAAAAGCAGGTGTGAGTCCTCTGAGTGGCTGCGTGCCAATGCTTTTACAAATGCCGATTTTATTCGCCATGTTTCAGTTTTTCCCAAATGCCATTCAATTGCGTCAAGAGTCATTCTTGTGGTCTCATGACTTAAGTAGTTACGATAGCATTTTTGACTTTGGATTTAGCATTCCTTTTTATGGAGATCACATCAGTTTGTTCACCTTAATGATGACCGCATCTACTTTGATTTATACCCATTTGAATAACCAAATTTCTGGTGTTACAGGTCAAATGAAATGGATTGGATATTTTATGCCGGTAATTTTCTTAGGTGTATTAAACGATTATGCTTCTGGATTAACATGGTACTATTTTGTAAGTAACATGATTACATTTGGTCAACAGTGGGCAATTCGCAAAATGGTTGACGATAAAAAATTGCATGCACAAATTGCTGAGAGTCGCAAAAAGCCAGTTGTGAAATCAGGCTTCCAAAAAAGAATGGAAGACGCAATGAAAGCGCAACAACGTGCTAAAAAGAAATAATAAATAGTTGATTAAACTTTATAGAACGCCCTTGAAATTTCAAGGGCGTTTTTTTATAATATTCTTTGATAGAATTTCCCAGGCAATACTTGAATTAATCCTTTCAATTCAAGTTCCAATAAGGCTAACGTAATTCTATGTAATGGAATATTTGCGTAGTTTGTAAGTTCGTCTATATGGAATTTTTTCTCTGAAAGCATTTGCATGATTCTTTTTTCATCGTCATTTAAACTTGGAAAAATATCCAATTGTTGAATGAGGGTTGACGGACCTTTTCTATCCCATTTCATAATTTGAATAATGTCGGCTGCATCTTCAATCAGGTGTGCAACATTTCTTTTTACCATGGCATTGCAGCCTTTGCTCATTGGGTCGTTGGGATTCCCTGGAATCACCAATACTTCCCTGTCGTAGCTATGTGCAATTTGAGCAGTAGCCATACTTCCGCCTGTTAGCGCACTTTCAATAACCAATAGGGCATCACACATGCCAGCTACAATTCTGTTTCTTCGAGGGAAAAGGTCTGGATGAATTTCGGTGCCCGATGGCATTTCAGAAATTACAGCACCGTTGGTTTGTATCATTTTCCTCGCAATTTCGGTATGTGTTTTTGGATAAATGGTGTCCAATCCATGCGCCAAAACCCCTACGGTTGGAATATTTGATTCCAATGAAGATTGGTGGGCAACGCCGTCAATGCCATAAGCCAATCCGCTAATAATTTGTACATTAACCCCCGACAGTTCTTTGATAATTTGTTGTGTGTGCAGAATCCCATTTTTGGTTGGTTTGCGTGTACCCACAATTCCAATTGATTTTGGGGGATTTAAATCTGCTTTTCCAGTGGTAAAAAGAAAAAGTGGACTATCTACCAACTGCTTTAATCGAAGGGGGTATTTTTCATGAAAATAGGGGAGGATAGAAATGTTTTTTGCATTGCAAAAAGTTAATTCCTTTTGAATTTTAGGAATATCTGGTGACTCACGGATGTGAGTTAGGTGCGACTTTCCAATGCCATCTATGTTTAATAATTCATGATCGGAAGACTCAAAAACTGCTTTTGCACAACCAAAATGTTGCAACAATGTCTTTCCTAAAACGGGGCCAATACCCTTAAGGAAAGAAAGTGCAAGAATGGCTTCTTCTTCTGTTTTTAGTTGAGGGAATATCATCTTCCCTCAAAGATATTAATCGTTTAGCTTTAAAACAGCCATGAAGGCACTCTGAGGAATATCTACATTTCCTACAGAACGCATGCGTTTTTTACCCTCTTTTTGTTTTTCTAACAATTTGCGTTTACGACTTATATCACCACCATAACACTTGGCAGTCACGTCTTTACGCATTGCAGAAATTGTTTCACGGGAAATAACTTTTGCGCCAATAGCAGCTTGAATGGCAATTTCAAATTGTTGTTTAGGAATCAAATCTTTGAGTTTTTTGCAAATCTTTTTACCTAAATCGTATGCATTGTCTTTATGGATAATGGCACTTAAGGCATCTACTTGTTTACTGTTAAGCAAAATATCCATTTTTACCAATTTACTTTCTTTATAACCAATAGGGTGATAATCGAAACTTGCATACCCTTTAGAAATGGTTTTTAACCTATCGTAAAAGTCAAAAACAATTTCAGCCAAAGGCATATCAAACGAAAGTTCAACGCGGTCAGAAGTCAAATATACTTGGTTTTTAAGCATACCGCGTTTATCCAAACATAAACTCATTACCGGACCTACCCAATCACTTTTGGTAATTACAGTTGCAGCAATATAAGGCTCTTCCACATAATCTATTTTATCTGGGGTTGGCAAATCACTTGGGTTATTGACAAGGATTTCCTCACCTTTAGTGGTGTAACAAATATAACTTACGTTAGGAACGGTGGTAATTACAATCATTCCAAATTCACGCTCTAAACGTTCTTGAATAATTTCAAGATGTAACATGCCCAAGAAACCGCATCTAAATCCAAACCCTAAGGCTGCTGAACTTTCTGGTTCAAAAACAATACTTGCATCGTTAAGTTGTAATTTGCCCATTGCTTCACGAAGTTCTTCGAAATCTTCAGTTTCAACAGGGTAAATACCCGCAAATACCATTGGTTTTACATCTTCAAAACCATTAATGTGATCAAGAGAAGGGTTTTTAAAGTCGGTGATTGTGTCACCCACTTTTACTTCTTTTGCATCTTTAATTCCGGAAATGATATATCCAACATCGCCAGCTTTAATTTCTTGTTTTGGCAGTAATTCTAATTTGAGTACACCCACTTCATCGGCAAGATAATCCATTCCAGTATTCATGAATTTTACATGCTGGCCTTTGAACATAACACCATCCATAACCCTGTAATAGGCAATAATCCCCCTAAAAGGATTAAAAACAGAATCGAAGATTAACGCTTTTAGTGGTTTGTTCACATCTCCTTTTGGAGCTGGAACGCGTTCAATAATTGCTCTAAGGATTTCAAATACACCCGCACCTGTTTTACCCGAAGCTGAAAGAATGGTATCTCTTTCACAACCAATTAAGTCAACAATTTCATCCTTCACTTCTTCCGGCATAGCACCAGGTAAGTCAATCTTATTTAAAACTGGAATAATGGTTAAATCGTGTTCCATTGCCATGAATAAATTTGAAATTGTTTGTGCTTCAATACCTTGAGAAGCATCTACAATTAACAAAGCGCCTTCACAAGCGGCAATAGAACGACTCACTTCGTATGAAAAATCGACGTGACCCGGAGTGTCAATAAGGTTTAAGCAATATAATTGACCATCTAGCTCATAATTCATTTGAATGGCATGACTTTTAATGGTAATTCCTCGCTCTCTTTCAATATCCATGTCGTCAAGCAACTGTGCTTGCATGTGACGTTTGTCGATCGTTTTGGTATATTCTAATAAACGGTCGGCCAAGGTACTTTTGCCATGGTCAATGTGGGCGATGATACAAAAATTGCGTATATATTGCATAAAAAACTTGCAAATATACTGATTTTCGGAGCAATAGGGTTAATGTAAGGGGCTGTAAAGTTGCAAAAAAGCAATTTAATTGCTGTTGTAACGGTTGTTTTTTTGTTGACGGCGAAATTTTCCAATAACCCGCACCAACAAAAGGGTATCAAAAATAGCCTTTTTCAAAATCGCCCAAGAAGCACCCTTGCTTTGTCCAAACATTCTAGGTAAATATTTTGATTCAATTTCAATAATTTTACGACCCAAGAAAAACAATTTTGCAGAAATTTCAGATTCTACCAACGAACTTCTGATTTCTAAGTTCAATTGCTCCAGATCCTGCTTTTTGTAAATCTTTACCCAATTCACGTCCCTCAATTTAAGTCCCAAAAATACAGCGTTTATTTTCTTATTAATGAGGGTTAAAATATTTCTGAACAATGAATAAGTGGTGTTTTCAATGCGGTAAAAAGAAACATAGTATCCTTGTTGAAATGTAGGAACCAAGAACAATTCTTCGTAATCAAATTGTCCGTCTCCAGGCGTGTAAACCACATTTTCATTTTGGGCACTCGAATAAAAAGTATGGAGAGCCTCGCCAATGCCTTTGTTTACTTCGTGCGCAATGAGTTTCGCCTCTAGAATATTTGCAATGGTTTTGGCAATCACTTCCTTTGATTTGTCGGAACTCCCATCGTCTATGATTAATATTTCGTAGGGTTGTTGAAGTTTTTCCAATACAGCATGTGCTTTTTTAATGGTGTTTTCAATGTTTTCTTCCTCATTGTAGCACAATATTCCGAGAGACCAGCTGTTAGTATTCATCTTCAAAGGATTCAAAGTTATTGAACTTATTTTAGACTAAGAAAAAATCTTTGGTAAAATTCTGTTTGCAAATAATTCTGCAGGTTGTAATATTGTATTTATGGAAATTTTAAACAAAGAAACCCCTTATCATTGCTTGAAAAATGTATCAGTAGGTCCGAATACCAAGATTTTTCAATTTGTAAATGCTTACAACTGCGAAATTGGCGACGAAACCAAAGTGGGTGCGTTTGTTGAAATTCAAGGCGGTGTTAAAATTGGAAACAGGTGTAAAATTTCTAGCCACAGTTTTATTTGTGAGGGAGTTGAAATTGAAGATGGTGTTTTTGTGGGACATTCTGTAACCTTTATCAATGACAGATTTCCTAAGGCAGTGACCGAAACCGGTGAACTCAAAACCGCCGATGATTGGATCATGGAAAAAACCCTCATTAAAAAAGGTGCCTCCATTGGATCTGGTTCTACCATAATGAGCAATATTACCATTGGCGAAAATGCCATTGTTGGTGCTGGCTCAGTTGTCACCAAAGACGTTCCCGCAGGAGCAACGGTTATTGGAAATCCTGCTAGGATTTACGTTAAAAAGTAATTATCCCGGAAAAACTGTCCAACATTTGATCACTTCTCCATTAAATAGATAATGGACATTCATTGGCGCTGGATTACCCAATAAGAAATTTGCAGCAATCACACCTTCCGAACCAATCTCAAAGGGTAGTATTTGCATGTGCTTTTGAAAATCGACTTCCTTTTTACCGTAAGCCTTGTAAATGGCTTCCTTGGCGCTCCAAATGGCTAACAAATAGGGGATTTTATTTTCGGTAGGAATAAAATCAAACTCGTCTTCTCTACAAAATTTGTGTTTGATTTTAGAGAGTTGCGGTCTCAAATATTCAATGTCGACTCCTATTTTAAACGATTCATGTTCCCCCCAAAAAATAAGATTTTTGGCGTGGCTGTAGTTCATATGTAGAATTTGAGAATCCAAAAAGGGCTTTCCATATTCATCCTTTTGCAATAAAGCATTTGGATGAAGTGATTGGATAATTTGATTTACCGACGATTTTTCTAATTCCCTTGCATTGCTTTTTATGCCATTTTCTGCGTAAATTTGGGAACTTTCTATTTGCATTTCCCACAAATAAAGGGATGCTCCAGAAACACATTGCCAGTTTTGAATAAACGCCATGCCCACAAAGTTACAAGTTTCTTTGGTACAGAATTACAACGGTCATAAACAATCGGTTTATTGCCTGTGTAATGACCAAAACGGTGGTTTTTTTTCGGGGGGATCTGAAGGGTATGTTATTCATTGGCAACCAGGAAATTCAAACGAGGGAGTTCTTTTTGCAACCGTTCCTGAGGCGATTTACAGCATGGCCCTCATTCCGAATTTAGACATGGTTTTGGTTGGAGGACAATCTGGAACTTTGTATTATTTAAAACGGGGCAATGCACCAATCATGCAAAAATTGCATACCAAAGGAATTTTTGGTATCCATGTAATTTCTGAGGACATGATACTTACTGTGGGTGGTGATGGTATTTTGAATGTATCAGATTGGTATACCCGAATTCATAAATCTATTCAACTGTCGCAACAAAGTTTAAGGGCCATTCACCAATCAAATACTGCTTTTTACATTGCCAGTTCAGATGGAAATATTTATATATTGAATGCAGATTTCGAATTGAAGGAAATCCGAAAGGCACATGGCAATAGCGTTTTTGCATTAGAAACAGCAAATGATAATTTGATTTCTGCCGGTAGAGATGCAAAATTAAAAGTTTGGAATTCTCTAGGTGAAAACACACACAATATTGATGCTCATTGGTTTACCATTCATGCTATCAAGGTAAATAAAGCCCAATCTTTTATTGCAACTACCAGCATGGATAAAACAATCCGTCTATGGAATGCCCATGATTTTTCTTTGCTCAAAGTTATTGACAATGTGAAATTTGAAGGACATAAAAGTTCGGCAAATGGTTGTGTGTGGTTAAGTGACACTATGTTTGTAACTTGCAGTGACGACAGGAGTATAAAGTGTTGGCAAATAAATATACCACCCAAGATATAGTTTCAACTTTGCTTTGTAATTTTGCCGTTGAATGAGAATCTTGTTGCTGTTTTTGGTATCGTTTTTTGTTGTTGACAAAGCCCAAGGAGTTTTATCCTTGCCTGATTCAACAACCACCGATACATCAAAATACACCACGCCAACTGATAACCACCATTGCTACCGTTACATTTTCATGCAATCAGGTATTAGTTTGCCTGCAAAAACCCTTTATTACCACAATTTTAATTTTTTAATGAATGATTTCCAATATGGAATCACCAATAACCTAAATATCTCGGCAGGTGTGGTTTTACCACTGTATTTTTATGCATCACCAAAATATTCAGTAGATGTAGAAAATAATCAGCGTTTGATGATTGGCGACATAGCCATTACCAGTTTGTTTTTGAAAGATCCACACAAAGCGAAAATGAATGTTTTGTACGCTGGCTATTTATTCGGTGATGATTATGATCATTTTACCGTTTGTATGGGTTATTTTACTGCAAATTTCACTCCCGATGCTTCACTCATGTATAATATTGGGGGAAGTAAAAAATTAACCCCAACAGTTTATTTAATTGGTGAACTTTGGTTCAATACAGGTACCCAAAGAATTGCAAATGTTTCACAATGGGTATTGGATGAAAATGGCAACAAAACTTTGGTTGATCCCTCAAATCCATTGGCATCGCCATACAAAACAAGCATCGTAAGTAAGTTTGTGAATAGAACCACGCTTTTTGCAAATATTCAATTGCGGTTGATTAGTAACAAAAACGATACCAAGAGTTGGTCTTTTGGTTTGGCCTATTATTCTAATTTTGGAGGTGAATACGACAGCCAAAACAGCGATGGAACTGCGCAACATTTAACCAATTATTTTAGCTTTCCAGTACCAAGTATCAGCTTTACCCAAAAAATTGGCAAAGTAGAACCTAAGCTGCGTTTTTAAGTCAGTATTATTTTTACTTTTAAAAATCTTATATTTGCCCCATGATTTTATCTGATTCACGTATACTTGAAGAAATGGAGAAAGGAACAATTGTTGTCACTCCATATAACAGAAATTGTTTGGGTAGCAACAGTTATGATGTGCATTTGGGTAAATATCTTGCACTCTATACCGATACTGAATTAGATGCAAAAAAGCACAATACCATTGAGCATTTTGAAATTCCTGAAGAGGGAATTCTTTTGATGCCAGATAAGTTTTATTTAGGAGTTACTGAAGAATATACCGAAAGTCATGCGCATATTCCTTTCTTAGAAGGGAAGAGCAGCACGGGTCGTTTGGGAATTGATATTCATGCTACAGCAGGTAAAGGCGATGTAGGCTTCTGCGGAAACTGGACCTTAGAAATTTCTGTAAAAATGCCAGTTAGGGTATACGCTGGAATGCCAATAGGTCAACTGATATATTTCCCCGCCGATGGTGAAATATTGGTTCCTTATAACGCAAAGAAAAATGCAAAATACAGTGGCCAACCAAACCGCCCTGTTGAAAGCATGATGTGGAAAAACCAGTTCTAACTGAATTGAAATAAAAATCCCCCTCCAATAGGAGAGGGATAAACCAAATTAATAGCATATGAAAAGCTTCAAAATCGCTATTGAACTACAAATTTCAAATGTTTTTATTGCTTAAAGTTAAAATTTCGGTTAAACATATAGATTTATCGTTAATCCTATATTTTTCGTTTCATTCCTTGACTTTCAATAATTGATTCCTCTAATTTCTCAAGGATATTGAAAACCGCAGGACAAATTTCTGCATTTTTAGCGCCCAAATGCAAGTAAGTATGCATCTTTCGGTGATTGGTATATGGGTAATCTCTGCAAGCTTTAGGACGATCATCGTAAACGTGGCAGTAATTGTCGTTTCCTAAGAAAGGACAAGGTGCAGATTTTAATGCATAAATCCCATCGGTATCCATAAACAAATACTTTTCAATAAATGCACCGGGTTTCATTTTTAGGGCAATACTCAAACGCTCAATGTCTTTATCAAAAAACATAGGACTGCTTGTTTTGCAACAATTTCCGCAATCGAGACAATCTATTTTTTTAAATGCTTCTTCATGATATTTTCCGAAAATTTCATCTAAATCTTTAGGTGGCTTCGCTTTGAGTTTCAAAAGCATCGCCTTCAATGGTTTACCCCATTGTTTTACGCGTAATGGCAATTCAGAAGGGGAGAGTAACATATTAATATTGGTCGTATTTATCTAATAATTTCAAGAAAACTGCAAAGTCTTTTGGGTATTCAGTTTCAACTTTTACACGACTGCCGTCGAGATCGTTGAATTCTAAGCTTTTGGCATGTAAAGCAAATCGGGTAATCAAATCGGTATCTTCCCCAGAAATCTTTCTTTTGATGATACTCAATTTCGGAATGATACTTTTATACAATGTATCACCTGCAATTTTGGCATTTTGCGAAGCCAAATGCACCCTGATTTGGTGAAGGCGTCCTGTTTTAGGTTCACACTCCAACAAAGTATAGTGTTTAAATAATTTTATTGTTTGGAAACGCGTTTGTGCGGGTTTACCATTTATTTTGTCAATTCTAATTTTACCAATTTGTTCAGTATTGATAGGCAAATCAACCCATAGATCTTCAAAAACAACCCTGCCATCGGCAATGGCGTGGTATTTTTTTTGCACCGTGCGGTGTTCAAATTGAAGTGTTAAATGTTTGAAAGCTTCTAAGTTCTTTGCAATGAGCAATGCCCCAGAAGTTTCACGGTCAATTCTATGACATAAAATTGCATCAGGCCAAAAACGGCGGCTCCAATCCATTACAGATTCAGCGGTAAATTTACCTCTTTCTGGCAATGATGGAACAAAAGGTGGCTTGTTAATTACCAACCATTCATCTGTCTCTTTTACAATGGTAATTGTATGTTTCTGACTCATTCGTTTCTAAGGCTTAATCGAATTCTGGTTAGCACCATTTTGGTTTGTTGAGGGAAATCCCCATCCATCATCCATTTATAGTAACTAGGTTCGTTTTTAAGAATTTCTTTTACAGATTTTCCTCTGTGTTTTCCAAAGTTAAACACGGTTTCGCCTTTAGCATCAATAATTAAGCGACCTGCAAGGTCAGCCAAATTGCTTTGCCCACTCATTTTATGAAGTCCTTCAATATCATGAGGGATATCGTCATAGCGTTCTATTTGTGCTTTAAGCACTTGCCAAGTAGCCACAGTATCGGCCTCAGCGGAATGGGCATTTTCTAGGTCTTGCTCACAGTAAAATTTTAAGGCTGCCTTTAAATTACGGGGTTCCTTAAAATGGTAAATTCTTTGTGCGTCAATAAATTTGCGTTTTTCAATATCAAAATCGATCCCTGCACGGTAGAATTCTTCTACTAGCAAAGGAAAATCAAATTTGTTGGAATTAAATCCCCCAAAATCACAATCTTTTAAAAAGGTATTTATTTCCGGGGCAAGCGTTTTGAAAATGGGTTTATCGGCAACATCTGCATCGTAAATTCCATGCACGTCGCTGGCTCCTGCAGGAATTGGCATTTCGGGATTCACTCGATAGGTGCGAATTTCTTCTTGCCCATCGGGATTAACCTTTAGCATGCAAATTTCAACAATTCTATCTGCTGTAACACTAATGCCAGTAGTTTCCAAATCGAAGACCACCAAGGGGCGTTTTAATTGAAGTTTCATTCTTTGTTTTTTAATAAATCTGGACGCAATTTTTCAGTTCTTTCAATAGATTGTTCGAAGCGCCATTCGTCAATTAATTTGTGATTTCCGCTCAAAAGTACACTCGGAACTGTAAGGTCTTGGAATGTTTCAGGGCGGGTATATAAAGGTGGGGCAAGTAAATTGTCTTGAAACGAATCTGACAATGCAGATTCTTCATTTCCAATTACGCCAGGTATGAGTCGCACAATTGCATCTACAATTGCGCACGCAGCAATTTCACCACCGCTGAGTACAAAATCGCCCAATGAAATTTCTTTGGTAACATAAATGTCGCGGATACGCTGGTCAATGCCTTTATAATGTCCGCAAATAAAAATCAAATTATCAACCAAAGAAAGGCTATTGGCCATTTTCTGATCAAAAGTTTCACCATCGGGGGTGAGGTATATAATTTCGTTATAGTGGGTGTCTTTTTTGAGGGACTCGATGCATTGTGCAAGGGGTTCAGGCATAAGCACCATGCCGGCTCCTCCACCAAAAGGACTGTCGTCTATTTGTTGGTATTTGCCTGTTCCAAATTCGTGTAGGTTATGGAAATTGATTTCCACAAGACCTTTGTTCACCGCTCTTTTGGGAATGCTATTGGTAAGCGGGCTAATGAGTAAATCTGGTACGGCTGAAATGATATCAATCTTCATATTCTTCTGGATTTATAAGTCCTTCAGGAAGTGTCATTTTCAAAGTTCGTAAATCTTCGTTTAAATTGGTAATCCAATCTTCAATTAAAGGGATTAAAATTTCGCGATTTTCGCCAATAACCACCAGCATTGGATGTCCAGGGTATTCTTCAATTGCTTTGATATCGCCAATCAGGTGATCAAATTGGTCGTAGAGCACAAATCCTTCTAAACCATTGGGAGTAGGTGATTCGTGGTCAATATCGAAGGCAATTGCAATTTCTTTTCCAACAAGTTCTAAGGCTTGGGTTTCAGAATCTACAAATTGCAGTTTCACAATTTGTTTTGTGATGTTGAGGGATTCAATAAGAAAGGGGACACCTTTTTGGTCGATTATGACAAAAAGGTAATCCCCTTCATAGATTTCATCGTAGAACGATGAAACGATTGAAATATTTAAATTGCCTTTAAACCCGTGTTTGGAAACGATTTTCCCAACGATTGTGGTTTTGGGAGGCAACATCATACCGTGAATTATTCAGCGGCGGTTTCTTCGCTTGTAGCTTCTTCAGAAGAAGTTTCTTCGCTAGTTTCAGTAGATTCAGCAACTACTTCAGGAGCTTCTGCAACTACTTCAGCAGTTTCAACAACTACTTCAGGAGCTTCAGCAACTACTTCTGCAGCTTCAGCAACTACCTCAGTTGTTTCAGCCACTACTTCAGGAGCTTCAACAACTACTTCTGCAGTTTCAGTAACTTCTTCAATAGGTTCTGCTACTTCTTCAGCAACTTCTTCTACTACTGTGTTTTTCGCTACGATTTTTGCAGCGATGTTTTCTTTACGCTTGGTTTCTGCTTTCATCGCATCCGCTTTGATCTGAGCAGCAGTACTTGCCAATCCAGATTTTTTAGCTTCAACTTTCGCATCTTTCTCACTCATCCATACTGCAAATTTGTTGTCAGCATCTTCTTGAGTAATTGCACCTTTGTTTACACCAACTTGTAAGTGTTTCTTGTAAGCGGCACCTTTGTACGAAAGAATCGCACGGGCGGTGTCAGTTGGTTGAGCTCCATTCAAAAGCCATTGAGCGGCTTTGTTAACGTCTAGGTCGATGGTTGCAGGATTGGTGATGGGGTTGTACGTACCGATTTTTTCGATAAAACGGCCATCCCTCGGAGCACGTGAGTCCGCCACCACAATGTGATAGAAAGCACGTTTTTTTCTTCCGTGTCTTTGCAATCTAATCTTTGTTGCCATAGTTTTTTTGTTTTAAATATCTTTAGTTAAAATCCCATTTCTCCAAAATGGGAGTGCAAAGATAGTGAATTATTTAATAAATAACAATGAATTATAAAATTCGCATCTTAGCAAATTTCAATACCAAAACCTTCGTGCCAATATTGTCAAAGTTGACCTTCGCTTTTTGATTTTGACCTTCTCCTTCAATTTCGGCAACAACACCCCTGCCAAAGCGTTGGTGCTGCACCATGTCGCCAACTTTTAAGTGACTTATGTCGCCTGCCACAAAATTTGGATCCTCAGGTGGGAGCGGAGCCGCCGCCTTTGGTGTGGTGAATATAGATTTGTTCGATGTTGGTTTATTTGCACTTACAAATTGTTCTTCGTTGCTGTTTCTTTGATATACCACCTTGCTCTTCATCGAAGCTAAGCTCATATCCAAATATTTGGCATCGATTTCGTCAATAAACCTGCTCGGCTCACAAGGAATCAAGCTGCCGTATTTGAATCTGCTTGTTGCGAAACTCAAATAAAGTTTTCTTTCTGCCCTTGTAACCGCAACATAAAACAACCTGCGCTCTTCTTCCAGTTCTTGTCGATTCATCAATGCCATTTGTGAAGGGAACAAATTCTCTTCCATACCAATCAAGTGTACAATTGGAAATTCCAATCCTTTGCTGGCGTGAATAGTCATCAACGAAATACAATCTCTGTTGGGATCTTTGTCTTTTTGATCGTCTGTATAAAGTGCAACCTCTTCTAAAAAGTTGGCTAGCGTTTTGTCCTTTTCACTTTCGTCGTCTTCAACAAACTCCTGAATACCATTTAAAAGTTCTGTAATGTTTTCATAGCGTGAAATTCCCTCAACAGATTTGTCTTCAAATAAGGTACGCATCAATCCTGTTTGTTTTGCAACATGGGTAGCCATGTCAAACGCATTGGTGGTTTCTGTCATTCCAATAAAACCTTGAATCATCATGCCAAAGTTTTCAATTTTGGGACCTCCATTTCCAATTTCAGGAAAACTTCGGATATTTTTAATCACTTCCCACAAACCTATGTTCTGTTGACCCGACAAATAAATCAAACGATTTAATGAGGTATCTCCAATAC
>Ga0114978_10000343_pt1 | contig 38703 bp, 38 predicted proteins | sample S_140212_EF_Meta_FD_87027 | JGI IMG/M metagenome (GOLD analysis project Ga0114978, IMG submission 87027) | Freshwater microbial communities from Lake Simoncouche, Canada to study carbon cycling - S_140212_EF_MetaG | ecosystem: Environmental > Aquatic > Freshwater > Lake | place: Lake...
ACGGCAAACAAGCACTCATCAATCGCACGAATGTCGATGTTAATCTTAACCTCGTGGTACTGAAGAGCAATAAGCGGGAGGGCAAGACCGGGGTTATTGCAGAACCAAAACTGAAGAGGAACATAGAGGGTGGTCTCAGGAAGAGCATTACGAGGAGCGCAAACCTGGCGGGGCGCAGAGGAGTCGCAGGGGCCATCAATGTCGGAGAAAGACGGGTCGGTGATGAAGGTAAGCTGGGTCGTGTTACCAATCATCTTGAAGTACCCACGCTGCTGCTCCTGGGTCATCGTGAGCTGGTTCCAGATGTGCATCCAGTCTCCGTACTGGCGATCGATGCGCTGACCTCCGATCTCAACCTCAACCTGAGCGATGAGCTGCTCTCCCGGGAAATCCAGCCAGCGGGCATAGACGCCAGGCGCGTTGGTGAACGAAGAGTTGGTCGTTCCCATGTTCTGGTTAATCTCGGGGAGAGTAACCTGGAGATAGGTGCGGTAAGCAAGATCTCCGTTCCTGCTGATCACGCACTGGACACGGCGACCGAAATCGGCCTGTCCGTTGAAAGTCTGCTCGATCGACTCAATCGCGAAGTTCGTGTACCTGCGGTACGTCACCTTCCAGAAAGTAATTTGCGGGTTACCAGTAAGGTAAACATCCTGAGCGCCATAGGCTACCAATTGCATAAGACCACCTCCCATTTTATTATATACTTGCTAAAGAAAAAAATTTTTTACAAAACTAATTAATTAAAAATTGAATTAAAATATTCATTCATTTAAAAAACAAATGGAAAATCATAAAACAATCCGTTTTATTGAAAAGGCTATAGCAGTTCATGGCAACAAATATGATTATTCAAAAGTGAATTATAATAATGCTAAAACAAAGATTACAATTGTATGCAAAGAGCACGGGGATTTTGAACAAACCCCAAGCAATCATTTGAGTGGATATAATTGTCAAAAATGTACCAATAACATGAAATTGACTAAAGAATTATTTATAGAACGAGCTGTTATTGTGCACGAGAATAAATATGATTATTCAAAGGTATATTATGTAAATTCTGATACTAAAATTATAGTTATATGTAAAGATCACGGAGAGTTTGAACAAATACCAGATTTTCACCTAAATCGAAAATGTGGATGTCCTAAATGTGCAAATAATGTTACTTTGACAACAACCGAGTTTATTGACAGAGCACACAAGATTCATGGAGACAAATATGATTACTCACAAGTAACTTATATCAATAACCGAATAAATGTTTGTATATTATGTACAAACCATGGTCAATTTACACAAACTCCAACCAGACATTTAAGTGGCGATGGTTGTCCTCACTGTATTAACAAAACCGAGTATAAATTATATACTATATTGCAATCTAGATATCCAATGGTTCAAAGACAATTCAAAGCTGAATGGTGTAAACAAAAACGATGTCTTCCATTTGATTTTGTTATCGAGGAACATAAGGTAATAATAGAGTTGGATGGCCCACAGCACTTTACACAAGTGGCAAACTGGCGTTCTCCTGAACTTCAACAACAGCAAGATTCATTCAAGACAAAATGTGCAATTGAGAATGGATATTCAATAATTCGTTTGCTACAAACAGATGTAGCAAACGATTTGTTAGATTTATCCACCTTTTGGAAAAAAGTAGAGTCAAAATCCACATTTCATAACGTGTGAAGAAAGGTGGAGCCAAACCCAATTAGGTCTATTTGGATTCACCTTTATCAAATGTGGACGATATATCTAAATTAGTCTTCATAAACTTCAACAGGTAATCTTCATGAAAAACCTCTTTCTTTCCTTCATGGTTCTTTGTGAATACATAAGAGTCATTGCGCTTTTTCAAAGACCAACCCTCTTCAATTGCATTGTATAACAACATCATTTTCTGAAATTGGATTGCATTTATTTTCAAATCAGGTTTTTCTAAATAACTCTTTATGTCTATTTTCAGATCCATCTATTAAAAAGTAAGAAAACTAATCCTACTTTTTAACTTATCCACCTTATCCACCTTTCATTTCAATAGTAGAAAGCTGGAGCCAAAAAGCGAATTGTTTTGGCTCCACTTTTTAAAAAGTGGATGGAATGATTGAGGTGGGGTTCGAACCCACGAAGCATATGCAGCAGATCTTAAGTCTGCCCCCTTTGACCACTCGGGAACTCAACCTGATTTTTATTCAATCGCATCTAAAGAACACATCTTGTTCTCTAGGATACTAACAGTAGTTGCCTTTATATTGTTTCATTTGTTAATGCCTTTTGCGACTTTTGTTTCTTGCACCTCGTTTTTGAAATTTCTTGCTTTTGTGGTTCTTGCGTTTTGTTTTACGGCGTTTACCACCACCTGCAGGTCCCTTCTGCGCAGAGTTATCCCACGAGTCTTTATTTGAAGATCTCCTTGTTGTTCTCGCTGAACCCAGAGATTCTCTTCTTCCTGGTAAAAATGAATGAGCAGATGGTCGGAGTTTTGGTTTAAAAGTAAACAGACTATCTGATGCATTCTTAATACCTTGTGATACTTTCTTACTACCTTCTCCAAATGCTGTAGCAACTGACCTTACAGTTGTTCTTGCTTTTTCTCTCAAATCAAACGATGTTCTATTTTCAGGTATAAGTTCTATTGGTTGATCTCCAGTTTTTGTATATACAATATAATCATTCATTTTATCATTTACTTCGAAAAATGTAGACCTTGGAACTATAAATTCTTTTCCATCAAAATCGTAATGAACTGTAGCTGAAAAAACACAGTTATCTGAGATTTCTTTAGGACAATCTTTCTGGTTTGGTTCTATCACTAATGTTATAAAACGATTTTCAATGTTTGTTGATTTAATTCTCTGGAGTATATCGCGTATTTTATCTTGAGGAACAAGTTTTAATGGTTCCAATTTATTTGTTGTTCTATCTAATATAGTTACTTGTTCTTTAATGTAGTCGTCTAATTCGGGTAATTCTTGATAAATTTTATATGATACACTTGATGCATGATTGTATTGTTTTTCAAATTCATCTTCGATCGAAAATGTAATATATCCAATTAGTATGCTTCCATATGGCCTTTTAAAGCCTTTTTCATTCAATGATTTGTTTATACCATCTATATAGTCAGTCTGATTAACTATAGCAATTATTTGTCTTGCTGTTTGCAATTTCCTTTTCTCACCTAAAAAAAAATCACGATATTTATCTCCTGGATCATAAATACGACTGGGATTGGTCCTGTCAGCAAACCTAAACCATTTTGGTTTTGGTACATCTGCCTTATTTTTTTCTTTAAACCACAATAATTTTTCGGAAAATTTTAGTTCTTTTTCGAAACTGAATATATCATTACATCCGTAATAATCTTGATGGTCTTTATTTTTAGATTTGTACCCCTGTACTGTTAATTTACATATTGGTTTGTCTGTTATAGTTGTGTCTGGGGGAGGACCTGGTAACAATAAAGGTACAGTCTTTTGAATACTCTTGTCACCATGTATTTCTGTTGTTGTTGTCTTTCGAATACTCGCGACACCATGTATTTCTGTTGTTGTTGTCCATATCCCAGTACACCCTTCAGCAGGATTCCCTTTAACCTCATTTATAACTGGATACTCTATAGGTACGAGGATAGGTAATTTTTTTACTAATGGCAACAAAAGACCCCATTGACCAACATTATAGTCTATTTTATTTTCTCTTTCTTCTGATATTAGAAACGGTAACATTGAAACTCCTGTTTGTGCAACTAAACCAAAAAAATCAAAATCTTTCGTTTCTGAAAGATACTCACTCAATTTGTGAATTATATTATGTATACCAAATATGCCGTTTACAGATTTAACTAACTCTTTTTCTAATAATATATATTCTAATGTAACATTTTTATTGCTGATCTCTGATGTAAGAAATAGTTGTGCAATATAACATGCGTTATCTTTTGCTTCACTAATGATTGAACCATCTGGGTACGACTTTGTGGATAAGTCTATATCGACAAGTTCGGGGCTTGTAAATGATATATCTCCTGCATCAGCCATTATTTTATTATTTATATTACGGATTTGAGAGTCTATTCCTCCTATGTCAATAAAACCCAACACTTTTATCACCTTGTTAACTACGGGAATACCTGCAAGGTTGTATTCGATTAATTTTCTAATAATTTCCTTTACATTGTCAACATTCATTAACTCGTGGATTTTGATACAAAACCCTGAAACAAATTTTACGAAAACAAATTTTATCAGTTCCTTGTAAGTTTTAATTGCAAGGTCGCATTTATTTTCAAAATCATTATCGTTTTCTGGATATTTAAGAGTTCCTTGATAATTAAATAATAAAAATATTTGAAAAATAATTTTTTCCTCTATATCATACAACATTATATTACCAGGATTTTGAAGGCGAAGTTTTATTATTTCGGAAATCTCCTGTAAACAAGTAGATATTCTTTGCAAAAGTCCATTTGTTAATATATCCAAAATATCGTAAATACGGGTTGTTTTTTCGGCATACTCATTTGTTTTCGGGGACATGTTGAAGATTATATTTAAAATATATTCCTTCAAAGCATTTGTATCTTTACTTAATGTATACAAATCGTAACTAAGTATATCTAATATACTATATAACCCAACATATTTGTATCTTAACGAAATTTGTGAGTTTACTATTTGTTCTATTACATGATTACCATCTACATATTTTTGAAGTATACTTCTTTTCATTACACTCGACGAACATTTAAATGAGTCACCCTTAAATAAACTATCTTCATACTTTTTAAGTAGTAAAGCCGTAGATACCAACTCTTTTGCTTCTTTATCGAGATGTTTAGGTTCCTTGAACGAATTTTTTAACTGAACTTTTAATAGGTCGAGTCCTTTATTAGCTCCAAAATTTGCAGCATTAAGGACAGTGTTTCTAAGAATATTTCCCACACTTGTCATTTTATAATATATCTAAATATAATTACTTTCGCCACACATAAATATATTCATGATACTTCTCTCCGGCGCCCCTCTGGGCTTTTGGTAATGGGATCTTTTCCCGCGGTTTTCCAAGTATTTTGACAGCAACTGAAATAAACACTTCTTCTGGAATATTCAAACAATAGTGACCGCCTGAACTCAAATGTTTGTAGGTTTTTTGGAAAATCGGTGTATAGAAATGTTCATCCCACTCTTCTTTCGTCTTTTGATTATTTGAACCGTTGTTGTACAACTCAATATTGTAATACGGAGGACTCGTTAGAACCAAATCATAATCCATTTTGGAATAATCAACGGACAATGCGTCCTGAAAATACAGTTTAATATCCGTTGTCGAGTGTTTCTTCAAGAATTTACACATTTTGTTGTAAGGTGTTTTCAGGTTCCGATTGGAATCGATCCCAATATACTTGGGCACATTCAATGCGCAAGCTCCCACAAGACGACCGCCCCATCCCATTGTGAAATCAAGAACGCATTTGGGCTGGAATCGGCAATACACATCCATCGCAATCAGCGGCTTAAAAATAGACACAGATGAAAAATACAAGTTGGACAACCGAAACATCACTTTGATCTCTGGGTATCCTTTCCGATTATTCTTATAAAACGCCAACAGCTTCTTGACATAATTTTCTCTCTTCAGTTGAGTTTTGTTGAATAGAACATCATAGAAACTAATGTTTTGATAACCGGCAGTATTCAGACGCTCCACAGCAGTGTATTTATTCACAACATCATTGCCAACTGTGCTGAGCGCAGCATGTTTCTCGCATCCAATCTTCACCAACTTTGTAAAATCGTCCAACACATCTTGGTCTGTTAAATTGTACACCTGTTTCGCAAACGAATCTTTTTGCTTTCTGGTATAATTATTTTTTCGTAGAGCAGGTTTTTTTGTCTTTGTTCTAGTTTTGATTGTCATAATTATAATATCTAATTATTATAAATTAAATAAAAAGCGATGAGTATGTAATAAAATGCCGTCGTTTAAACCCAAAACTGCAAAAAAGATAAAGTACAATAAAAAGAACGCAATAACACTTGATGGTAAACACAATGAGTTTATGAATGAATTTTCAAAAGATGATTACGATCGAATCCCACACCTCCAGTCAGAACGAAAAGTTCTCCAAAAGAGTCTTGGAATCCCAGACCTCTCTGTTGAGCAACGGCTCGATATAAATGATCGGATAACTGAAATTACCGAGACAATTCGTGATTGTAAACTAAAAAAGAAAGAATATTTACTGGACAATTCAAAATTCATTTTTGATTACTTTGAGAACAAAAAGAATATTTCTGCTGGGGCACAGACATCGAAAAATCAGAAGCTAAACTCATTTTTCAAAATCAAGGAAGATGAAACTATCAACGAGTCATACCAGCAGAAAACCCATAATATAGTTCAGCAATATCTTAGCAATATAGATGATAATTTTTTAGATGTTAATGCGTTTGTCTGTCAAACAGACATTTGCGGTTATTGTTCCAAGGGAGAATTGATACCTTTGGAAGACGAAGGTATTTTGATTTGTAATAACTGCTCACGGCATATCCCATATCTGATTGAAAATGAGAAACCATCATATAAGGAGCCGCCGAAGGAGGTGTGTTTTTATGCATATAAGCGTATCAATCATTTCAAGGAGATTATTGCACAGTTCCAAGGGAAGGAAACGACGCAAATACCACCAGAAGTCATTGAAAACATCAAGCTTCAAATCAAAAAGGAGAGAATCGATTTGTCGCAAATCACTAATCACAAGACGAAGGAGATTTTGAAGAAACTCGGGTACAATAAGTACTATGAGCACATCCCGTTCATCAAAGACAAACTGGGGATCAAGCCGCCAATTATGTCACCTGAATTAGAAGAAACCTTGTGCAACTTGTTTGTTGAGCTGCAGTCGCCATATTCGAAATTCTGTCCAGACGATCGAGTGAACTTTCTGAATTATTACTACACCGCGTACAAACTGTGTGAATTGCTTGGCGAAGAACAGTACCTGGAACACTTCCCGATGTTGAAAGATAGAGAGAAACGGATTGAACAAGATACCATTTGGAAGAACATTTGCGCGGAACTGGATTGGGAGTTTATTCCGACTATCTAATCCACCTTTGAAAAAGGTGGAGCCAAAAACCATACTTGGTAATGAATCATATAGATTTATTTAATCTACATGATTTTGATTATTATGCAATATTTGGTGATGCTTACCGTAAGCCTCCCGGGAACCCAACGAGATTCGCTCCAATACCGAATCCGGCTCCAGATCTAGCGCTAACACCCATGCTGGGGACATAAGTATCGAGAATGCTGAAAGTGGCGGCGGCGGTCAAGGCGATGAACATGATCTCCTCGACATTCAGCGCGTTTCTGGCTTTAGGAATCGCGTAAGCGGCGATGGCAACCATGAGACCCTCAACAAGGTATTTGATGATCCTCTTCACGAGTTCGTTGACATTAACTAAACTGTTCATTATATTAAATAAAAAGAAAAAAATATATCTGCGATGGAAATATTATATCTGCGATAAATTACTTAAAATATAATCACTAAAGAAATCAAATGAGTTGCTCTAAAGAACAGAGGCCGTACGAGAAAAAAACCGTTAATGGAAAGGCCAATCCTAAGTATGTTGATCTGTTAGAGGAGGATAAGCCGCTTGCTGGACAGAAATTCGTCTGTGTATCGTTTGTGTCCCCTGAGAAGATTCTTAAGCAGAAGGAAATTTTCATGTTTGAGGAGTTCCTAAAGAAGTGGGAATTCAACAAGTCGATGGAAAAGTTTGTCCAATTCCTCAATTTCGTTTCTTACAAGTACAATATTTCGTTTGATGATGTATCTAACGACTTTAAGGAGTTTGTGAAGGATGAGAAAGATAATTTGGTGGCTACGAACATGTCGGATGACTACAAGACTTTTGTTGACAACAACGAGGAGGAGCTGGAGAAGTCGTTTGCCGCAACCTGCAACTTCCAAACTTGCACACGAGGTCTCAAGGTTCGCGGTTCGTATCCGACTCAGGAAGAAGCGGAACTGAGGTGCAAAATGTTGCGCGAGGTTGACCCGAACCACGATGTATATGTTGGACCGGTGGGGATGTGGATGCCTTGGGATCCTGAGGCTTACAAGACGGGTCGTGTCGAGTACATGGAGGATGAGCTGAACCAGCTGATGTCGGAGAAGAACAAGAACGAATCTAACGCTAAGACTGCATTCGAACAGCGTGTCAAGGAGTCGAAGCAGAAGGCGATTGAGGAGAATATCAAGAACGCGGAGAAGACTGGAAATATGTTGACGCAGACAATCGATGAGCAGGGAAATTTGGTTGGTGTCAATAATAGTCTGGAGGAGTCACTCAAGAGCGGCGATGCTATTTCTGCGGCGGATATTCGCGCAGAGCTCTTTGAGGGTGAGAACATTGTTCTTGGAAAGTCGGACAATGGCAGGAGTCAGCTGGTGAGCGGTCCGTTTGCCGATAAAAACAAGAAGGACTAAATCCACCTTTAGAAAAGGTGGAGCCAAAAAGCGAAACAATATACATTTAATCCTCTAACAATAAATTTTATTTGCTGAGTAACCAGCAAATAAAAAGAGTGAGTTTTGAATTAGAAAATTTGATACAATTGATAAGAACGATTTGATTCTGGTTCCACATTTCCCTGATAAGTAATAATTAGTTTGTTTTGCTCCACTTTTTTAAAAGTGGATTACAATGAGTACAGCATTTGCGCTGATAACAGACAATTCCTATTTCAGGAAGGCTGAACAGACGATTAAGGATCTGAGGGTTCGTGGTAAATGGGAAGGAACTGTTGTATTGGCAACAATCGATTTCGATTTGTCAGACGAATTCAAGGAGAAGTATAATGTGATAGAAGCAAAGTTTAAACCTATTGACAAGTCAGTTTTGTTGGAAAAGATCGGACCTAATGGTTTTGAAGATAGTGATAAGAGAGAAATCCACAAGCTGAACCAATGGGAGAAACTCCATATCTTTGACGAGTACTTTACACAATGGTCGCGAATTGTGTTTTTGGACGCAGGATTGCGTGTGTTTGATACAGTCGACCATCTCTTGGAATTGGATTGGAAGGGTAAGTTCCTCGCCCCGAACGATGCAGCACCTTATTTTCGTCCAGACAAAGTGTTCAAAGGTCAAATAATATTTGACAAACCTGAAAATGTTGACAAGGTAAGAATCGACTTTGGGGAGTATATTTTTGAATCTCAATATTTCCTGAATTGTATGTGGATCTACGACACAGATATTTTGAAAATTTGCAGTAAGAACGAAATGATTCAAGCAATGAACACTTATCCTGTATGCAGAACCAATGAAATGACAATTATGAATTTACTGCTTCATTTCAAGTATAAACTGTGGACCGCATTTCCTATCAAGATAAAATCTGGTGAAAAATATCTATTTGAATGGTCTGAATCAAATCATCCATTCCCAACGAACTGGACGAACTATTGTTACATGAAGTATCCTTATTCGATCGGATTTGATCCGTAGAAGTCTACCATTTTGTCGCCTTCTTCACATTGATTTTTGGTCCACCACCGCGCTTCTGCACTGATCCAGGATCATACTTTTCATCCTCTTCGTCCCCTGAATTGTAGCCTTTCGACAGTTCCCAGAACTCTTTGGATCCCAATTTGAAATCATTGTGGCTGTCGGCTTTGTACCAGAATACTTGTTCCTGCAGTTTATTAGATTTCGAATTGTTATTTATCACCAAGCATTCGTAATTTTCTGTACACTGATCCATGACTTGACAAAAAGACTCAAATGTTGGGAACATTCCTGCATAGTTGTCATAGATACGCTTGCGATTCGCTATATAGGGCTCGCGCAAAATAAAAACATAGTCGATGTTAGTCCTGAGCGTGGGTGGAACACCCAGCGGGTATTGCATCGTGATAATTAGCATGATCTTCCAGTGCCTGCCGTTCATAAACAGAAGTCGCATCATCTTATCACGAGCCCATGTGTTGTCGTATAAACAATCATCAAGAATAACAAATGCGCGCGGATCGATTGTGCTTCGCTTGTAGGTTTCCATCTCCTTCTTGATTTGCTTTAAAACCGTCTTTTGACGCTTTAAAATGTTTTCAATGATTGCAGTATTGTATTCATTATGAATAAAGAGTTTGGGTACCATAGAACCATAGAATCCGTTACCTTCCTCAGTTCCGGAGATCACTGTGCCAATGGGGATCGATTGATGGTAATAGAGAAGATCACGGACTAAGAAACTTTTACCGGTGTCGCGGCGACCGATGAGGACGACGACGGGCCCCTTCGCTTCATTTGGTTTGAAACTGATGTTTTTCATATCAAATTTTCGTAATTCTAATGACGCCATTCTAATCTAATGCTAAATTAAATTGGGAAGAAAACTACGCATCCACTTTTGGGAAAAGTGGAACAAAATCCACCTTTAGAAAATGTGAAGCCAAATCGCCATCGATGTAAGTGTGCTTGTATGATAATCTAATAATTTTAAGAAATTTGTTAACTTTTGACGGGGTTTTGCTCCACTTTTCCCAAAAGTGGATTGGATGAGTTAGAACCAAATATAATTTATATTCCAAATAGCTATGATGACTAAAATCGATTATCAAAAACGGAAGAATCAGGAACTTTTCAAGAGTTTAGAAGATCCGAAATCGCTGTTTCTCTCGAATGCTCAGAATTACATCCCTATTTACAAACGAATTCTTTCGCTGAACGAGACGAATTATAATGGTGTGAACTTGAATCATCGATGGTATTTGTCCAGTGTAAAGAGTTCGATAGATGACTGTCCGAACCTATTGGAGTGCAAAGTGAAGAATATCCAAACGCAAAAAGTCAAGGACAAGGAGGTGTTTTTCAAGATGGCGCCATTGTTGGTGCCTTACAAGTATCTGATTGGCAAGTATGTTGCCCATTCAGACAAGATGCTCAATTTGCCAGATTATAATTCAAATGAAACAACGACGATAGCTTCATTCACCGACCCAAATAATTGTGCATATGTGGATGGGATGTTCTTGTATTTTACAAACAGTTTGATCCACGAACACAAATTTGTACACGGTGTTGATTATTATGGATCATTTCTTGCTGTTAAGAACAACTTCAAAGTGAATGTATTTGACGACATTGAGTTTCTACACAAATCGGATTTCTTCAATAAGAACAAGAACAAGTTATTTCAAATCGACAGCTACGAACACTTGTTCCAAAATGGCTCGAGCAATAAGAAGAAGCCAATTTGTATTGATCAGGCAAGCGATGCGGTGCTAGATGCTGCGCCGATTGACGATTCTATCTTTGAAGACATTTTTGAGCCGGATAATACTGATGCCCTAACGGAAGCTCTTGAGGAAATGACATTTGACGCAATGAATTTCGGTGAAGGTGTTTCAAAGAGCTTGAGATCAGACTCTTCGTGCTCTTCTTGCTCCTCGCGATCTTCTCATACATCTGACGAAGATAATGGTGAAGATGAAGAAGATGTCGAAAATGATGACGACGAGGATGAGGATAATGATGATGAATCATCATGGGATTCAGATGAAGAAGAAGAGGTGATTGAAGCGACTATTCCAAAATTCCCTGTTCAAGTGATTTGCATGGAGAATTGTGAGAATACGCTGGATGATTTGATTTTCTCAAACGATTTGTCCAATGACGAGTGGCTGTCGGCTCTAATGCAGATTATTATGACGCTGATTACATACCAGAAGGCGTTTTCATTTACGCACAATGATTTGCATACAAACAATGTCATGTACAATGAAACAGACAAGAAGTTTCTATATTATCGGTTCAAAGGAAAGGTGTATAGGGTGCCGACATTTGGTCGCATATTCAAGATCATTGATTTCGGGAGAAGCATTTACAAGGTGAATGGCAAGACATATTGCAGTGATAGCTTCAGCCCGGGAGGAGATGCGTCGACCCAATACAATACGGAACCATACTTCAACGAGAAGAAACCGCGTTTGGAACCGAATTATAGCTTTGATTTGTGCCGCTTAGCATGCTCTATATTTGATTTTATGGTAGATGACATTAAAGATGTCAAGAAGTGTGCCAAGGATCCGGTGAAAAAGATTATCATTGATTGGTGTTTGGATGATAAGGGTGTCAATGTCTTGTACAAGAACGATGGCACCGACAGGTATCCCGACTTCAAGCTGTATAAGATGATTGCTCGGTTTGTGCATAATCACACGCCGCAGGCGCAGTTGGATCGTCCCGAATTCAAGGCGTTCGAGTTCAAGGGGGAAGTGAAAGGGGATATTATGGATATCGATATCATCCTTTCATAACTTTTTGTGAAAAGCACCAGAGCACAGATTTTTTATTTGCCAATTATTTGGTAAATAAAAATAATTACATTGCGTAATATCTAGCAAATATATCTATTTTATTGTACTAAATGATTTGTCAATGTGAGCCTATGGAATTATCTGAACCGAATAATGATTCCGTTTCCAACATGTCGTATGTATACGACGGCGTAGCGAGTCGTCAAACAGATTTCGATTGGAAAGCAAAATTTGAGACTATAATCGCTCAAAAAGAATCCGATATTAATGAGCGTCTTATCCGTGAGACTGGTAAGTCTATGAACTGGCCGTCTAATTTGGAAATGGGGTTTACTCAACAAGCGAGTTATTGGGTAAAACCCGAACCAACCAAGTCAACCACAATATCAGAAATGCTTGATGAACTAGATAATCGTAAGCGTCAAACACCCACAGCGGCATCACTTATTGAGCCGATTTATAAAGAGGACCCTAAATTGTTTGTAGCAAAACCCGGGGAGCTTGTCAAGATGAATTGTCCCGACACCGATTTAACGCCGATTACTATTGACGTCGTTTCTCTCACTGATATATTCTCCAATAAGGCGCTTGTAGATGTCAGGGGGTGGCGCTTATCACATGTTCTTATTTTAGGTATAAGACACATTAAACCGATTCACCTTGCTGTCCGATTTATCAACGATGGAACTATTTTTTCATTGGACGAGAAAAAAACCATTGGCGAATGGTCCATTCGTAAAGAGGATGGTTTCGCTTTGTGGCAACAACCTAGTAATTGGGGTATGATCTGCCAGAGAGCTGTAACCCATCGTATTCATATTGAATTATTTGAAGACGATAGAAAAATGGATATGATCATGTTATTTGACAAGACAAGGAATCAACATTATTTACAACAAGATAGTTCGTTTTATCAAATGAATGAGTGTGTTATGATTGCGGATACCTCCTGTAATCCTGCATGGTCCGCACAGCCAATCCACACGCGCTGAAACCTTTATTAAAGGTGGATTGATTTAAAGACATTTTGTTGATATATATAAATGTTTGTCGGTAATTTGATTGCGATCTTCTACGCTCTTACTGGTCTAGTGTCCCCTTCGGGAAAGTATGTTGGTTCCAAGACTATCTTTGGTGAGACAATTGGTGCGTCCGTTTCTTTCCGTGACAGCAACACACTCGATTTTGCCATTACGGGCGCATTTGAACTGAATTGCGCCGGCGAGCCTTATGCGCTGAGCGGCAATGAGATCGTGTTGTTGGACATTGATGAGTCTGGCGATTGTGCCCACGACGCGTTGGCGGATAATGGTGTCACGCTCAATGATATCGTGTATGACGGAACGAACAACAAGATCACTGTCTCTGTCAAGTATTCCGTTGCAAAGATTGATCTGGTGCTAAGTCCTGAGCTGAATTTCATGGTTGATGTACACAGCTATTAACCAATTGTCTAATTATTTATCCACTTTATTTAAAAAAGTGGATAAACTCTATCATTGTTATTATTATTCTTCATCTGTGTCATCATCGGCAATCTCTAATTTGGGAGGAGACTTTTTGGTGACATTCTTTTTGCATCGTTTGCGTCCTTCATGTTGAGCAGCCTTATAACCTTTGGGACACTGTTTTTTACCTTCGGGAATATCAACATATTCGCTTTCTTCACTAAACCGCACCTTTTTCGTCTTGGCTGCTGGTGGTTTGCTCACCTTTTTCGTTTTCTTGCATTTCTTGCGACCTTCGTGTTGAACCGATTTATAACCCTTGGGGCACTGCTTCTTGTCTGCAGGCAACTCAAGATATTCTTCGCTTGCAACCGCTTGCATAGCAATCGGAGGTCGAGGAGCAGATACGGGAGGCATAGCAATCGCTGCTGCAGGAGCAAGATGAGTATTCTTGTTTTTCTCAGGAGAAAGCGTCCACAAGATTTCACTCAAATACGACTGGATAAACTTCTTATTTAATACAGATCTGGCAAAAACAAGTCCATTATTCGCAATCTCTCGGCATCGCTCATCATTCTTCTTGCACCATTTGATTACATCCAGCAAATCCGACAAATCCTCTTTGACAGGAATGTAATGGACTTTCGCTTTTATCATATGATCTGTCCAAGAAGTATATGGACTCATGACACGCAAAATGAGAGAACCTGTCGTCATCGTCGTCAGTAAACGATACGCGTTAACATTACCATCAACATGAATGATATATTTGTACTCAGATTGCTGCCGCATATTCAAAAAGTCATTCTTGTAATTTACGCGGGTGTTCATAACGCCCAAACCATACTTTGGATCAAAACGAATTGATTTCGTGTCTATGGATTGTGCACCCTCTTGCTTAGACAGCCGTACATCAAGCAATCGCGAGTTTATTGAATCCAATTTTAAACGCATATTGGTCTCTTCCGTGTAACCACAACCGGTGGGACCACCACGGAATACAGCCCGAGTCTTCTTCTTCTTTGCCCAATCGGTGATTAGCCCGGTGTCCCATTTGACACCAAATGCATCTGTAATAGGCGCCATATCTTGTGTGATTTTGTATTGATACAATGATTTTCGTGTGTTATTTGTCTTGACAGTAGTTTGTTTCAAAACTGTCATCACATCATCATAGTTTGGAATAGGAATATCCAGATAATGACGCTGTCCAGAAATGCTCAAGATGGGCAAATGCTTGTCAAATACATACTCACTGTCCAATTGAACTTTCCCAGTGACCATTGCAAATGGCGATTTACCATAATTCCGAAGAATGACTGCATCTGTTAAATTCAAAATGAATACTCCGTCCGGTAAATCGAGACCTTTTAACAGTTGCAAATACTCATTTTCTTGTTTATCAGTAGCCTTGTCTTCGCTGAATGGTTTCACAATGCACTGCATTACACGAAGACGATCTTTGTTTTTACTGATCGAATCGCGAATAAATCTCCGTTGAGCTTCCGTAATCATTGGATTGCTGTCTAAATTGGCAAGATGTTTGTCAATCGCCCTTTGGAATATTGGCGCAGTTGTTTTCATATCTAGTTTGCACATCAGAATATTATTGTCGTGAATGCAAAGCATATAACATTGATGATGCAAAAGATCACATATATATTTCAATGTGTTGCGAAGCGAATCAAGAGACATTTCCCACATTGGATTTGAAGTCTGAGCAGGAAGATTATCTGGTATTGTATGTGATGACGATGATTTGCTCAAGTGTTCAATATATTTGGAACCGATTTTATATGCTTCATCGTATGTATTCACTGTTTTCATTTCATATTTCTTGGGCATTCTTGTTCTTATATATACTGCGCATTAAAAATATATTATTGTTGTTAAATTATTACGATTCGATTTCTTTCGTAAGTTCTCTTCTAACTTCATCCAATACTTCTGAAACGCGGTCATCTTCTGCAAATTCACTGAATAAGTTAGAGTAACTCATACCATAGCCTCGTAACAAAGCTAAAAGGCTCCTTTTGAACTTTGCCAGATAATAATTACATGTAGAGACATTTAGTGTTTTGTATTCTTCCTCTAAAATCGGGGTTCTCTCTTGTAACTGTTTCTTATACTTTGTGTACAATAAGTAGTAATACAATTTCTCGTAGATCTGTTGCTCCATCGATTGAAAGTAAAACAACATCTCTTCTCCGAAGTACGGTTTACCGTCATCAGAAAATGACTCGTCATCAACCATTCGGACAGGCTTTGACGACCCATAAAACATTTTGATTTTATTCTTGTAGAAAGGTTCATTCACATCGGGTATTTCGGAAAAATCAATATCCATAAGCGCAGTCTTATTGCCAATTGGATTATCTCGCAAAAATGCTTGATAAGCAAGTTTAACAACAGTTGGATTCGTTTCCATGACCTGACTGTCCAAGTTCTTTTCATAAATGGTATTCAAGAACCAACGAATCAAATAACTAATATTCAATGCCAACGCTTTTGCTTTATCAGCATTGTAACTAACATTTTGCTTGTTCGGAACTATAATAATATCAATATCTTCGCTTTTATAATTGTTACCATTTCTTGCATGTGCAAACGCCAATTGAACGGATTTACCACCTTTGAACATAAATGTGTAATCTTGTTTCTCTAACCGTTTGGCAATGACGCCTAGCAATAGCATGGTAGCACACAAAATTATATTCATATTTCGCAAATCATCTGGTTGGTCGAATACCGTTTTTTCCTTCATATCGTTCTCGTCTTTCTTCTCTCTTTGTAAATTTGAACGAACAGAAAAAGAAGGGATAATTGTTTGAACCATTTCACATAATTGGCACAACTTGTCGTGTTTCAATTCGATATCTGTTTTCACTATAGAATCAATTTTGGATTTAAAATCAACCAATTCTGTGCCCGGAAACAAGGGTTCCCAAAATGATAGTGTCGTATCATATGAAGGTACTAATGTAAAATCTAACAACGGTTTCTGTTTTTTGCTTACAGCCGTTGTCTTCTTTGACATTTCGTCTTGTAATCCAATATCAGATTTAACAATATCTTCCTCCACTTGCACTTGTTCAGGCTCGCCAACAACAGATTCGATCGGTCCTTCATCATCGACACCTTCTTGTATAACCGGCATTTTTTCTTTGGAGGATGAACTTTTTTTTGGTGAACGAATCGCAACACTGGTGCTTTTAGATTTTTTAGATTTCTTGCTTTTCTTATTATTTCTTTCGTCATTCGTATTAAAATCAATTTGTTGTCTCAAAGATAACCCGTTCGGATTAGTCTTTTTATCAATATCTCCTCCACTATCAAGAAACACATGATAAATGCTACGATCCTTTTTGTATTCAGGTACATTTATTAGTATCTGTAACAGTAACATTGATGTGCCGCCTGCGACACGATCATTCGGGTTATGAATTGTATAACGCCCATTACCAGTTGTAACCCATATTACATTGTTGATCTGATCTTTGTTTTCTATCATCAAATTCTTAACTGCTGCTGTTTTAGTTGCAATATTGCTTTTGTTTATTTGATTCAATAGTGGTCTTAGCTTGTTAACAAAATCAATATTTGCATACACAAGAGTTGGAGCTTGAAATCTGCTCAAAACACTGTCCACAACTGCTCTGAACATGCCTCCGCGTTGACGCCGTTTCATCGTTTTATTACGACTTCTGATAACGGAGCGTTTCTTGGTATTTCTTCTTTTTGCAGTTCGTATTCTTCTTGTCATCTTATATACAAAAAGAATTTATTGTTAGAATTCGGGATTATCAGTAAAAACAGGAGTAACACCACCCTTTTGCATAACGGGACTTAACTGTTCGATTATGAAATTACCAGAAATTACACTAAAGTAAACAATCACTGTGTCGCGAATCAACAACTTCAAAGGTTTGCTTTCTTTATCAACAAATCGCATTTCGATAAACTTGGAAATTAGAAAGATTGCTGAGATAACTGCTGCAACGACGAATATGTTATCCATTTTACAATATTAGTTCAAATTCTTATTTGGGGTTTTACGCAATTACTCTTTTCGCAATTGCTCTTTTCGCAATTGCTTATTCCAAGACCTCGATTTCATCAATCAGCAAATCGGGCAACAGGTCTATAGAAGGCTCAACCAAATCATGAACATCCAGGGTATCTAATATAATAGATTGATCAGAAATCTTAAGCTTTTCGTTGTCATCATCATCGTCATCGGCAGCTTCATTCATCTTCCGTTGTTCATATCGTATTCTACTAATATCTGCCAACCGTTCATCTGTCTTTTCAGCCTCAACAGGAACAATTGTATTGTCTGGTCCCTTGACATAATCAACATCATCGAATCGGATACTTGACTTTTCAATTGACTCGGTAACAACCGCCGCATCTGGTTCCTTTGCCCTGGCCTCATTGACAGGCTCAACTTTCGGTTCTTCTACAATCTCTTCCTTTATTTCCTCGGTGACATTTTCCTCGATCGTCTCATCCATATACGCCTTCAAAATCGCTTCCACTGGAATGCTGTCGCGAACCGTCGTCAAAATGCACTCCTGCACAATAATCTCGAGTTCCCTATTGCGTTTCTGTGTTTCCAGTGGTGGAATGCTGAGCTCAAACAAGTAGACATTCTTATACACTTTCCTTGCCACACTGATGTACAGCTTGTGGACGAAATCGTCCAGCTTGGGAATGTCAATGTCAATCTTCTTCTGCTTCTGTCCAACCCTCATTGCAGTCAAAACCTTCAATTGAATGATGTGAACGCAAGTGACCAAATCTTCTAAATACACGCAACCACTCTTGTCGCAGATCCTCTTTCTCTCCGTCTCAATGATTGTGCTGTTCCACTTCGGAATTCGCGAGACAAAATTTTGAAATGTCATCAAATACTTATCCATCTCACCGTTCTGCTTGCACAACTTAACTGCTTCTTCCAAAATAGACTTGTATCCATCAATAACTAACGGCGTCAAGATTGTGATCAACTTTGCACACCATTCATTTCTGCTTTCGTGTAATGAGCTAACATTAAAATCGTCCATGTTACATAAACGAAATATTTTCTAAAGACAGTTCTGAACTTAAATAAACGAAATTTAAAATGAATAGGATCAACAATTTCTCATTTCTAAATTCTTCGCGAACTCGATTAAAAGCGATCAATAATTCATATCGTTTTTCTTGACTTATTTGATTTTCTAAAAAGTTTGTATTTTCCAACAAATTCAATATATCGAGACCACTGTATCCCTTCTCGTACAGCTTGGTGCACAAGGTCATGAGCTTCTGAATGGTTGTGGTTTGTAGAACGCTCTTGCCCAATTCCTTCTTCAACCAGTCTGTTCGCGACTTCTTTACATCTTGCAAAAAAAATGTTTGTTCTAAATTGTATTTGTACAGGTTGATTATTTTACCGTTGTAAAGTGGTTCGGGGACATAAATTTCACAGAATCGAGATAAGATTGGCTTCAGCAGGTTGTACTTGTCTTCCACGATGATGAAGAAACGAGTATTGTGACTGAAGAGCTCAATACATCTTCGGAGCGCCGACTGAGCATCCATTGTGAGTTTGTCTGCGTTCAACAAGATAATACTCTTGAATATGTTGCCACCGTTGGAGTTGATGTGGGTTTTTGCAAAGAATTTCAGTTCCTCGCGGATGAACTTGATACCCTTACCATGTGCACAGTTAACATACATTACAAGTGATTTGATTTTCTCTCTATCATTGTCATATACATTGTTGATGAATTCGGAAACAATTGTTCGTTTACCAGATCCAGATGGACCGTGGAATATGATATTGGGGATTTTGTGGATTGATTGAAAATATTCCAGTTTCTCTCTTATGTTTTGATGGATGTTCAGTTTCATTACCTAATAATGTGTCTGTGTTTTTATATATTTATTGGAACGCAATATAATTACGCCTTCTTCAAAAAAATATCAGTGTAATATATGTTGTTTCCGAAATATGACGACGATAAAATGACATTTATTTACTTTGTTCAGAATAACAAAAAAATATTTAATGAGTTGTTGATGTCGGGTAAGTATAGACTAGGTACTAATATCGGTATCAAAAATCCTTCGTTTGTTTTGAGTGGTTATCAGTTCTTGAATAATTTAGATGACGCAGATGTTGCCACTATATTATACGATGATGATTCTGATTATCCTAATGCCGAAGAAAAAAAGGTCATATATGAGTTTGAGAAGTGGTTAAACAATGATGTCGTGAAACAGAAATTCAGGAAGGAATACAACAAATCTGTGAGAGCTGACATCAACAAAAAACAAAACGATATTGATGAAGCAAGAGAATCTAGAATAAGAGTTGTAGGGAGAACAAATCAAATCAAAAATGAAATCTTAGATATAGACTATGTTCTAGATGATAGAGAAAAATCTGTAAAAGGGAAAAAATATAGGACTGCAAAACGGTCATATATTACGAATGAGGTTAAGAATAAAAAGAAGGGAGGAAGAAGGAAAACTAAAAAACACCGAAAAAATCGGCGTTAAAAATCTACCGGTTATATAATGTTAGGAACATTTCGCAAATTGGTTACAAAGGAGGATCCACTTTTTATCCACAAATTTTTAGGTCTCATATCGTTGTGCAATTTCGTATATCGTTATTATTTGTTGTTATCATACGGACAAATGATGCTATCCTCGCCGATTGATATTGCGCTGATCACTTGTCATGGCGCGCTTTCGGCTTCCAGTTTGATCTTCCATATACCGAAAAAAAGGCACGCGAGTATGCCAATGATATATCCCGAGTTTCGTCTACATTCGATTGCCTTTGGCTTACGATCAGTCGCCTGTTGTTTCATTGATTATTACGGTAACGAATACAAGTTGTATTACAAAATGGGTGCATGCCTGGGAACCATGGCCATCGCCGATGCAATCACCAAAGCTCATGCTGAGCCAGGGGACACAACAATGAGAGCGATGCCATTTGCTCTCTCAACAACCGTTAACGAGAGAAACAAAATCACTCGATTCCACAGTAACTCTCAAATATTTGCTACACTGCTCATGTTATACAATATGGAAACTGCGTTTTCTCCCTTATTCGCGATCCAGATCGCTGCATTCTTAATGACATTGGTTCGCAAAGGTCTCATAAAGCCAAACACTTGGCATATCTTGTATTCATTTGCGCTGATGATAAATATATTTACTTCTGTAACTCTGAAACCATCGGAACTCATTACTATATGCATATCGAAATACATGTTCTCGTATATGCGGTTTCAAATGGAGATGAATAAATACATTGGATGGCTGATTATCTTCGGTCTTATTTGCATATTGAATATTGGCTTTATTGATAAATATGACAATGGATACTACACTAGAGATGTTATGACCATATATTATTTGGTTCAAAATATCCAGATCATCGATCCACTGTTTTTCCAGCATTTTATAAGATCCACCTTTTATAAACCCATATGTTTGTAATTCAAGATAAATGTTTATTACTGATTGATTATCAGTAATAAATTTAATTAATATTTAATAGGAAGAGCCTTACGAACCGCATCTTGCCACCCATGTATGTTTCCCCAGAACGCATATGGGTCGCTTGGTCTCTTAAAACGAAGTTGTGGTAATATCGCCCGAATGTCATCTTCATGCGTAAAAGGTATCCCCAATGCTGAATACATTTTTTTCTCCGTATCCATAATTCGCTTAATGTGGTGAGGAGGCAATGGCACACCTTTCGGTTGTTTACGAGATGTTGTCATCTTGCGAGAAGATGACCTACGAGAAGAGGAGGATGAAGAAGACCTTCTGCTAGTGCGAGATTTCGGCATTTATATAACATAATATTTTTTCTATCTGTTTTGCTTGTCAGTCGCATCGCTTGTCAGTCGCATCGCTTGTCAGTCGCATCGCTTGTCAGTCGATTTTTGCGCAACTTTTCCTAAAAGTTGCTAGACAGAAGTCGTAAGAGAATGTGTGTAAGGATTATTGCGGAACGCCTGTAACAAGCTTCCATCCAGCCTGGAATTATCGATAGCATTGCTGTAAACTTGTTTATTGATCGTTCTCCCATACACTTCCTTGGAAGGCGGCATATGAACAACCGACGATGGGGCATTCACGCGGTAATTGAAACGATCGCAGTCCTGACGACCAATGTTCACATTCATTTGATTGTTAAACATACTGGTTCCACCAGGGTTAGGTCTGTTGTTGATCGTCAGCGATTTAATATCATTGTTGTGTTGATTGTAAGCCGCCTCGTAAACCATGTTACCATATTGAGAGCCGTGGCCACCAGACGATCCAACATAACTGCAGCTGCTCGTATCTCTCTGTGTCTCATTCAGTTGAGATTGATTATTGACATATGTCCCCTCCTTTTGTCCATCAATATTGAACGATGGAGAGTACAAGGTGGTCTCCTTAATTGTCGTCTGCGTCGAGTCGTTCGGATTAATGACATAGCTCTGAGGAACCGCAGATCCCGCCTCACCATATACGCGAATGCTGTGAGCGCACTCCTCCTTTCGAGAAGGACGAAGTATATCCATAAAAGGCGCGATAACTGCGCCGATGGCGCCTCCGAACCCGCTTCGCATCGTATCAGGTTGTTTAACAGTCGAACGATGTGTCGAGAAATTTGTGTGACTCCGAATGAAGGTCTCTCCGTCCGTCGAAGGTCCCTTGCCAATCGCAGTAGAATGGTTGACACAACCAGCCATCACTTCATGGCGCTTTGAAGGTTCAAAGTTTTCCGGAGCATACGCGGCCTTGCGATCCGCCGGGCCAGCGGGACCAGCATAATCGGATTCACAATCGGCGCGCCTCAAGATCCCCATTTCTTGAATCGGTCTCAAAGTCTCTCCCTTCTCCGCGCCAGTGGTGGTAAACCAACGGTCTTGGGTGTTCATGAAAAATCGGTCCGGACCCTGCTTTTCCACACGCCCAATAAGTCCCACATTCTTGACAACGGAAGCAGCAGGTCCCTCATGGTTCACCAAATTGTACTCCATCTTTGGGTTGGTGGCAACACGCAGTTCATCGACGGTCTTCTCTCTCCACTTATCGCGCGCCTCCATACCAGAATTGTAACCACCAGATCCACTTGTTCCATATCCCTGATTCAAACCGGGTCCAACATTCTCCGACTCGAACGGTTTCACATTGTTGTTCCTCATGCCAGGGTTAACGCGAGATTGAAAGAAATCGCTCTGATTCGGAGCCCCATAAGCCCACTGCATATTCTCCTCTGGCTTAAACAATGGACCCTGCTCGACCTTTCGAAACAGTTGCGAGCCAGATCCATTCATATTATCCAAAACAGATTCGGTGATATTCGCGTTATAAAGATTGCCCTTCACTTTTCCGCCATTGAAAGGCACCATATTACTATGTTTGAATTGCTCATTGTCTAAATAATTTCCAGTCAAAGAAGCAATTTGTGCACCAACACCATTATTCATAGTCTGATTGAAATATTTATCGGTTGCCACATTCGGGTTCGGATATTCCCGGACAGACTCATCTTTTGTGTTCATCACAGGGTAATTCTCAGGCGGTATTTTCACATTTGGCAAATAATTTGGTTTGCGTCCCATAGAAAGAAAATTTTCTTGTGTAATTTTCTCTGGTTTTTCATCTGATGATTTCTTATTTGATATAACATACATACCTCCTAATGCTAACAAAGGGATTGCTATCTCCATAATATATATAAAGTAATATATTTTTTAATTTCGGTAAATAAATGTAATCATAGAGTCCATTTATTTAATTTATTCATCGAATCAGATCATGACTCGGTTCTTGTTGATTGTTTACTTCAGTAATGACACAATCTCTCTTGGGCGTGAAATAGTCCTTTTCAAGTATCCGAGTGCTCAAATTATTATTGAAGGGCATGCAAGTATTTTCCTGCGGGTCGAGTGGTGGATAATACCAATCAACTTGTTCCTTGTCTCGGAACATCCATGCGGGTGCAGTTGCCCTGGATTGCTCAGTGGTTAACGCTTTTGTTGACGGATATTGTATGGGGCTTGATTTGACATTATACTGCTGATAATTATCTTTGCCTAAACAATCCCTACTAAGTTGGCGATTTACCCCCAGTAATTCACTTTCCAGGTTAATAGTGTTCGTCATTAAATTAGCACCCCATGTCTGAATTCGGATATAAGGGTCTTCCATAAAGTACGGAGACGAACCATTACCCGGTGTATTCATCACCCAGCGCCCCGGATCAGTAGATTGTTGTAAATGTTTCTTGGTCCTTGCAGCATCATAATTAAATCGCGTAAACGCCATTATATGTTATATTTACAGAAGAATATAATTTATTTTTGATTATAATTTAAACATATGGGTTCTAATAAATTATTATGAAGATTGAGATTGAAACCGATGAACAAAAGCCCGATGGACCAACTCTATGCATAAATATGATTGTCAAGAATGAGAGCAAGATCATTACCCGAATGTTAGACACTGTTTTACCTATCATTGATGCATACTGTATTTGCGACACCGGATCAACTGATAACACAGTTCAGGTAATTGAAGATTATTTCAAGGAGAAGAACATTCCTGGGAAGGTTGTAGTGGAGCCATTTATCAACTTCTCACACAATCGAAACTTTGCTTTGAAGGCATGTGAGGGTTTGTCTGATTATGTCCTCCTCATGGACGCCGATATGAAGCTCAAGATAATCGGTTTTGACAAGAACCGTCTCAAGGACTACGATTCGTGTTACATTCTTCAAGGCTCCGATAACTTTTTCTACCAGAATATGCGAATTGTGAAGAATGATGGGCGTTTCAGTTACAATGGTGTCACTCACGAGTATGTTAATACGCCACCTAATAACAAGTTGCTCTCGATCAAGAAGGACGAACTGTTCATCGAAGATCTTGGTGATGGAGGATGCAAGAATGACAAGTTTGATCGCGATGTTCGTCTGCTAACTGGTGCGATCGCTGAGAACCCGAAGTGCGACAGATCTCATTTCTATTTGGCAAATAGTTATCACGATTCGGGACACTTTGACAAGGCGATTCCGATTTATGAGAAGCGCATTGAGCTTGGAGGGTGGGCGCAGGAGGTGTGGTATGCTTATTATAGGTTGGGAGCTTGTTATAAGAATACAGGAAATATTGACAAGGCGATTTCAGTGTGGATGGAGGGGTATCAGTATTTGCCAATTCGTGTCGAGAATTTGTACGAGATTATCTACCACTATCGACATTGCTCGAAACACCGATTGGCGGAAATGTTTTACAAGACGGCAAAGCAGGTGATTGCACAGAATCCGAATAGACATGACTACTTGTTCCTACACAATGATATTTATGTATACAAGATTGATTTTGAGTTTACGATTATTGCATGCTATTTGGGCGTAAAGAATATAAACGATGAAGTTGTGAACATACTGAATAATTGTGGAGATTGGAATATGACAGAGAATTTGATGAGGAACATGAAGTTTTACAAGCATATTTTGAAACCCCTTCACAACTTGAATTTCGACGAGACAACAGAAATGGAGCTTAATGGCGAGAAGATGAAACTGTGGTCTTCGTCGAGTTGTATCATTCCTAAGAAGGATGGAACCGGTTATCAGATCAATATCCGGTATGTGAATTATTACATCAACAGCGAAGGAAGGTATTTGAATTGCGATAAGAACATTGTCACATTCAACCGTTATGCGGACTTGACGAACCATTTCACTCCAATTACCGACAAATGGTTCGTAACAGACGATACGCATCGCAGGTATGTGGGTATTGAAGATGTCCGAATCTACAATGATGATGCAACTGGCGAGCTTCTGTTCATTGGAACAGGATTACATCAGAATGGCAATATTGGAATTGTTACGGGAAAATACGATATTACCAAGGATAAGCTGGAACCGATCGAACTCAATGCATCCTTCGGGACAAGCGGTTGTGAGAAGAACTGGGTGTTCGCTCCTTACAAGAAGACGACACACATCATCTACAAGTGGGCGCCTTTGCAGATTTGCAAGCTGCGAGATGATGGTTGCACGATTGACAAGGTTGATGAAAAACCAATGCCGAAGATTTTTGAGCGTGTTCGCGGTTCCTCGTGTGGTTTCAAATATACCAAGAAGAACAAGTATGGTAATGAGGAGACCGAGGTTTGGTTTGTTGCGCATATAGTTTCTTATGAGGAGCCGCGGGTCTACTATGATATGTTGATTGTATTCGACGAGGCGCTCAACTTGCTGCGTTATTCGGCACCGTTCAAGTTCAATGCGGAGCCAATTGAGTATTCGCTGGGACTTATTGTGAAGGACGACTGCGTCATGATTAACTACAGTGTTTGGGACAGAACCACTTGCGTTGGAATTTATGACAAGAAGTATATTGACAGTGTGACAAAGTACACCCCTTGAATAACTGATTGATTTACTAATAAAATATTTTAATATACTATAAATGGGTATCCCTGAATTTTGTCTACCAGCGAAATTATACTTAATTTTAGGAGTCTTGATTTCAGTCGTTCATGTTTTTAAATACAAGTCGGTGTTCATCTTTTGTGTCAGCTTGATCTTTACCTATTTGTGGACAATCCTTATGAATTGGTTATGTAATATGGATTATACATTTATAAGTTGGGTATTGTTTATATGGTCGTTCCTTGCTTACATAGTGGGGTTATATTACGAGATGACTGCTCCCGAGAAGAAGGAAGAGGAAACAACAACTGCGACAACAACGACAACCGCAACCACGACAACAACAACGCCCACGACAACAACAACGCCCACGACAACAACCACACCCACGACAACAACAACGCCCACGACAACAACTACACCCACGACAACAACGCCTGCTGCGTAATGATTCTTAACTAAGAGTCAAAATAAAAACTTAAATACATAACATTGTACAAATACAATGTTATTTCCAAAAAAACAAGTGTATCCATTGATCACACCCCAAATCTGTTTCAATGATAAATACAATAACACAAATTCATTCGTTGAAATGAATCCTTCACTGCATGTTTCTGAAACAGGCGAAATAATTATCCTAGTTCGGTGTGTAAACTATCGAAAGTTCTTCGACAAACAATTTACAATGTACGAACATCATTCGTACTCACATTACTATATTTTGAGAGGTCAGATCCAAGATGGTGAACAGCTTGACATAGAAAATTATTCAATTAATCGTCTTTGTCACGAATATTTTCGCCCAACATATCCATCTTACTGGAAAGGTGTCGAAGATGTTCGATTTCTCAATGAAAAACAAATAATCGCAATTGTGCCCGAATGCAATCCAGGTGGAAACCCGTCGTTGTTTTATGCCACATTGGAAGGTTCATTACTTCACTCGTTCATTGAATGCAAACCGAGTATAGTGGAGAAGAACTGGATGCCCTTTGATACAAACAAAGTGATTTACAGTTTGGATCCATTTATCGTAAAAGATGTATTGGAAGATAAAAAAACCGAAATCAGAGTATCGGATGAAACAAAGTTACAGTTGAAAGGATTCCATGGTTCAACGAATGGAGTCAAATATGATGATAATTATATGCTATTTTTGATCCATGTCAATAGAGACAAGGTATATCACAAATGGTTATTGTTTAATCCGAATACACATGAAATGAAAATGTCATGTGAATTTGTATTTTTCACTCATACATACATTGAGTTTACTTGTTCACTATGTAGATATGAAAATCGTTTTTTTACTTCGATTGGTGTAAACGACGATAAGGCATACATAATTGAAACGGATATGACAACAATCGATACTTTCGTAAATTTATCACGATAAATCGAAAATTTTACTAATAAGTAGTTAATATAGAATTGTTATGGTCGCATATGTATGGATCGAATAAATCAGGATGTTCCTTATACAACAAGTACCATATATTCACCTCCCACATAATTGTATTATGTTCTTTGATAATCTTTATACACATATCTCTATTTAACCTTGCAAATTGTACTAGTTTATCTTTATCACCTCCAAAAACAGAACCTGCAAAATACCAAACAACCCTTTTGTATATTTCAATGTTATATGTTAGGTTTACATTCCAAATAGATGATATTCTAACATTGTCATATGAACGATTATCCAAGTTCTCGATAATTTTTATAAACTCACCGTTTGTAATATTTTGAAACATATGTTTTACACCAAAATCAACCCACATGTAATTTGTTGTATCGAAAAAATTCATTTGAATTGCTTGATTCACGAACTCTGTTTTGTGTGACATCAGAAACATAAAGTCTATCGTATCTTTGCATGGATTTTCTGTGTGCAAATGAAAATTTGTCAGATATTTTTCATGCTCGTACAAATAATTTTGATTTTTGGTAAATCTAATTATCCGAGTATTTTCATTTTCGCGTTGTTTGAACTCATAATATAAGTCTTCGTCAACAAAAATAACTTTGGCGATATTTGCCTCCATTAACAGGTTGCCGTCTTCTATGTACTTATCAATATTACGATCAGGACTCTTGTTTATATTGCTTATGAATGCAGAAACTATCGTTGTATTGCGTGTCATTGAACAGATACGGTATATTTATTTAATATATAATCTATTAAATATATTAAATATATGACATATAACACAAGATGAATCAAAAATATGAACTCGATAATACGAGCAGTTTTAATGATATAGAAACCCAAATACATTTTTGCTGCATTGGATCAACTGAATCGGATGTACGAGAACAAATAAATTCATTAATTGTATCTATAATTAAATGCATACAACATACTAAAACCCAAAATCATATTATAATAGTAAATGATTTTTCACCCAATTACAAATCAACAAAACGAATACCCTTTTCAAGCGTTTTTGATATCGAACGCGCAAACAATTATTTGAAAAGGTATAATATTCAATTGGTCGATAAAAACTTTATTCAAATGAATGTAATTGAAGTCAAATATGGTATAAATGAAACATTTATAAATATAACTGATAGAGTAGTCGAACTTTTTTATAAAGACAACCTTCTAAAAATAGATAAAAACACAAATATTAACGATTTATACTTTGATCCTGTTCCTGGGGTCAAAAAAGAAATCGTTGTTGAATATGCGATAAACAATACGAATTATAAAATAACAGAAACCTTTCCAGAAAATGGGTTTGTATATATTGACTATTCAAGTTTGAATCATAAGCGTTGGTTATATATTCCAGAAATATCGAATGACTTGTGTGTAAACGCTGGTCTAGTTGAAGAATTGTTGTCAACCCTTCGTGCGTTTCAAATTATATCCATAAATATGGGCCATCTCCCTTCAATTCAACATCAGTTTTAAGCGGTTCAACTACAATGTCATGGCGCTTACCAATGACTAACCAATGAAATTTACCATTTTCACCATAAACAGTAAACATGTTATTCTCGACCTCGGAGAAATTGTACGCCTTCACTTTACCATCATACACTCCGGTTAGTTGAACAGTGAAATCCCTTGCTAAGTTGGCCACATAATCAGGTAATTGGATAACAGTGCATTCACCGTTTACAATTTCTCCAACACCTCTATAATAAACGCCTGCTTCCGGACCTTCTAAACAAACATGAACTAAATATTTGTTCTGGTCTATTGGATGATCAATGATAAATGACTTGGATGGACCAGTGGGTCCAATGCAGTTTCGACCAGTGGGGCCTGTCAGGCCGGTGTACCCAGTAAAACCTATGGGGCCAATTGCGCCGGGACCAGTGGGACCAGTTGGGCCGGTGGGACCCTGATCACGAATATTGCAACATTTCGAGCTACCTAAATAATTTCTAGAAGACATATTATATTATAATATATTGTAATATAATATATACCGATCTTTTTGTGACCATAAAATTTTCATTCTCGTTCAATTAACCTGTTTTCCGTTAACATACATCTTTACAATTTGGTTGTACCTTGTACAGTAAAACCCAAATAAACCAATCTCCTTCTTTGTTGAATAGTTCAGATAATTACTATTTGTAGAACATGACAAAATTCCTACCTTTATTTGATTTTTCTTGAGTGTTTGTAGATTTTTATGTTGTCTGTATATGTTTATACCATTCAGTAGATCTGGTAACACTTCATTATCTAAACCTTCGTGATCGTCTGATATATAATCACACACATATTTTCCATAATAAACCTTAGGATTTGCTCCAATTCGATACAAAAAGCAAACCGATGGCATTATTTACTTTTGATATATCATCTTTATATTGGTTTAAACCTAAACCTTTTATTTATTCTTTGCTCCACAAATATGGGCCTTGACCAAGAACAGTTACATTACTCTTTAACGGTTCAACAACAATATCAATCCGTTTTCCCATAGCAGACCAATGAAACTTTCCATTTTCTCCAAATATTTCAAACTGATTATTCTCTACCTCGGAAAAATTGTATATTCGGACAACTCCCTCGTACACTGCCGCAACATGAATCGTCCAGTTGTATGCTAAATTGGCAACATATTCTGGCAACTGTATAGTTGCACTAGAACCATTAGTTATCTCACCTCGACCTCGATAATAAACGCCTGTTTCAGGCCCTTCCAAACAACTGTGAATCAATAATTTGCTCTCGTCAGATGGGTGTTCAATTATAAAGTTTTTCCCAGCGGGTCCAGTGTCACCTCTTCTGCTTGGGCCGGTAGGTCCGCGTATTCCAGTCGGACCAGTAAGTCCGGTCATTCCCTCAGCGATAACACCAATACTTCCTTGAGAACCGCGGCTTATTAAGTCACAACATTCACCTTTACTTAAATATTCTGCATAATTTTTGGAATAACCTGACATACTATACTATATTGCAATATAATCTCAGAAAGATTTATTCCCATTTGCCGATTTGGCTTATTCACTTTCTAAACTTTTCCTAAGTAGAAGGCAGCTGTGCGAGGCACAGCTTGATGGATCCCAGACTGGCAACATCATACTTCACCACGAGAGGAAGGTCATTCTCCAGATAAACCTCGATTTGAGAGCACAAGTTGGTACACTTTATGAAATATCCGAGATTCTTCAACGAAAATTCACCCTGGATGATCTTGGCAGAATCCTGCTTCAAAACAAAACCCATGCTGCCGTCAGACTCTGCACGATGAATCTCCGCCGATGCAAACTGGCCTGAGCACTTGAATATGAGCTCATTACCAACAGACTTAATCTCGAGCTTGTCGGAGATGCACGATAGATCGCGAATAATCTTCTGGAAGTCAGCAGATGGCAGATTGATGATGGAAGAGAACTTCACATCCGGGTACACGAGCTCCTCCGGCTCCGGCTCAATCAGTCGCAACTTTTGGGTCTTGCACTGCTTAATCTCGCCATTCTCAAACTTTAGGGCCAAATGGGAAACGACACCGTCATTGTAATCCGAGTTCTCAATGTAAATAGTAAGCGTGTCATCATTGTCAATCGAGTTGATCAGCTTAAATAGATGGAACATATTGACGCCGATGATGATCTTCTCCTTGGTGCATTCGTAGAACTCAAAGTTGGGGGCGGCCAAGAACAGGTGAGCAAGGATGGTGTGCGACTTGTCCATATTGATGATTCGAATGCCATCTGGCTGGAATGAAATATTGGTCTCCAGCAGAATATCCTTTAGAGCAGTCATCAAAGTACGAAACGGTGCAATCTGGACAGTCTTAATAGTTAGCACATTACCACTAGTAGAAGAGTGCGTTGATTTTTCATTGAAATTAGACATTATACATAGTTTATATTGCTAATCTTTAAATTATAACGCATTTTATTTATATAACAACACACGAACAACTTTGAGGGTTCCAATCGATTAAATGCGGTACGGCAGTATTTTTCTCTCTAAATACTTAATATATGAGCATTGCGTTTCACACTGTTTTTATATTGAATGAAAATATCAAATGGTTAGAAGAGTTCATTGTTTACTATATAAATTTAGGTATCTCCCATTTTTATTTATACGATAATGAAGGAAGTATAGGAAGAAACGGTTCCAACAAAAATGTAAATAAATATGGGTTCCCTGCAAAAACAACATCTGATAAAAAAGATCGCGATGAGTTCTCAAGGATTTTAGAAAAATACAATAAATATATAACACATATCATATGGCAACCAAGGAATCATGATAATCAAATTATATATGGTATGAATGATGCTATTAGGAATTGTATTATAAGATATGGACATTTACATGAATGGGTTTGTTTTTTAGATTTAGATGAATTTATTTTTAGTCCAACAAATGTTAATTTAAATGATTACTTGAATACATTAGATAAAGATGTGTCTGCTGTTAAATTAATCCAAAAGAAATTTCTTGATCGTTTTATGTCCAAAGTGCCTTATATTACACAGGAATATAGTTGTATTGATAATCTAAAAATTGGAACAGAATGGGGTCCAAAAAATATAATAAGATGTAAAGATTTTGTAGCATGCCAAAATATACATGATATAAAAACTAAAAAAATAACGATTGTCGCTGACGAAACCATTTTACGATTTAATCATTACAATGTAAACGAAAAGCAATTAAGTTGGATGAAAACTTTCTATAAAACTAAAACCACATTTAAAATAAACGGGACAGACGATGGTATGAAACGATATAAACATCTATTCAATCAAAATACGATGGCGAATCAACCTGAAACTCAAACTCTAGTTGTTGTACCGAAAAATGAACAAAAAGAACAAATACCCAGGATTTATTCCAAACGCCCTATGTCAATGTTCAGTTTATATAGTAATATTCAAAACATGTAATTATAAACCGATGAAGACTTATCGGTCAGCACCTTGAAAGATTAAAATGGGACGCCTCCCATTTTAAATCTTCAAGGGTGTAAATACAATAAATAATGCGAAGATATAGGTTATATGCTCTTGATAAAATGATGAGTATTCTCGAATGAGCAAATAATTGCTTCATACAATATATTACTGTAATCATTCAGTATCTCAAAATTGACACCATTCTTGTAGACAAATACATTTGGTTTGTTGATTTGATCATCCCATACATAATAATTGTTCCAATAGACAGGATATTTGTTTGCAATATAAGTGATGCGTTTCATGAATGAATCCGTAAACTTTACAAATTCTACGATTGGATATTTCGGCAAAAAGTAAATCGTGTTCGTTTTCCGATTTGTCCAAACAATGTAACGATGATGAATGTATCCACAATAATTTAGGTTCGGATCGCCATTCATTGTCAATGCATCAACTCGTTTCAACACCTCAATCAAAGGTGAAGGGGTTTCGATATAACCGCGTCTAGAACAACGAACCATCTCTTGAAATGCAAAATCAGGGTTTTGGATGTCTTCCAAAGTGTGACGACAATAACAGAAGTCAAAAAACTTGTTATCAATCGGTATTTGCTGAAAATCAATATCAATCTTCATTTTATTTTTCGTTGGAACATGACCAACAGATGAAATTGCGTCGCTAAAATCTACACAATGTGTCGCTGCTTGAAATGCAATGCCGCTGCATCCAACATCAATTACTGTATTGCAATTATGTCTCTTACAATAATCAACCAATTTTTCAATAATGACTGGGTGCAAATACCAATAATGGTTTACCACATAGTCTGAATCTCCTCTTTGCAATTCTTCTTCTATAATATCATCAAATCGTGCGATGGTTGTAATATCCTTTGATTGAGCGATCACCATATATTTGTAATTATATTCAATCTTTCTAATAGAATATAAAAACAAATACATAATGCTGTTATGACCAAAGAACAATGCCAAAAAATACTAACTGACCTATTTGAAAAATACGAAGACAATGAATATATGATGCAGCGGTTGATCAATCATGTAACTGCAATTCTACCCAATACACTGGAAACCGAATCTGTGAACTATGAAAAGCGTATCGTTCGCCAAAATTTTTTATCCAATGAACAGCAATCATTCATCCAAGTATTCTTGAGTAAAAATAGATATTTCTACATGAATAACAATTGTTTTTACGAATATGATGGTAAGCATTACATGATTGTGAAAGAGGACGATATAATCCACAACTTGCTGTCAAGTATTTCCAAAGATAGAACTTTATTAGAGTGGAAATACAAGACGAAAATCAGTGTCATCAAACTGATCCGCGAGAGAAGTTTGTTCAGTTCCATTCCAGAGTCTTACACAATTCAGTCGGTTCTTGGTCAATTGTTCCCTCAATTCTTTCAAAGCAAAAATCAAGCAAAACATTTTCTCTCGATTATTGGCGATAATATATTGGCAAAAAATGATAACATAATTTTCTTAATTGGACAGCATATGAAGCATATGTTGCAAGAACTTGATAACATTGCATATGCATCCATCGGACATGCAACTATAAGTCCAAATTTTGTAACAAAGTATCATGAGAATCACTCCTATGCCGACTGTCGCTTGATAAAAGTGAATGATAATTGTTCAGTTGATGCTTGGAAAAAAATGATTCGCAACAATGGTTTGGATCTCTTCTGTGTAGCAGTCCATTACTCAAAAAGATATGGTGATTCAGACAATTTTGTGGACAATAGTTCTGACGACGAATTGAGAAATTATGTATATTATTTGAAAAACATTACACAGTCAGAGATTGTTACACAGTTCTGTTCCAAATACATTGATGAAGCACAAGATGTAAAAATTGGATGGAAGGATTTGCACTTTGTTTGGAAGCAGTTTCTCTCAAGCCTCTCGTTGCCAAATATGATTTATTCAGCAACATTGAAGGGTCTATTCAAGGAGAAGTATAATTATGATGACAGTTGTGATTCGTTTATAAATATCACAAGCCGGCATTTACCACTCCATAGCGACTTCATTAGGTTTTGGACCACAACCATTAACACAGACACTTCAAGCGAAAATATATTAGAGTTGGAGGTCGATGAACTGTGCTCGTTGTTCAAGTCGTGGGCCAAACAGACTGCAACAACAACAACAAATGGCAACATAAGTGAAGACAATGTTATCAAGATTTTGAAGCATTTCTTTCCGTCTGTTGAAATAATTGAAGCCAAGTATGTATTGAATGTCGCATGTATTTTATGGGATAAAAACAAGGATATTGCAGAATCGTTTGAATATATAAAGGAACAGATCAAGGCTGGTTCACTCACGCTAATATCATTTGATGATGCATACAATTATTACAGTAAGTATTGCAGTACAAAGTCTCACAAATTTGTTGTAAATAAGCGTTATTTTGAAAAGTATATCTGTTTCAACTTATCGAATCACATCGTATATGAGAAGTTCATCGAGACTGATTGGATATTGAAGAATTAGTTTTTATGTAATTATTTTTTATTGTGTAAAAAATAATTCAAATTATCTTTGTATATTTACAATTTAGATAAGCGGCGCACCACCACGCTTTCCGCGACGCTTCTTCGTGCCAATCTTAACAAACCCGAACTTTCCCTTCTTGGTTCCATATCCCGCCTTGACCAGACGCTTCTCCTTCTTGGCAGTCGCATGCTTCTTCGCGGAAACGATGCGTCCCGCCTTATTCTGGAACAGGTGCGACTTTGTGAGTCCACCCGTCGTTTTGTACGCAGTTCCGTGCCACACTTGGGCGCGGGTTCCAATTAAAATTTCGTGGGTCTTTCCATTAATAACAAACCTGCCGTGGGAATCTTTCGTGTAACGCGTCATTATAAAGTTATTGGAGAAAATATATTTTTAGTAACGAAATGATGGCCTTCCGACGAGAAAATTAGAAGGAGGACGACCACTGCCGCCATATTGCCCTTCGGTGCGTCCTAAATAATTGATGGTTGGTATATTTGCTAAAGAATACATTCCATATTGAATACTCCCCCCAACAGTGGACTGTATTTGGCGCGAAATTCTCATCTTGTTTGATATATTGGTAGAATTCGCCTGTGGTAAGTTCTTATTATAAGTGTCATAACCACAGACACATGTTTTGCCCGTACCAGAATTTTTAATTACATTGTTCGTGTCAGATGATCGGCCCGGCATAAAGTGTCTATACGAATGCATTTACATTAGGAAAAGAATATAACCTTTGTATTTACACCTCAACCGAAAAAAAGGCACTGGTTCAAATGATTTGTTGAAAAACCAACATAAATACATATACAGGAATGCAATAAATGTCGTCTTTCTGTTTGAAACTGGCCAAAAACAATCAGGTTGGGTTCTGCAATCAATTGTATTCTACAATCGGTACTTGTATATACGCGTATGAAAACAATATCAAAACCATTTATCTTTCTCAGTTCCTAAAGGAGATTGGTTCCAACGATTATTGCAATGTTAGCGAAATTTACGATCTACCGAAAACCAACGAATTCTTGAAAAAATATGGTTTGACACTAATTGACGGATACCAATCATCAAATGTAACAACAATTATCAGCGTGTTATATGGCACCGATTTGTATAGTCTTGATATCACAGACAGTTTTTTGAAACAAAATGTGATTCGTTCCAGCGACAATTTGAATACATACAAAGGTGATCCACGACAACATTTCAAACAAACGCTTGGGCTAGATTTGCAAGGTCCGCTAAAAGTGCGCGTGAATTATATGATTGATAAAACATTTTCTATAAAGATGTGTGAGGTTGTCGATGGTAAACCGGTTACAGATTTGGCAATCAACAATAACAACAACAATAGAGATTATGAAGTCACTCGCAGATTCAACAATGATGACAGTCCAATGTTTCGTGACATTTTGCGGAATTTTGTGTTCAATTCGTCAATTGTAGCCAAGGCTGAAAAATATATTGACACCAGCATTATCAGGTATTATATTGATTCGATGAAGCCAATTAATGTATTTCATTTGCGTTTGGAAGATGATGCGATTAAAGCATGGGGTAAAGAAGTTGGGATGAGTGATTTCTCTCTATACAAAAAAATGCTTGAAGGAAAATATATTAATATTATCAAAAATTTTGTTACCAAGGATTCACTGACGATTTTTCTTGCAAGCGACTACGACAATCGAGTAATAAAGTACATGCGTGAAAATGGATACACTTATCTGACTACACCGAAGCTTGAAAAGGCGAGAGATGTATCTGCGATTGTGGACATGCACATTGGTTCTGTTTGCTCGGGAATATGTGTTGGTGTATGGGAGTCATCTTATAGTTACACTCTGTTCGACCGTGTCAAGGACAAGACAGGTGTGAAGTTTATCATTTTGTATTATACCAACTTGCAACACGATGGGTCGTTTTTAGAGCGGTGAATCCACCTTTCATTGCAATAGAGAAAAGGTGGAGCCAAATTGTATTTCAACTTTTTACACGAAGTTATGAAACGGTGGAGCCAAATTGTATGTTTTCTACATTTCATCCAACCTCATTTTACGGTAGAGGCTATCGGTATTATTCACATTTATTTCACCCTTCGCCATTTCCGATGCAAAGAACTCGTTGTGCGAAAGGTTGCAAATGCGCCTGACAAATCCGTCGGCGTCGTAAAAATCCCTGTGTTCTTCACTAAATGTGAGTTTCCCGTACTTCTTTTCCAACTCTTCAAATGTCAATGCGATATCGCCAAACTCATTATCCTCTTCCTCTTCCTCTTTATCAATCGTTGAGAAGAACAACCTCAATGCATCCTGGTCGTCTTCCCTAAATTTATCAAACGCATTTTCTCTTTTCTTGTTGTCGGTCGAAAATAGAGGCTTTGGATTGACAATGAATTCACTATTGTCTCCGCACAATACATTAACAATTTCAGATTGTCTGTCTTCAGATAGCTCAGAATATTCAACCATTGCATTCACGCATTGCTGGAGGCGGTTAATTTGCTCTGACTGCATAGCAACCATTTCCTCTAGGAATGCAATTCTCTCTTCCGTAGTGTAATTCATTACAATGATTTTATTGACCAATTATATTGTATATAATTGGTCAACAATACTAATCTCAATTTTTTTAGCAGAGAACCTAGGTTCTCCGCACCTCTCCTATAATAGATTTTGCTCAACTTTTCCTAAAAGTTGATTTTTGGCTCCACCTTTTGAAAAGGTGGATAAAGTGGATAAAAGGATATAAACAAAATGCATGTATTCTAATTAATGAAGCAACCAAAGCTGTCAAAGAAACCATTCGTGAGTATTTGCACTCCGACATTCAATAGGCGCCCATTCATAAATGCTATAATAAAGTGCTTTGAAAACCAAACTTACCCAAAGGACAAGATGGAGTGGATTATTGTGGATGATGGAACCGACAAGATCGAGGACCTTGTTTCGCACATTCCCCAAGTAAAGTATTTCAAGTTTGACACAAAAATGACACTTGGTAAGAAGCGTAACTTGATGCATCAGAAGTGCAGTGGTGATGTAATTGTATACATGGACGACGACGATTACTATCCACCGGAACGAGTGAGTCACGCAGTTGAGATGTTGCGCAACAACCCTAAAGCCTTGTGTGCAGGATCAAGCGAAATGCACATTTATTTCAAGCATATTGGTCAACTGTATCGGTTTGGACCATATGGGACGAGTCATGCGACGGCCGCGACTTTCGCGTTCCGCCGAGAGCTACTAGCAAATTCCGGATACGACGATGATGCGTGTTTGGCGGAGGAGAAACACTTTTTGAAAGGGTATACTGTTCCTTTTATCCAGCTCGATACAACCAAGACCATTTTGGTGTTCTCTCATCAGCACAATACATTTGACAAGAAGGAGTTGCTTGGCGATCGACCAAATCAGTTTGTTGCCCCTTCTACGCTGACCGTGGATAATTTTATCAAGGATCCTGAGTCAAAACAGTTTTATATGGAGGATGTAGATGATTTGTTGGAGACCTATGAGCCT
>Ga0114978_10000348_pt1 | contig 38291 bp, 51 predicted proteins | sample S_140212_EF_Meta_FD_87027 | JGI IMG/M metagenome (GOLD analysis project Ga0114978, IMG submission 87027) | Freshwater microbial communities from Lake Simoncouche, Canada to study carbon cycling - S_140212_EF_MetaG | ecosystem: Environmental > Aquatic > Freshwater > Lake | place: Lake...
AAACATCAAAGGCGTCTACAAACCAGACCCCTATGCCAACCCGATCGGCTTGCAGAGAGCCAAGGGGCGCTACAGCGCAGGCTCGAGCAAACGGCTGGAAGGTCCGGTCAACCAGCGCATCGTAAAGCGCCGGAAGATGTCGGGGTTTACACCGGAGCTGACGCATCCTCCGGAGGAATGATCTCCGGCGGAAATGCCGGATCGTTCGTGTCCATCAATGGAAAAGTATTCAAGAACTCGTGGTGCTCGGCATGAGCGGGGTCCGACAAGACCAAAACGCTCAGGATGAATATTCCTCCTTTGCGTTCGATTGGACTAAGAGCTGCGCTTGGGACCGTCAAAGATGGCCCCCGAACGGCATCTGCAGCCGCGGCTGGCAGCAAGATAAAAATAGACATCAGACTTGCGCTCCCACGGCAGTAGCCCACGCTTGGACGTTGTTGTATCTGGCAAGACGCTGTGTCCCAGTAAGAGCCGCGCCATATGAGACGAAGCCGAAAGAACTGGCCTTGGGGCTGATGAGGGTTCCTAGATTATTGTAGCCGCCGATAAATATTGAATTGATTGGCAACGACGCTCCCACTGCGGGAGGATCGGCGGTACGCACCATGTCAACGCCATTCTTGGCGCCGTAGACATCGGTCACCAATCCACCGTTTCGACCGCCTTGGGTCAGGCCAAGACTACTGGCAATTGGAAGAGTAAATGTTCCCACCTGAGAGTTTCCCGTGACGTATGCGACGGTGCCCACTCGCGACCTGATGCTAATCCGGCGGTTTGACGTGTTCTCGGCACCGCCGCTATAGGCGTTAACATTGACCTCACTTCGTTCGTATATCTCGAAGTGGTTCGATGACGAGGTCATCGCTAAGGCATCAGTGACCGGCGTGTACAGCGTGTCAATGTAGCTCGTAACGCCGTCCGTCGCATATCCCCGATCAACAGTAAAGGTTGGTGTGTTGTAAGCAACAGCAAGAATACGTCGCTTGAGGGATATGAGAGCCTGCGTGGAATTCTCTGCCCACAGGCCAATATAATCGTCCGTCAGAGCCCAAGCACCGGACGCCTTCTCGCTGTAGATAAACTGATCGACGATGATGCGGCGAGCAAGAGAAACAGAACCGCCATTAGCGATGACTGAAGTTTCCCAAGACAATACATCCGCATCAAAAGCACGCGGCGCCCCTCCACTTTCGCCAACAGACGTGGAGAACACGCCCTTCATAATGTTCGGCGCCATGATTACCTCACCACGGAAAGACGTGCCGTGCCGGCGGTGCGGACCCAGCGCAAGCGAACCTGCCAGTTGCCGACCACTGTTCCTAGCTGAGGAAGATTAGTGATGTCAGTCCACGTTCCCAGCACAACAGTTGGGCCAAAGACGCCGTCGGAGATGATGGTCTGGCCTTCGGAATAGAAAGTGCCTGTTGCCCCTGACGTGTTTTCGGCAACGCACATAAAGCTGTGAGCACCGGGACCAGCAAGCAGCAGCCAGTTAGTCTGACCGTCTGCAGTCAGATCTAGCGTGCGCTCGTAATTCGGTCGCCCGACAGCAACAAGCGCAGTGTTCGTCTCATACATCTTTCTCTCCCATGCAGCAGTTTGAACAACTATCAGTACTTGATGACGTAGTTGATGATTCCCGTCGGCTGGACCACACGAACAGCAGACCCGCTACCGACCGCTGAAGTAATGTCGATGCTGCTGCCTCCGTACCAAAGCGAAGAGCCGCCGCCACTGCCACCTAAACCAGAATTGACCGATGTCAGGAACGAAGTAATTGAGTGGTCGTGAGCAGGCAGCTGGGCAGTAGAAAGGTTGAGTTCTGAAACGCCGCCATAAGCCCCGAGATCAGTCCCGTTGATGCCGCTGTTAGCGACCGTTAGCCGGTTGGCTGTAGTGCCGCCCATGTTGTCCTTGCCTGCTGTCACCCGACCTCGAAGATCAGGAAGATTAAAAGTTGTAGTGCCGTCGCCAGCGCCAAACTCCGTTCCGATCACAGCAAAAAGAGCGCTATCGGTTGTTCGGCTCTTTGCCGTGCCGTCGCACCAGTAAGTCCCAGTCGGCAGAGTAGAGCCTGCCCAGGCAGTGACTGAGCCGATAGGCATGCTTCCAAAAGGCGTGCTGGAGCCAACCGCGCCGATTGCAGTTCGAAACCCGGCTGCGTCAGTGATTCCGACCAGCGTTTTGAAAAAAGTAGAGAAGCCCTGCAAAGTCATCAAAGTGCTGGCGGTGGAAGTCGACATAACCTGCCGGCCGTAAGTAGACGTCGGCACGCCTGTGACATTGACCGGCGTCCCGTAAAAAAGCTCGCCACTCGCGTCAAAGCCCAACCAGCTATTTGGCGCGTCTACCAGCGGAGGAAGTTCGAGCTTGTCGTACTGGTTCTGATCGACTTCAGAAACACGCATGCTGGCCGACTGGAGCCGACGAAAGTCCTGCAAGATGACAATCATCCGGTTCAAGTCCGCGTTCAACGCTACGCGGTCAAGGTAGCCCGTCAGCGGAAAGTTAGAGTTCCGAAGAATGCTGGTGCGCCGGGAAATCGTTACCATTCCGTCGCTGACAGACGCCACCAACACAACAGTTCCAGACGGATAGATGTCGTCTTCGTTTGGCGTGCCGGTGATGTTGTAGTCAACGCCGCGAACCATCAGCGTTGTGATCATGCCGACAGTCGTTCGCCGGACCTCAATGTCGTCCAGCCCAAAGAAAGGGAAGTCGATGGAAAAGTTAGTCTCGGCTCCCGAGACTACCACCTGCCGCCAGCCGTCGTTCTCACCGATCGTCGTTTGCATGACTATTCTCCTGCAGCAGACAGCTGCGCCTTTTTCTTTTCAGCTTTCGCCCGGAGCTTGTCCGCACCGGCAATGTCACCACTAGCCCTCAGATCGCGCTCGGTCTGAGCGCTGACATACCGCTTGTAAGCATCCATTCTGTCTTTCTTTGCGGCCTTTTCTTCCGGACTTAACTTCTTCGGATATAGATCCGGCGTGATTGCATCGAACGCCTTGTCCGTCCACGGAAGGTTCTGGCCCGGCACCAGCCGGCGAGCATTGTTCCACGTTGCCGCGGTCGGGTGCAGAGTCGCAAAATCGTAGAGGACAGACAAGGCGTTGCGGCCTTGACCGCCGACAGGACCAGCAAACTGGTCGAAAATCTTGCCGCCCTCGCCCCGCTTCCACTTTGGCTCGCCGGGATGCCAGTTTGACCCGTTGAGAATCACCTCGGGGCGCAAACCCAGCCGGTGACCGCTCAAACTCTCAACTGCACGATTGGCATCTGCAAAGTAACCCAGAACAGAAGAACGCTCGACTCCGTCGGCAATGATGGTCGTGATCGGCTTCTTGCTCGTCGTGGTGCCCTGGAACAGCTGAGCGCGGATTTCGTTCAGAACGATGCCGCCGCCTACCATCGCGGCTGCGCCGTACCAGAACTGCGGAGAACCCTCCTGCAAGCCCGAGTAAAGCGTGCGGATCAGCTGGCCGACCGCAAAGCTCTTGTACTGCATCAGCATCGACGTTACTGGCTTCGACATGAAGTTTGGCGTGTCGCCCAGCCCCGGAGTTGGAACCGTGCGAACCGTCATCTGCGCCAACGCCGATGCATAAAGACGCGCCGCTTCGGGATCGGTCCACTTGTTGAGGTTGGCAAGCCGCAGCGACTTGTACTGAACGCCGTGCTGCATCAGCTGCTCAGCAATAACCTTCATCTCAACGTCGCCGATACCTACGCCGGCCAGACGGGCTCGAGCCCAGTCCGGCATTGCCTTGCCAACCAGACCGCGCTCGATGATCTTCATGTTCATATTTCCCTGAATGATCAGGGAAGCCCAGTGCTTGTCGAGCTGGTTGATCTGGTTCAAGCCGTTCAGCACAAAGTACCAGCTGTTGGCTTTGTTCATGCCCCGCTCGAAAGACGTGCGGTGCATAGTGATGTCGCCCATGTCGGAAAGCGATGCAGCTCGGAGATTCAAGATCAGCTCGGCTCCGTCACCAGAGAAGCGTAGATCCTCCAGAGCCATCTTCAGGATTTCCTTGCGGGACCCAGAGACAAGACTCTTAAACCCGGCGCCGTAAGCAGCTTCCAGACCCTCAGTCATTACCGGACGGACCAGATCAAGAATAGCCGACACGCCCGACAGGCCCAAAAGCGTCATGTTCGCGAACTGCTTGGCGACCCGGATCAGCCGATTGTCCCACGTGTGAGGATCGGCCGCTGCGCCGTAGGTGCCATAGACTCGATCGCGCATTGCCTGAATGTCTTCGACCGCAGATTCCATCTCCTTCTGGATGGCATCAACGCGCTGCTGGGCTCGAGCCATGAAAGCAGCCGCGTCTTCCGGTGTCTGGGCAAGCAGAGCCTCGGCCTGGGCTTGCTCCTGCACCTGCTTCATCATCACGCGAGCCTCATCGCTCACCTGCCCGACTTCCTCCATCAGATCGGTCGAGCCGAAACGGCGCTGCATCTCAATCTTTGCGCCCATGTCTTTCACATGGTGACGAAGCAGCACTTCGATGTCGGTCTCGAGGTAGTCCTTCACCAACTCGTCGGGAATGTCGAAGGTGCGGGCGTGCGCGCCGGCGGGACCGCTGACGCTCTTGAATATGTCGTCGATGTCGCCGCGGGTATAGACGGGCTCGGCCTTGGTCAGGGTCGAGAAGATGTGGTCGGCGGCCTTCCTCGCATCGGCGAGGGGCATCCGCTGAACAAGCCAGGAAACAAAAGTTTTTTTTGCGTTCTCTTCGTCGCCCAGCAGCTTGTCGATCATCCACATGCGCGTGCGATAGCTCTGCCCGGTCCGGACCTGCAGGCCGTTCGTCATCAGCTCGTCGTACTTCTTGATCGACGTTGCGATGCGGGCCTCGAGGTTCGGCAGGTCGCGCTCGTACTCCCTCATCTTCGCTTCGGCGGCGTCGGCCTTCGCCCGCGCCTCGGCATAGGTCGCCTTGCCTGCATCCGTGTTGGAGTGCTGGAAAGCACCGGCCTTCTGGTTCTCCCGGTCGAAGATTTTCTTCTGCTTCTCGAACCCCTTGAGATTCATCTCGCGGCTTTCCTCCAAAGCCGCCAAAGCCTTCTGATGCGTGTCGCGGAACAGGTTCGTCTCTTTGGCCTGTTCGGCCACCTCGTCGACGACCTGCCGGTAGCGCTTGGCCGACTTCTCGACCAACGGCGTCGCGGCGTCGGTGATCAGATCCTTGTCGCCGTTGCGCGCAGCCTCGCCCACGCGCCGGCGAAAAGCCTCGTAGGACAGCTGCTGCGTGTCCTCCCACCAGTCCTTGGCGTAGGTCTTCACGTTGAAGACGACAGCCGAGCCGTCGCCGCGAATGTCAGGCTTGCCCATCCTTAGCTCGCGCCAGTCGTCCTGGATGCCGCGCAGGGCGTCGACCAACGGCTTGTTCCAGCGGACCTGAATGGCCGTCTCGACCGGCACGGCAGAGGCGATGCCCGCCTTGTTCTTCATCCGGATCAGGCCACCGGAACCGACGAGGTTCTCGATGATGTTCTGGAAGCTGGAGAAGCTCGAAGCCGCGGCGCGGGTGATCGCGTTCATGCCCCAGATCGGCAGACCGGCGGCAACCATCCGGTTCGCGACCAGCTCGGCCGCCTTGGCCGCTTCTGGACCGGACGATCCGGCGATGGCGCTGACAGCCGCCGCGCCGGCGTTGCCGTTCGCCCGACCCTCAGCGCCCACCCAGCCGGGTTTCCCGGTGGCGATGTCGGCCACGGGCTCGTCGGCCAGGGGGAGAGCCCCCGGCTTGAACTCCATGTCGACCAGCCGGATGCCATCGAAGGTCGCCGACGCCGGAGGAACCCCAGCCGGCTCGTCCAGCCAGCCGGGACCGCGCAGGGGAACGTCATCCAGCACCTCGGGCAGGTCGCCCGGTTTGAATTCGGTGTCGATGATCCTGCGCCCGTCGTCGAGATAGCCCGGACCCAGCGGCTTCACGGGCCGCGGGCGGCCGCCGCCGTCGAAGCCAGCAAGGTCGTCCTCGATGCCCCGCAGGACATCGTTCATCCGCCCTCGGGACGTGCCGCGCTCGAGCATCGCCTCGGTCGCACGGATCGAGGCATAGTCGCTCGACAGGGAGCTCGGGAAGAGATCCCTGAACTTGCCGTCCAGTTCGTCCACAGAACTGCTGTAACGGCGGAGACTACCCCGCAGCGCGCCTACAGAGCCGCCCAGAACGGCAGGCAGCAGGATGATGTCGGACCACTTCTCCACCTCCACCGTCGGGTCCAGCTGGCGGTGGACGGAGTAGTCGACGAGAGAGAGACCAGCCTGCACAGCCGCCGCTTTCACCGCACCGTGCAAGCCGCCGTAGATCACGCGGCTCGTGCTGTAGGAGGCGGCGTCCGAAGCCTTCTCGGCTCCGCTGGCGAGGCGGCTCGCCAATCTGGCGCTCTTCACGCCAAGCGTCAGGGGGATGTAGCTCATGGGGTCGCCGAGCAGGCTGCCCACCATGCCGCCCACGGTGCCGAGGCCGCCGATGTAGTCGACCTCGATGCCGGAAAGCTCTTTCTTCTGCAGGCGATCGAGGACCCACGTCAGCTCCTCCTCCGAGCGAACGTTCTCGAAGAACTGCCACTGGCCCGCCCACTTCGATCGGGCGATGCGCTCGCTCTTGTAGGGATCGAAGTTCCGATCCGTCTGGAAGTTGGTGGCCGTAATCAGGCCCATGTATTCCTGCGCGGTGCGGAAGATCGAGCCGCCGATCGAGGCATCGAAGCCTTCGGCGACGGACTGGAGCAGCAGCTCGGTGCGCCGGGCGAGGGTGATGTTCGGGTGAAGCTCGGAGAGCGTCGGCTCGACCAGCGCCGGCGCGGCCGAAAAGGACTGCGGACGCCCGGTCAGAGAGCCTTCTTCAACCAGTCTTTGCGCAGCCTCGCGATCGCGGAAGGCCCTCAGAACATGAGGTTCCAGACTCCTGTACTGTTCGTGGCTCAGCCCGCTCACCTCGCGGTGAAAGGTCGCGAAGTTGATCGCTTCGGCGCGGGCGGACGGGCTCAGGGCGAGAGGGCTCAGTCCCGGAGGCGCAGAGACGGGAGGCTGCGACACGATCACCGAAGGAGACGGGAAGGCGAGACCGCTCGGGTCGGGCAGAAGGTCGGCCATCAGGGATACGCCATCATGGCGGCATCCCTGATCCCTTTCAGGATCAACTGGAACTCGTTCTGCTGCGTCGGCTTGCTCCCTCCCGCTCTTTCTCTCTCGATTTCAGCGGCGCGGCGCGCCACGGCGTCACGCTGATCGCCACGCACCTTGTTCTCCTTCGGATTGCCCGGACCAAGCAAACGGTCTGCCTCCTGATTGAGGATGGACTGCTTCACGCCGTCGCCCAGCCACGTGTCCATGACCCCGAGGCCAGTCACCTTCAGAGACTGGAAAGCCTCCTGCGCCCAGAAGCCGATCTCGCGGAAGTTCTCGGCAAGCGTCGGCGGAGTGGGACCGATGCCGGGAGAAGGCGCGGTCGCAAAGAACGGCTCGCGAACCACCTCCTTGTTACGCCGGCGCGTGTCAGCAACGTCGGCGGGCACCTCGAGCGGAGCCATCGCCTTGCGCTTCTGCTCGCTGACCGCCTGGGCAATTGACCGACCATAGCCCGTCAGCGCCGGATCATGCGGAGACATTTCGGCGAAGGTGATGTGCTTCCCACCGGTCACATAGCCGACGGCGATGATCGGCTCGCCGGAAGCCGACAGCCGGGTCTCCATCTTGCCGCTCTGGAAATCGAAGAGGATCGGCATGTTGTGACCCTTCCCGACGGCGTTCTCGATCATGCCCTGAACATAGGCCGACACCTGCTCATTCGTGGCCGGCTGGCTGAGGCCCGTCATCTTCGCGACGAGGGCCGGCCCCGTCATCAGGCGAAGGATCGACTGGCCGGGATTGTTCGGGTCGGGAACAACCTCGGTGAAGTCCCGGTAGCTGTCGATCTTCATGGCGATGGCGCGCTTGTAAGTGTCGATCTCGTGCAGCTTGTCGTTCTTGCCGTGAACGCTCACGTGGCGGGCTGCGGCGTTGATGATCGCCGCCTTCAACTGCGGGTCGGCGACGATCTGGGTTTTCTCGCGACCGAAGACACCAGCCTTCAGCTTGCCCCAGAGACCCTCGTTGTCTTCCGGTGTGGTGCTGTTGCCGTACAGAGTGCCCGGCTGCGGCGCGTCGCCGATGTTGAACTTGGGCGAAGAGTTGAACCATGAGCCGACGAGCGAGCGGGAATTGTCGACGTTCATGTTCGACATAGTGGCTTCGAAGGCGTCGTCCATCTTGCTGTGCATCTCTGGCGGAGAAGCACCAGCCTGGCCGGTGAAGGACGTGCTTCCACCTTTCTGCCGCTGCGCGATCGTCTCCTCGGGAGAAAAGCCCAGCGTCTGGAAGATCTGGTTGCCGGCCTCGCCAAGGAGGTTCGTCGCGTGGATGGTGGCGAGATTGGAGTCTATGCCGGGCCGCTTGGAGAGAAGCCCTTCGACGTCGCGGAAGAACTTCTGCGAGTTGGCGACCAGCGTCGGGTCCGTCGTCCGGCCATAAGTCGTGTTCAGGAACTCGGTGACCTCGTAGGGAATGCCGCCCGTCAGCGCCATCCGCTGGTAGGCAACGTCGAATTGCTCCGCAGTGCCGACGAACGTCTGGCCGCCGAGATAGCGAGAAAAAGGGTCTGTTTCGGCTTCGGCTTTGGATTGAGCCGGCGTCTTCGGGATGCCCTGCTCTGTCCAGCGGCCGTGGTGATAGTCCGTGTTGGCGTTCTGGGCGTACATCTTGCCGCGGGCGATATGATTGCGCTGCACGGCCTGAGTGACCTGCTCGGCAGAGACGATGTTGCCTACCCAGCCGTCCTTGTACAGGCGGGTGACCAAAGCCTGCACCGACGGCTCGTCCATCACGCCAGTCGAGACATCGTGCAGCTGCTGGAAGACATCAGCCTTCATGTCTTTCGCGGCATACTCCCTGACGCTGTTCTCGGCGAACTGGACGATCGACGGCGGCACGACATGCCGCATCGAGCGCAACTGGTTGAGCAGGCGGCTCTGATCCTGCTGGGCGTACTGGATCTGCTGCGGGGTGTACTCCCCCGGCAGGCCCCGCAGGATGCTGGCGTTCGCCATCAGGGAATCCTGCGCGTAACCGGACGTCGCCTTACTTACCACGCCCTCGGCCTGGTCGACGACCGCAAGGCGCGACAGGATTTCCACCGGGCTTGCAGTCTTGTCCGAGTAGATGCCCATCCGCATTTCCTCGAGCTTGATCTGCCTGCTCTGGGAAATGGTAAGAGCCATGTCGGCAGGGACGTTGCTGGGCATCGGCTGGGTGATGCTCATCACCGCGATCTGATCGGCCTGAACGGCGTTCTTCAACTTCTGGTCTTGAGCCGCGAGCACCAGCTGCGAGTTCTGGCCGCCGGTGGCAATGGCCGTTGAGACGGCGGAGCGGATTTCGTTGGCGAACTGCGGGTACTTTTTCGCCTGCTCTTCGCCGTATCGCTTGGCTTCAAGGACGCCCTCATAGCTGAACTGCTGGATGGGGACGCCCTTCTCGTCCGTTTTGGGCTGCCCGGCCTTGTCGCCAGTCGTGTAGATGATGTTGTTGATGTAGCTCCTGCTTTCGAGCTCCTTCACGATTGTCGCGGTAATGGCTCCGGCCTTGGCCTTGTGAACCATGTTCGTGATCTTGGACTCGGAGGCACCCGCCATCCGGGCCAGCTTCACGAAGTCTTCCAAATCCGCATTGTCGAGCAACTTGCTCGCCGCGGCGTCTTCCGCCGACATGCCCAGCACGGCTTTCGCCCGCTGGGACGTGTTCTCGACGTAGCTGTTGAACGACCACGACAGCTTTTCCTGCAGCGCCTTGTTGTCTTCGACCGCCTGATTGTTGAGGGCGACCGAGACGGCCTGGGCAGAGACGCCGCCCAGCCTGACCTTCAGGAAAGGCGCAAGCTCAGGGCTGTGCGTCGACAGGAGGTCGTCGCTGTACTTCTTCATCTCCTCGGCAATTTTTGCCGAGTCGGTCGGGTACTTCGCACCGAGCTGCTGCGCGTAGGCGTTCGCGTCCTGCATCAGCGCGGTCGAGTAGAGCGCCTCCGCCTGCTGCTGGTAGGACGTCGCGTAGGCGCGGGACTTGAAGCCCGCCGGCGTGAAGCTGGACGGAGGCGTCAGCTTGCCGTTGCCGTCCCGGTCGATGATCTGGGCGGCCTCTTCCCTGCCCTTCTTCACCTCCTCCGCGCCGAGGAAAGTGACGGCCTGATCCGAAAGGGTCTGGGCAGAAGCCGCCATCTGGTTCGCACCCTGGGCGGCAACCTGCGACGCCATATTGCCAGAGGGGACGATGTTGGCGTCGATCGGTGCTGTGACCTGACGGCTCTCGAGGCGTTGAAGGTCGGCCATTTTAAGCGCCCCGCGCAATGTCTCGCGGATCGACGTCGGATCCCTTGCCCCAGCTGCCAAGCGAGTACGCCTTGACCGTCCCGCCGAGAAGGCCACTAGCGAGAGAGAACCAGCCCTGCTCCTTCATGCCGCTGCTGGCGGCAAAAGCATCTTCTGCCCGGAAAGAAAGGCGCTGCGAGCGAGCCTCGCCCAGCACGCGCATCGTCTTCAGATTGTCGCGCATGATGCTGATGTCTTCGTCAGCCGCAGCGACGTTGTGGCGCTGGATCACATCAAAGGACGTGCCACCCTCCATGCCGATCCCCTTGTTGCCGCCAGCAGCTTCGTTAGTCGACAAGATGCTCAGCACGCTTCGGCGAAGCTGCTTCTCTTTTTGCGCGCCGGACAGCTCGGCACCGGACAACTGCAAATCGTTCATAGACGCCTGCAGTTGAAAGTCCTGGCCCTGTCGCTTCATCGACTCGGCCTGGGCGTCCGCGGCTTTCTTTGAGCCGAAAGCACTGATGATGCTGCCAGCCATGGACGCGCCCATCATCGCGTACTGTGCACTCATATCTCGACCTCCAGAGAAAGCGCCCGCAGCGTGAACGGCAACGGCAGGCGGCTTTCGATAACAACTTCGGGCTGGTAGCTCCAACCGAGATGATAGACTTGAAACTGCCCGGTCTTCCGGGGCGGCGCAGTAGATGGATCACTGTTTGGCGTCGACGTATTCAGCGTGCGGCCGCCGACCGTAATCGAAATAGTGTCTTCAAGCTGCGCTACCGTGCGGACATATCGCTTGGGCATCCCGAAAGATATGCCGTCCTTCAGCTGCACTTCCTGCCGGAGCGGAACAACCCTCGGGATGTAGTTGAAGCCGATCTCGACAGAAGTGACTTCTATCGGAAGAGTGATGTAACCCGACGGGCTTACCGTGAATTCGCCATAATACAAATCACCATCGACAACATGGACCGTGGCTCCAATGTGAAGCGGAAAAGGACCAATTGTCTTGCTGGGAAGCCCCGTCCAATACAAAGAAAAGTCGAGATTGTGATCGGAGTCGATGATCTCCACAAAAAAGCGTGAGCTGCCGGCAACGTAGCGCTCAACAAGACCCCATGCCTCGCGATCAACGACGCCAAGACGCTTCCATTCGCCTTGAGTCGTCCAAAGACTCCAGCCACCGATGTTTTCTTTCTTCACCCTCGTCAGGATAGCAAGCGTGCCGTCGCTGTTCGTGACGTATGCCAGCGCTTCCTGAGAGCCAATGCCTTCCATCTGGCTGTCGATCGACACCGGGTCCCTGATCAGATCTTTCGCCATGTAAGTCACGCTGTCAGCGGCATAGCTTTCAATGTAGCCAACCTGGCTCATTGAGAACTCGCGGATCGCGTTGGCAACGCGAGTGATAAAGATTGTCGCCGTATCGAAGATGACGGCTTTTACACCACGGATGCCGTAGCCAGACTGCTGTTTTATCGAAAAGTTAGCCGGCGTGAGCGCGTTCTGGCCGCCCCACGGAACGATGAACTCGCCATGAGAAGCGAAAATCTGAAGATTGTTCTGGCTTGCCAGCGCTTTTATCTCAACCACCCGGTCCGCGTAGATGATTGCCTTGATCGCGTCGGCAGGCTCGCCGGTGCCGAGGTCGAAGTTGAGCGGGCCGATCGTAGTCGACAGCCAAATGGCGTTCGGGACCTCGTGGCCTGACGCCATCACAAAGCGCTGTTCGTGGAAAGTCGTGCAGCCGCACCAGCCACGCACTGCGGAGAAAGCCTGCTCGTCCCACTGAGGGTCCATCGCCGTTCCAGTGGCTGTCCCATAAACGGTCATAGTTGCTTCGGTCGAGCTGGTGATTGCCGTACAGAGCATCACGGTATTCTTGTAGCGAAAGAAAGTGCCGACATGCTCGGCAACAAAGACGGGGTCAGAGACAGTGACCGTGACGCTGCCTGTTGTGGCGCTCAGGCTCATGTTGACTTGCGGCCGCACAAACTTGTGGAACGGCATAAGCGGCGCATTGTCCGCGCCAGTCGCATAGACAATCGGGTTGCGAGTAAAAGTCGTCGCGCTGGTGCGCTTGATTACCTGCGTCTCAAAGTCGTGATGCGCGATGAACATCGTGTCGAGGTTCTGCGTGCACTGGACTTCGTTCAAGGCCAAATGATTCAATTGCCAGGGGCAACCAGAGATCGTCTGGACAAAAGTACGACTGACCTTGTTCCAGATGTGCAACTCGCCGGGAGACAAAAAGAACGAGTACGCTTGCTCAGAACTAAAGATGAAGTCTTCGATCTGGCAATTCGTGAAGTTAACTTCAGCCAGCACTGTCGAGCCCGGGCGCCGGGTGACGCCACCTTGCGGCAACAGACGGCAGTTCTCGATAGTGCGGGCAGCGTTGCGATACGCCGGAAGGTCCATGCGGGAGTGCATGGCCTCGGAGATCGCACCGGCAGTAAAGTTTGTCTGAAGATTCCGGATCACGAGACAAAGCCCCCGGACGTATGACGTCGCCGCTCGTATAGGGTCTGCCGCATGACTTTCGTTGTAACGCTCTGGCTGTCGCGGGTCTTAGCCCGACTCGACTGAATCTGCGCCAGACCCTGCATCGTCTGCATCTGGCCGGTATTGCGGGTCACAGACGCCGCCAGCGCTTCGGCCAGGCGGTAAATCATCAGCAGGGTAAAAGCCGGCGGCCAGAAGGCTTCCGGAACCCGGTACTGGTAAGTGGCTACGACTTCCTGAGACGAATCGACGTTGGCGTAGAGACGACTGCCGTTGATGTCGTAGCGAACACCCTCCAGCCCGCCGGCGCTGATCCGCTCGATCGTAAAAGGTTGCCCGTCTTCAAGAACAGGCAAGTGAAAGGCTGTTTCATAGCGATCCAGCGGAGGGCTGGAGTCGACCTGCAAACTCTGTTGCGCCGTGCAATGCCGCCACGGATAAGAAGCCGTGATGTCGGCAAGAATCACTTCGTAGAGTTGGCTGGCGACAATGACCTCGACACGGTCAATTTCGGAAAAAGACGAGATTGGATCGAGGCCCAAAAGAACCGCGGCGCGAGAAGCCACCTCCTGCGGGTTCTTGGGCAACGCTTCCTGGGACATTCAGCTCTCCTGAAAAAAAAAGAGGGCGGGCTGTCAGGCCCGCCCTATGGCTGTTCTTTACCGGAAAGCCGATCCCCTAGGTAAAGATTGCACTCGAGACAACCGAAATTGTCCCCGCTGATTCATTCTTGGCGTTGACGGCGGCTTCCGCCGCCCCTCCTGTCACGCCAACAACCGTCGACCAGAGGTGGATTATGTCTCCGGGCTCGAGATCGTGGACGACCGAAGCAAAGTAGTTGGCGGCGATCGCAACGGCGATCGTGTCGGGGGTGGTGTACCCCCAGACACGGCCGACGCCGGAAGCCATGATCAGTGCCAGAGCAGGACGACTGAAAGCCATGCGGACCTCACGCGAACGTGGCGCTCGAGACGACCGTGACCGCGTTCGACGCTTCGGTCTTGGTCGCCACGGCGAGGGTGCACTGGCCGTCGGAGGCCCGGAGATGGATGCGGTCGCCGACTTCGACATCGGCGGCCGACGGACCGAAGTAGTTCGCGGCCTTGGAGGTCGCGAGCGTGTCGGTCGTCGTCGAGTAGGTGAAGACTCGCAGGGAGCCGCTGCTCCCGACGAGGCTCAAGTTGGTGCGGATATAAGCCATAGGCTTTTCCTTTCCTTTTCTTCGCTCAGGCGACCTTGAGCGAACACTTGATGGCGCCGAGCGTGTCGATCAGCACGGCGTTCATCTGCATCTTGTTCATCGCCCAGTAGGCAGCGCGAGTACCTTCGTAGGTGATGGTGCTGTTCACGTCTTCGCCGATCGCGTGGCCGACCGAAGAGCGATGAAACAGATAGTTGGTGCTGTTGGTCGAGCGCACGTAGCCCGAGAAGGGCATCCACATGAAGCTCATCCAGCGCTTGGCTTGGGTGCCCATCTTGTAGGGCAGGTCGTCTTCGCCGACGTACTGGCTGTTGGAAAACTGCTGAATCGCCATCAGCTTGCCCCACTGCTCCCAGCCTATCAGAGCAAAGCGGTCGCCGTCGTCAGGCACGTTGTTGTTGCCCATCGCGACCATGCAGCTGGTCGCCCAGGCAAGCGTCGCGCCGTTCGTGGTTTCGTCTGCAACCGTAGTCGAGCCGGACAGCGCCGTGATGATCTGTTCGTCGGTTTTGCGGCCCAGCGCAAAAGCGCCGGCGCGCTGCGAGGCGAGCATCTCGTCATGGTTGACGCGAAGTACGTCGAGGTCGTCGATGAAATCACCCGCATACCAATCTTCGACCGTCACGGAGACGTTTGTGTGATCGTTGTTCATCGGCGGGATGACGGCGTTGCGCGCCTTCTGAGTCGCCGTACCGGTGCCGTACTTCTGAAACGTAGTCTTGTTTTTTACGCCAGACCGGGTGCGGCAACAGGCGCGAAACTGCGAGCCCTGCAGCTGATAGGCTTCATGGACGCCTTGCTCAAACTCTTGAACGAAGGCGACGTCAATACTCGGATTTGCCATAGAATGATCCTGTCCTGAAAATGAGTTTCTTCAGACGGTTCATCCCGAGACGGACGGAGGATTTGCCTGCGAAGCGCCGCGTAGCGGCTGCTGGGCAGGGTCCACGTCGCGGCGGTGGGGCCGTGTCGCTGCCGGACACTAACCCCACGGCCGGTTAAAGGTCAATTCCGGTTTAAGCGCTGGAAGCCTGCACGCACTTTGGCGACAAAACTCGGGTCGATTTTGCCGCCAACGCCGGAGTAGCGAGAGTCGCGAAGCATCTTTGTCAGATCTTCGCGGCTGTAGATTTCCCCGGGCATTGCGCCCATCTCTTCCGCCACCGGGGGAGAGCCGGCAACAGTCATCAGCTCCTCGATCGCTTTGATCGTCGCCGCAGTGGCCGGCAAGCGAGCAAAAGTCGAGTAATTCTCAGCCGAAAGATTGCCCTTTAGCCAGCCATCGACGCGGGAATGACGGGCATCGGCCTTGGCTCCCAACAGCTGGGATTCGGTTTCCCACGACGGCTGAGCGGCTACCATCTGGGCGACGTAGCCTTGAATCACCTCGTTGATCTCGCCCTTGGGGATGCCGTACTTGTGAGCGACACCCTTCATCCAGTCGAGCATCGGATCGTCGGTTTTCACCGTGAAGTCGCGATCGCCGATCTTAAACTCGGTGGCGATTTCGTAGTCTGCCGCCACGGCAGGCACGTTCTCCAGGCGCTCAGTTTCGAGGCTTTTCTGGATTTCCGTCCGAAGCTCTTCGCGCCGGCGAGAATTGCCCTTTTCGAGCTCGAGGTAGGACTTGGTGAGCTTCTGGTAGTCTGGCTTACCGTCGACAAGAAACTTGTCGGGAACCCTTATCTCTGGCGAGACAGAAGATTCCCCACCAGCGCCAGCAGCGCCAGCTCCTTCCTTTTGTCCTTCGCCGCCGGCGGGTGTGCCTGATCCGGCCGCGCCGCCAGCAGCGCCTTCGGCTCCGCCCTGAGCGCCGGCGCTTTCGTCGGCGGGGCTCACTTCTTCACCTTGGGTTCTGGAAAGCGAAGTTCAGACTTCATTTGCCCAAGCGTCTTGCCGTCGTGCTTCTTCACAGCGGCGGGGATCGCTTGAGTGTCACTGTCACCCATGCACTTCACACGGTTCATGGCTCACTTTTCCTTCGGCACTTCGGCGGTCGCCGCAAGGACAGCTGCCATGCTTGCCCCGCGGATCAGGCGGATCGCGTCGACGCACAGCTCATCGCGCTCGATCGTCTTGTGCATCATCTTTTCGACTTTTGTGATCAGGGCGCCGGCAAGCATCTTGATCTGGGCAATCTCGTCGATCTTCTCCGGGTTAAAGTCCAGACGGAGGTGCCGAATGGCAGTGACGCTTACGTCGAGCGTCGTCTCCTGGCTGAGGGGGTTCGGTCGGCTCAAAGTTTTTCTCCCAAGTCGGTTCTCTTTTGCATAAGGCCGACCAGCCAACGCCTTCCTTCGAAGTGCATCAGTTGGTTTGGTTCGACGTTGTGATCGAACGTCGTGTTGACCGTAATGTTCTTCAGATAGGCAAGCAACTTCCGTCCGTCATCGTTGCCCAGCACCAGCCAGAAAAGCCGGTTGAGGTCGTCCTCCATTTCCGCCGTGTATTGCCGGCCATCGGCGGAAACAGAACGGTCTGACGCTGGCCGGATGCTGGCCGCGACCGTCGAGCGAGCCCGCGCCATCTATTGACGGGTCATCGCTGTCAGGCTGTCGATCATCGCAGACGGATCGCCAGTGCTGGGGTCCATACCCTGCTGCATCTGACCTTCCTGCGCTTGCTGCTGTCCGACTGTCGCTTCGGCCATCATCTTTTTCACCTCGGCGTCGGAGTTGAGCATCGTCATCGAGACGCCGTTTCGGCGCGCCATCTCGGGGATCGAGCGAGCGCGATTGAACATCATTGCAGACGTGCCCTGCCCAAAGATTGCGTTCACCTGCGCGCTGAACTGCATCATCTCGTTCATCTGAATAGCGTCCTGCCCGCGCAAGAAAGGCGATTTTACGTCAAGCTTCAGCGCCTTGCCGTCGACCTTCATCCCGATCATGTCGAGAATGCCCTGCTTCTCGAAGATGTAGATTGTCCGGTTTACCATCGGGATCAGGATTTCCTTCACCAGACGAGCGCCCGGGGCCGATAGATCGCGGGCCGTTTCGGCAATACGGCTCTGGATCTCATAAGCCGATCGCGGCGTCTTGCCCGGAGCGTCCATTTCGTCGATGAACAAGCCCTTCTTGATGTTCATCCGCATGTCGGCGAGGACCAGCTGGCTCACGTCGAAGCGAGCAGGGCTCTGCAGGCTTTCCAGTTTCGAGCCCTGCGCCTTGGGGATGAAGGTGCCGGGCTGCAGGATGATGTTGTCGGGGTTGAAGACGCCGTCGTCGTCGTAGACCCAGATGCCGCCAAGGGCGAGTTCGGCGTTCTCGAGAACCAGCTGGACCGTGAGGTTGCAGGTCTTCACCGCCGGCATGATGAGTTGCAGCGGGCCGCGGCCCCAGGCGTCGAGACCCGTCTTGCTCCAGCGCCCGGTCATGTGCGGGCAGGCGCCTTCGCCCTTGAGGTCCAGGTCGATCACGACGAGACGCATCGACTGGACGACGATAACCTGTTTCCAGGCCGGCTCGAGCGCGTTGCCGGTTTCCCAGACGGCGCGGACGACCTTCTCCTTGGCGCGGGGATCGGTTCGCAGGCGGTTGTTGAACTGGTCGTTGTACTGGCCTTTCGGCCACTGGGCCTTGATGTCCTCCAGTGCCATCTCACACCATGTGAACCAGCCGCGGATCGTGTCGCCGTAGCCGCGCAGGATGGCGATGTGGGTCGGCGGCAGGGCGGCAAACACGACATCGCCGGGGTAAGGCCCGGGCTCGATCATCATGTTCATCGTGCCAATGCCCAGATCGACCATGCCTTCGCTGATTTCGGCCGAAAAGTTGGATTGCTGCCACGATCGGTGGATCATGTCGGTCAAGGCTTCCAGTTTCGCCTCACCTTCCGCGTTTCGAAGGTGTTTCGGGCTTTCAGGCCCGAGTGAAAGGCTAAAAATCTCGCCGTACTGCGGAAAATAGCCGCTTGTCATGCGCGAAGCGAAGCGCGGGACGCCGGTGACCGCCGTTTCATCGAAAATCAGGTCCGTGCGCTGCTGGCCGGGGGTCGCCTGATAGAAATGCTCCCGCTGCGGCAGGGTGTAGTTGTAGATTTCCTGCCAAAGCTGAATCCACGGATCGCGAGCGCGGTTGGCCTCGGCAAAAAGCCGGTCAAAAACCTTCCACGTGTCGCCGCCACTGTCATTTCTGCCAGATCGAGCCTTTTTCTCCGGTTTTTTTGTCGTTTCGACCTCTTTTTCCTCCTGTTTCGGTCTGCGACCGTAAGAAGGCTGGGGCGTAGAGGTGTCGGCCATGCGAGGCGTGCGTGCCATTTTAACCCCCTAGTGGAGACGAGGTTCCGCCCAGCGTTTTGCTGGCGGCGCTGAAGCCCGCAAACCCGTTGGAAGCCAGCGTCGCCAGGCCGCCCTGCGTGTACATGTCGAGCCGCTTCTTCTCGGTTGCCGCGGCAAGGTCGTCGTTCTTCTTCTTTTCGATCGCTGCCAGAGCGTCGAGTCTCATGCGCTCGTCGTCGATCATCTTCTTCTGCGCCCAGAAAGCATCGTCGTTGCCGCCGCCACCACCACCAAAAGACATCACCGCCTCCGTTGCGGGGGCGCGATCAGCTCAATGGCGCCCAGTGAAAGAAGTTCCTCGTAAAGACTGTCAGCTCTTTGCCGAAACGAACGCGGCTTCAGACCCAAGAGGGACCGCGTAAAGGTAACACAAGTTGTCCATCCGAAGGCGTGCCAGAGAGAAGCCTTTGGCGGAGTGGGCGACCCTTCAAACAAAAGCATGGCGCCGCAGCGAGCAACAATTGCGTGCAAGCGAGCGGCTTCCCTGGCCGTTACCAGCGTAGCCGAGTACCCCATGAAAGCCCATTCGACTACCATGAAAGTGTTTCCGTCTTCACTGGGCTGCAAAAGAAAGCAGTGTTGCCACGGCGGTTTGGGCTTGTGAAAGACAGTGGTGATCCAATGCAGGCGGGCCGGCACAAAAACAACCTGCCAATGACCCCGCCAGGGTTGCCACGCTTTCATGTGTTCTGCCACCGGCGAGCGCCCATCCGCGTCGACTGACGCTGGAACGGGTTTCCTATCCTTGGCGCCGTCACCGAACGGTTTTCTCGCGCCATCTTCAGCATCGGCTTCCAGCCGCCCGCGCCCACGACTCCGTACTGCAAGGCGTCATGAATGTGACTGTGCCGGTTCTTGTAGGGCTTGGTCTCATAACTCTGTCCGTGGCTCCCACCGACTTGCCGAAACTGGTAGCCACCCTCGAATCCGGCGATCAGGCCCTTGCAGTGCGGACTGATCAGAAAGCCGGGGCCGTGCACCGTCATCTTCGTCAGCGCCGCTGCCACCGCTTCGATCCGGATCAGCGGATCGTTAGTCGGCGCCGCCGTGAACTGCTTGAAGCCCGAGGCCCGCATGATCTGCAGAGGAGTCTCGTCGCGGGTCTGGGCCATGTCGTCGCCCGCAGGGTCGCCCCACATCGAATAGGTAAAATCGGTCCACCCCATTTTCGTGATCTCGCGGGACAGGCGGATCGCCAGCGTCTGGGTCGATACGCCGGCAAGAACCAGCTCATGGAACACCACGAACCTTCCGTCGATCTCCTGCAGGAAAGCTACCGCGGGCGTCCGACCGAAGTCCGCCCCAAGAATAACAGAGTGGCTTGGCAAGGGAGCCAGTCGTTGGCTGGCGACGTGAACGTCACGACTGAACTCGGGGTAAACCGGGCGGCCGCTCACGATCTCGTCGTATCGGTTCAGCACGTAGATGTTGATCCACGTGCGGCTCTTGCCCGGCAGAAGGTCGAGATAATACTTGTCGGGCAGCTTCTGGTTCGCCCGGTCCGGGTTCATCGCATAACTCAGCACCCGGCCATCCTCGCCCAGGATTTCGATCATCGCTGCCGGCTGCGTGTAGAACTCCCAGCTGCCAGGCTTAACCAGCAGCTTGGTTTCGTCTTCCGTCATCCACTCGGGCGCTGGCACTTCGCCGGCCATGATCGGCCACCAGTGGTCCTTCGGAGGACTGTTCGTGTCCATGATCACGCCAGACCACGTTGGCCCGCCCTGCGCCGGAGACGGATACCTGTTCACGCGGGCCGTCACGCCGTCGAGGATTTCTTTTGGCAGTTCTCGCGCTTCGTTGATCCACGCCCCCGTCAAATCCAGAGACAGGAGCTTGGCAACGTCCGAAGGGCGATCCAGCGCGAGGAAGATCACCTCACAGTCGACATAACTGCCGTCGGGCATCTTGTATGTCAGGTGATGCGTGAACGGCGCGCTTCGCAAGAAGGGACCCAGCGTCTCGGGAACCCATTCCAGCCACGTTTTTACCGTCGTTAGCTTCAGCTCAGGAAACGTGTTGCGGACGATCGCCCACCGGCTTCGCCGCACCCGTTCCCCATTCTCTTCAAACGGTTCCTGCTGCTGCGCTCGTCGCATTACCTCATGCACGCACAGCACGGACTTGCCGGACCCGAACGGCCCCCGGATGCCCCGCACAAAGGCATCGCTTCGCATGAACTTCACCGCCACAGGATCAGGCGGCACGAACGACACAGGGTTCTTTGGCCCCTTCACCATTGCCTGGGCTGCGGCTTTGCGAGCCATCAGTTGAGCATCTTTGCGTCGATCATCCGCCTCAGCATCCGCTCAGCCGTCTGCCCGCCAATGCTCTCGATCACTCGATCCGCCTCGTAGTCCGTGATGAACTCGATTGGATTGTGCCGGAGATGCACACGCTTCACGATCTGGCGAAGCCTGCGGAGATCTTCTGGGTTCAACTCGGAAACCTTCAAAACACACTCCTCACCAATCAGAAATCCTTTCTTGTAGCCGCCTTTTCAAGCGCCATTGTTTTATGGGCCGAGCCGCTGGACGAACCCAGCCAATAACTCAGCACCATGCCGTAGCCGGTGGCTGCGCTGCCGCCCAGAAGCAACAGCGCTTCTTTCATGCCCTCCGGCACGACCCTCGCAAACAGCATGTAAACAAAGCCGCCAAACACGCAGATTGCCAGCACGGACACGATTGGCGAGCCCCAGGCGATGGCGCTACCGGCCTTGGCAAGCTCGACGGTCTGGCTGCGGGCGCCCTGCACATCAGCAATGCGCGCCTTGATGTCCTCCAATTCAGCGACACGCCGGTCCTGCTCGGCTTGATCGGCGGCCTTCTTGGCGTCTACCTCGGCTTGGATGACAGCCATCTTGAACTGCAGCGCAAGGTTCGGGTCTGTTGCAATCGCTCGCTCGATCCCGCCTGCGTCCGTAGTGCCAAGGATGTCCTGCGCGATGCCGGTGATCTTGGCCGCAGCGACGCCAGCCTTGTCGCCCATGATCCAAGACGCGACGGTCGGCGCAAGACCAAGCAGGAGGGGGATCAGCGGCATCAGGCGTGCCTCTCGTAGGCTGCAGCCATCAAGCCGGCGTAGTGATCAATCTGCCCGAGTCCGTTGTAGCGGGCGGCAAAAACATGCCAGTCCTTGCGACGTAAAGCGTCAACCAGGACAGCGTCGGCCTTCACGAAGCGCACAAAAGCGTTGAGCTGGCCATCGTCGGTACCCATCGCCTCGCGCATGGCTTGCGGGCTCTCGTAGCCCAGTGTCTGCCAGTGAAAACCCATGATTTGATACGCTCCCCAGCTCGTTGACTGGATCGCCGCGTCCTCATCCAGAGCCGCGGCTTCATTGAACTGCACCCATGCTTCGCCCTGATTGCGGGCAGCAAGTGCCGGCGTCCATGCCCGGCAGGAGATGTGTGGATGGCTGTCGTCGTACTGGTAGCCGGTGAGCTTGCCGAACCAGTGCGCCTCGAGGCGAATGACGGGCAGATCGTTTCGAAAACCGTGTCCGCTGCTTTCTACCTCGGCGATCGCCTTGATTGCGGCCACTTCGACGCCGATCTGGTCGGCCGCTGACTGGTAGTCGATCATCTACTTCCCCGGTTTATCGGTTTTCTTTTCAAGTTTCCCATCAAGATCGCGAAAGCCTTCGCGAACAATGCTTTTTATCTCTCGAATGTCGTCGGCCGTCCGAACCTGTATCTGATCCATGTGCGTTTTCTGGAGTGCCATCTCGCGCATGATCCGGGTTTCGAGTTGCTGGTCGCCGGCAAGCCGCACGGTCTGCTCTTCGCGCTGGGCGCGCTCCAGATGACCAAAACGCACATCCAGCGAAACATAGCCGCCAGTGCCCACAATCAGAAAAGATGCAGCAGTCAGGACATGGCCCAAGTTGATCGTCGGATCAAAAATAAAACGTCGGTGTGGGTCTCCAACCCCTGCCTTCAAGGCTTCTTCAACCATCACCGACCTCCCCCGGGCACCAGGCTTTGCAACGCAAGCGCAGCTTTACAGGCAAAAGCATAAAAAAAAGACGACCATTACGCCTCTTTTTTTACTCAGTTCCTCATACAGAAAAAATCCAAGGAGAGGCAGCAGGTCTTTGCGCGGACAAGGATAAAACTGGCGTGCTGGTCCCTTCACCTAACGCGGCCGGCCTGTTTTTAAGGCCAGTACCCTGTAAGCCCCGCTGGTGAATGGGTCCCATACCGAGCCCGAGAGAGGGGGATGCCCCCTCTCCGCCCGCAGGCGGGCTCCTCTCCCCCTGAGGAGGGGGATGCCCCCTCCTCGCCGCAAGCTGACGCTCGCTGCTCACCTCCCCCGGCTGCGCTTTAGAGAGATGCTCCCGCGGGGACCAGCAGAGCCACACCCTGCTGATCGGTAGCACAGTCCGTGGCTACTCGCTCTCCGGTAGAGAGAACGTGAACGCATGGTGCTCCCCAGCAGCACGCATCGCGGTTGTATTCCCAACGCCAGCTCTATCGAGCAGCTCCACAGAAACCCTGTATTTCAAGGCTTCGTCGGCTGTTTTGTCGCGCAATTCCGCCAAGGTTGCGACCGATTTTCCGGCCTCAAGACCCAACGTACTCAAGGTGACAGCAGCCATAAGGCGCTGAACCTTCGGCATGAGGAGTTGCCTCGAGGCCCACTGGTCGTCGTTGCCGAGAGTGCGGCTGAGAGACTTGAGCGTCGAGCCTGTAGAGAGGCGGAGTGTCACCAGCGCGATCTGGGCGTCGGTGTATTGATCGTCTGTGCGCTTGGCTTCGCGAGCGGTTGCCCGAGAGATTGTATCGACGTCTGGAATGGCTTTGGGGGCGGCTTTGCGGACAACGTTTGCGATGGCGGAGGAATCGCTTGGGGCAACGTTGGCTCTGAGCTTGTCGGTCCGGAGAGACATAAAGAAATAGAAAGCATTTCTGCTTATCCACCGTCAAGGCACTTGTTCGTAACTAATAGCCCCGCTTGATAAATACACACCTGATAGGGAACGTCTGTGAACCAATTCCGTGGGGTATTAGAGTACCGTGTCAGGGGGGGGGGGAGGGGGTGGCTCCGCTCGCTTGTTCCGGCCTGGCGGCCGGCGCTCGCTCTCGCTGTGTGCATGGGGCATGTGTGATCGCCGGCGCAAGCGCCGCCGACCCCTTGAAAGGAAAGGAGCGGGCTCCGCCCGCACTTGCTCAGCAAGATGGCTCGCTGGTCGCTCGCGGGCTCGCCAAGCTCGCCTCATCTCATGAACGCGCTGGTGCGCGAGCTACCATGCAGTGCCGGGGGGTTCTGTGCTGGCGCTGTGCGGGTGCACGCCCCCGGCAGAGTCTCTGATTTTTTCTCTCTCTTGACGCCCCAGCGCACGCCCCCAGAAGAGGGGGCGTGCTTGCCACCCCCGCTCGCCCTGTCAAGGCGGAGGAGGAGAAACATTCAGTCGCGGATTACCGCAACAGAATGTCTCACCTCCCCCGCCTCCTCCGTATGAACTCCGGCCCGCCAAGAGGCGGGTGACAGGACTCGGCAGCCGTTCGGTGCTCGCCCTCAGGCATAGGTCGCTTCGCGACTTGAGTGGGCTCGACCCGCATAGATGCCCGTGTGCCCACTCAACCCCCGGCCCAGCCGGGGGCTACGGAAGCCGGACGGGCGCAAGCGCCCGGCGGTGGCCAAGAGGCCCCCGCGTCCCGGCTTCCTGATGCCTTCGATATGGCTCGCACGCTCTCTCGGGTGGACCGGGGTCTGCGTCAAGCGAGAGCTGACGCAGACCTGTGGAGGTCTGATCCATACAGAGGAGACAGTCATGGAAGTGTTGAACAAAGCCCACCTGAAGCGGATGCCGCATGATGCCGTGTACATCGGCCGCGGCAGCAAGTGGGGCAACCCGTTCATCATCGGCAAAGACGGTGACCGCGATGAAGTCGTCGCGAAGTACAAGCGCTACCTCTGGACCAACAAGCAGCTGCTGGCCCAGATCCGCGAACTGCTGAACAGGGACCTCGTCTGCCACTGTGCACCGCAGCGCTGCCACGGGCATGTGCTTCTCGATGCGCTCGAGTGGGACATGCGTCGATGACCGAGAGAGAGGGGGCTCCGCCCCCTCTCAAACTCTCCCCCGGCAGAGGCGCGTCCGCCTCTGCACTCGGGCCTTGTCAAACCAGACCGTCGGTAGCACGGGCGGAAGCCACGGACCGACTTCTCAATTCGCATCTTTCTTTTCATTGGAGACGACCATGTTGACCATCATCCTCTCGGCTATCGGAACCTTCCTCGCCTTCGCTTCGATTGAGCTGGCGAAGGCCATCCTCATGTACTTCGCCGTCCGCATCGTGGTGGAGGCCGCGATCCGCCTGAAGGACCGCGTCCTCTACACCGCCATGCGGGCAGTGGCCGAACCGAAGGCGACCCTGATGTCGATCGGGAACTTCCTGATCTACCTCACCTTTGCAGCAGCCACGCTGGCGACCAGCGTCGTCTACTGGCTGGTGTTCATGGCGGCCCGCGCACGGAACGTGGCTGCCGCAGCGTAAGCGTACCCACCCACAGTGATTGAGGAGACAATCATGCCGAGACTTGCAGAAGAGACCATCGAACACGACGAAGACCAGCTCACGCAGATCGAGCAGGAGGCGGCAGCTTTCGGAACGACCGACGACATCGACCTCGTGCCGGAGCCGACCCTCACGGTCGTCGTGCCCACGCCGCCGAAGAATCGGCGCACGAAGAAGAAGCTCCCGGTCCCGGCACCGAAGCCGGTTGCGGTGAGCATCGCGGCCTATGCCGACCACCTCTTCACGCGGCACCAGTACCTGCGGCAGCTCCGCATTAAGGTGGCGCTGCTTCGCGAGAAGCAGGCGCAGGAAGAGGCGGTGGTGGCGACCACCAGCCACCCCGACAAGGTCACCGGGAGGGTCCCGGCACCCCGGCTCAGGTTCCGCCGTGCGCCAGGTCACGCCTACCCGATGGACGCAGCCACCTTCGCTCGGTGGCAGGCGAAGTACGGCAAGCGGGCTCACGACAAAATGGTCGAGGAAGCGCAGACCGCGATCGACACCGGACACACCCGCTACTTCCCCGACGGGGGCAGCGACTTCATGACTCGGCGCACCGTGCCCGCCATCGAGAAGGCGGTGCGGGACCTGCTGAAGAAAGAGGGCATTGAACTCTCGTCCTACTACGATCCCGAAAAGCGCCAGTGGTTCCGGCTCTGGGAACCGACCGACCTGCCTCCCATCCCGCTGCGGAACGTCAGCCGCGAGAGGGCGCTGGCCGACGGATACGTCTCCGAGTCGGACAGGGCGCTGGCCGAGGGAACCTACGTCAGGAACACCACGTTCCAGATGTTCAGGACCATCGAGGGCGACGACTGGGACGACCTCGGCCCGGACGAACAGCACCGGATCATGAAGGCCAAGTACGACGCACATCGCGCCATACTGCAGACCACCTTCTGGTCCGACGACAATGAGCTTGCCCGCCTGAAGTACATCGACGGGTATCTGAACACCTACGAGTGGAAGATCCACTCCCTCGTGGCGGCCGACAGGGCAGCGCGTTTCGAGATGAAGAACCTCGTGCGTGACAACGACGACACGGAAATCCCACTTCAGCTCATCGAGCAGAAGCAGGCCCGTATCAACGGCCTGCGGAACCAGCTCCGCGACTGTCAGGCGAACTTCGACGTCTGCATGAAGCTCCGCGATGAGCTTGTCTCGGCCACCTCGATCCAGTGGGGCGCATACCGCTCGATCGAACAGAAAGCCACGGACAAGGCAGCGCGTGAGCGTAGGAACAAGGCCGTCTCCCACCATCTGGCGGGGCTTTCGCGGCCCGAGTACGAACTCTGGCTCAAGGATCAGGACTGGCGCGTGCACCGGGACGGTGTGGCCGCCAGCGACGACGAGTAACGAACGCTTCCCCCGGACGCAGGCCGCTTCTCGCCTCCGTCCGGGGGATTTCTTTTGATCGAACGGGTCGGCGGCGCTCGCTGGTCGCTCGCACGTGGCGCTACGACGACACAGTGAAGCCCAGCGCCAGGTCTCGACACCGGGCATGAAGGGGGCACGCCCCCTCGCTGCGCTCACCCCCGCGCCCGCAAGCGGTCGCCCGGCCGAAGACGGCCGGCGGAGGGCTGGCCGCCCTCCGGACCTCCCGCGTGACGCCATGACCCTGAATACGATTAGCCTCAGTGGGCGGCATCGCCCGGGTTGATTAGCCTTGGTTCGCGACTTTCTTCGCAGGGCAGACACCGGAGAAAAAAAGGATCGGTCATGTTTCTTCTTGTTTTTTTATGGGCCGCGGCCGCGATCGGCTATGCCTACGGAGGCATCGACGAAGCCTTCACGTGGTTCGTTGGCTCTGTTTTTCTGCTGGTAGGTGGCTTGTGGCTGCTGGATGAACTCAGTCAGCGGATGACCACCTGATCGCAACACCGAAGCCACGGATTGCTTTTTTGTCCCTTGTCGGTTTTCGGCAAGGGTTGACCGCCTCACTCGCGGGTGAGGCACCTTAGGAGAGAACGATATGTACGCGCAGATCACCATCGTTGGACGGCTCGGCAAGGACCCCGAGATCAAGAAGCTGAACAACGGCGCGACCGTTGCCCGGTTCTCGGCGGCTGTCGACAAGGGCTACAAGAACAAGGACGGCACCAAGCCGGACGCCGAGTGGTTCAACATCGACGCCTATCAGGCGAAGGACACCGGCATCGTCACCAACCTGATCCAGCCGTACCTGAAGAAGGGCCAGCTGGTCTTCATCGCCGGCGAGCCCACGATCGAGAAGTACACCAAGGACGGCGTGGAGCAGCGGGTCTTCAAGATCAAGCTGGGTCCGCAGTCGACGCTGAAGATGCTCGGCGGCACGGCCAAGCCCGGCGAGAGCGGCGGCAGCGCCCCGGCCTTGACCGGCGGAGCCGCGCCCGGAGACGACGACATCCCCTGGTAGGAACACCGAGGTCCAGACGCTGGCGAAGCATGGCGCATGCCTGACGACAGCGTCTGGACACACTTATGAGTCTGAATCAATACGCCTGTCAGGGAAACGCTTTATGAGAAACAAACGCGCCGGCTGGACCGACCGCGAACTGAAGCGGATGAAGACGCTAGTGGAGCAGAGCGGCCTCTCATGGTCCGTCATCGGGCAGCGGTTCAGATGCGGGGCAACCACCGTTGCCGATCTGGCTAAGAAACACGGATGGAAGAAGAAGATCGCAGGAGCGCCGACTTCATAAGGAGAATAAGCGATGACATCCATTGGCCGCATCATAGATGCGCTTTTCCGCGACCCCGACAGAACAGTCGCGGGTGCGCGTGTTGATATCGCCTACACCGAGAACGAGACGGTGATCGAAGTCGGGCCTCATCCTGGATTTGCCGCTGGATCAATGGTCGTGGTGATGAGGCAAGGGTCTGGGGAAAATCTGCACCACTACGAGATGGAGTTCAGCCTGACCGACGTGCGCGAGGCGCGAGCCCTTTCGGCGGCGCTCACGGCATGGGCCGATTGGGCTGAAAGCGTAAACGCGCCGAAGGAGACGGGCGATGAGCAATAGAGCCAAGATCAAACCAGATGATCCGCGCCCAGCCAAGGGCGGATGGGCGCCAGGCGACTACATGAACACCTGCACGACCTGCGGCGCTACCTTCACCGGATGCGACAAGCGATCATGGACATGTGCGGATTGCGCCTATGCCAAAAGCGACGCGCCCATGGCCCCCGACGACAACAAGGAACTGGTAGAGATCGTGGCGAGGGCTTTGGCGAGGTTTTGGGGCGTCAACCTCGACAAGCATCCAGACTTGATCGGGCAGCAAGCGCGCATCGCCCTCACCGCCATCGAGTCATCAGGCAGAAGGATTGTGCCCTCCTCCCCACGGGTGGAAGATGTAAGGCGCAAGGCGCTGGAAGAAGCGGCGGAGGTGGCGGACCAGTATGCGCGACTGTCCCCGCTCTTCAACCACGGCACACAGCTCTCACGATCTGAGGAGGCTGCTATGGACGCCGCCGCCCGGATCGCCCTCGAAATCCGCGCTCTCTCCCCTATGAAGGACACGACCAAATGACCGACCACGACAAAGGTGACGCCATGACCATCACAGCCGACGAACTGAACGCGCTGGCAGATCGTGTAGAGCAAGAGGAGCCGAGCCGGGAACTGGACGCGGCGGTGCTGGTCGCGTGCGGACATCAGGCCGTTAATCGCGGGCAGCGCATGGATTGGGAATACCGCCAGAACGGCGTCGGCATTTGGCGAAGCATGCCAAGCCCGACCATCAGCTTAGACGCAGCCGTGACACTCACCGACTGGTGCATCGCGCATTTGAGCGAGATGGGCGGAGACGGCCTGCCCATGTGCGCTCTGACAGACGGCATGCGCGAGGCCACTGGATATTGCCTGAACTCGCCGACATCGGGCGTCACGGCGCTGGCTCGCGCCCTCTGCGCCGCCGCCCTACGTGCCCGCGCCGCTATCCGCGCTGCAGAGGGGAAGGAGGCGGGACTGTGAGCAAGCACACACCCGGCCCTTGGCGTTTCCTTGAGGCCGACGATCACAACCGCGACGACAATAGTTGCCGGCCGATCACGATCTGCGGCCCAGCCGACGACGATCTTGCGAACGTCTACAGCAGCGACGATTCGACGGTTTCAATATCGCGGGAGGAGACAGTTGCGAACGCCCGCCTGATAGCCGCCGCTCCTAATCTGCTGGAGGCCGCTAAGGATGCGCTTTCAGGGTGGCGCTACATCCGCAGCCAGCATGGAGATCTGTCCGGCGTCGGCTGGGATCGTGTCGAGGATGCCTTGCGTGCCGCCATCCGCGCAGCAGAGGGGAAGTAGCCATGACGATAGATGCGCGCCAGATCGAGCGCGTCCGCGACCGGATCGCGCAATACATGGACGACGAAACAAACTGCCTGATGGAGCAGTACATCAACGCGGAGGACCTGAAATTGGCCAGCAAGGTTCTGGCTGCATACGCAGCCACGTCCCACGCCGCACTCTCTCCCCCTGTAAAGGACAAGCCATGAACCGCAACATTGCCATCATGATCATCGTCGGATTGTCGTTTATCGTCGTTGGGGCCGTCTGGGCTCAGCAGTGCGTCCAGTGGAGCTGCACCACGATCAACGGCGTACAGACGTGCTATTGTACAATGCGAAACTGAAATGTGGTTTGGCACGGCAGCTGTTCCCCACGAACAGCCGTAGCAGCCAGAGGGCGGGCGGCATTGTCTCCTCGATGCCGCCCGTTTACCTTTTCACCATGAGCGGATCACCGGCTATCCCCGTCACGCACTGTCTCGAGTGCGGCATCAGTTTCTACGCAGCGCAAAAGCGTCACTGCCAAAGACGAACACTTACCCCAAATGCCTGTCCCAAGGCTCTGATTGTCGAAGTCGCAAACGGCGCTATCGGCATGACAGCCTGGACCGCCGCCAACCTTCGGGAAAAGAGAAAGGCTGGATTGCATCTCTGGCAGAAGGACAAAAACCTTCTGAAGAAGATCGACGCGGGCAAGTTCTCCCTGAAGTGGATTTCCCGTCGCTACAACCACAACAATCTGATCACCAACAAAACCAAAAAGATTGCCAGCTGGACGAAAGCCGATCGGCAGGCAAACGCCGAGCGGCTCGCACAGGTCGCCCGGCGCAAGCGGGAGAGAGTGGCGCTCCGCAAGCAGCAGGCCGAGGCGGTAGAGGCGATCCTGACGGCTACCGATTAGCCTCGGACTGTTTTTCCAACAAAGGAGGTTGAAGTGAATGAGCTGCACAAGCAGCGCATCAGGCATCTGATTGCCTTGTTGCGTGTCAGAAAGCCGGAGAAGTTCGTCATCGTGGACTGGTTCGACGAGAACTGGATCGAGCAGAATTATCCGAAGAAGCCGCTGTCGTGCGAAACCCCGGCCTGCGCGATGGGGCTCGCTTGCCTCGATCGCGAGTTCAACAAGCAGGGCCTCACCGCGGCCGAGCGGAATGGGATCATCACGCCGGTGCACGACAATTCCGACACCGGCGATAGCGTGGTCGGCAACGACATCGCCCAGTCGTTCTTCGGAATACCGGGAGCCCAGGCCCGGTTCATCTTCTTCGACGCAGGCTACCTGTGCGACAGCGAAAAGATCACGCCCGACATGGTGGCCGACAAGCTCGAGCGGCTCCTGCGCGGCATCATGCCCGCGCACATAGAGGACATGGGATGATCGCCGACGTGCTTCACGTTCTGGTCTCCCGCAAGGCGGTGGACTTCACAGCAAAAGTGGTCGGCGTCTGGGTAATGTCCTTCGTCGCCACCTCAGGAGGTTTGTGGGCTCGCCGAGTCCACGATCGGATGACCCGTCACGACGGAATCATCGTCACTTGGAAGAAACGATAAGAGGAGACTTGTCATGAACGTCTACGAGAACCTGCACAACGCGCTGGTCGCGGCCACACAACAGATTCGCGAGCGCCTGGCCGACCAGAACATCCCGCGCATGCGGTTTGAGATCGAGGTCAGCGGCCGCACCGAGTCCGGCGGTGTGATCCTCAGCTACAGGCTGGGCGAGGAATACTCCAGCCAGAGCCCGGAGGGCAGCAACCTCCCCAACGTGATCAACGAGTTCATGCGCCGGCGTGGCTGGAAGAAGGAGAACCCGACGCTGCTGATCGAAGACTTCAGCGAGCCGGTGCCGTCGCCGAAAGACATCGTGACGGTGGCGCCGCCAACCCCCATCGACTTCTGATGCGCCGACTCGACGACCCCCGGCTCAGCAAGTACGCGCTCGATCTGAGTCCGGGGGACCCGCCCGTAGATGGCGCTTTCAAAGTCAGGAACCTCACCGTGATCGCAAGCTGCGGCCTCGGCTGGGACCACGTGTCGGTCAGCATGCGCGATCGCTGCCCGACCTGGAAAGAAATGGAACTTGTGAAGCACCTGTTCTTCCTGCCGGAAGAAACCGCGATGCAGCTTCACGTTCCACGGACTGATCACATCAATATCCACCCTTTCGTGCTGCATCTATGGCGGCCCCAGCACGTCTCCATTCCACGCCCACCAGAGGAACTCGTCTGATGCTCGACACTTACGCGGCGATGATGCGGGAACACGGGTACATCCCGATGAACCACAGCACGCCCAACTTCTTCCCGGTCGACGCCGGGCCGATCTACGACGACCGCGGGAAGAAGATCCCCGGTCACCAGCGCGTTTTCCGGGGAGACAGCGGCGACACGCTGGGCATCCACACCGAGAAGTACACGATGGTCCCCTACGAGAAGCACTTCTCGATCTTCGAAGACGCCATCCTGGCCTCCAAGCTCGACAAGCAGGGCATGCAGGTCGCCACCGATATGTCGGACAACGGCGCTCGCATCTTTCGCCAGTACCTTTTTCCAAGCGAAACGTCGGTAGTGCTGGACAGCAAGGGTCAAGAGAACAGGCTGGCGCTGCGGATCATCAGCTTCGACAGCTACGATGGCAGTTCCGCCTTCATAGCCAAGGCTGGCTTCTTCAACTTCATCTGCGCCAACGAAAGCATTTTCGGCAACAGCCTGATCAACATCCGCTTTCGCCACACCGGAGACGTGCAAGCGCGGGTCGAGGAAGCGGCCGGCAAGATGATCGTTGCCAGCGAACGCTTCCGCGAAGAGGCGACTCGCATGGAGCGCTGGCCGAACATCACGGTCGACGCCAACCAGCTCGCCGTCCTGCTTGAGCACCTGCCGCAGAGCAACAATACGCTCATCAACCAGTTCGTGTCGGACTTTGCCCGCAACGGCAACGACGACCTCTGGGACGTAAACCAGTTCCTGACGTCGTGGGCGACCCACGGCATCCCGCCCAAGATCAAGGCCGATCGCCAGAAGCGTGTCACCGATCTGGTCGAGTCTCCGGCTTGGAAGCGTCTGGAGGTCGCATGAAGCCCCCTTACGTCTGGAGACACTCGTTGACGGAAACCCGGCGCAAGTCGGGTTTTCTTTCCCGGCTCTGGATCATGCAAGCCACAAACTGGGTTCTCTTTGCCATCGCCGTTTCGGTGATGGCTTTTCTTCTCGCAACACTTACGAGGTAATCATGGCCGACAGACTGAACACCGCGCTCTCCAGCGAAGAGCTGGTGGTGAACGAGAGCAACGCCCGCAAGAAGCACGAGACCGATCCGGCGCTGGTGGCGTCCATCGCCTCGGCGGGCCTGATGTACCCGATCACGGTCAAGCCGATCGACGGCGGGCTCTACGAAGTCATCGACGGCGCCCGCAGGCTCTACGCCATCCGCGAGGGTGTCCGCACCGGCGCAATCGACATGCCCCGCATCCCGGTGAAGATCATTGAGAACGGGCTCGACAGCCTCGAGTACAGCCTGCACGGCAACCTGCACATGGCGATGCACCCGCTGGACGAAGCAGAGGCCATCGACAAGCTGTCCAAGCGCGAGGAAGACCGCGGCACGATCGCTGCTCGCTTTGGCAAGACTGTCACCTGGGTCGATCAGCGCGCCAAGCTGTCGGGCCTGATCCCCGAAGTGAAGAACCTTTACCGCGAGAGTCAGATCGACCTCGAGACAGCGATGGCGTTTACGCTGGCCGACGCGAAGAACCAGAAGGCGATCGTCAAGGCTCGCCAGTACGACAACGCTCAGGTCGTCAGGCGCATGGCGACCCAGACCAAAGTCAACGCCAAGGAAGCCATCTTCGACCTTGAGCTGGTGCCCGAAGAGAAGATCGAGCGCGACCTGTTCTCCGACGACATCTGGATCACCTCGATTCCGCTCTTCCTTAAGCTGCAGGGCGAGGCGTTCGACGCCAAGGTCAAGGAGTACAAGGACAAGGGCTACAACGACGTTATTGTCTTGAAAGACGACGACTGGCAGACCGTGAACAAGTACGCCGCCGTTCAGGGCAAGGTCACCGACAAGATGCTCGGCAAGCTCACCTGCCTGTTGCAGCTCAGCGCCAACGGCAAGTTCCGCGTCTGGGAGAACATGATCCCGAACAAGGAAGCGAAGAAGGTGAAGGCGTCGGCCGACGGCCCGAACAAGACGGAGGCTGACGCCATCGTCGAGAAGACGGCCAAGGACCTCACGATGAAGCAGAACGAGTTTCTTGCTGCCCAGGCCGCGTCTGCGATGGTGAGCGACATTGAAAACGGCAAGATCGAAACCATCGTGATGGACTGGATTCTCGTCACTGCTTTGCTCGGCGCGCAGTCGTCGGTGCCGTGGATACAGACCACGCGAGCCGGTTTCAACGCCGAGCGCCGGTGGTCGGGCATCAAGACGAGCAACCCGACGGCAGCGCCCGATCAGTTGTTCGGCTTTGAGGCCTGCTCGCTCGCCGACTGGAAGAAGAAGCCTGTAGCTCAGCGGCAGGAGCTGGTGCTCGTAGCCTATGCCAGCCTGATCAACCCGCCCTACGGCATCCAGAACGATGCACTGAAAGACATGCCGATCGTCGGCTGGGCAAAACCCGACGAGTCGTTCTTCAACGGCTACCGCACCGACCAGCTGGAAGACTATCTTCACAAGTCGAAGATCAAGCCGAAGGAGCATGAAGGCTTGAAGAAGGGCGATCTCGTGAAGATGTGCGCCAACGTCGCGAAGACGGACACGGCGTGGAGGTTTGGATTCAAATGAGCCTGACAGTCAAAGTCCTCGAAGTCAGAGACAGAGCCACGTTCGTCCCGGTCTTTGCGATCGGGATGGCAACGAAGCTCGAGCCCGTGCGCTGGTATCTTGATCGCACGGGATACGTCTCCGGCGCGCCCGATCCGTCAGTCCTGATCGGTCGTCTGGATGGCACCGGACGCATCACGCCCGATCCCTACCAATGGGAGGATCGGACAATGCAAGCCGCTCACTTGTTCATCCTGAAGAACTGGTGGGCGCTCAACGATGGCAGCGTCGTTGACGTCGAGCATATTCTCGGTGAGACGAAGAAGAAAAAAGAGAGCGAGCGCTTTCTTTCCGGCCGGAAAGCGTGATCAAGCCCTCCGCAGCTGAGGTAATCGAAAACCTTGCGAAGCTTCAGCAGAAGAAACCGAAGACGGACGAGAACGCTCTTTCCAACGACGAGCCATCTCGATCCGTCTTATCGCGTGCCGAACTCGAGCGTGCTTTGTCTTTCGCTCTTGGAGGAGAGGCAAAGCGTAAGCGACCAGTGCGCCTGGCGTTGGCATCACGTGGTAGGTCTCGCGGCTGAGACAGTCGCGGACTGACGGCATCAGCAGATCCGCCGGTATTTCCGAAAGGATCGAAACATAAGCCTGCAAGGTCTTGTACGGCAGAGCCTTGCAGTTGAGGACAGTAGTCGCCAGCGCAATGCACTCGGCGGCCACCACGTCTCCGCATCCCGCAAGGTTCGCTTCCATGCGATCGGCGACCGCGGGGAGCCAGTTATCGACAGGGTCGGGAACGATGTGCTCGATCAAGGCGATCTCGTTTACACGCTCCGCCCGGGTCAGTGATTTAAAAAAAATGTCTCTCTTTTGTTCAGCCGGCAAGCCGGACAGGACCGTTACCGGCAGAGAGTCTGTTGTCATTCCAATTTCTCCTTAATGCCATACCAAGCAATCAACAGAGCCTCTGCGGGACCGTCTGCGGCCGGTGACGCAGGCCCGAAGACCTCACGACACAGATCAATGGCTTCGCCCTTGTCGGCAGAGAGACCCAGCGTTTTTTTCCACTGATCCGGCGCAACGATGTGCGTGCTGATCTTGAGCAGAGAAAGCGAAAGGATCAGGCCATAGTTCGTGCCTGCCGTATGGGTAGCCACGGACGATTGGTTTGGACGACCGACCTGTCTTTCGACAATCAGGGCGTGCGGCCGATACTCGGCAATCGACTGATGCATGGGCACAATATCGACCATGTTGAAGACTTTGCCAGTCATCGAGTAACGCACGGTGCTGCGAGGCATCTTCATGGAAGACCATCCATACAGTTTCCCCTCGCGAACCTCGACAAATCCGATACCACCCTCGAGCCCGGGGTCGATTCCAACATAGCGCATCTGCTTCTCTCCTTAAGGGAACAGTTGATATTGCTCATACGAGAAAATATTGGGAAGGTTGAACATGACCAATCAGGCAGTACTTCACGGTCGCGACATCGGGCCGCGATGTTTCCTATGTCGATGGGGAACACCCCAGCAGACAAAAATGGAAGACGGCAATAAGCGGCTGATGATCCAGTGCCGCTTGAACCCGCCCCAGATGCTGATCACCGACAAAGGCGCAATGGTCGCCCTGTGGCCGGTGATGGCTCAGGCCGACTGGTGTGGCCAGCACAAAGAGAAGAACAGTGCTTTCGCGCCGCAAGTTTGAGACAGAGGCGGTTGCCGCAGGCGTGCCCGTCTATCTGGTGCCGGGGCTGATCCGCTACCGCTTCGATCACGCCCTGCCCGGAGACGCTCTCAGCGCCATCCTCGCCAACGATCTGTTCTCGGCGGTTCAGTATGCCGATCCGATCGTCCTTCAGTCGCTGCGACCGATCTCGCAGTTCATCTATCTCCACTGTCCGGCCATCAGCTGGGGCTCACGCGAAAACGTGACCCACTGGGCCGGTGAATATCCAACCCGAGAGGAACAGCACGCATGAGCAGTCTCACACCCAAGCAGATCGAGGCACGTCGACATGGTCTCGGAGCTTCCGACGCCATCACGGTATCGCGAGGCAACCTCAAGGACTGGCAGGCGCTGCGGGCCGAGAAGGTAGATGGCGTCCAGCCGAAGTTCAGCGCCGACAGCCGGTATCTGATGAGCCTCGGCGTGGCGATCGAGCCGCTGACGATGCGGCGCTTCGCCCAGGACCACGCGCTCCTGCCCATCCCGGCGGAACACATGGTCTACTGGAAAACCGATCCGTTCTTTTTCTTCACGCCCGATGGCGTGACGGACGAAGGCGTGCCGGTGCAAGCCAAGTTCCACACCGGCGACAAGAGCATCCTCGAGCTCGCCGACTTCTACCAGCCGCAGCTTCAGCACGAGATGCTCTGCATGGGGAGCCACAGCTGCTGGCTGGTGGTCACCTTCGGCCACTATGGGCGGTACATGGCTCAGCAGGTCGGCCGAGACGAAGCATTCCTCGATGCCTATCTGGCGCGGGCGATGGAGTTCCGGCAGTTCATGCAGGCGGGTATCGTACCCGAGTCGATGTCCGACCAGATCGAGGGGCCGAAGGTCCCGCGAAAGCGGGATCACATCTGGATGGAGGGCGACAACGAGGTGAAGCCGCTGGCCGTCGGCGTCCTCGACAACTACCTCGGCGCCCAGATCTTTGACGACAGCCTGACGAAGCTGAAGCAGATGATGCCTAAGGACGCCGCCACGGCGACGTGGATGCGGGCGGACGGGTCGGGCGTCCGGCTGAAAGCCAACCGGGCGAACGCGATCAGCTGGACGCCGATCTATCCAGGTTAGGCCCTGCGGAGGCCGTACAGCGCGATCTCCGGGAAATAGGCCCGGAGACTGCCAGGAAGCCACGGACCGCGTCTGGCGGTCAAAAAAAGGGGTGTTTCACGTGAAACAAGACGATCTGTTCGGGCTCACAAAGGGTCCGTCCGGCGAACAGCTCAAAAAAGAGGCTTTTCAGAAGCTAAGCGGCAAGCACGGGAGGTGGATTCACTGGGCGCGGGAGCAGGTCTACCAGCTCCTCGTCAAGCGGACGGCCGACCACGAAGCCTTTCCTCTCACTGCGCCTCTGCCCACGGTCACCAGCGACGATATCTGGGACCGCTGGCCGCCGCCGGCCGACGCTCACCCTTCCGTGATGGGGCCGGTCTTCAGCGACCTGCGCTTCCTGCGGGAGGGCTACCAGAAGTCCAAGCGACCCTCGGCTCACAGCCGGGTGATCTCCGTCTACGTACTCTCAAGAAGGAACTGACATGACCGACAACATGGACCTCTGGAACAAGTATGGGGTCACCGATCCCCGGCACACCAAGGAAGTCGGCTTCGGCCGCAAGTTCACGGCGATCGACGCCTACTACCAGATCATGCGCGCCACCGAAGCGTTTGGACCCTTCGGACAAGGCTGGGGCTGGGACAGCGAAGAAGACGTCGTCGTCGCTGTCGGCCCCAACGGCAAGACCAGCACGCTCGCCAAGGTGAAACTCACCCTCTGGTATCGGCCCAAGCCCGAAGCGGACGTCGCCGTGACTGGCCCTGTCATCGCCATGAATCTTCTCGTCTCCTCGAAAGACGTGCCAGACGAGGAAGCTTTCAAGAAGGCCACGACCGACGCGCTCACCAAAGCTCTCTCTTACCTTGGTTTCTCGGCCGACGTGTTCATGGGCAAGTTCGACGACAATCGCTACGTCGCGGCGCTCAAAGAAAGTTTTTCCAAGACCGATGTTGCCAAGGCCGCCGAGCTGCCGCCGGCAGTGAAGCAAGCCGTCGCCAACCTCAAGGGCATCCCCTCCATTGAAGGACTGTCTGCGGAGTGGCTAGCGATCAAGCCGGAATACGATAAGTTGGCCCCGGCGCAGCAAGCCTATGTCAGGCTCCAGTGGACCCGCAGGAAGGATGAGCTGTCGCCGCAGGAGTAGCGATGGCGCGCAGGAAGAAGCCGAAGATCAAGAGTGTTCGCCCCCGACGAATCGGAAAGAAAAAAGGAGGGGCGAACTTCATTGTCTGGCTGGAAGACGAGGGCATCTACGGGCGCAAGGGGCAGATTACCATCACCCTCCCTGACGGTCGCAAGATGTCGGTGACCGCGGCGGCCAAGGAGTGCGGGATCAGCCCGCGCACCCTGGCACACCGTGTTGCTTCCAAGCCAAAGGAACTCTGGTTTGAAAAGCGGCACCTGCGCCGCAAGCCATCTGCTACCACGAACCCGGCGAAGACGATCAGCGCGACCGTCTTCAAAAACATCAAAGGCGTCTACAAACCAGACCCCTATGCCAACCCGATCGGCTTGCAGAGAGCCAAGGGGCGCTACAGCGCAGGCTCGAGCAAACGGCTGGAAGGTCCGGTCAACCAGCGCATCGT
>Ga0114978_10000349_pt1 | contig 38253 bp, 40 predicted proteins | sample S_140212_EF_Meta_FD_87027 | JGI IMG/M metagenome (GOLD analysis project Ga0114978, IMG submission 87027) | Freshwater microbial communities from Lake Simoncouche, Canada to study carbon cycling - S_140212_EF_MetaG | ecosystem: Environmental > Aquatic > Freshwater > Lake | place: Lake...
CCCACAAACAGAACGTTTACCGGTCTCTGAAGCTCAGGCTACCATGAAAGCAGGCCCACAAGCCGCTGTACCTTCTTTAGCCCCCGCACCAATGGCTCCTCCACAAGCAGGGGGCCCACGCCCTCCCGCGCCCTCTGCGGCCAAACCTCCTGCTCCTCCCGCACCCCCTAAACCACAACTACAACAAGGTCTGGGTGGCTTGCAGATGGGCCCACCAGAAGATACGTTAGGTAATGCTCTGACCCGCGAATCAGTTGCGGCAATGAAGATTGACCCTCGTGCCCGCCAGTTGGAAGAAGAAAAACGTGTAGAAGACCGTTTAAAACTTACACCCGCACAGCGTGGTGTGTACGACGAGGGTATTGCAGGTTTGAAGAAATTTTACGATCAAGACTTTGATCCTGAGATGCTACGCAAAGAAGGTATTAAACGTTACCTGCTTGGTATGGGCGGACGTAGCCAAGGTGAGTTTGCCGGGGGCGCAGGTGCCGCTATGGACTATGACACTGCACAGCGTAATCAGCAACGCGCTCGATTTGGTGAGATGCAAAAAGCCCGTGAAGGCATTATTGGTCTTGAGCGTGAGCCAGTTAAATCCGGTATTGAAGGCGGCTACAAAGCGTACGAGCAAGGCGAGAAAACCAAGCAAGTTGGCCTTACCTCTGGCGCTAACGTGTATCAAACTGAGACGCAGTCTAAAGACAATGCCGCTAAGAATGAAATTGAGAAACTTAGAATTGGCGCACAAAACGCCGCAACTGCCGCACAACGTGATGCCAATGACTTCTCTAAACTGAGCGGACATCTGAGCACTATTACGTACAATCGCGCAAAGGCCGAACAAGCTGTAGTTAAGAGTTTCCAAAAAGAAGCACAAGCAATTGAAATGCAACTTATGGCTAACCCCAAAGACAAAGAAGCCTTGGGTAATAAGGCCGCGCTTCAGTTAAAGATTGAAGCGGAAGTAGATAAAACTACCAAGCCTTTTGACTTGCTGGCTTCCTCTATTGAGGCTAAACTTTATGGTGGTAAACAGGGTGGACTCGGAGGATTTACTGTTCGCGAGAAGCCCACAAAATAAAGGATAGATATGCCGCTGTACGAGATAACCGCACCGGACGGGAAGGTCTATGAGATTGAAGGCCCCGCTGGTGCCTCGGAGCGCGACTTAGTCCTAGCCACGCAACGCCACATCCGCGACCAACAAACTGCGGATATTGAGCGACGTCGTGCGGCGATGATGAACCGCCCACCAGAAACTCCCGAGACCACGTTTGGCGGTAACGTCAAGGAATTCTTTAAAGGCGTAGTTCCCGGTGCGATTGGCTTGGCCGAGACCGCAGGAACTGGCATCGCAGCGTTGTTACCTGACGAGACTGAGAAGTCCGCACGCGAGAAGATTAAAGAAATTGCTGGCGTCGCCAAGAAACCGTTTGAAGCAAGTGCAGGGTACGAAGATTCTATTGGTCGCAACCTTGGTCAAGGTCTAGGCTCAACACTGCCGTTCTTTGCGCTTGGCCCTCTCGGTCTAGCAGGTCGTGCCGCAGGCGCAGGTCTTGGTGTTGCCGCAGGTGCGGGCGAAGCCCGTGAGTCTGCCGAAGCCAAAGGTGCTACAGGTGAAGAACGCCGCACTGCCACAATGCTCGGTGCGCCTACTGGTCTGCTTGACATCCTAGCCCCCGAAATTAAACCCTTCAAGAGTTTGATAGGTACTGCCTTAGTACGGGGCGGTGTTGAAGGTGCAACAGAGGCCGCTCAGAAGATTGCACAAAACCTGATTGCTAAGGGCGTGTATGACCCACGTCAAGAAATCCTTGTTGGTTCTGGTGAAGAAGGTGCGTATGGCGCAGGTGTCGGTGCGTTAGCCAGTTTGATTGTTGACATGACGATTGGCCGCAAGGCTCGTCGCGCCCATCTTGGGTTGGATAAAGAACAAACGCCCCCACCCGCAGGTGAAGAAAAGAAACAAGAGACCCAACTGCTTGGGTATGATGCAAAACCGTTTACTCCGGTCATCATGCCCGACGGCTCAGTCATTACAAGCCGCACCGATTACGACGAATACCAGACAGGTAAGCAAGCCGATTCGCGCCAACGCGCAAAAGACGTACGCACTTCTGACCCCATGGCGGGAAGGTCTGAGTTTGAGCGCAACCTTGCATTACGCGGAAAAGAGGCGGCGTTAGCAGAAACGTTTGCGCAAGAACCCGAAAAGGGTCAACTTGGTTTTCCGGGAATGGAACGCGCCGATGGTACTGTAGAAGTGCCGGGTCGTGGACGTGTAGCCCCCAAAGCTATTGCAGAAGGTACAACTGCTAAAGAACCTATAACGTACCCTAAAACACTCAATGTTCAACAAGTTGTGGAAATGACTGATGAACAATTACAGGCACAACTCTTCAACACTAACTTAAAAGATAGTGAATGGAATCTTGTAAAAAATGAATTAGACACTCGAAAGGCAAGACCGGGTAGGCAGGACACTCAAACCCGCGACATGATTGACGAGTTGGAAAATAAACAACTTGAGCAGTTGCAGAAAGCTGACGATCAAGAAGCCACCAAAGCAGAGGCTGAAAAAGCGCGTTTAAAATTTGAGTCCGACCTTGCCGAAATGGACGACAGGATTAACCGCAAGGAGCAGAAGTCTACTGAAGATAGCAGACTGCAAGTTCTCCTGCCGATGATCAGCAATCCCGACGTTAAGGATGTTGGTGCGGCGTTCCAAGCTGAACTTAAGCGTCAGCGGTTTACAGACACAAACCTTACCGAGCGTGAGCAAGAACTGATCAAACGCTCAGAAGACTTTAAAGCCGCTGAACCTGCGCCTCCTGTAACCCCCGAGGTTGAGCCATCTGCACCTGCCCAGAATCAGGCAATGGAAGCATTGATTCCTGAAAAGAAAACAGGACGCGTGCAGGAACAGCCTAGTTTCCCGGGCATGGGTAAACCAAAAGGCCCCGCACCTCAAGCCTTCTCTGACGAAGAACTTGAAGGGCAAGCCGCCCCATTCGGCACTGTGTTAACGCCTGAGATTCTTGACCGCACGGGCTTACCCAAGCAGTCGGGCTTCTACAAACAGTTACTAAACAAAGACATGGCCGACCCCGCACAGCAACCGCTTGTTGCGGATGTATTGGTACGTGTACGTAGTAACCCTAATCTATCCTCCGCTACCAAGAAAGCCATTGAAGGCGTTGCCATGCAAGCCTTTGGTGGTCTAGCCAAACAAAGCGAGATGTTCGGCCCTCGCGGTAAAGTCTTGGAGCCTGTGTCTTCCAAGGAGAAAAAGAATGCCGCGCCACGAAAGCCAACTACCCCTGATGCAGATGCCGGTAAAGCAACTGGAACTAGCGATGCAGATAGTAAACCAAGCGAACAACCGAAGAAGTCTGTTCGACCCACTCGTAATTCCAAACGAACTAAAGCACCTGCAAGCACTGGAGTGGCAAGCGGTGAGCGACCTGCTGGAGTCTCTCCAGACGGAAAAGATGTGGGAAAACCTCCACTAAGAAAAAAGAAAAAAGCCAAGGCCGCGCCCAAAGCGGAAGAAAAGCCTGAGTCTAAGATAGACCCGCGCATGGCCAAACGCATCGACGACGTAGAAGATGCACAAGACACCGCCGAGTTTGCTGAGGACTTAAAGAACGCACAGACTCGCACTCGCGATCAATACGAACGCCAAGTTAAATCGCTGTGGCCTATTATTGAACGCGCTAAGAAAGCACTGCGCGATGCCACGTACCCTAATTCATTAGAGGCCGGTGCGGTGGACTTCCACATTCGCCAACTCGAAGGGGTTGCCGGTCAGTACGACGCACTGATGGCAGGTGAAGATTTTAATTCCCCACTGCGTAGATTTGAAGATGTAATGAAAACTCTCCCCGCAGACGTACAACGTTTGCAGGACGCAATCACTGCTTTGAACGAACCTACTCAGCCACCTAAGTCTAAACCCAAGGCTACGACTACAACCAAGGCTACGACTACGACCAAGGCCGCTACAGCGCCCAAGGCTACAACTACGCCCAAGACTACAACAACGTCTAAGCCCAAGGCTACAACTACGCCCAAGGCTGACACCAAACCCGAGGGTAAACCCGTAATCAAGGGCGTGGTCAAAGACTCTGCCATGTATGACGCACTAGCCTCAGAAGATAAAGATAAGGCTATTGACTTCCTTGCGGCGGATATGTACAACGCGATGTACCCGCAGAAGAACGCAACAAAGGTTCTGAACGAGATCAACAGTCAGTTAGTGGCGGGTCAGATTGTTGATCCAAAGTTTGGCAAAGAAGGAGATCACGTTCCCGGGATGGGCGGTAAGCATGCCAAGGCATACTTTGATTCTCTGAGTGACGCCGATCGTAAGGCCCTGATCGACCGCCTACAGTACTACTTCATAACAAGTGAGGTAAAGACTTCCGCACGTCTGGCGGAACTCAACGCGCAGCAAGCCATTGCCCGTGGCATACAGGAGCAAATGGACGACGAACTTGATCTAGTCAAAGACAATGCGTATTTGGTTCGTCCTCTGCACCCTGCAATTATTGCCATGGCTAAGTCAGGCAATCTGGCCGGTGCCCTTCGTATGATTGCAAACCAAAACTTTGGCCGTGCCTCAATGGTTGCAGGAAAATTGTCTGACTTTATTGGGGGTACAAAAATTCAATTTGTGGGTGGTTTGAAAAACGCTTCCGGTCAACCCGTTGCCGGTAGATATGACCCTAAGACAGATACTATTCGCATTAACTCTGACATGGTGGTGGACTTGCACACCCTCTTGCATGAGATAACTCATGCCGCCACGTCACACATCCTAAGTAACAAATCACACCCTCTGACTAAACAACTTACAGAGTTGTACAACAATGTCAAAGGCTCGCTCGATACGGCTTATGGTGCACAATCGTTAGATGAATTTGTTGCTGAAGCGTTTAGTAATCCTGCGTTTCAATCTACGCTATCTGCCATCAACCCCAAAGGCGAACCCATTTCTGCATGGCAACGCTTTAAAACATCAGTTGGTAACTTTATCCGCCGTCTGATGGGTATGGAAACAAAGAGCCCAAGTTCTGCACTCAACGCTACCGATGCGTTGATCAATCAAATTCTCTCCCCCGCCCCTGAGTCTCGTAGTGGGGATATGTTGTACGCCGCCGCATTACAAGGTAAGGGCGGTGCTGTACTTGATGCTTTGGGCGAAAGTTACCACAAACTGCCATATATCAATGCAGAGTGGAAAGGCCGTATCAACGAGTTCTTTACGGGCACCACACCCAACACAATTAAAAACATTGTGCGCAGTGCCCTGCCGCTAAACGCATTGGTTGATGTCGCACAGAAGTACATCCCCATGGCGGGTAAGTTAGACGTGCTTGTGGGCGAACGCTCCGGTTCAGAAAACGCCCGTAGTCAAGCGATTGAGCCAATCATTGAGCGTGTAGAGAAATGGGCAAAGACCAACTCCGGTAAAGTAGATGCCCTAAACAACGTCATCTATACAAGTACGATTGAGCAGGTCGACCCTTCTAAGCCACGTTCTGAATACGCCAAGAACCCCGCCCAAAATGCGGAGAAGTTGAAGGCTTGGGACGCCATGCAAGCCGATTGGAAATCCCTTGGTGAAAGCGGCCAATCTGTGTACAACCAGATGCGCGATACGTACAAGAAGATGTACGACCAAGTTAAGGACGTGCTTGATGCACGTATCGATTCCGCTATCGATGACAAAGGCACAGCCAACAAAGTCAAGGCCGAAGTCTATCAACGCCTGTTTGCAAGCGGCAGTATTGAACCTTACTTCCCACTAACTCGTTCTGGTAAGTACTGGCTGTCGTACAGCGCAGTTGACCCACGCTATGGCAACAAAGAGTTCTATGTTGAAGCGTACGAAACATCGTACGCCCGTGATCAAGCAATTAAAGAACTCAAAGCTGATCCAAAAGCCAAGGCTGATGACATTCAGAAGTTTGCCAACGCAAATCAAATTAACTACCGCAAGGCACCTGCCACATCATTTGTGAACGGGGTGCTTCGTACGTTAGAAGCCAACAAGGTCAACGCTGAAGTTACTGAAGAAGTAATGCGTTTGTTCTTAAACACCCTGCCTGAAACATCGTTTGCTCAGTCATTCCGTCGACGCAAAGGTACGCTTGGTTTCCAACACGACGCTATTGGTGCGTTGCGTACAAAAACGTTCAGTCTGTCCCGCCAACTCTCCAACATGGAGTATGGTCAGAAGTTTGAAAAACTGCGCGCCGAGATCAAAGACTACGTCCGTAGCCAAGGTAACAACGAAGAAGCCGTGCAGTACATGGACGAGATGGATGCACGTATCGACTATGCAATCAGCCCTAACGTACCGCAGTGGTCTAAGTTAGCCACATCGTTCGGCTTCAACATGACGCTTGGTTTCAACGTGTCGTCAGCCATCGTCAACTTAGCGCAAGTTCCGCTGGTTGTGATGCCCTACTTAGGTGGTAAGTACGGATACGGTGTTACGTCAGTTGCACTTGGCCGGGCCGCTCGTATTTTTACTAACAGCGGATTTGATCGCGAAGTAGAAATGTTAGTCCCAACTGATAAGGGTGAGAAGATGGTGAAGGTCAAGGCTTTCCCATCCATGGACAACTATGACTTTACCAAGCACCCCGAGTTAAAACACCTTGAGACTTTGGTTAAAGTGGCAAGTGCCCGTGGTCAATTGAACCGCTCACAGATTTACGACATTCTTGACGTAGGTGAAGAGAATAACTTGTTGACCAAGGTCAATGCCGCTTCCGGTTTTGTATTCCATCATGGCGAACGTATGAACCGCCAAGTTGCGCTGATTGCGGCTTACGAATTGGAACTCAATCAGATGCGTAAAGATGGCCGCAAGATTGATGCTAAGGCTGAACAAGAAGCCGCTGACTATGCAGTGTACGTAACAGAACTTACCAATGGTGGAACAGCCGCCGCCGCTGCGCCGCGTATTGCTCAAGGGCCTTTGGGTAAAGTTCTTTTCATGTACAAGCGCTATGGCGTGTCCATGTACTACATGCTGTTTAAGACCGCACGGGATGCGCTTAAAAACGAGGACGAAAAGGTACGCGAAGCCGCTATGAAGCAGATTGCCGGTATTTACGCATCTGCCGCCCTGATTGCCGGTGCATCCGGTGTGCCAATGTTCGGAGTTGCCGCCATGGTCTACAACATCTTTAAGGGTGATGATGACGACGATATGGACACAGCCGCACGTAAGTGGATGGGCGAGTTGTACTACAGTGGACTTGGTAATGCCGTGTTTGGTGTAGAGATTGCCAATCGTGTGGGTCTAAGTGACTTGTTGTTCCGCGACACCACCACAAAACCAAGCGATAGCGTCATGCTCAGTCTGATGGAACAAGCCGGTGGCCCTGTGCTCGGTGTTGCAAGTCGAGTCGAGCGTGGTCTGAAGTTGATTAACGAGGGGCACACTGAGCGCGGTATTGAGCAGATGCTCCCGTCTGCAATCGGCAACATGATGAAGGCCATGCGCTTTGGAACCGAGGGTGCAAACACCTTGCGTGGTGACCCCATCACTGGTGACCTTGGCCCTTGGAACACGTTTGCTCAGTTCTTTGGCTTCGCCCCCGCTGAGTACACCCGCCAGTTGGAAATCAATAGTTCACTGAAGAATATTGAGCGTAAGACCATGGAAGATCGCACCAAGTTATTGCGCAACTTCTACATTGCCACCCGTAACGGCGACGGACAGGAACGTGCAAGTGTGTTGCAGAAGATGCTTGACTTCAATAAGAGGCACCCTACTGCGGCAATTACACCCGACACAATCGACAACTCCATGGCACAGCACATGAAGACGTCCTCCGAGATGTACCACGGTATTACGCTAAACAAGTCACTGCGACCTGAATTGATGCGTAACGTCCGTGAGTACGACGACGAGGATTAAAAAATCCCCCGCTTATTAGGGCGGGGGATAAACTCCGATAAAGGAGAACGAAGGAGACAGGCAACCTGCTCGGTCGGAATAGTATCACAGCCGTCTCCAAATGCGAACCCCCCACCTGCCATCTTCTATGCGGGGGCGGTATTCCACCACCCAATAACGTCTTTGGGTAATATCGTAGACCTGCCGAACACACTCCAAGGTATTTATACATGGTATAAATACAGACCCACCTATCGGAAAATTATCCCAATTGAGGACAAACCGCACCCCATCAGGGGCGAGGTCGTCAAGGTGCAGTCTATTTTTGGAAGAGCGCGGCGGTTGTCGCCATACTTTGCTCAGTTTCATCGTCCATAAATGATGAGCAGTCCACAGTAATTGCATCTACGGGCGGCCAGTTTGAATGGGTGCCTTTACCCAAACGAACCTTCTCCTTCTTTGCTTTCGTGCGTCCTGTTTTTAGTCCATCAACAAACCCACCATAGTTGATCTGTTGTTTACCGCACCACTCTTTGAGCGGCTTGGGCAGAAGGTACAACCTTTTAATGTCGTACTCGTAACGCGCCACAAAGTTCATTCGCGGCACTGCTTCGGGGTGAATCAGATGATCTAATCCCGTCGCTTGTTTACGTGCATCATCCGTACTCTTGATACGCAGGATGCCGTTGTAGTGGTCAGCCAAGAAATCTGTCAGGATGCTTTCAACATCAACACCCATCTCGGCCATGTCGGTACGTGCGTCTTGCATGACCTTGATAATCCATTGCACGATTCGTGCAATCTGCCAGTCAATCAGTCCCAACTTCTTAGCCAACATCAAGCCCGTGATTGAGCGTGATGCTAAGACAGACCAAAAGCGGTTATCGGCTTTGAGGCCAGCCGCTATGTCAATCTTGCGTTGAGTTGTCAGGGCAAGTTCTTTCACTGGCTCCAGATTGCCCATAACGTACTGGAGGTAAGGCACAGCCGCTAACCCATAGTGTTCCTTTAGTGCGGCACTAAACTTGTCTGTCTCTTCCTTGGTTTCAAAGTTGACAGGTACGGCTTTGTATTCCAATACCCGTTGGGCTTCCGCTTGTGGCAGAGCCTTATACAATGCAACGCGCTCAATGATGCTGGTGTTGCCTGTTGTGCCGAACAAAGTTTTCCATGGCTTACCACGTACACGCTCAACGTTTCCCTTGGGCCCCATGCGATTACGTTGCATACCACTAGGAAGTTGATAGGCAAAATCAGACAGGTCTTTCGGTGCGGTGTTGGTCATCTCATCCATGTACACGCACAGGTTTTTGTAGACCTCAGCGCGATTCATCTTTGAGTTAAACGTATCCCGTTCTTGAAGCATGAGCAGATCAGGGTCACCCCATATCGAGGCACCTGCCAACATTGCTGTTGTCTTGCCAAGGCCGGAGCCCTTGCTGAATATGTGAAACGCCGCCGCATTGATTGGTTGAAACTCCATCAACACCGCACCGAATGACATACCCACAACAAATTGGTGCATCTCCATTCCCGCCCTGTTGTAGAACGACATGGTTTTCTTCCACTCTTCCAACGAACCTTTTGGGTTGAAGGCAGGGAATAGACCCGCAGTTGCACTTGAGGGTGAATTGATCTCCACGCGATCTTTGAACACTTCCATATTGCCAAGGCAAAAGGACGTGCCCTTGTCATCTGTCCAACCAAACTGTCTACGGGCTTCGTCAGCTTCAGCCGTAAACTGTAACTCGTTTACCCATCTCATTGTGTACTCCATCAACTCACCCACGTTCAAGACGGCAACGCCATGCGCGGCTAAGTATTTTCTGAACTCATCTTTAGTTCCTACCGCAGTCAGAGGTAACGTGAACTCACGCACCCCGTCTCTTGGCAGGTGCAATCTCATCACCAACGCCTCACCCAATTCGGGGTCTTTCAAACGACGAACAACGTACAGGTCATTGAAATAAACCATGACGTCTTTGTCTTCGCCTTCAGCGTTCTTGGAGTGCTTGAACACCCCACCATTCTTCCCACGGAAATACGGGTGGGGGTACTTGGGTATGTTGTACTTGATAGGGGTTGCGTTGTGGATACCAAGCGGCTTCTGCACCACTACGTTATCCGCTTCCTCAGCCTCTTGTACTTCTCGCCCAAGCGAAATGGGTGACTTAATCTTGCCCCAATGTTGACAGTTCGTGCAGACATCAGGGCGGTACTCGTCAAAGCGTTCGCACAGGTATGGGCCTTTGATCAGGTCAACCTTGGCTTCGGTACGCTCGGCAGTGTATTCCTCATGGTTGCATGAAATCTTGTGGATGGCTTTACCCCCATCAACACAGAACTTAGCAATAGATAATGCGGCTCGCCACAGTGGTTCAGAGATGTTGTTTTGATTCATCACCGCTTCGCCAATCTGCGCACACCCACTACCTGCCTGAGTCTTAATCAAGATGGTTTTGAAACGGCTGACGTAACTACCCGACAGGGCTTGCATCATCGCGTCCGCTTCACGGGGTGCGTACTTCTTGGGTGCAAGCGGTACGTCATCGTCTCCAATCAAGTTGCAAAACAACTCAAATGGAATTGGGTCAGCAGGGGAGCCGACAAACACCACATCTTTCGGTGGAGTGTCTTTGTGATTGTGCGTCAGGGGAACTCTAAGCACCCGAGCCGCATCAGCAGTAACCGCAGGGTCACCATACATATTGTGTTCACGGCATAGTCTTTTGAACCGCTCCGCAACAGGAATCCATGTTTCACGTGAAACAGGTTCAGTCAGTGGCCAGTACACGTGAATACCACGCCCTGAGTTTACGAGTGTTGGCTTCGGTAGTCTTACTGTTTTGCAGAACGTACGTAGTGCTAGTAACGCGTCTGCTTGTGTTTCGTAGTCCTTTGACGGCCCACAGTCTAAATCTAAGAAGAACGACCTAAGTTGTTTTACGTTGGGTACTTTACGAGACCCCGCCTCTTCAAACGTACCGAGTGCAAAATAAGCGTCATAACCTTCGTTGTCCAAATTGTGGGCGGCATGGATAACTTCGTCGAGAGAACTGTAGAACTTCTGCACCTTGCGTTCGTCTGATAAACGACCCGCAAAGACACAGTAGAACCCAGCGTCTCCCAACACTGCCTCCAAAAATGTTTTAGTTTCCATATCCGCCGATAGTTAAAGTGAATGAGATAACCGAAAGGTGGGGGTACTAACCGCTCGTCCGCAAGCATGTTGCACGGCTTTCCCCCCAAATTTTAGTCGTCCCAATCACCTACGATGTCGGCAATATCAGACTTCTCAGCCGCAGGGGTTGCGGCCTTCTTTGTTACCTTGATAGGTTCTTCCACTACTTCTTCGGCTTCAACTTTGGCAGGTGCGGGTTTTGGTGCGGCCTTGGGAGCGGGTGCGGCTTCGATGGCTTTCGGTGTAGGAATTACGCCATCCATCTGTGACACGTTCAAAGTAATCGCCTTGATGGTATCAGCGTGGTCACGCATCTCTAATGCAATACGCAACTCTTCTTCTTCCAATGCGCGTACTGGCTTGAAGATCAACTTAGGTGTTGCGCTGTCAATGTCAAAACGCATCTCGGTCACAATGCTAATGGCATGTGTGTTGTGTGCCTTGAGGTAGCGACCATAGGCTTGCAGTGGCATCTTCTTACCTTCTGCATCACCGAACACGGATGTTGATGGCAGGTTGATTTGATAAACTTCTTGCTTGTTCAACTCGCTCTCGATCATCACAGCAATACGCTGTTGGAATCGGCATGCACGGCCTTCACCGCTTGCGGCAGAACCCTTAACGTGTTGTGGGCAGTCCTTGCAGAATGACGCTTGGCGCTGATCTTGTGGGACAGCAGAGTCAGGGCGTTGGGTATCAGACGACCAACATGTTGGCTTGGTAATCTTGCCCTTTTGGTACACGCCCTCAAAGAACATACGGGATACGGGTGCGGCATTGACCAACACAACGTTCATTGCACGTTCTTCGCTAACGCGAACTTCTTTACCGCCAATGAATTCGCGGAACGCACCGCCTTCAATGGAGATGCGACGATTGCCGCTACCTGTGCTACCCGCAAGGGTGCTTGTCAGGTTGTCTTCGATACCGCCAAGCAGTGCAAGGGCGGCGTTGTTGGGTTTACCAAAAAGTGTTAATTCGCTCATTTCGTTCTCCGGTTAAATATCTTTATCAGTGGTTGTAAAATCAAGTTCAAGTTGGACGGGTTGTCCATCATCAGGTTCAATCATCTTCACGTCGTTCTTGGGTGTGCTAGAAAGGGCGGCTACCACTTGGGACACATTGAAACGATAGGTGTTGCCTACCTTCACGTATGTATCTTTGGGGATATAGCCCTGACGCAACCAAGCACGGACAGTCGAGACTGAGACTGTGAATTGTTTAGCCAACGCTTCGATTGGCACAAACGGTTCTGTCATCATTTCCTCCGTACAGTTATGGTGTATTCGCTATCCACGTTGAGACCCGGTGGTAGCAGTTCGGGATTGGCCTCAAGGAACTGTTTCATGTTTCCTTGGTGCAAACGCTTTTCAAGTAAATCGGGCACGTTGTTTTCTACAACAAACTTGCCCATGGACTCCCAATCGTTTGTCCAGTAACTTGTCTTGACTGTCCTGTAGAACAGCCCTTCCTCGGTGCGTACGCTTTCGAGGTTCTGATTCTTGCAGTACACGAGTAGTGCCGCCTTGACCTTGTCCATCTGTTCCTTGAGCGCCTTCTCTTGAGCATCGAACTCGGCTTTGAGTTCGGTCTTCTTGGCGTTCATCTTCAAATAGACCTTGACCAACTTGTCTACTGGTATTGCAGGTGTTGTTTCTTCTGTCATCTTCGTTCTCCGTTTGGTTATTGGAATCTATATTATAGTGGCTTTTACTCCCTTATTCAAGTATTTCTTTGTAAAGATCAACTATTTTTGTGTGAACGTCTATTTTATTATCTAGTAAGTTGTAAACGTGTCTTTCTACACCTGACCCCACAAGCTGTACCACTGTTGTTGGGTGTCGCTGGCCTGATCGATGAACTCGGGCGTTGGCTTGTGCGTACGTCTCAAGGGACGAGGTTGGCCCCCACCACACCACAGTGTTTGCGGCAGTCAGGGTTACGCCATGGGCGGCTGACTGGGGTTGGATGACAAGCACCCGTGTGTCATTGGGGTCGGTTTGGAATCTGTTGAAGATGTCGGTGCGTTTGTTCAAAGGCACATCACCACTGATCACTTCTGTCTTGATGCCCTCGGCATTGAGTTTGTCCGTCAGGATAGTGATCACGCTTTTGAACGGCACAAACACTAAAACCTTTTGGCTTGCCTCTTCAATAACTTCTTGCAGTACGGCATAGCGGTTCTTGATGTCAAACTCGACTGTCTCTCCTGTGTCGGTGTACACCGCACCACAAGATATTTGCAAGAGTTTGCTCATGTTTACGGCAGCATTGACTGACGTAATTTCTTCCCCTGCGGCTTGCACCACCATACGCTTCTTGAGCAGATCGTAGTACTTCTGCTGTTGCTTGGTCAACTCGACTGTACGCTTGACGTACGTCATCTCAGGCAAGTCTAGGCACTCATCCTTGGTGAACCTGATCGCAGGTTGCAGGGCGTTGAACACTGTACTTGTTGCGTTCTCTTTTGCCATCCACTTGAAGTTGGTCAGCTTGAGCATGACCATGTCTCTGAATGATGAAAAGAAACGGGGCACACCTTGTGGGTTGACTAACTTAGCCAAGCCATAGGCATCTAAGGGGGACTGAGCGGCAGGGGTGCCCGTCATCATCCACAACCACGTATCGGGCTTGACCAAACTGTTCAGCACCTTCCACCGCTTTGTCATGCTGTTCTTATAGGCGTTGGCCTCGTCAACAACAATCAGATCAAACCCACCCCGTGAGATGTCATCAGCAACGATCTCAACACCATCGTAGTTAATGATCACAAATTCTGCTGTGCCGTTGATGACTGCTTGGCGTTTGTTCTTTGCACCATAGGCAATGTCCACCGAGCGGTGCATGGCAAACTTAAATAGGTCGGCTCTCCATGCGGAGTCCATAATAGATAGGGGGGATATGACAAGCACGCGTCGAATACGCTTCTGCTTAAGCAGATAGTCTGCCGCCCAAATGACTGAGCCTGTCTTGCCTGTGCCCTGCTCGTTCAAACAGAACGCACGTTTGTTGAGGGTGAGGAAAGCGGATGTTGTTTTTTGATGTTCAAAGGGTTTGTACTGACCCGGCCAGTTGTACTGTCCCAAGATGGGACTAGGCACCCCTTTGATCTTGAGGTTACGCAGAACTTGGGCTTCGTCTAAACCCCACTTGACAACAACTTGATTGTTGGATAGTTCTTTGCTTTTAGGAATGACTGTAGTGACACGTTGCGGGTTGCGCAGTGTCAACAACAATGCTTTGTTGTCTATGATTTCCATTCGTTCTCACTTATTTTTTATAAAGCATATCGAGCAGAATGGGGTCTCCAATCTGCTCGACGTGCCAACTTCTTTTTGTCAGTTCCTACGCGAAAGTTTTTTACGTATGCTGACTGGTGCGGTTAAAGGGTTGAAAACAATCAACAAGGAGAAACACCCCGAACGGCACACTCACACCTAACTGCCGTCCTATTAAATTCCAATTTAACGCATTACTGCGCTGTCGTCAACTAGGTTTTTTACCACCTGCTTCGCGAACACTGTGTCCATTACGTGCGCGGTTTTTTGCAGGTGCAAGCAGACGCAAGCCTGTCTTGTTGGAACCACCCTTTGACAACATCTTGACGTGGTCAATGTCCTTGCCCTCGCGCTTGTCGGCCTTCCCGTTCCCGTTCTTGTCGGGGGAACTGGCATCCATCTTTCTTCGCGCACGTTGGCGTTCCATGCGGTCGGCAAGTTCGCCCCGCTCTTTCTGCTTCTCGTACTCGTGTTTGTAAGGTCTAGGTGATTTGGTATATGGCATCATGCCCTCCCGTTATGTGAACAACTTAACACCACACAATGTTTCTTACACAGCCCTGACGGGCGGGGGTTCCACACATTACTGGTGTACGCAAACTTCATGCGATCATAATCCCTAAGCCACTTCTGCCACAAGACCGGCTCGTCCTCTTTAGAGTAACTTGCCTTGGGGAATGACCGCGCAATGACGAACAGCAACCCCGCACGTACGCGCTTGATCTCGGGGAAGAACTTGAATATAGCCAAGGCCATGAGTTCAAGTTGCCCCTTGTCAGCGTACTTGTCAGACTTGCCTGTCTTGTAGTCTAGCACCCGCGCCTCGCCCTTCTCTCGGTCAAGGATGATCAGGTCAGCGATGCCTCGCCACCACACGTTCGGGTCTTTGAAACCACACGGCTCAAGGTTTTCGGTAAGTCCCATCTCGAACTCACATAACTTCTCACCATGCAGTTGGTTAAGGTTGTCCAGCGCCCCCTTCGCGAACTTGAACGGCTCGGGTAGGGGGGTGCCATCTTTGATGTAGAACTCAGCCGCTTCATGGAAACGTGTCCCATAGTGCATCGCCTCCGTCTCCTGCTCCTTGACGTCCTTTACCACCTTCAAATGGTAATACTTCTTAGGGCACTGCTCAAATGTCTTGATCGACGAAAACGACCACGCCGGTAACTTATCCATTAACAATCTCCGTATGACTTGCCATAGCCTGACTCACAATTAACGGGCAGCCCAGTAGCCCATTCGGGAACCCAACGCATACAGCTTTCCACGTACAACTTGGCTTCCTCGACCTCAGCGTTACGTACGACAATGGCGATAGCGTCATGCACAGTCAGCACAACCTTGTATCGCTTACCAATACGTAACATCTGCTCTGCAATGATACACCTAGCAATGGCTTGGCACACGTTCTCAATTACTTTCCCGCCATAAATACGGGTGCGACCCTTGCGGGTTTGATAGTGAAACTCCACTCCCTTGTCTGTCTCGGTGAACCGCAGGTCGTCATACCGCATCAGCAGTCCACTCGGCAAGCGGATTGCGCTCTCAGCAGGAACCAACTCAAGCACACCAGCCCGGCCAATCGGTGAGGAATCACCCCGTGACAAGTTTACAAGTGCGTTCTGAGCCTGTCGCCATAGGCGTACCACGGCATCGTTTGTCCTGCGGTAAATATCAATGATGCGTCGGGACTCTTCCAACTCCACCTCGGCACCCATGGTCTTAAGTTGGGCTTGGAACTTAACTGCGCCCATGCCGTAACCCGCGCCAAGAATCGTAGTCTTACCCACGAACCGCTCGTCCTTTGTAATCTCAAACTCAGGCTTGCCATAGATAGCAGATGCCATTTTCTTGTACACATCTTTACCTTCAGCAAACGCCATGACCAAGTCATCCTGCCCCGCAAGCCAAGCCAACACACGCGCCTCAATCTGTGCAGAGTCAGCGTCAATGATTGTGTAGCCTTCGGGTGCAATGATTGACTTCTTTAACTTGTTACCATTGGCTCCACGACTCGGCAAGTTCTGCATGTTGATCTTGTCGTCACCACCGAACCTACCTGTGTGTGCGGCATAGTATCTGATCGGGACGGGCAGACTGCCACGCTTGGCAATGTCAATGAACCGCTGTGTGCGTGTTTCTTCTAGCGTACTCTTGGTGCCAAGACGTGCGGCAACCAACGCTTGCACTCTGTCATCGGGATGGTCAGCCAACGCCTTGAACTCTTCGTCTGTCTTAGCGAACGCCCACGCTTGCTTGCCTGTCTTTGCGCTAATCTTCATGGGGGGCTCAACACCAAACGATTTGAGCAGTTCACCAAACTTGTCATTGGACATGAGTTCAGCCTTATCCACACCGCTACTTTCTAGCAATGCTTCCTTACGCGCCTTCGTCTCAACCAAATGTTGCTCAAGCATCTCAAGGTCTAACTCAAGCCGTGGCTCGATGAACATACGCAGTGTCAGGTCGATGATCTTCAACTCTTGCTTGGGGAACTTACGTGCCATCTTGTTAAACAGCGCGTACGTTAACTCCACATCGTTGATGCAGTAATCACCATAGCGGGACAGTTCCTCTTCGGTAAAGTCAGCGCGGTGTTTGCCAAGGGCGTTCAAGACTTCAGTGCCCTTCTCGCCCAACTTGTACCTCTCTGCCAACGCCTTGAGTGAACCGCCCACCTCCACACCATGTAGAGCACGCCCCATGCACAGAGTATCAAGCCAAACACGAGGATAAATACCAAAGCGCCAGTTAAGAATAGCACCATCGAACAGTGTGTTGTGAGCCACGACCATCGAGTCTGCCCAATTAAATGATTTCTGTAGCCAATCCCTGATCTGTTCATACGTACCGCTTGCCCATACAGTTTCTTCGTTGTTGACTTTGACTGCAACGCCAATGACTTCAAACATATCACTGCGTACATACTCTTCTGTTGTAATTTTAGACAGTGAGAATTCTCTGTCGTAATAAGTTTCAAAGTCAATCGTGATTAGATTCATCTTCTTCTCCATCGTCTAGTTGTATGTCACCCTTGTGGGCGTACGTGCTTGCCATCATCTCGTCGTAGTTGAACTCTTCTTCAAAGCACTCACGTGCCGTGACAAGGTCATCGCTTGCACCCACTCGGGTATCGTTATAGACAAACAACTTCTTGGGAACCTTGACCAACTCGTTTAGAAAGTCAATACCATGCGCTGTGATCTGCCACATACCTGATGTCTTGGTCTTGCGCGGTGCGCCTTCCTTGATCTCTTCCTTGGTCGGGGGCGGCGCGTATCTTTGTGCCACCAGATTCCAATGCTTAAGCGTAGAGATAGCATAAGAACGCATGACGTAGCGAGGCGCACGTTCGGGTACGTTAATCCACATCTCGCCTGATGCGGCATGTTCTCGGTGCAACCACATCAACGCCTTGACCATGCTCCCTGTCAACGGCAGGGTATTGATCTTGCCCCACCTATCGCACACAGTGCAGTAACCACCCTTGTGTTCAGTTGTTTGTCTCCACGCACCGCGCAGTATCGCAGTGGCTTCGTTCAGTTCGTCATTACCTATCATCTTCGTTCTCCTGTTATGTTGTTAAGCCCATGGGCCTGCTTGCGTTACTTCTCGTAACTTTTGCATGTAGTGTTCGGCTTTCCCTGCGTCATCACTCCCATCCTTACGCCCTGCGCGTAAGCTGTACTTAATGATGTTGCCTTTTAGGAATCCTACGAACTCGTCGTAAGTCATCACCGCTTCCATGATCGCCCATGGTTGTATAGGCATGTCTTTGTAGTGCGTACCATTAACCTGTATGTCGTCCGCACTCGTGCCGTTAAGTCCTGCTCTCAGGATAAGTAAGTCATCATGATCTATCATTTATTCACTCCATTTAAATTACGAATTGTTACCCGCTTAGTCCAACAAAGGGCGCAGTGCCATCTGTTAGGACTCATCTGTACGCCACCTTCCGGGGGCCTCGCTTCTTCACACTTACTACATAACTTGTATTGGTGTAGTGGTTGTTGACTACCCATACTAAGTTGTCGTTTAACGAAACCACTCACGTTTCATACTCCTTATGTGTACTGTAAAACTTGCTATAGTGTCCGCGCCAAACGCTGTCTTCATCTTCTCAAGTTCTTGTGCCACTTCTTCTAACGTAGCATTGCGTACGTTGGTGTGGTCACGTGCAAGATCAGCTTGAATCATCTGACGCTTACGCCACCCCATGGCCTTCTCCCATATATTTAGTTCAGTCATATACCCCCCGTTAAATAAACAACCCAAGCCCAAAACGCAAATATCATTGCGGACAAAATTACATACACCCAACTATTGTTCATGCGTTGCGCTCCTTTAGTTTGGTTTCAATGGCTTGGGCAAAATCAAAACGATCTGCATACGGCATTGTGTTGCTAAGTGCAAACACCTCATCTTCCGTCAGCCCTACCCACTCACGCTCAGGCAACGGATGCCCTGCTTGTCTGTAGGCTTCCTCACGCCACAGTTGTGCTCGTTGCCTGTGGTACTCACAGTTTGGACAGTCGTTCATATAACCCTCACCCATGAATCGTTGTTGATACCTGCCATCGTGTACAAGAGTAGGCTAGAGAATACGGGGATGTACACGGGCGTTTCCATTGGAGGCTTCATCATGTTCGGATACGTATTGAACTCAAGCAGACGCATGCGCTCGTCGGTGCATGGCAATCCATCTGCACCAATCAGTGAGTATCTGAACAACGATGACTGTTTCCTTGCATCATCAAATATTGGTGCGAACTCCCTGACTGATTCCACAGTCTTGTTAAACCAATAGTCGTATGCCGGATGTTGTGGGAACGGGAATCTGTCGATCACCGCATCCTTGCCGTTGTGTTGCACTTGCACCCTGTGTTCAGTCGATTCGGGGTCGTAGTCAAACCCATGCACGATAGCCACACCATTGCGGTTGATGTACACGCATTGGTTGTAGATCAGAATGTAGAAGCGGATAACAAGTTTACGCTTGTTGTGTAGTACCAAATTAGATACGCTCTCTTGGATGACGCACGTAGCGGGTACCTCGGTCGTCTCTAGGTCAGTACTGCGTACACAACTAACACCTTCTCCGCGAGTGCCTGATCTCTCTTTGATAAACAACACCCTGTCCTTATCGCTGTACTCAAGGGCTTGCTGTTTAGTGAAATGACTTATCGGGTGATAGTCCTGTAGATCGTTCTTCTGTACACGACGCGCCAATGCAATCTTATCGGCTAAGTAGTTTGTGTACTTCCTCTCAAGTATGTTGATGGATATGGGCGTGTGATGCTCAGGTTCTGCCTCACGCAGTACGTGTTTTCCGGGGTACGTATCAAAGAAAGATAACGTGGTGTTACGTAATTGTTCATGGCAGAACTGCTGAATAGTTGGATGTTGTGTGCGCAGGTATTGGTCTGCCAAACTAATGGCAGGTTTGACCAATGACCACACGCGATTTGTATGGACACGCCACCCACCTTGGTCAACATACACGTATGTATAACGTGAATGTAACTTCGGGGGCTTCGCTTTAATTGCAAACGCGCTCATAGCGGTGCATCCTCATGGTTATCAGGATTGAAAGGTAACTTGTTAAGTGGTTGTGTTCCCAACAACTTATTTGGGAAAGGCCAGTAGTTGACTTGTTCATCAACGGCTTCTGTGGCGATGCGCTCGGCTTCACTCATCACTTGCTCCTTCGGGTCTTGGACAATCGGTTGGCGGGATAACAACGCACCACACGGCCTTGTACTGCTTACGTGGCGCGGGCTCCCATCTGTCAATGTATACGTCAGGCATGTTTTTTAAAACTTTCCTGACGTTGGTTCGTGTACAGCCTGACACCTCAGCAAGTTCTTCTAAGGTCAGGCCGTCAGGTATTTCACGCAGGGTGATGCGCACCTTCTTGGTTACAGTCATTCTCATACGTTTGTAAAGTGTCTGACTTTAAGACGATGGATGATGCGGTCAAACCAAGGTTTAGGCGGGTCGATCAATGCACTCTGTAACATCTCAGCAAACACGCCACCATCTTGTAGTGGCTTCTTGCGTTCGTAATGCACACCGATCTTGATCTTTCCCGTATCGAATGGGGTTGGTCGTTGATTGTTCATGGTATTGCCTCCAGTATGTTGGTCACTTCGTTTAAGTTTTCTTCGTTGACTACCCACACCAAGCCCCCTTGCTTAGTGATAGCGTCAATGTTCTTTTGTTGTAATGGGGTCGGCTTGTTGTTCCCTGCTTTGCACTCAATCGCAAAGAACTTACCACGGAGACACCCGACAATGTCGGGCACTCCGCTTCCACCATATCCCCCTGTGACGGGGTAGAAATAGTAAGCACCCAACGCTTTAAGTTGGGCTACTACTTTAGCCTTGACTTTTGACTCAGGCGTTTGTGCCACGGAACCACCCCTTGATACGTTGCCATAAAGTTGGGGGCTCCTCCATGGTAATCGGCAGATGTATGTCCACCCACTCACCCGCCTTGATTGGTGTCGTGTTAGGTGTCACGTTAGCCGTGATTGGCTTGTAGGGGGCGGGCGCAGAGATGCCAGTTCCCTGTTGCCCCAAGGCACCAAGCCCCTTGGACTTGTTGATTTGATAGCGTACGTTGTACACCACCTGTGGTTTGCATTTGAGTTGAGCCACAATGTCTTTGTTACTGTGGCCTTGCTCGATCAAGGTGCGTACACGTTGTGTAGCAGATTTCTTTTTACGCATTTTAGTTTCCTTCGTTCTAAGTTAAACAATGTTAGTCAGTGACTAACAACACATCACATAACGCTATCGGGCTTGTACACCCAATACACGTCACGAGATATTCTGCGGCCTACACCTTCCACTTCTTCTGTTGGAGGGGTGTGGGTCATCATCATCAATACAGCAAGGCGTTCTTGTACCCATTTGGGTAGAACGTCAACGTTAATATAATGCCCATCATGGATGGTGTCAACACCCATTCCGAAACAAACAACATCAACGCCATCAGGACAAACACTTACTCGGTAGATGTTGTCGTCACTGATCATGGGTATGTTCTCTAACATTTTGTACGACAGAGAAATAATATCGGATTGCCATACCCTATTGAGTACGCGCAGTCGATCTTCCCGTGCCACGGGTTGTGTCACCAAGGTGCGTATGGCTTCGGGTATGGCGGTGCCCTCCCGTAACTTAATATACGCAAGGTAGTTGGTATGACCCTCGATGTCAAACTCTTTCATGTTCTGTCAATCCAAAACGTAGTATCAGATACCTTCATACCTACATCCTCGACGTAGTGCCCCTTGTCCACCATACCCAAGGTCGCGACCTTCTCTGCGATGTCCTCGGGCAAGTCGTCCATCTTGAACACCTGCGATATGTTTGTATCCTTGATTATGTGTATATTCCTGACATCGTCGACAGTCATCACATTGCACAGTAACTCTTCACCACGCAGTACTACACTCACAAAGTATGCGTTACGCTTCTTAGCCTCAGCTTCGTTCAACTCAGTCACCGCCTTCTTCCACTTACCTACCTTGTTTTTGAGAGTCTCGGACGCGAACTCGTAGCCCAAGTCGTACAGTGCAAACAACTCATTGCGTAAGTCGTTAAGACCTATCGTGGCATCCTTGGCTTCCCGCGCCTCGGACGTGGCTTTCCACACGTTACTGTGTACCTTACCTTGGTATGACTCGAACACCACGTTGGCTGTCTCATGCGGTGAGTACGGACGCATCACCTTCTTCACAGTTTTCATGATGCGGTCTATGTCGTCAGACGCTACCATGTAATACTGATCGCGTTGTGGGTTGAACTTGTTGTTCTGTAGTAGGCGAGAGTACACCCCGAACTTACCTTCCATGTGCCCCTTCACAGCGTAGTCGGCAAAGCCCACACGCATCATGGCGTACTCATGCTCGGGCATGTACACCCACACCTCGGCTAGTGCCTGACGATTGGTGCCATGAACAAACTCACCCTTGGTATGCTTGGCAACACCAAACTTCACATGGCGGTTGACCTTAAGAATAGCGTCGCATAACGTACCCAACTTCTTACTGACGTACATGCCATCAATCACCCGTGTGTTCTTGGTGAATATCTGCATAGTAGTATCTTCGGTCGCGTCATTGGGTGACGGGATATGGGTGCGGGTGTTGAACCGCTCGATGTAATCTGCCGTATCTTTATTGATACGCGCTACTGTGATGTGACTGTATGCCATGTTATACCTCTTTCGTTTCTTGCATGTGTAAAAATTTATTCATGACGTAGTTGTACTTCTTACGTACCTCACGTAACTGTTCTTGGGATTTAATCTCTCGATGTCCCTCGGTCTCTCGTGCTATCAATGCCGTTACTGCTACGCGTAACGGGTGCTCTGTGTTTGTCACGATGTCTCGTGCAACTTCTTTTGGTATGCCATACAAAGTTGTTCTACCCCATGCGGTACCAAACGCATGCGTAGCATCATGATCTTGCTTCCACTCGTCAATCTGATTGACGTACTCGTTGTGTGTCGCCCATGTGAACTCAAGCATGGGTACGATAGATGCCATGAACATATAAAACGCTTGCAGACGTGGCTTCCACTCGCGCTTCAAGTCCATGTCAATGTTGCGCGTACGCACAATGATCTTCTCACCCCACCGCTCGAACGTGCCATCCTCGTTGCACTTGAATGTCAGGAACATGTTGTCGTCCACACCATTCGGTCGCTTGTTGCTGTGGTTCCATGAGTAGTTAGTCTTGGGTAACTCGAACTTCTCCCACTCGCGAGACTTGTACTTATCACGCAGTGCGTTGTCTGTACATACGTGCAGATACTGTGCCCCACTCTGCTCGATGTGGAAACTGATTGTCTGCGGTAAGTGGTAATGTAGAAACCGATAGCGTCCATGATGCGCAGACGGCGCGGTGCCATTGCGAACACGTATAAACGTGTCACCACTCTCGGGGTCTCGTGTCCACATGATAGGTGCCATGGCCTTCTCGTAGTCATCGCTCGTGTAGTGTCCGCTGTAGTCACCATCTAACAACGCATAGCAGTTGTCGTCGTACTTCTTAATACGTCTCCACGCATAGCGACGCTCACCGATAGGACGCATGTCTGCTTCCTTCGTATAGTTCTTACTGATCACGGGCTTGGTCGCCTCGTAAACTTCTGCTACTGAATCAAATGTATTGAATTTCATTTCGTTCCCCTTCAATCGTTAACATGAATTGTTTTGCCAACATCGGCTACTTCTTTACTACCATTAACAATGCACCACAACACGGGTATAGTCCATGTACCCCATGAGCCACCCAAGTACCCATCGGTCAACACCACCACGGCTTGTGCCTTGATGCTATGCTCTGTGATGTAAGCAGGGACACACTCAACCATCGTGCCACCCCCGCCCTCGGGTTTGGTAGAACTCGTTAAGTTGTCAATCTCCGCGCCTTCATACTTCTCATCGGCACACACCTCTGTGTCCCAATACAGTAAGCGGATAGCATCGGGGTGTACTGTGTCGCAGATACCCTTGACCTCGCTCAAGAACTTAGACAACTCAGCCCCACCGATCGAGCCTGATGTATCGATAGCGATTACCAATTCACCCACACGCTCACTTACACCTGATGGCATGTAATAGCCTGACGATACAAACCTGCGGTTGGGCCTACGCCATGTCGAGTAATCACTCCCTGCGCATGTAGTGTTTATGAACTCACGCAATGCTTCGCGCCAATCCACCTTCGGTGTCATCAATGCTTCCAAGTCGCGGTTACCACCTGAGCCTGTCTTACCTGCGACCAAGGCACCTTGACGTATTGCTTCATCGATGTCACGTTCCAATGCCTTCTGTTCTTCATCGGACAATTCCTTCGCGCCTTCCCAATCGTGCGAGTCCAAGCCACCATCGGGGGCGTGTGGGATGCCAGTTCCACCCTTGCCACGGCCACGGCCATCACCCTGCTCGTCACCTTCGCCTTCATCCTCACCCTCGTCGTCGCCACTCTCGGCCTCTTCCTTGAGTAAGTTGTATACACGTGCGCTGTCCATGTCCCGATACTTGGGGTCACACAATCCGATCTGCTTACCCCCACGCATGGGCATACGTGCAAAGCCATCGTGCGCGTTGTCATCTACTAACTTGATATTGATCACGTAGTCACACGCCATGTTTGCCAGACGTGGATACTCGTCGTACAGATGACGCCATGTATGTAAGTGTCTGAATAACTTGTGATAGCACTCGTGCAATACAAGGAAGCGAAGCTCGGCATCATTGAGAGAGTCCACAAACTTGCGACCATAAAACTCGTCACGTCCATTGGTCGCGGCAGTTGGTAAGTCATCCACCACCTCGCGCTTACCAATCATCAATACACCCGCAAGCGGAAAGTATCTGTCGTTGTGCATGATCTCTACGATCGCACGTTCCAAGCGTTGCTCGGCAGTCAGGGCTTTGTTAATCATTAGCATTTCGTTCTCCATTAGTTAAGTTGTTAGTCAGTGACTAACTTATTTCTTGTCACCACCAAACATGTGGTTGTTGTCAAGCGCCCACTTCGTGAACTTCTTGTTAGTCATCACGATGTTCTGCTTGTTGTACTTGGGGCTACGTACGCCATTGGCAAAGTACCCCTGTGCTTCTTTGTCCAAACGTCCAAAGTAATCCATCCATGCGTCCACCCAATCACGCTCGATAGATGCCAACGTACGATAGATCACCATACATACACCTGCCGAACTGTCGGGCACCTTCGCGTTCATCGGGTCGTCCTTGATCGATTGCAACGTGGGCAACTGATCAGACAGTTTGACAAACGCCATCAAGTCCATCGCGGCCCTCTCGCCTATCGTGCCCATGAGTAAACTTGTTAACGTGACCGAGTCCATGCCATCGCGCAGTTTCAACCAATCAGATGCGGCTTCGAGTGAACGTGGTGTTACGAACGCAGTACGTGGTGCCTTGGGGTGAAAGATGTACTGATTGTTCTCAGGGTCTTTCACGTCCTCAAACGATGCGAACAACTGTGGGTTGTCCTTGCACCAACCAAGCAATGTGTGATCGATGTTGTTGTTGATACCCCATTCAATCCATTCCATGTTTGTAGACTTACGCAACGTCACCACCGAGATGCGGTTACGTGCATGGGGAGGCAACATGTCACCCACACCCTCTGCCCCAAGGTTAGTCGTGGCAAACCTAATAGACTTGTCTGTTAACGTGTAACTACCCATCTTGCCTTCGAGCAGTAAGCGCAACATCGCGTTCTTCACCGCAGGGTTAGCCTTGCCGTACTCGTCCACCATCAGGATGATGTCCTTGCCCAAGTGCAGACCGAGTTCCTCGTTGGTCACATAGCGTACGTACCCTTGGTCGTCGATAGTCTGCAACTGAGGGATGGTGATGTCGCCCAAGTCCTTGGTCGTGCAGTCAAAGTAACACAAGACGTGATTCGGCATGGCCTTGCCCAATGACTTGAGCAGGGATGATTTGCCTGTACCCATGTGACCTTGCACAAGTACTGTGCGCTTGTTACCGCCTAAGCGGATGGCGTTCTCACATTGGTCGAGTGAGAGTGCATACATAGAGATTGCTGAATTAGCCATGATGATTTCCTTCGTTGAGTTAAGTTGTGATAAGTTGTTAGTCAGTGACTAACTTACATGCCAAGTGATGGCAAGTTGTTGATAATCTTCTTGACCTCGTCCACATGACGCTTGGTCTCCGCTCTCAGGTAAGCGTCCTCACGCAGTGCATCGGGTGTGATGCCACGCATGGCTGTGCTAAGTTGTTTCTGTGCCAACTCCATGGTCGGGTCGTTTGTGATGTTGCATGCACCAAGCAACTCGATGATGTCCACCACGTTGTCAACCAATGAGTCGCGGAATATCTTCTTGGTCGCGCCATCGGAATAGTCGAGACGCTCTGACATCTTGGTCAATGCGTCATGTGCTCGTGCCCACACGTCACCCATTGCGGTCTGCAGTTGGGTCGCATAGTACGATTCGTACTGCGTTGCTAACACGTCCTTGGCCTCGTTGCCAATGTCCACACGCCAGTCACCCGCATCGGCAAGTGGCATGTAGTTCATCTTGAACTTGAACTTGGATGTGAGACTGTCGGCAGTCGGGTACTCGTCCGAGTTAAACAAGCCACCGAGTTTGACCTGCGCTTGGCTGATCTCCCAATCGTATGCTTGCAGGAACACGTTAACGAGACGCTCGTACTCCGCTTGCAGGGTTGACATTTCCCTGTGGTACTTAAAGTATTGGGTCGTGGGCAATAAGCGCAGACCTGTGTCTGACCATGGCATTGTCATGGCGTAGTGCACGTTACGTGCATTGGCAGTGAACTTCTGTACTGCATCCAATTCGGCACAGTCACCGAGTAACTTCTTATTGACGTTGGCAACACCCTTCTGCGCTGAGGCTTGGGCGGTTACGTCTTGCGAGGCACGTTTGTCCAGTTTGCGTCCTGTCCATGTGCTGATCGAGAGTTCAACAAGCATTGCTGATGTTGAGATGGATGGGGCGTTCGTAGTAACTACGTTAGTTTCAGGTGATGTAGCGTTCATGATGTTTACCTTAAGTTGTTTACAGTTAATTACATCGTTAGTCAGTGACTAACACGTTCTTTCTTTCGCTTTATCGAGCAGATGAATTCCCACTCGATACATATATTGTACCACAGTATGATACGTATGTCAAGGATTTGATACAATCCGATAGTCAGTATGGGCGCCAGTACAGCAAGTCGAGCATGAGCACGATGATGGCTATTAAAAATACAGCGCGTTCGAGTTTCTCCCACGTTGTTAGCATGATCATTCCTCCATTAAGAATATGCCCTTGTCTACACAAGTGGCAAACAAGGCTTCGTCCGCATAGTCCTTGAATCCCTTAGACCCATGCAGTTGGATGTGTCGGTACACTTCCTTCTGTTCCTCAATGTCTCTAGTAAAGAACCATTCCACTTCGTAGTCAGCGCAAGCGTTGACCATTTGCGTTTTAGTCATTGCAGTCATTCTCGTTCTCCAGTTGGTTGTTGTACTCACGTGCCTTGGCCTCGTGCCATGCCCACTCGTTTGTGTGATGCTTGCGCACCACGTGTCTTGCGTCCGGCTTGCTGGCAAACCATCGGCTAAGTCGTTGGGGCTCGTACCCCTCGGATTCGTCTTGTAATAACAAGTCAGTCATTGCGTTCCTCCAATATCAACTTCATCATGGCCTTCTGCATCTCTATGTCCACGGGCGGTCTAATCTCGTCCAATATGGCCAATGAACGTGGCGGTACAAACGTCATACCCAAGGGCACATGCACAAAGACGTTGTTGGCAAGCAAGTTGTCGTATTGACGCCACGCCTCGCACACGGCACAACCATCTTCGTGCTCGGGGCAACGCTCACCCCAATAGAACTGAATGGCCTCGTGAATCGGATTGTTGCTTGGTTCGGTATTCGTGTTGATTTCTAAGTCAGTCATTTGATTAGTCCTTTCTCATACATTTGTTTAATCATTCCCGAATGGATAACTGAGTACCCCAACTTTGCACCCTCGGTGCTCATCCACTCTGCTTCTTCTGCTATACCTAGATCAAACTCCCCTTCCCTGTAACAGCAATGAGTTACTGCGGTCATGTAGGTCATACCTGAGTCAAACCACAACCCATCAGGTGCAACGCACCCATAGAAGCTGTCAGTGCAACTCATCCGATTGAATTCTTCCCATGTTTTCATATCGTTCCCCTTATGCGTACCATTTGTTGATCTTGTGGTACTCAGTTACCACGTCCTCATGCCCAAGGGCAGTAAGCAACTCGCACAGCACCTTGTCTGCCTCTACGTGTGCTAACTCGGTGTCGTCGTTATAGTCAACCTTGATTGCCTTGAGTGCTTCGATTGCTTGTTCTTTAGTCATCCCATTCCTCTCGCTTAAAGTTCTCGGGGTACATAACATTCGGTACAAAGAAACGCTTGGGTGATTCCTCGATGGCATCGAACTCCACCCCTGCAATGACCTTGCCATTGACTGCCCATTCCTGCAAAGCAGTTGTCAGATAACTCTGCGCTTCTGCCTCTGACTGATGGTGTATGTGCACAGTCAGCTTGACCTCGTACACGTTGACCACACCTGCCCTTTTCTGCTTGATTCCTAGTTTCATGCTCACCCCCTAAGTTGTTTCTGATTGGTTTGCTTGAGTGCGGTAGATGCACTGGACGTTGTGATGAACTGATAGTTGCCCTTGCCGTATTCCTGAGCAATGCACCATCCCTTGCGTTCCTCACGTGCTACGTCCTCACCGCACAGCAAGCAGATGTGATAACCTGCATTGGCACGTTTGGCAGAATACGCATCACCGCATATACTGCAGATCGGCTTGAGCCGTCGATTGTGTCCCATAGTATTACTTTCATGGTTTTGTTAGTCAGTGACTAACATGGTTACTGGGTTTGTTAGTTCAGTAGGCGAATTCCTACTGAACAACCTATAGTATAGCACAAAACGTGTTGTATGTCAAGTGTTTGTGCCTAAATATATCGAGATGTAGCGAGAAGTATAAGTTCCTATAAAGTTCTTTATGGGGATTTTGCAAGTGCTTGATTTGGCTAAAGAGTTCGGTTGTTTATTGTAGGGTCGCCTATACCCCCCCCCCCCCAATTTGCTTGTGCCCCCTCGCTCAATCGCGAACTTTCCAAAAAGTTTCTGAGGGAAAATAAATTTACCCTTCGGACTACCCGACCCTAAAAAGAACTTTATAAAACTATTAAGATTAGATAAGATAACACACTATTGCATAGGCACGAACTGCCATGTTAGTCACTGACTAACAACGATCTACAACGAAAATATAAAGTACGCGGGCAGTGCGAACTTTATAAGAACTTTATAAGAACTTTATGCCAAAAAAAAGAACTTTCAAACACACCATAACAACGCAGGAATTTAAATAAAACGAACTTTACTTGGCCTATTAAAAAGTTACATTAGAACTTTATCAATCGCGAACTTTCGAACTGTGTCGCGCTCAACGCTACTGTAGAAACTGGCATCACCTTGTTAGTCAGTGACTAACAGACTTACCGATCCAGGTTTGGTGGGTTACGCAACACGTAGGAACTTTGCAGGGTGCATACTCCGCGCCACGCCACGCTACTGTAGAAACTGGCATCATCCTGTTAGTCAGTGACTAACAGGGTAAAAAATAAGGACAAAAAAAAGCCCCGCTTTTTAGGGCGGGGCTTGAATTACAAAGCGCTGAAAGCGCTTGAATCGTTATCATAAAACCAATCAGTATAAAAATAGATACTACCCTCGCAGGATAAGTAGTGTCCATGTGTGGGCTCATCGTCCCTTGATTCTTCTAACCCTGCTTCTTCCAAGGTTTCGAATTCGACAAGGTCTTCCCATTGCATTTCATCGACAAGGTCTAATTGCATTTCATTTCCTTAAGGTTAAGAAGAAACCCCCTTGCGGGGGCTTTGGAAACCCCCCTTGCGGGGGGTTTAGATCACTTGATCAAAGCGCTAGCGCTTTTCAAGTACTTGATCATCTCAGTCGCGCTGAACGTAACTGCTTCAGCCTTTTCGACCTTGTCGATCCAGACGCCTAAGTCCTTCTTAAGACGCGTGGCCATGTCGCTGACCTTCTTCGCGCCCTTTTCCTCATCGGTCATTGTCTCCGCCATTTCAGAGGCTTTGACATACTTCGCGACACGTTCCAACTTCTTTCCAAGTTGCGCCTGAACGTAACGCTTCGTAACCTTTTGCTCATCGCTCAAGGCCGTAGCAGGCAAAGCCATAATGCTTTGCTCTAACTTGCTGTAAGCAAGCAAAACAACTTCATACTTGAAGTACTTGCGAAATTCCTCATCGGAACTCAGCAACTCACTTGTCACGCCCTCAGAGCGCAACGTGTCAGAGCACTTCAGCCAACGCTTTTCAAGGGCGCTATCGGCCTTCAATACGCTGACGGTGTCAGCGATAGCTGACGCGGAGAGTTTAACTGCTTTCATTTTTTGTCCTTTCGAGACAGTATCGAGTGAGTGCGCTTCTTATGTCCGCGTTTCCCAACCGATGACTGAACTTTACGCCTGTTAACGTGTCATGTCAAGGGTAAACGTGTCGATTCATATCAGATTATGTTGTTCTGTTAGTCAGTGACTAACAAGGTGGCGGGGTTGACGCGCCGAATCGGGGTGAGGGTAGACCCACTGGGGTGGCACCCCCCGCTGTATGGTTAGGAGTCCCGTGGCTGTCATAGGGTTACTAATACAGACGAACGATCCACAACCCCATCAAATCCAACCCCGCAACTTACCTTAACTCTGCAGCAAAGCCCACGTGACATAACACACCATAACATGCCACCCCCTATGTTGTTACAGGTACGTTTCCCCGGGTAGGTACGTTTTTATAGGAAACACCCCCCGTCATGTTTTTAAGTACCCCCCTTGCAAAAAATTTTGTTCTATGTGTATACTGGTGCATCGGTCACTAAGACTTGCGAACAATATGGAACTAGAATTGATGCCCGAACTGGGTATTGAGATCACGCCTGACATGGCGTATGTCGACCTGCGGGAGCGGGCCGAGGCTGCGTGTCGTTCGATCGAACTGCTGCAAGACCATGGCTTAGAAGTTCTTGCTGAAACATCTGAAGACAAAGAAGTTGCCGCTGCGTTAACTTCAGCCTATGCGGTCAACCCGCAAGCAACGTCGCAAAAAGCCAACAACGTCAACGCATCTTCATTAACACCTGCTTCCTTGCAGAACGTACGTGCGTACTTGGATGAATATGGCCGTGCAGTGGTCAACCATGCAATCGAGTTGCGCCACACAGTTACTAATAGACTGATCGAGGAGTCCCAGAACCCAGACCCCCGCATCCGCATCCGTGCATTGGAGTTGCTTGGCAAGGTATCTGACGTGGGGCTCTTTACCGACAGGACAGAAGTCACGATTACGCACCAGACAACCGACGAGTTACGCTTAAAACTGCGTGCAAAACTGCAAAGATTGGTCAATCCACCCGTTATTCAGGACGCCGAGGTCAAACTAGGGAGCGACATCATCGATGTGGACGCAGAGTTGGGGCTAAATACGCCAAAAACAGCAGAAAACACCGAAATTTTGGCCCAAAACACCACTTTTGACGACGATGTTGGCCCAAGTTGACACTTTAGATTTTACGGAAGAGGAAATCCGGCTGATGCTGGATAACTTGGACTCGTATTCGCCCGAAGAACAGGCTGAAATTGATAAAATTGCGGACATCTTAGACAGCCGCAAGACTGCCCGTGCGTGTTATGACGACCTGATTGAGTTCTGTAAGCACATGCAGCCAGACTACAAAGTGGGTAAGCATCACCGCATACTGGCTGACTTGTTAATGGATATTGCTGACGGGAAGAAAGACAGGGTATGCGTAAACATGCCACCACGTCACGGTAAATCACAACTTGTCTCCATATATTTCCCCGCATGGTTTATAGGTAAATACCCTAATAAGAAGGTGCTGATGGTTTCCCACACCACAGACCTTGCCGTGGACTTTGGCCGCAAGGTGCGTAACATTATTGACAATGACAAATACAAACAGATATTCCCAACAGTCACCCTCGCAGTTGACAGCAAGTCTGCCGGAAGATGGAACACAAACATGGGCGGGGAGTACTTCGCTTGCGGTGTCGGTTCTGCTCTGGCTGGCCGTGGTGCTGATCTCTTGCTTGTCGACGATCCTCATAACGAGCAGGACATCATCAATGGAAACTTCGACGTGTTTGATAAAGCATACGAGTGGTTCACATACGGAGCCCGTACTCGTCTTATGCCCGGCGGACGAGTTGCCATCATCCAAACAAGGTGGCACCAAAACGATCTGACAGGCCGCGTTACGGGGGACATGGGCAAGAACGAGGACTCAGATCAGTACGAGGTGGTTGAGTTTCCCGCTATCTTTAATCAGGGGACAGACAACGAGAAACCCCTGTGGCCAGAGTTCTTTGACCTCAAGGCGCTGTACAGAACAAAGGCTTCGATGCCTACGTTCCAGTGGAACGCCCAGTACCAGCAAAACCCCACCTCAGAAGAGGCGTCAGTTGTCAAGCGTGAGTGGTGGAACATCTGGGAACATGACGACCCGCCCCGATGCGAATACGTGATCATGAGTCTGGACGCGGCGGCAGAAAGCCATAACCGTGCCGACTTTACTGCGCTCACGACGTGGGGAGTGTTCTTCAACGAGGAGGAAGGGTGCCACCACATCATCCTGCTCAACGCCATCAAGAAGCGGATTGAGTTCCCAGAACTGAAGAAGTTGGCGCTGGAAGAATACAAGGATTGGGAGCCAGATGCGTTCATTGTGGAGAAGAAGTCCTCGGGGACTGCCCTGTATCAAGAACTGCGCCGCATGGGTATGCCCGTGGGGGAATACACCCCGCACAGGGGTAGCGGGGATAAGTTAGCGCGGTTAAACTCTGTGGCAGACATCGTGGCATCTAAACTGTGCTGGGTTCCGCAGACCCGCTGGGCTGAGGAAGTTGTGGAGGAGATTGCAGGATTTCCGTTCATGAGCAACGATGACTTGGTGGACTCTACAGTGATGGCACTCATGAGATTCCGTCAGGGTGGGTTTATCAGACTGCCGTCTGACGAGCCCGAGGAAATTAAATACTTTAAGTCACGTCGTCGTGGCGGTTACTACTGAGGATAAATCATGGCTACAAACATAGACAAAGGTCTCTACGCTGCTCCGAAGGGTATTGACGAGTTAGGCGAAGCTGAAGATGCGCTAGAGATCGACATTGTCAATCCTGATATGGTGACTTTGTCCGATGGCAGTGTGGAGATCACACTTGAGCCGGGCGATGAGACGGATGAGGAAGGCTTCAGTGACAACTTGGCCGAGTACATGGACGAGGGAACACTTGCAACACTTGCAGGTGACCTGACTGAGTTGGTTGATACCGACACAGCCTCCCGCAAAGAATGGTCAGATACGTTCGTTAAAGGTCTTGAGGTGCTAGGGTTCCGCTACGAAGAGCGCACCGAGCCTTGGGATGATGCGTGCGGTGTGTACTCTACAGTGTTGGCTGAAGCGGCAATCCGCTTCCAAGCCGAGACAATGAGTGAAACATTCCCACCTGCTGGCCCTGTCAAGACTAAGATCATTGGCAAGGTGACTAAGGAGAAAGAAGAAGCGGCTAATCGTGTCAAGGAAGACATGAACTACCAGTTGACAGACGTCATGGTGGAGTACCGCCCAGAACATGAGCGCATGCTGTACTCATTGGGACTTGCAGGTTCTGCGTTCAAGAAGGTGTACTACGACCCGTCAATGGGCCGTCAAGTGGCGATTTACATCCCAGCAGAAGATGTGATCGTGCCTTATGGTGCGTCAACTATTGAGCAAGCCGAGCGTGTTACGCACGTGATGCGTAAGACTAAAAACGAGATGGATCGCTTGATGGCAAGCGGGTTCTATTGTAAGAAAGACTTGGGCGAGCCGATTGCGTTTCACACCGACATTGAGAAGAAGAAAGCCGAAGAAGGTGGCTACACGCTGACTAACGACGAGCGTTACACCCTGCTTGAAATTCATGCGCACTTGTGCATTGATGGTGTGGACGATGAAGAAGACGATTTAGCAAAACCATACGTGATAACTATTGAGCGCGGTACACAAGAAGTTCTTGCTGTGCGTCGCAACTGGGAACCAGAAGATGAGTTAACTCGCAAGCGTGACCACTTCGTGCACTATGTATATGTGCCCGGGTTTGGTTTCTATGGCTTGGGTTTGATCCACATTATCGGTGGCTACGCACGCGCCGGAACCGCAATTATTCGCCAGTTGGTGGATGCAGGAACACTGTCTAACTTGCCCGGTGGCTTGAAGGCTCGTGGCCTGCGTGTGAAGGGTGACGACACACCGATCGCACCGGGAGAGTTCCGTGATGTAGATGTGCCGTCAGGGGCAATCAAAGACAACATCATGATGCTCCCATACAAGGAGCCTAGCCAGACGCTGCTTGCGTTACTGCAACGGATCACTGAAGAAGGCCGACGCCTTGGCGCGATCAGTGACATGAACATCAGTGACATGTCCGCTAACGCACCTGTAGGTACAACACTTGCACTGCTTGAGCGCACATTAAAGCCGATGGCGGCTGTACAAGCACGCGTGCACTACGCGATGAAGTTAGAGTTCAAGCTGCTCAAAGAAATCATCGCCGACTACGCGCCGGAAGAGTACACATTTGAGCCAGAGCAAGGCCCCCCACGCGCACGCCGCGAAGACTATAAAACAGTGGACGTCATCCCTGTGTCTGACCCTAACGCGTCAACAATGGCGCAACGTGTGGTGCAGTACCAAGCGGCGTTTCAGATGTCGGAGAAGGCTCCGCAGATTTATGACTTACCGTATTTACATCGTCAGATGTTAGAAGTGTTGGGCATCAAGAACGCTGACAAAATCGTCCCAATGTCTGATGATCAGAAGCCACGTGATCCCGTGTCTGAAAACATGTCAGCACTTGTGGGCAAACCGATCAAGGCATTCATCTATCAAGATCACGATGCACACATTGCAACGCATACGTCGTTCATGCAAGACCCGATGATTGCAGGAACAATCGGACAAAACCCCATGGCACAGCAGATCATGGCTTCACTGCAAGCACACATCGCCGAGCACTTGGGCTTCTCGTACCGCAAGCAGATCGAGGAACGCCTTGGTGTGCCATTGCCTCCACCAGACGAGCAGTTGCCAGAGGACATGGAGGTTCAGCTTGCGCGTCTTGTGGCAGACGCAGGCAAACAAGTTGCACAGGCTCACCAGCAACAAGCCGCGCAGCAACAAGCACAACAGCAAGCGCAAGACCCGATGTTCCAGTTGGAGCAGGCCAAGGTCAAGATTCAAGAGATGGAAGTGTCTCGCAAGGCTGCAAAAGACCAAGCAGACGCTCAAATTGCAGGACAAAAACTGCAGTTGGATAAAGACCGCGTTGAGATTGAAGCGATGAAGGAAGGCATGCGGGTGGAAGCCCAGCAAGACCAAGCCAAAGAACGCCTCCGCCTTGACGCATTGAAGGTGTTAGCAACACCACAACAACAGCCCAAAATGCCGGGCAGTAGGGAGTAATCCATGGCTAAAACCGTCTATGACGTGCTGATCGCAAAACATGCAGAGGATGTGCTCTCTGCAACACAGTTTCTGGCAAACGGAGGGGCTAAAGACTTCGCCGAATACCGGGAAGTGGTAGGTAGGATTCGAGGTCTCCAACTTGCCATCCAAACAACTCAAGACCTTTTGCGTTCTCAGGATAAAGACGATGACAATTGAAGTTCAAAACGCTGTTACCGACGATGAATTGGAATTACAACTTCCAAGACCCGTTGGTTACAAGTTGCTTATAGCCCTGCCTCAAGTTGAGGAAACAATTGGTGATATGGGAATCATCAAAGCCCAGAAAACAATCAATGAAGAAATGCTCATGACTGTGACTGGTTTGGTACTCGATATGGGAGCACAAGCGTATTCCGACAAAGACCGTTACCCAGATGGGCCATGGTGCAAAGTTGGTGACTATGTGGTGTTCCGCGCTAACTCTGGCACTCGTGTCCGTGTTGGTGGTGTTGAGTACCGTCTCATGAACGACGATTCAATTGATGCTGTCGTTGCCGATCCGCGTGGCGTAACGCGTGCATAAGGAATGAACTATGGCGTACCAACAAGTACAGTTTGAGTTCCCCGATCCCGATAAAGCGGAAGCCGCTGATAAGGGAGTAAAGGAAAAAGCCAATGGTGATTTTGAAATTACCATCGAGGGTCGATCAGACCCTTTGAAGGAAGACAAGCCTGCCAAGCCCGAACGGGCTGAGAAGGAAGAGTCTGACTTAGACATTGAAGTAATTGACGACCGCTCCGAGGACGACCGAGGTAAACAGAAGTCCAAGGCTCCTATGGAGTTGACCGACGACGAGATGGAGCAATACTCCGAACGCGTCAAAAAGCGGTTGCAACACTTTAGTAAAGGTTTCCACGACCAACGCCGCGCTGCTGAATCTGCAGAACGGGAGCGTCAAGAGGCATTGCGCTACGCCCAACAAGTTGTTGAGGAAAACAAGCAACTCAAGGGTACGGTTAACAAAAACCAAGAAGTTTTGCTTGAACAAGCCAAGAAACAAGTTGCACAGGAAGTTCTTAGTGCAAAAGTTAAGTACAAACGCGCTTACGAAGCGGGGGACTCTAAAGCCCTTGTTGCAGCCCAAGAATCGCTTACAAAAGCAACACTTAAGGCCGATCGCGTAAATAACATCAAATTACCCCCTTTACAGGAAGATAATTTTGATGTACAAACTGCTTACAACACCCCAGCACCGTCTGTTGACACTCGGGCTACAGCTTGGCAATCCAAGAATAAGTGGTTCGGGGAAGATGATGAGATGACAAGTTTTGCGCTGGGGTTGCACCAAAAACTTGTCAAACAGGGCGTCAACCCGCAATCTGACGATTACTACGAGAAGATCAACTCTCGTATGCGACAGTTGTTCCCAGAGCAGTTTACTGACGAGAGCAACGACTTAGAGACTGAAGAGCCTCGCCGTAAGGCGAATGTTGTTGCACCGGCTACACGAAGCGTCGCCCCTAAAAAGATTACGCTGACACGCACGCAAGTTGCACTGGCAAAAAAACTTGGAGTGTCTTTAAAAGATTACGCCGAACAGGTTGCATTGGAAGTAAGGAAACAAAATGGCTGAAAATAGACTAAATCGTGAACTGGAAACTCGTGAACAAACGGTCCGTAAGCGTAATTGGATTCGTCCAGATACGTTACCCTCTCCCACACCGGAGCCGGGCTATGACTTTCATTGGGTTCGAATCAGCACACGTGGCGAGTTAGATGCTATGAATGTGTCCCTTAAACTCCGAGAGGGCTGGGAGCCCGTTAAGGCAGTTGATCACCCCGAGATTTTTGTTGCTGGAGTCGAGAATGATCGCTTCAAAGACAATATCGTTATCGGTGGTTTGATGCTTTGCAAAACCCCTTCCGAGATGGTACAAGACCGCAACGGGTTCTTCCAAGAGCAAGCTGTGTCTCAAATGCGCTCGGTAGATCACAATCTCATGCGCGAAAATGATCCTCGTATGCCGCTTTTCAACGAGCGTTCGACGAAGGTGACTTTTGGCAAAGGCACTTAATTTTTAGGAGTCATAGATGGCATACCCTACCATTGACAAGACGTACGGTTTCAAACCAGTCAACCGACTGGACGGACTACCTTACGCCGGAGCGATCCGTCAAATCCCCGTCGCCCCTGCTTACGCAACAGCAATCCTGAACGGTGATACCGTTAAGGTTGATACCAACGGCTACATCGTGGCTGCTAGTACAACTGATTCAGGTAGCATTATTGGTGTGTTGGTTGGATGTTCTTACATTAACTCTTCAGGTCAGCCTGTTCAGGGTCAATTTTACCCCGCAGCCCAGTCTACATCTACCGCCATGGCTTTTGCCTATGTCGTGGATGATCCTAGCGCGGTGTTCAAAGTTGTGGCTACAGTTGTCGCTGGTTCTACGCCTACGGCTTATAGCCGTGCGATTGTTGGTTCTAACGTAGCTTTGGTTGCTACAGTTGGTTCCACCACCACAGGTGACTCGTATTACGGTATTGACGGTTCTTCCGCCAATACTACAAATACGCTTCCCGTACGTGTTGTTGACGTTGTGCCCGATACTGCGACTGGCCCTGCCAGCGTAGCCGCCACGACATATTACGAGTTCCTCGTTAAATTCAACACGGCTCAGTACAACAGTACTACCGGCATTTAAGGAGTAACTTACCATGGCTATTTCACGCGCACAACTACTTAAAGA
>Ga0114978_10000350_pt1 | contig 38203 bp, 33 predicted proteins | sample S_140212_EF_Meta_FD_87027 | JGI IMG/M metagenome (GOLD analysis project Ga0114978, IMG submission 87027) | Freshwater microbial communities from Lake Simoncouche, Canada to study carbon cycling - S_140212_EF_MetaG | ecosystem: Environmental > Aquatic > Freshwater > Lake | place: Lake...
CCCGTGACCAGCCCGTGACCAGCCCGTGACCAGGCGGTCACCAGGCGGTCACCACGTGCGGCAGGGGATTCCCGTGGGCCCGGCGAATTCCGTTTGCTTGCCGATCGAGGCTGGAAAGCGGCCTGTAGACTGTTCGATTCTGTGCAGGATCAGTAGATTAAACCCTTGACCCATGTCGGTCGTCAGTCGATTGCCGACTGCGGATTTGACGCGAGAACTTGGGACCATTTTTCCGCCAGCCAGGGACGAAATTCGATGCTGCTCGAACTTTTGACCGTTTGTGTTTTGTCGACAGGGGATTGGCCTCAGTTCCGCGGTCCGAATTCGGACGGCCACGCCGCAGGCCCCGCGACTCCCGTCGTCTGGTCTGATACCGAAAATGTGGCCTGGAAGACTCCTATCCCCGGTTTGGGCTGGTCTTCACCCGCGATCGTCGGTGACCGCGTGTACCTCACCACCGCCGTTCCCGTCGGAGAAGGGCTGTCGCTGCGCGCCTTGGCCCTCGATGCCAAAACGGGAAAAATCGTCTGGGAACGGGAAGTTCGGACCATCGAAAAAGCCCCCGCAATTCATACGAAAAACAGTCACGCCAGCCCGACCCCGGTGGTTCGCGATGACGCCGTCTTTGTCCACTTTGGTGCCCAGGGGATGGCACGACTCGCCGCCAGTGACGGAACGTTACAGTGGGTCAACACCGAATTGCAGTACCCTCCGATGCATGGCAGTGGTGGTTCACCCGTGCTGCACGATGGAAAACTGGTCGTCGTCTGTGACGGCAGCAAAAATCCGTTTGTCGCCGCCGTCGATGCGACCACCGGCAAAGTCGTCTGGAAAAAACCCCGCTCGGTCGAGGCCCGTATCAGCCATTCCTTCGTCACCGCCACCGTCGCGATGGTCAACGGAAAGCCCCAAGTGATGGCTCCTGGACCCGATCACTTTGCGGCATACGATCTTGAGAGTGGCAACGAATTGTGGAAAGTGATGGCCCCCGGCTGGTCCGTCGTCCCCCAGCCGACACTCGCCCATGGCCTGGTGATTTACAACCATGATTATGACAACCCGGAACTGATCGCAATCAAGTTAGGCGGATCTGGAGATGTCACCGAATCACACGTTGCCTGGCGACTCAAACGGGGTGCGCCGAGCACCCCGTCTCCCCTGCTCGTCGGTGACGATCTGTACTTTGTCTCGGACGCCGGGATCGCTTCGTGTGTCGATGCAAAAACCGGAGATCGCCACTGGATGGAACGCCTTGGCGGCAACTTTTCCGCCTCGCCGGTCTATGCCAATGGACAGGTGCTGTTTCTGAACGAGACGGGAGCTGCGACCTGGGTCAAACCGGCCCATGAATTCGAAGCGGTGGGCAAGAACGAAGTCCCCGGCCGAACATTCGCCACCCCCGCCTTCAGTCGCGGTGCGATGTACTTGCGAACCGACGAATACCTGTACAAAATCGCCCAATAAATCCCTGACATGAAACCCTGACTTAAAACCTTTAACAGATCAGCATTTGTTCGAGCGGAGGCCAGTCGGTCCCCAGGGCGTCACGCTGCAATCGTGTCAACTGCTCGATCCCTCGCGCGGCGAGGTCCAGCTGTTGATTCAACAGCTCACGGGAAAAGGGTTTTCCTTCCGCAGTCCCCTGCACCTCGATAAACGCCCCCGTACCACTCATCACCACATTCAGATCGACTTCCGCTGTACTGTCTTCAATGTAATCCAGGTCGAGGACCGGTGTCCCCTTCACGACCCCCACGCTCACGGCAGCAATACTTCGCTCGATCACCAGACGATCGGCAGGAAGCTCGTGACGAATCGATGCGATGGCATCACACAACGCGATAAACCCGCCGGTGATACTGAGGGTCCGCGTTCCGCCGTCGGCTTCGAGCACGTCACAATCGATGGCGATCGTTCGTGCCCCCAACGCCTGGAAATTGACTGCGGCACGCAGGCTGCGGCCGATCAGGCGCTGAATTTCGCTCGAACGTCCGTCGAGTTTTTCTCGTTCGCGTCGTTTTCGGGGCGAGGTACTGCCGGGCAACATCGAGTATTCTGCCGTGAGCCATCCCGAGACGGTCGCAGGATCTGCTGCGGCTTTCCAGGGGGGAAGTGAGCTCTCGATGCTGGCCGTACAGAGCACGGTCGTGCGACCGGCCTGAATCAGTACGCTTCCCGGTGCGGCACCGGTGAAATGTCGTTGCACGCGAATCGGCCGTAAGTCGTGTGGCTGTCGTTGATCGTGTCGCATGCTTTTCTCGAAGATTCCGTAAATGGAAACAGGGAAAGGATCGTAACAGGGAAAGAAAAAGGATCGCCAACGTTTGCGTCTGGCGCGGACAACAAACTGCCGTCGTGAGAAAGCTCTCGTGAGTGTGGCGTCAGTCACGCGAATTCGGTCATCGCTCAAATTCTCGCAATAACCACCCATCATTCGACAAAGAGAAACTCGTTCGCGTTCAAGAGGGCATGACAGAGATCCGAAATCGCTGCGTCACTCGCCTCGAGGCTCGCCTCTGGCGATGACGAGGGACTCTTCTCTGCAGCGTGGGCTGACGTGTCCGTAATCACCTGCTGTTGTGCCCGGATAAACGTCAGGGCACTCGCAACTTCTGTATCGGTTGCCGGACGGCCAAAACTGGTTTGCCAAGCGCGCTGAATCACGGCACCAGGATCCGCCGAGTTCGCTTCCCGCTGGGCTCGCTGGCCCAACTGTTGTGCGGCGCGCAACACAATCCGGTTATTCAGCAACATCAGTGCCTGCGGGGCAATCGTGGTTCGCGTTCGGCTACCACAAGCCTCGTGCATATCCGGAAAATCAAAGGCGGCCATCATCGGATAGGGCAAATTTCGCTTGGCAAAAATGTAAACCGACCGCCGCACCTGCTCGGCCGGCTCGCTCACTTTCCATTCGTAACTGCTGAAATTTGGCGGCAATTCCGGACGCGTACCGGGACCATACATCGAATCATTCAACTGACCCGAGGCCATCAGCCACGCATCCCGAATCCGTTCCGACGACAGACGCTGACGCGGGAAATACGAATAAGCCGGAGCATCGCCCCACGCTGTGGCCAAAATCTCACCCGTGGCAGGCTCGCTTCGATCCGTTTGAGACCCCTGCCGATACGTCGCTGAGTGGACGATCTGACGATGCAGTAACTTCGACCCGAACCCGCGTGCCATGAATTCACTCGTCAGCCAGTCCAGCAGTTCCGGATGAGTCGGCAGTGGTGTCTGCGTCCCAAAGTCATTCGCGTTCGAGACCAAACCCCGCCCAAAATGACCCTGCCACAGCCGGTTCACCCACACACGATGCGTCAGGGGATGATCCGCCGACGCCAGCCATCGCGCCAGCTCAGAACGTCGACCCGAGGAACGGTCCGAGGGGGGTAAAATCACCGGGGGTGTCGAAGTGGATCCGCGACGCAAAATGACCGGAAAGTCGGGTTCGAGGACTTCTCGTGGTTTGTCGTAGCTTCCCGAATCTAACCGACAGGTGATGGGAGGCGTATTCGTCAGTTCCGCCACCGCCATGACGCTCGCTTCCCGGCTCGGCTGTGGCCGCCGACCTTTGGCTTCCGCCAGCAGTGCCAGTACTTCGTCGCGGCGCACTTTCGCGGCGTCCTCCAGATGCTTGGAAATCTCGTCCTCTTTCACTCCCATCTGCCGGACCGTCCAGAACGCCAGTTGCCGCTGCATCGTCGTCCGATCTTCTGCAGGAGTATCGAGCGCTCGCAGCACCTCGAACGGAAACTTCATCCGACGATCACCCTGCATCTTGGTTCGTGCGGGTTGCTCTAACGCGTTCAGTTCGTGCCGCAGTGAGGCTGTTTCCGCCAGCCACTGACGCTCGGCCCGGCGGTAGTCCTCGAGTTGTGACAAGGTTCCCACCGGGACTTTGTCTTCCAGGACGATCCCGGAAAAAAAGGCTTGTAGCTGGTAAAAGTCGGTCTGCAGCAGCGGGTCAAATTTGTGATCGTGACACTGGGCACAGCCGATCGACAGCCCCAGAAACACCGCACCGACATTTCCGGTCAGGTCGTCCAGCGAAGTTTGTCGGGCCAGCAAAATGTTGGAAGCATTGCTTTCATCGGGCCACATCCGGCAGTACCCGGTTGCAGCCAGCGATTCGACATCGTCGGGAAATAATTCATCCCCCGCAATCTGATCCAGCATGAACCGATCAAACGGCAGATCCCGGTTATAAGCGCGAATCACATAGTCGCGGTAGGTATACGCGGTTGGGCGGAGCGGATCCTCTTTGAATCCCGCCGTCTCGGCGAATCGGACCACATCGAGCCAGTTGCGCCCCCAAGCCTCACCATAATGAGGATGACTGAGCAGCCGATCGGTGAGGCGTTCATAGGCATCGGGGGAGGTATCTGCGAGAAACGCCGCCACCTCGTCCGGAGTCGGTGGTAAACCTGTCAGGTCGAAGGTGACTCGTCGCACTAACGTCAATCGGTCCGTAGGTGCCGTAAACGCATGCGAACTTGACTGTAGCTTCGCCAGAATAAACGCATCGATCGGATTTTGCTGGCCCGCGTCGCCAGAGAAATTCCCCCCCCGCATATTTGCAGGTATCGATTCATTCGGTATCGAACCACGTTGAACGGACTGAAAAGCCCAATGCTTCGAGCCGGATTTCGGATCACTCGTGTTCGGACCCGTGTCAGACGCGGTGACGGTTCCGCCGTAAACCAGCAATCCCACTACGATCAGGCAGAACAAACCCTGCCAACTCCAGGCCGCTCGATGACGCATGATATCTCATCTCCTGATCGGGCAGGGGAAAACGCTTTTTGGCAAATCGGGTCAACGCGAATCGGGTCGGCATTGATCGATCGATCACCCAGAATATATCGGCGATGTTGCCGTGAGAAAACTGCGAAGTCCAAATTCCTGGAAAAAGCCCCTGCAAAAACGGCGGAACGAAGTGTTTTTGCTGCCGCTTGCGATGTTTGGCCCATTCTGCGATCTTTTTGACGTTTTCATAATTTCCGATTCACAGTTTCCTGATCCGCACCCCGAGGTTTCGTCATGCGCCTTGCCAAGCTCCGTCTTGCCGATTGTTCCCTGCGTGTTGCCCTGGTCGAGGACGATGGGCAATTCCGTTTGCTCGACCTGCTGCAAGTCGATCATGCTCGCTCACTCATGGACATCCTGCACTCGCCCGATCCGATTGGACTGGCCCGATTTCTGGTCGATACCCGCGCCCCGCTGCTCGACCCACGTCTGGTCACAGTTGTCGCCCCCATCGATCGTCAGGAAGTCTGGGCGGCCGGTGTGACCTATAAGCGAAGTCAGGTCGCCCGGATGCAAGAATCCGAATCGGCGGCGACGCACTACGACAAAGTTTATACCGCCCCACGACCCGAGATCTTCTTCAAAGCGACTCCCAACCGCGTTTCCGGACCGGGTGAACCGCTCCGCGTCCGTGCGGACAGCAACTGGAGCGTTCCGGAACCCGAACTCGCTCTGGTGATTTCGCCCACGAAAAAACTGGTCGGCTTCACCGTCGGCAATGATATGTCCGCCCGCGATATCGAAGGGGAAAACCCGCTCTATCTTCCTCAAGCCAAAGTTTATAACGGCTGTTGTGGACTCGGTCCCTTCGTCCTGATCCCCGAATCCCCGGTCGATCGGGCCGCGACCAAAATCCGCCTCCGCATTGATCGGGGTGGCGCGACCGTCTTCTCAGGAGAAACCGATCTCAGCCAAATGAAACGAGAATTCCCCGAACTGATCGACTGGCTCACGCGAGAAAACGACCTCGCCACGGGCGCATTCCTCCTCACCGGCACCGGTGTTGTTCCCCCCGATGATTTCACGCTGCACGATGGGGACGTCTCGAGTATCGAAATCACGGGTATCGGCACCTTGACCAATCAGATCGTGAAAGCAAGCTAACCAACCCAGTTTTCACAGGCAGTACACTGCCACTGAAAACTGAAAACTGAAAACTCTTCTCTTAAAGCCCCAACCATGCTCTTGGTCGAACACGAATCCGGAGTTACCCGACTCACCCTGAATCGGCCCGAGCGACGCAATGCCTTGTCCGAGGCGATGCTGACAGAACTGGGGACGGCCCTGGAACAGATCGCTGCGGATTCGTCCGTCCGCGTGGTGGTGCTCGCCGCTGCGGGCCCCGTCTTCTGTTCGGGGCACGATCTGGGGGAAATGGTTGGTCGGTCGGAAGCCGATTATCAGTCGCTGTTCACCCGCTGTTCACGCGTCATGCAGCAGATCCGACAACTTCCTCAACCGGTGATCGCGCGGGTTCAGGGGCTCGCCACCGCCGCCGGTTGCCAACTGGTCGCCGCCTGCGATCTGGCGGTGGCAGTGACCGAAGCGCGGTTCGCGACTCCAGGTGTCAAAATCGGCCTGTTCTGCTCGACCCCGATGGTTCCGCTGGTTCGAGCGGTTCCTCCCAAAGTCGCGATGGAAATGCTACTCACCGGAATCCCCATTTCGGCCGAACGCGCTCTCGCCGTGGGACTGATTAACCGTGTTGTTGCTGCGACCGAATTGGACGCGGCCGTTCAGGAGCTGACCGCCGCGATCGTCGCCAGCAGTCCGATGACCATTCAACTGGGAAAACGGGTCTTCTACGATCAATTGTTGCTGGACGAAGCGACCGCCTACGAACAAGCGACCTGTACGATGACCGCCAACGCCGTGAAACACGACGCCCAGGAAGGGATCTCGGCCTTCCTGCAGAAACGCCCTCCCCAATGGAAAGGGGAATAGCAACGAGCACCAAACCAGAGAACTCTTCGACAGAGAATACCGAGCCTACAGACAAAACCGACCCCGCAGGGAAAACCGGACAACCGCCGAGTCACCTCGTTGTCTGGCTCTGGATCCAGGGGCGGCGAGTTGTGATCTTCGTGATCGGCGCTACCGTGGTACTGATCGGGATTGCGATGATCGTACTCCCCGGCCCCGCCTTTATTGTCATTCCCTTGGGATTGGCGATTCTGGCGACCGAGTTTCTCTGGGCAAAAAAATGGCTCGTCTATGCCCAAGACCATCTCAAAAATCTCGCCACCCAAATTGCGAAAACATCGACCGTGTCACCCCAACCTCCTGCCGCCAAACAATCTCGTCAGGGAACCGCTCCCGGCTATCCCTCTCGCCAACCCGTCGAAGAAGCGGATGCGGACTGGTCACGACCACTCCCTGGATACGCCCCCCCTGAATTCACCTCCCCAAAAGTCTTCCAGAATGCAGGGGTCTGGGCCGATCCCGCCGACATCACCCAGGTCACCCGCAAACTCCTGACGCGAACCCCCAGCGGCGATCTTCCCGTTTCCCTCGATCCACACGGTTTTCCACTCAATCCACTGGGACGGACCGGCCTGCGGGGTCGGGGACTGCTGGGAAAATGGGGCCGCAATCAGGCGGGTGATCCGCTGGTGACGCGCTTCGATCCCTCCACCGGACGACTGCAGGTGCTGGTTATTAAACGGAGCGATTCTGGCCGATTGGCACTCCCCGGCGGCATGGTCGACGAAGGGGAAGCGATTACCACCACCGTGTCCCGCGAATTGGCGGAAGAGACCGGTGCCCACATTCGCTTCGAGGAGACCCAGATTTTGTTCGCAGGTGTTGTCGATGATCCGCGAAACACCGACCATTCCTGGATGGAAACCACCGTCCTGCACCAGCATCTGACCGCCGACCAATCCCAGGCGTTGGCTCTGCAGGCGGGTGACGATGCCAAATCGGTTCACTGGATGGAGATCAACCCGACAAACCTCGCCGCACTGTATGCCAGTCATGCGGATTTTGTTCGACTCGCCGTGCGGAAATTACAGGGACACCCGCAGCTCAAACAGACAGTTCCAGAACTGATCGGCGTCAAGCTTGTTTCCAGCCGAACTGAACGGGATTGAAACCGATCACCATTGAGTCCTGTCGCTCCCTTCAGGGCCTCATCTTCGCTGAGTGCCGGCCAGACAGTTTTAACGCACAGACGCAACGTCGCAGCGACGCCAAGAAAAACAACCGACTTCGAGGTAGTGGATACCATTTCCGAAATGGTCTCGGAAATGCAGCTCTGATTGAATGCATGGTATAATCCACCTGCATCATCTGCTCGTCGAGGCCGTAGGATCCTGGAATGCTCAGGATCCGTCAAACCGCTGCCATGCGTCCTGAACGGTTTGATTTTTCCTCATTCAGTTTATCTCGCCCTTGGTTTTACTGGCGTGTGGCTTCGCGAGATCAAGAGACTGTTTGACATCAACCACTCGGCTGTGGTACCCGATGAAAACGTTTATTACAGGAACCGAAGTGGTCTTCTTCCTCGGTTTCCTCAAAAACTCGCATCGGTGATACTTATGGGTGATCACGTCATTTACTTGCGGACTCCCCGACTATTATTGTCCGGGACTCTTTCGGACGAAGAGATTGAGGATTTTCGTGAGTTTGCGTCAGTCAGCGACGAACTCATCCAATCCGCAATGCAACTTTTAAGCGACGCACCCAGATATCTGAGGCCAAGCGATCTCGAGAATCTTTTTCTTCGTGCGATCGCACTGAAGGAAGCCCAACTCCTCGCGCGATTGATCGACTGGCTTCGCAGTTTTCAGGGTGATGACATAGACTTTGGGGTAACAATCCCCCGAATTATTGAGAGATTAAAGGGGCATCAATCAACCGATGCTGAAGCGAAGCCGGCATTTACGGCAACCGCTTTGGAAGTAATCCGTGTTCGCATTCAAGAAATCGCAAGTTCCTGGGGATGTCTCGACAGGCAGAAAAAAGCCGAAACTGTCGCCAAAGCGACTGGTCAACGGTTACAATCCCTACAATTAGTCTGCGATTTTCGACCGATTTTCGACAGTGAGCGAACAGAGATTGATGGCTTTCTGCCTGTCACGACGATGCACATTGTTTTTGAGGGCGCGGACGGTCTCCCCAACGGTCTTGATGTCATTTTATCGGAAAAGGACGTAGAGCGTCTTGCTAAACATGCCGAGTTCGCCAAAAGCAAACTCGCGGCTTCAAAGAGTGCCGCGAACCGATTGAATACGCCGATTCCATCAACCGACTTAACCAAACCCTCGATTGAAGAACAGTGATGGCCACTAAGCAACTCAACCCTCTTCAAAAATCGATATTTCAAATTGCCCAGAAGTTTCTCCGTAACGCAGCGAGTGCACCTGAAGTTTTGCGGCCGCAGGAATTGATGCAAATTGCTGAGGAGTTTCAGCTTTCGGATATTTGCCAACGAAAGACATCAACGCTGGCAGCAGGGACAGTCACTGGACAGGAAGAAAAACAAAAGTGGCGACTCCAAACACAACACGGCCTTGAAGTGGATTTGAGGCAAAATCTCGACGAACAACCCTCAACAGACTGTCAGTCGAATCCATCGGCAACTGCAACGAAAATCGTACGGAATTCAGACTCACGTCCCGCTTCGGTGAGGGCTCTTGATGAAGGTGTTCCCGTTGAATCTCGGCTTGATGCTTTACGGGAATTGATGGCAAATGACAGTGCCGTGGCGGCATCGTTTGTTTACGCAGAACTCGAAAAGCCGATTTTAAGCGAACAATGGCGCAGGATCGTCATCTATGCCGCAGAATCGGTTCGGTTTGCAGACCCAGCGATGCGAGCAAAGGTTGCTGTGAGTCTCTTGCGGCACGCTTGCGAACTCCGCGTATCGTCGTCAGCCGACGATACGCCAGTCGTCATGTGCGCGATACGGCGTGCGGGATCCATTCTTCCGCAACACTTGTTAACCGAACTTTCCGGCTTCCTCTCTGCTCCCAGCCCGATCGATACGCGAATTGTGACATTGCAGGCGATCAACTCCATCATCCTTGCCGCGCCATTGGAAGGAATTGACATCGGAACGTTGGGCAACCGTGTCACCACACTCGCGCTGAAGCACTGGGATGAAGATGTTTTCAAAGCGGGAGAAATCTCTGTCATCGCAATTGAAGCGACGATTGCGGCAACCGTGCTCGGCGACGCCAGGATATCCCAGGTAATTGAATTGGCAAACCGCACCGGCAGACGCCTGTTGATCGGAAAACTGAAATCCCGGTTGCAAGCGGTGGTAACTCAATGGGGAAATCAACCTTCCGCCGCTGCGCGTGTGAATGATGTGATTTCACTGCTCTAAATTGTGTGAGCAAGGAATAAATGCCGAATACAACTCCCGTCGCTCTTGCGAATGCTATGACGTGCATTCTGAAGGATTTGACTTCTCCCATTCGCGTACAGCGTTTCGCAGTCGTCGGCATATATTCTCGGAATCGCCCGTTCGTTCGCCATGCAGCGATCCTCAGCGCCGATACGGAATTCAACGGAGAATGCGAAGTTGCTCTCAGTCATGTCGGTCCCCCGATTGAGAACCACGATACCGGCGATTGCCACATCGTGGGACGAATTGGGCTTTCAAACGAAGAACTCGAAGCGGTTGCGGATTGGCTCGCGTTCATTGAGACCCAATATACTCAAACGAAAATTCTTCGGTTTCAGCAATATGTTGTCGCTCCCCACATGGTGTGGGTAGAATCTGAGCAAGGGCGACCATTGCGGCAACGATTCAGTTGCGTTGGATACGTAATCGAAGCGTACGCTGCCGCAAACGTTTCGTTAATCGACTCGGAATCTCTCCCTGATGCGAAAATGGAGGACGTGGAAACCGCGTACCCTAATCTTCGTCGGCTCTTGGCTAAGCCGGAATTGGCAAAGTCTTATGGTTTCAAAGGTCTTGATGATCTCGGCTTAGTTGGGCCGGGACCTTGGAAAGTTGCGCTTCCGGGCTACCTGTTTCATTCGATAAAACGGTTTGAGCAGGCTCAACCGCGTCCAAATCCCTTTGCGCCATCGAGCCTGGAACAATCCTGCTTTCCGGTACGTGAGCCGATTCCAACCCCCAAGTAAACGACGAAACCATCGAGGGCACTGAACCATGGGGGCGGCTTCTAAGGCTGTGTCACCGATTGCGTTCGTCACTGCAGACGAAAACCAACTGGGACCGCAAGCCAGTTTCCAGCGGTTTCGCTGCAGTGACGAGGGTTTTGGGGCAACGTCGCAGGGGATGACGAGAAGTGCTGAAATTGCAGGGACACCCCCATCTCAAACCAACGATCCAAGAACTGATCGGCGTCAAGTTTGTTTCCAGCCGAACTGAACGGGATTGAAACCGATCACCGTTGAGTCCTGTCGTTGTCTTCGGGGCCTCATCTTCACTGAGTGCCGGCCAGACAGTTTTAACGCAAAGACACCAGGACGCAGGGACGCAAGGAATACCAACCGACTTCGAGGTGATGGATACCTTTTCAGAAATGGTTCAGGAAACGCAGCTCTGATTGAGTGCATGGTATAACCCACCTGAATCATCTGCTCGTCGAGGCCTGACGGATCCTGAGATGCTCAGGATCCGTCAAAACGCTGCCATGAGGCCTGACCTGTTTCATTTTTCCTCATGTCCCCTGAGGCTGCCGTCAGACAATCGATGCGACGGAAATCGTGACCAGCAGCCCTCTTTTTGTCATCGATCGCCATGATGCCGGTGAGTCCCGTCCGGCTTGACGTAGGGAACCAAGTTCGGTGGGAGGAACGTGGGAACACCGGCTCCCAGCGTCGAGCCAGGGACCGTTTCGATATTGGGAAAAGCCTTCACCGATGCGGTAAACTCATCGATAATGCGCCCCCCATACATCAGCGTCCAGGCATTGTCTGCTCCGCTATAGCGACCAGGGGATGTTCCCAGGATTCCTGATGTTTTGGGTGCGGCACCGTTAAAGTACATGTCATAAGACTCGCCCGGATCCTGTTTGAGATTGTAGATCGCCACGGTGTCCATCGGCAAATTGGGGCCGAGCCAGGCATCCTTAGCGGTGAAGACAAATTTCCATTTTTTCGAGCGAACAGCACCGAAGGTGAGATCGCTGATATAGATCCATTCGCTTCGTGCCGATTCGGTCGCTTTTCCCAGCAGATACTCGCTATTGTCGATGCCATCGTAGAAGACGTGTTTTTCTTTCCAGGGGCCATGCGTTGGGGGTTTGAGGCCCGCCATGGCAGCGAGACTCGACCACATATCCATATGCAAGTGATGTCGTCCGCGACGCGTCCCGCTTGAATATGCCCCGGCCACCACATGATCGCAGGGACACGCCACCCACCTTCAAAACAGGTCCCTTTCATTCCGCGAAACGGGGTGTAGCCCGCATCGGGCCAGGCATCGATCCAAGGGCCGTTGTCGGTCGTCCAGACCACGATTGTCTCTTGGTCGAGACCAAGATCTTTAATCGCGTCCACGATCTTTCCACTATTGTAGTCGACTTCCATGATCGAATCCAAGTAGGCGTTTTCGTGGCTTTTCCCCTTGAACAGAGGTGACGGATTTGTCGGATTGTGACACTTCATAAAGTTCACATGCATGAAGAATGGCTTGGTTGACTTCCCCTTCGCTTCCGCCTCTTTTTTATTGGACGCGTGCTTCCGAAGGTATTGAATTGCGCTGTCCCGCTGTTTATCATCAATCGTCGACAGATCTTGATAATTAAAGTGCTGAATCACTCGCTCGGGATCTTCACCGGCATGCCCTTCGTATTCACCATCGTTCGTCACACGGTAATAAGACTTCATAAATTCAGGGTCATCTGCAGGGAAATCGGGATGCTGTTTCAAGTCGGTTGCGGAATAGACCGATGCGTAATAGCAAAGCATGTGCTTCATTTCATCATACCCGTGTTTCGTTGGATAAGAATCAGGCACATCACCAAGGTTCCACTTGCCGGAAAAATACGTCTGATAGCCATGTTCTTTAAAAAAACCTGACATCGTTGGCGTGCCAGGCAACAGGTAATTTTTTGATCCCGGGCCTATGACGCATGACAATCCGGTCCGAATCGGAATCCGCCCCGTTAGCAACGAAGCCCGGCCCGCCGTGCAGCTTGCTTGACCATACCATTGCGTGAATCGGGTCCCCTCTTTGGCGAGTTGATCGAGATGAGGTGTCGGTGAACCTCGCGTCGCGCCACCGCCGTAACAGCCAAGATCCCCATAGCCGATATCATCGGTCATGATGAATACAATGTTCGGTTTCTTGTCATGCCTGTGAGAAGAACTTGCGTCGTCGCCAATCGCATTACCAGAGGCTCCGATTAAGCCTGTCAAAAAAATAAGCGTCGTGAGACTCGTGACGGCAATACGAGAACATAACAATCGGCAGACTGTGGCAGGTAACATCGTCATTCTCCATGATTTAACACTCAACCGAATCGGACGCGCGTTGATGCTAAGTCGGTCGAACAACGGGATGCAAGCGGTTTGATGAGGGGATATCTCCTTTCTACGCAAGATCAGGCATGTCCCGATGTGGGGTAAGGGAACACCCCTGAGGAGGATTACTCATTGGGTTGGCGGCATGATCCGTTCCTTTGATGAAACCTCCATTCTCAAAAGAGATTTTCGAATTCACTGCTTCTGCCATCGGACCGATTGTTAGACGTTCGCTGAGCCGGATTGTCGATTCAGGCTGTTGCTTCCGTGCTGAGGGGGGATTGTCTAAGGCATACCACGATCAGTTAGTCTCCAGGAGACGCCTGACGGTGACACTCGGCCCCGGCTCACTCTGCGCCCGGCAAGGATTTGCCGGGCGCAGAGTGAGCCGGATTCCAATCGGACGTCAGCATGCGAACGACATCGAGGTTCGCCTCGGGGAATCGCAATCCTTGTAGCTGAACCGCCGAAACCCAGCGAAATTCGGCTTGTTGTTCCTGGACCTGGGTGACCTCAACGGGATGACAAAGGAAAAAATGGAGTTTTAACAACCCGCGAGACGTCGTGATTTCCTGCTGATCGAGCAACCGGTCAATGCGGACCAGTAACCCCGTTTCTTCCAGACATTCCCGGATCGCACAGGCCGAGGGAGATTCGTTGACCAAGCACTTTCCGCCGGGAAATTCGTCATACCCCGCCATCGCGCTATTCGGTCCACGGACGCCGACTAGATAGCGCTGCTGATGTTCGACGATGGCGATTCCAATTTGCATGATGCGGCTCTATGGGTCTGTTGAAAAAGGGGGACAGGCACCTCGGGCTGCGGATAATTCCAGCGGATTTTGGTTTCGGTCGGAGCCGGTTCCCGTTTTTTAACAGACTGCTTTTCAACAGACTGCTATGAGGTGACCGGGAGAAACCTGAGCTCGTTATCGGCCAGATTCAGTAATCCGACAGTATATTCTCGGGCTCGATGTAACGCACCGGGGTTGATCCGTCGCGTCTGCCCCTCATGCCAATCGTCGGCCCGATGAGAATGACCGGTCAAAAGATAGTCTGGCTGAGTGGCGATCAAACGCTGGTAATCGGGCATCCGATGGCCATGTGTGACGGCAATTCGTTTTCCGGCGAGCTCGACTTCACCTCCCCACTGGAGACAGACCCCCTGTGCGGTCATGTCGATTGCACGCTGAATTTCCGCAATGTCGTTTTGATCATTGTTGCCGAATACGAAATAGAACGGGAGCACGGCACAGAGCGAAATCAGGTCCGGGTCGACTAGATCGCCACAATGAATCAACACTTCCGCACCCTGATTCTGTAATAATTGCACCGCCGCTGCTGTTCTTGCTCGCTGGTTATGGGTGTCTGACAGGATTCCGATCCGCATGGGACGATTCTTTTTCTGGCGGCCTGGGTCGATTGGTTCGGGCCAGCAATCCCTGCCGATTTCAGTGGTTCCCGCTGGTAGTCATTTTGGTTCAATGACCAGAGCCATCATAGCAAAAACCGCCAGAACTTCTGCGAAGCTCCGGTTTGCAGGGTGGTTGGGTCGCTGATTCGCTGGCGGGGGACCCGTTGCACGCTGCCACTGCATCGAGTTCTCGTTTACAGTGTTCTCGTTTACAATCGGGATGCGTCATCAATATCGGGAATTGGAGACTGCGGGTTTTCAACGTGTCTGGTGCGGCACGTTGTCCGACCGTTTGGTTGATTTGTTGGTTTACTGGTTTGTTGGTTTACTGGGAATTTTTGGGGAATCATCGTCATGTCGAGTTGTGTTCTCGCCTATTCAGGCGGATTGGATACGTCGGTCATTCTGGGTTGGCTGCAAGACGAAGGTTACGACGTTCACTGCGTTTATGTTGATCTTGGTCAACCGGGCGAGGATCGCGAGGCGGTCTTAAAGAAAGCCTATGCGTGTGGTGCCAAGTCGGCCCGGATCGTCGATGCCCAGGAAGAGCTTTGCCGGGATTTTGCCTTTCCCGTCCTGCAGTGGCAGGCACGGTATGAAGGAGTGTACCTGCTGGGAACCTCGATCGCTCGTCCACTGATTTCCAAGATCTGTCTGCAGGTCGCACGAGAAGTCGGTGCCGATGCGTACGCGCACGGAGCGACGGGAAAAGGAAACGATCAGTGCCGATTCCAGCTCGCGGCGGAAGCATTAGAACCCGGCATTAAAATGATCGCTCCCTGGCGGATCGAGAAATACCGAGCCAAATTCCCCGGCCGAACCGAGATGATCGCCTTCTGTCACGAGAAGGGGATCCCCGTGAAAGCCTCGGTCGCCAAGCCGTATAGCTCGGACGAAAACTGCCTGCACATCAGTTACGAAGCGGGAGTGCTGGAAGATCCCCAGGTGACGGGGGTCGATGTACCCGACTATGGTATGACCGTTTCGCCGCAACAGGCACCGGATCAGAGCGAGCAGTTGACGATTGGTTTCGAGCAGGGAGTTCCTGTCAGCCTCAACGGCAAAAAGGTGAGCCCGCTGACGATGGTATTGGAGCTCAACAAAATCGGGGGCCGCAATGGGGTTGGTCGCCTGGATATGATTGAAAACCGGTTCGTGGGGATGAAGAGCCGTGGTGTTTATGAAGCTCCCGGTATGACACTGTTGTACGAGGCACATCGTTATGTCGAGCAATTGACCCTGGATCGCGACCTGCTGCACCTGCGCGACCGGCTTTCGCCAGAAATTGCCGAGATGGTCTATTACGGGTTCTGGTACACGGCCAAGATGGACGCGCTGATGGCCTTTAACAAACAGACGCAGTCGGTTGTGACCGGTGAAATCACCTTGCGTCTGTACAAGGGGAACATCACGGTCTGCAGCCGCACCAGCCCCAACAGCCTGTACGACGATAAAATCGCCAGTATGGAAGCGGGAGGTTCCTACAACCAGACCGACGCCGAAGGGTTCTTGCGTTTGATGGGACTGCCGGGTCGTGTTCAGGGTCGAGTTCGGCCCCGAGCGTACTAACGAGCGCGTCCTGACGAGTGTGTACTCATCCTGATGCCCTAAGCCCGGTCGGTGGTTGCGTTGCCGCCGACCGGGTGACGTGGATTCCTCGTCACCCCAGGATTTGCCGCGCGGGATCGCTAGCCCAGGTTTGGTCGCGGGATACCGACGGTTCTGCCCGTGAAAAAGATCCTGTCAGGCAACACTGAGAGATCCTGCGGCCCCGTTTGAATACGAACAATCGCCGGATACGGACAATCGAGCTCGCCCGAGTACAATCAGCGGATCGACTTCAGAAACTCGTCAAGTTGCTCGGCCGTCAGAAATTCTTGTTCACATTCCAGAATCAAAACGGTGCTGTCCAACTTCCCTTTAAACTGGCCCACGACCCGGCGATACCGGGTTGTGCTCGACATGTCTTCACCCTCTTCGATCCGAAATGAGGCGGGTGCGCGGTTGATGGTCAGCGTTCGCACCTCCGAGTGACTGACATCCAATTTTTTGAAGTTGGGAGTCAGATTTTCCAGTTGTTCCTGAATTTGTGCGTGCAGCGGAATCCCCGAAAACCATTTGTAGTGCATTTGACCGATGATCAGACTTCCACGTTCTTCCTTTTGAACAAATTGAGCGACATCGAAGCGAAAGACCCAATTGTCCATGGTCGATCCCGCCTTCCCCACAAAGTTGGCGGGAGGAGTCCAATCCGTGATTTGGACCGCAACTTCCTCTGCTCCTGCGGGAGTATTGATGAGCTTCGGTCCCAGCAGCAATCTTGACAGGAAACAACATCCCTGGAAGGCAAAGATTCCACAACACCAGATCATCACGAGGATGTAAAGGCGATTCGGCAGCCTGCGCCGAGCAGCAGACTTTGGTACTGGGAGAAGTGGTGGTTCAGATGCGGACATCGAGTCCTTCCGGATCGGGCGAACAGTTGGTTCAGTCTCTTGCGGCTGGTATACGTTAACAGTTTGGACGATCTGATTCACGCGATCATGGCGGGTTTAAGCGGGCAAACCTTGCGAATCGCCGTCGCGGGATCATAATCGACCATCCGTTCTTCATTCCAATTCCGCTTTGAGACCTGCCCATGTCTGAATCAATGACAGCACAGAAGATGACACTGGAACAATTTGAAGAACGACTCTTGGATGGTGATCGCTGGATCGAATTGCGAAATGGTCGTCTTGCACGACTGAATCCTCCTGACGATGCCCATGGCGATGTGATCCGAAATCTCGCCAAACCTCTCGCCGTCTACCTCAAAAAATCGACCGACCTTTACGCCTGCTTCGAGTTACCGCTCATCCTCAGGCGGGATCTTCCCACGGTCCGCTGCCCCGCCGTTTCCTGTTTTCGATTTGAGCCGGGAACCCGCTTCGCGGAAACAGACAAAGTCTTGACGGAGTCTCGTCCGGAACTCACCATTGAAGTGGCGTCGACCAATGAGCGACGCGAAGCGATGGCCGACCGCGTCCGTGCTTATCTGGACTGGGGGGTCTCTGCCGTCTGGGTGATCGACCCGGTCTCACGACATGTGCATCAATTCCATGGTCGGGGTGCTGCACAAACACTGAAAGAGCCTCAAGTCCTGATCGGACATCCGGCTCTTCCTGGCTTCGCCATGCCGATCTCGGATCTGTTTCGTTTACCGGCGTGGTTAAAAACGCCTCCGATTCCCGTCGAGTGAAGTCGGTGGCCGACAGAGGTCCGTTTCAGGAGGAATCCGAATCAGGCGGAATCCGAACCGCTACCGTCACGATGGGCTCCTGGTATCCATAGGACATCGTTTTTTCCGTCGTCATTGGCACAACGAGCGAGCACAAATAATAAATCGGAAAGCCGGTTGAGATAGATCACCACCTCGGAATTGACTCGTTCGACCTGAACCAGTCGCAGGACCTCAATTTCACTGCGCCGACAGACGGTTCGAGCGACATGCAATTGGGCGGCAACCATCGAGCCACCAGGCAGGATGAAACTGGTTAAGGGTTCCAGTTTGGCCGTGGCGGCATCGATCCAGCGTTCCAGTTGGGTGACCTGGGTGCTGGTAATTCGCAGCGGGGTATAGGACAGGGGTTCATTGGATTCAGGGATACACAGGTCGGCCCCGACATCAAACAGATCATTCTGGATTCGCGTCAAGATGCGAATCATTTCAGCTGACGGCCCCGCAGCGATGACACAGCCCAGCACGGAATTCAGCTCGTCTACCGTTCCGTAGGCGCCAATCCGGGGGTCGGTTTTGAGGACCCTGCGACCATCCCCCAGCGAGGTTTCCCCCGCATCACCGGTTTTCGTATAGATACAATTCAAATAGACCATGGATTTTTCATTGCCTGGAAATCAAATCGAACTGGGTCGAAGACGAGCTCTTCAAAACACGTGCTGTCATCACGCTGGCTGTCTCACGCTGGCTGTCATCATAGCATTGCTCCGAGCCTCGCCCAGTCTGGAACGAGTGAGTCCCGAGCAACGAGGGTTCCATCCCCCCCACTTGATCACCGCCTCAATTGCAACAACAAAACAGACTCAAAGCCGTGATCGGCAGACCGACCGACAACAGGCGGACTTTTTTTCTGGCGTTTCTTGCTATAGTGGTGTCACAACGAGGGATGTGGGCTCGGACTTCCAGCGTTTGGGGACTGCAGAAGCGGTCCTGTCCGAAGTGATTTTTTTTAGAAAATCGATGATGATGATTCGCTTTTTTTTCGGAGTGATCTGTGTTTTTCTGCTGATGTCGCAGGTGACTGTGTTTGCCGAACCACCGGCGAAGGTGATTGAAATCACAGACCTTGCAGGTGAAACACAAACGCCGCTAACGGTTGCCGACCGGAAAGCATCGGTGCTGTTTTTCTTGTTGCCGGATTGTCCTGTTTCCAACGCGTACGCTCCCGAGATTAAAAGAATTTCTGCCGAATATGCTCGTCAGAACATCACGTCATTCGTAATTTATGTTGACCCGGCACTCGACCCCGCCGGGGCAAAAAAGCATGCTGCTGATTTTGGGTACGAAACGTCCTTGATTTGTGATACGAATTTGCAGTTGGTCGAAGCGACCGGTGTGACGATCGCTCCCGAAGTGGCCGTGATGTCACCTCAGGGGAATCGACTTTATCGGGGCCGAATCGATAACCTTTATGCAGGACTGGGGAAGCGCCGTCCGCAGGCAACTCAGCATGACCTGCGTGCGGCGCTCGATGCGATCCTCAGCGGAAAACCGGTGGAGCAGGAGACAACGACAGCGATTGGGTGCTTTATCGAAAAGCGAACCCCCAAGGCGACCCGTTCAAAATAGGAATACGAAGATGTCGAGTCCAGGAACGTCGAGTCTCAGGATCGGGTGCCGAATTCTCAGAATGAATCTGGCGGCCGTCATCAGTCTTGTGGTGAGCAGCACTTCGGTTCTGGCCGAGGTGACCTTTTCGAAAGAGATTGCACCCATCGTCTTTGCAAATTGTACTGCGTGTCATCGTCCGGGCGAGGGAGCTCCGTTTTCTCTACAAACTTATCAAGATGTCAAAAAACGGGGTGAATTGATCGGGGATGTGGTTGCCTCTCGTCAAATGCCTCCCTGGAAAGCGGCGGCGGGGAACATCCCGTTTCGAAACGAACGACGGCTGAGCGAAGACCAGATCCACTTATTTGCTCGATGGATCGAGGCCGGAATGCCCGAGGGAGATCCCGCGCAGCTGCCACCACTTCCGCAGTTTACGGCAGGCTGGAGTTTGGGTGAGCCGGACCTGATTGTCACCATGCCCGCCTCCTTTACCGTACCGGCCGATGGTCCGGATATTTACCGGAATTTTGTGGTTCCGCTCGGACTGAAAACGGATCGATGGGTGAAGGCGATCGACTTTCGACCCCGTGCCCGTTCCGTCGTCCATCATTCGTTGTTTTTCTTTGAATCGAGTGGATTGGCAAGAACACTGGACGATGAAGATCAGCAAACGGGATTCAAGGGGGGAATGGGGGCCATGATGCGACTTCGTGGCGGACCGCCGGTCCTGTCGGCGGATGCGGCGGAAGAGGAGGCCACACCCTCGACGGGGCCACAGAGTGGCAACGGCCTGAATCCACTTGAGAAAACCGACAAAGGAAAGCCTGCAACTTTTGGGACACTGGGAGGCTGGGCGCTGGGTGCCCGCCCACAACCATTACCCGAAGGGCTGGCCTATCGCTTGCCAGCCGGGTCCGACCTGATTCTCGCGACACATTTTCATCCCTCGGGAAAAATCGAGGAAGAGGCTTCGACGGTCGGGATCTATTTTGCCAACGAACCGATCACTCGCCGCTTCACCCCAATCCAGCTCCCGACGGCATTTGGGGCGTTCAAGAATATTGATATCCCGGCGGGGAAAGCCGAGTATGTGATTGAGGATTCGTTCGCGCTTCCTGTCGACGTTGAAGCCTTTGGCGTTGGTGCGCATGCGCACTATCTTGGTAAATCGATGACCATGACCGCAACACTCCCCAGCGGCGAAACACGCGTCTTGTTGTCGATCCCTGATTGGGATTTTGCCTGGCAGGAACAATACCGTTTCGCCGAATATCTTTCGCTTCCCCAGGGAACCGTGTTGCGGTCCCGAATTACCTATGACAATTCCGTGGATAATCCTCGAAACCCCAGCGATCCTCCCGTGCGGGTGCGATTTGGTGAGGAGTCAACGAACGAAATGGGGGCGGTGACGCTGATGGTCGTCGCTGCGAACGAATCACTCATGCCACAATTGCTCAATGCCTACCGCGACCATTTTCGCCAGTCGTTGATGTCCCCGGTATTTCGGTTGTTCAATCAGAAGAAATAACGGTTCAACGAAAAACAACGTGCGCGGCGGTGAACTTACCGTGACATCACTCGGTTGCGCGAGGTCCTCAGCGTTCTCTGGCGATGGTATTTCCAGCCAGGAAAGAAGAAGCAGCAGCCCAGTACGATTCCCAGCAGCGACAGACCAAAATCGATTTTCGGATATTCCTGCAAGAGGGCCATCAGAATCGCGGTGAGATAGAGTGCGACCCCCTGCACGTAAAACTTGCCGGATAAGATTCCCGCTTTGGCAAAGAAAACATTCCCGGCAATCAGGGCGAGCACCGGGGAGAGCGTCAGCACTTTCAGTTGAATAATGGGTTCCAGCAAATACAGGAAGATACTGCTGCCGACGCTTCCTGCCCAGACGTGAGCAATCTGGCGTTCGACGAACGTGATCGGCCCGGAACGCCGGCGCAATTCCCAGAAAATCAGGGCCCAGCCGATGGAACTGACGGACCACAGTGTGGCATAAGTCCACCAGTCTGTGACCCCTTGGGAATGAATGACATTGGTGATGACGCAGATCAGCAGCACCACCAGGCTATGCCACATCCACAGCAGACCCCAGTTTTCCAAAATCGCGGCGTGGTGTGTTTCGCGAAAAGCAAGGGAAATGATTTGCGAAAATTGTGACGAACGAGCCGAGATCGGTTCACTCTTCAAAAACGCGTCCAGATCATCCGCCAGATCATCGGCGGTCGCGTATCGCAAGTCGGCGGGCTTCTGGAGACACTTAAGGCAAACCATCTCGAGATCGGGGTCGACTTGTGGATTGAGCATTCGCGGCGGCAGTGGATCTTGCTCGCGAACCATCAGCACCGTATCGACCGCGGTGGCCGCTTGAAAAGGGGGACGTCCCGTCAGCATGGCATATAAGATCGCACCGAGCGAATAGATGTCGGTCGCCCCGCTCACCTCGCCCCGCCGACCTGCCGCCTGCTCGGGTGCCATGTAGCCCGGTGTCCCCAGAATGGCCCCTGTCAAAGTTAAGTTGGCGGCCATCAGGGAATCGTCATCCAGATCTTCGGGATCGGTGTTGAGTCGTTTGGCGAGGCCAAAGTCGGTGACATAGGTTCGTCCCTCGGTATCAATCAGAATATTGGAGGGTTTCAAATCGCGATGCAGGACACCGCGGCGATGAGCGTCTGCAATGGCCCGGCAAATCGGCCCCAGCATTTCAGCGGCGAGCCGTGAAGGAAGCGGCCCATCGGTCAGACGTTTCGCCAGCGTGGTCCCTTCGATGAGCTTCATACTGAAAAAGGGGCGTCCCTCGAATTCCCCCACTTCATAGACATTGACGATGTTGGGATGGTTGAGTTGCGCCGCGGATTCGGCTTCGGCGCGAAATCGGGCGACATCCGCATTCGAAGCGTGGTCGCCACGCAGGATCATTTTCAGGGCGACGACGCGATCGAGGCTTTTTTGCCGGGCGTAGTAGACCACTCCCATTCCCCCCCGACCGAGTTCGCCGAGTAACTCGTAATCACCACAATCATGCGGTGGACTCGAGGTCGCCTCGAATCGTGGTCCGCCGCTGGATGAGCCTTCACTGTCGAGTTCCGAAAAGCTGGCGAAGTCATCCGCAATCTGCATCGTTGCCCACAGCTCTCGCAGCTCGACGGCTAACTCGGGATGCTGTTTCACGAGCGCGTCGAGCGCTTCAGAGCTTCCACCACGGGATGACTCGAGCACCTGATCCAGGAGCGAGGCGAGTAACTCATCATGACTGGAAGACATTGAGGTGTTTGGTTTCATGCTGGGGGGGATCCTGACAGGGAGGGCCGTTCGCCGAGAATCGCCCGCAATTTTCGCAGTGCCCGCAGATGCCTCATCCCGGCTGCCGCCGCAGAGAGTCCGAGTGCCTCGGCGACTTCGCTATTTCCGAGTTGTTCGAAATGACGCATCAAGACGATTTCGCGATCTTCGTCTTCGAGTTGATCGAGGGCCACAACGAAGCGTGCTTCCAGTTCTTTGCGAATACTGGCGGCGGCGGGGGTCAGTTCGTGATCCGCGAGCTGGCCCATCAGGTCGAACCCCGACCGATCCGCGAACTGAGGAACCGCCAGTGACTGTTCACGATCCAGACTGCGACGCTGGGCTCCGCGATGCCTCCGGTGCAGGTCGATCATGCGATCCTGAGCCAGTTGCCGTAGCCACAAATGAAACGGCATGCGCGGATCGGCGAGATAGTCTTGCAGTCGGATATTCGCTTCCAGAAGCACATCCTGCACCACGTCACTGGCATCAACGCGACGTGCAATCTGACGGTCCAGACGGAGCGAAATCAATTTTCGTAACGAGACTCGATGCCGTTCCAGCAGTCGATTCACCGCAGCGCGATCCCCCCCCTTGGCGTTGGCCAGCAGGTTTTGGGTCACGTTCTGTTCAGGCCAGAGTGGCATACGGATCTTAAAGAGAGTCGGGATCGATTGCGGGTGAAAAGCTCACCCGATTCACTGATGCCCATTCTATCTGGTGAACGGCAGGGAAAGAAATCAAATCGCGTCGATTACGGGAAGAAAATACGGGAAGCAAGCGGTTGCATTGCTGGGATGCCTGTCCGAGTATTCCTAAAAAAGGGAGTCAAACAGTCTGGTTTTTCAAAAACGGCAAAACCATGACGATCTGGAAATTGCTAAAGCAAACGGAATCGTAAAGCGATTCCGAAACGAATGGTTTTCACCGAGCGATCTCACGAGAACGAGACCCGTCATACTGTTAGTCATGCAGCGATTGCAGGGTAACCATTTCCTGATACCGGCCCCCTTTGGCGAGGAGCGTTTCATGGTTCCCGATTTCGACAATCCGGCCACCATCCATGACCAGGATTCGGTCGGCATGACGAACGGTACTGAGGCGATGCGCGATGACAAATGAGGTGCGCCCCTTGAGAACGTCGTCCAGACTGAGCTGAATCCATTTCTCACTTTCGCTATCGAGGTTACTGGTTGCCTCATCCATAATCAAAATGCGGGCATCCGCGAGAACAGCGCGGGCAATCGCCAGCCGCTGCCGCTGACCACCGCTCATCTGAATGCCACGCTCACCAATCATGGTGTCATACCGATCCGGAAATGACTCGATGAATTCGGCGCAATGAGCCACTTTGGCGGCCTGTTCAATCTCGTGCGGGGTGGCATTCCGGCGAGCGTAAGCGATGTTTTCTGCAATCGTTCCATCGAAGAGAAAGACATCTTGTTCGACAATTCCCAGCAGTTGTCGATAGTTATCAATGTCGATCGAGCCGAGATCGCGTTGATCCAATTGAATTGTCCCTTGGCTAGGGTCATAAAATCGGGCAATCAGATTGCATAAAGTTGTCTTTCCGGAACCACTTTGGCCGACGAGTGCGATCATCTCACCCGGTTTGACATCCAGCGAAATCTCTTTCAGCACCACGGCAGTTGAGTTTGGGTACTGGAATGAAACCCGATCCAGCCGGATTCCGCCGCGCACATCATTCTTGGAAAGTTTGACACCTCCCGCATTCAGGGCCGCTTCGCGTGGTTCCGCGAGCAAGTCCAAAACTCGATCAAAGCCAGCCAGCAACCCTTGAACCTGGGTGAAGGAATTCGAGAGCATGGCAATCGGTTCCAGCAGCATCACCAGGTAAACCAGAAACATCATCAGTTCACCGGGCGAAAGGTACCCGTCCAGCACGCGAAGTCCACCATATAACATGAGCAAACCGGACGATAAGGGAAGGGCGAATTCCCATAAAAGTTCCAGTGATCGACCCCAGCGCCAGCCGAGCAATTCGAGGCGCGTTAAAAAATGAATCGACTGCACGAACCGCAGAACCTCGCTCCGTTGGCGACCGAACGCACGCACGATCCGAACTCCGCCAAAAATTTCGGTTGTTTTGGCGGAAAGGTGCTGACGTTCGCCACGAATTTCCCGGTAAATGGGCCGTAACCGCAGACTCCATAATCGGTGAGAAAAAAACACGGTGGGGACAAGAATCAAGGAACAGACCAGCAATCTCCAGTCAACGAGGATCAGTGCCACCAACCCGATCAGTAGTTGCATGATGGCACGCCAGGGATTGTAAACCAGATTCATAACCAGTTCGCCAATCCCGTTGACATCATCTCGCAGGATGCTGGTCATTCCCCCCGCCTTCAGTTGGTTAATGCGATGCAATGGGAGCCGCGAAGCGTGTTCAAACGCTTGGCGACTGACCTTGATGTGGGTTCGTTTCGCAACCAATGTGATCCACCAGCGACTGAGTAGACTCAGGCCGATGCCCAGGGTCGCAAACATCAGCACCATCCCAAACAAGGCGACCAGTTGCCCCTTCGGATCTGACGGAATCGGGACCCATGGTGGGATCCACACGGGAATCGATTGCCTCAGCAAGATGGTATCGATCGCAAGTTTCATCGTGAGTGGAACGATCATCTTCATCGCCATCGCCAATGAGAGCAGCACCAGCGAACCGAGCAGCATGCCGCGATGGCGCGCCAAGAGACGGTATAACTCGCGGTAAAGCTCGAGCAGCGATCTCTGGCGGGAGACTTGCCGCTGGGGATTGTCGCTCTCGACCTCTTTTTCAGGCAGACCGGATTTTCCCCGCAGCAGGGGCGATTGCTCATATCGCTGCCGACTGCTCAAATTCCTGTGCGTAATCAAGGAAGTCCCTCATCTCTTTGCTGCCATGGAAGCTTATTTGGTGATCCTCTCTGCAGCCATCTATTGTTATCCCTGAAACGGGAAACCCCCTTAGACTATCAATGCAGGTCACAATCTGAGCTCAGTCTACAATAAACGACGCCCAAGTGTGATGTCGTCCCGTTTTTCTCACCCGGTTTTTCGATCGAAATTTGCCCGAATTGGAAACGGGGCGACTTTTTCAGGAATTGGGGCCTGTCGCTCGCACTGAAGCCTGTAGCACGCGCAGAGCCGAGCAGAACGGTGTTGCTGTTGTGATCGAAAACAAGTTGCGTCATGAACAGTCAACTTCGCGCAGGCGCAGTCGTGCTTTTCTGCTACGAAACCGCTGCAAGGACCAAATCGTGATTTTGTGGTTTTGTCGAAGGAAGTCTGTGCGTTCAGCCTGCTATTTTGCGAGTCTGTGGTGGATCGCAGTCATCGGCTGTGCTACCCCCGATTTCGCGCGAGGCAAACAACCGCTTGCTTCAGCCGTGATTCGGGGCGAAAGTGACGCATCGGTTGATCTCGAATCGGCCGCACATTCACGACAACGAACAGATTCGGGCGAGCATGCTCGAACGGCAATCGCGAAAACGACCCACAAACACCATGGTTCACACTGTACAACGTGTAACCAATCACCCTGCTCCTGTCAGGGATCGACGGAGGGGAGTCTTTTCGGGCAAATCTTTTGGGGAATTTTTGCCACTCCGTTCGCCATCCCTTCGTTTCTGCTGCACGATGAGCATAATCATTTCGCCGAATTTCCGGATTATCCCTATGCGGATGATCTCCCCGGATCGCTATTGATTGACAGCTCGTTCAAAGGGAAAACACAAACTTGGACCGGCAACCTCCAAGCCGTTGCCATCCCTAGCTCTCATGAACTCGAACGTTTCGGTGGTCGGCTGCTACTCGAAAACAGCGATCGAATTGGATTGGATACCGAAACCAACTACTGGTTGAGCACCGGTTCGCAAGCGGGACCTCGTGACGCATGGACCGGGGATTTCAATCTGACGTACCGATTTGCCGAGAGTGAACAGATTCAACTCCGCGCCGGGATCGGGGTGAACTGGCTCGCTGATCAGATCCATCCCGAGTTTGGGATCAATTTCACCTACGGCATCGACTGGTTCCCACGCCGCCCCTGGACAATCTCGTCCATCATCGACTTTGGTTCTCTGGGGAGTGCCACGTTATTTCACAATCGGAGCACGATCGGTGTGATGCTCGGTCCGACAGAACTCTTCGTCGGCTACGATTACTTCCAACTGGGGAATGCCCGCTTCCAAGGTCCCGTCGCCGGGATTGGATATCGTTTCTAGTCTTTTCGCGGCTTAGAGCGGGGTGATTAGACCATGACACACCGTCAGCATTGGTCTACCACGCCACACAGGGCCGAATTTCTGGATTCCGTCACCGAAAGTAGTCTTCCCATACCACATAGTGGCCTTGCGCCCCCACTGAGCTTAATACCTCTGAGGGAAGCCCTTGTTGTGTGGCACCCTGTAAAATCATTCATATAAACAACTTATGGATTTAATGAAAAAACAAAGACTGACTGGCACGAGGTTCGCTAGATAGGATATCCAGAGCCTCGTCAGGGTGGACTGTGTCCTCTCTCAAAAATCAAGACGCGAGGACAAGTGGTTTTCCTGAAGGAGTTTTCTCATGGCCAAAGTAATGAAGTCGACCGACAGTTCCAGCCTCGCTGAAGTTGTGGACCGCATCCTGGACAAAGGTATCGTTATCGATGCATGGGTCAAGGTTTCGTTGGTCGGTATCGAACTGCTGTCAGTCGAAGCACGAGTCGTCATCGCTTCGGTAGAAACCTACCTGAAGTACGCCGAAGCCATCGGGCTGACCGCCTCGGCTGCAGCACCCGCCTAATCGTACCCTGAGGTACGTTGGTCTCGACTTTTCGGTGGAGCCTGTTCGCTGGGCAGGCTCCACCGATGAGTGATCTCTCGTTCAAGTGTATTCTCTGCGTAAACAACCGAGTCGAACTTGCGAGTTTCACGGATCGGTTGCACGAAGAATGGACTCATATTCAGGGTTTTACTTGCGCCCGAGTCTCCGACTCAGGCCTTGGCCCATACGGGTGTCACCACAATCCCGGAAGAAATCGGCAAGCTCAATCAGCGCGGTAGGATTCACCGATTCCGCTGCGGTCAGGTTCCGCAATTTCCGCCGAATCTCTTGGGCTCGATCAACCAATTGTGTCAGGCGTTCGACTTCCGTTCGATTGTTGCGACGGCGTTCGACCGCTGCCAAACGAATCATGGTTGTCCAATCGACGGGATGTCGCCTGAGTCCCTCGCCGTACGCGGCAACTGCGTCATCCCATTCCTCCTGGGATTCATGCACCCAACCTTTCATCCTCCAGAAACGACTATCCTGTTTGGCTGCTGCGGGGGCCTGTAACAGCAAGGCTGTGACCCCGTCGACATCTCCGGCGTCAAATCGTTCTTCGGCTTGAAACGCCAACAGTTCCAGATTTTTCGGAAATCGCTCGCGGAGCTGGCTGACCCGTTCCCGTTTGGCAGGTCCCAGCGAGCTGCGAAGCTCGACTTCGGCACGAGCAGTGGCCTCGACCTCTTGTGAATCGGTCTTGGAGTCTGGCAATTGCAGGATGCTCGCCACCAGAAACAGTTCCTCGTCCGGGGAACTTTGCAGCCACCTTTCATTCAAATCGATCCCCTCTTTCGATCGCAGGGTGTAGAGCAGAAACGCATAGGCATAGGCTTCGCGTGGTTCGCTTTGCGTCTCGACACCCTGCTGGATCTGTCGGAGCAATTTTTCTCGCTGCAGGGTGGCCGCATAGAATCCGATCAATTGCTGTCGTGCCCCGGCGGCACGGGGATCGATCTGCAAAATCCGCTCACAGGCGGCCGCTCCTTTCAACGGATTGTTCAGACGAGTGAATGCCAGTTTTGAGACCTCAATCAGAGCGGGAACGACCTGCGGATCGCTGTCAGGGACTTGCCAGAACGAGTCCAGAGCCTGTTCCCAATCCTGCCGCCCGCTCGCCGCCTGACCCCGGTACATCCAGGCTTCGCCATTTTCGGGCTCCCAGGCTGTCCAGCGATCGGCCAGTTTTTGGAGTTCATTCCAGCGACGTTCACTTTTCGCCGCGCCGCAGGCCTCAGCTAGATCGGCTCGCCGCAGATCAGACCAGATCGGGTAGACAAACGGCGCCGCCACAGCCGTGATCAAGATCAGGCTCGCGACACAGACGAGAACAATTCGTCGATTCATGAACATGCCGGTCCCGCAGGCTTGGAACAGAGGGGTGAAGAGAGAGAGTGTGTGTGACGGTTAATCCTGAGTGATCTGCAGAATCTGGTCTGCAGCCACGTTCTGCAGCGTCTGTTCCGTCCCCGATGGCCAACGAATCGTCAGGGTGTCCAGTGTCGTGATCTCGCCCAGCCCCCAGTGGACGCGGGGGTCGCTCGAAGAGAGATAGCTTGAAGCGGGGGAAACGTCACCAATCCAGACATGATCACCGCTACGGCCCACCAGTCGCGCACCGTAGGCAAACTGATTGGGGGCCTTGCCGCGCAGGTCCAGTTTCAGCCAGTGCGATGTCGTCTCGGTGCGGTTCTGCAGCAACATGGCAGGCCCCTCAAAATCGACTGCCAACAAATCGACGCGGCCATCATTATCAAAATCGGCGGTGGCGGAACCGCGTCCGACCATCGGTCGCTGAATCTCTGCCCTTTGCTTCGGCACAATATCAATCAGCTTCTGGCCCCGATCATTCCAGTACAGCGACATCGGCTGACGGAAAGGGACACCCGGGCCGTGGATTTCTGCCGAGTTGTCATACACGTGTCCATTCACAAAAAACAGATCTGGCCAGCCATCATTTTCAAAGTCGACCCATTTGGCACCGAACCCCAGTCGGTTTTTCGAGCTACGAGCCAGATCGGTCCGTTTGGCACAATCCACGAATAACCGATTGCCGACACTTTGAAAGATCACGAACGAATCACCAAACCAGTTTGTCACGGCGAGGTCCAGCCTCCCATCACGGTCAAAGTCGCCCCAGTCCGCTCCCATCGCCGAAACCGCTCCACCGTTGTCCGAGGTGGCGACCCCTGCGACAGCCGCGATATTCTCGAAATGCCCTGTCCCCTGATTGTACAGCAGGTCGGCTACCACACCGTCATTGCCGATATAGAAATCGATCCGGCCATCATCGTCGAGGTCCGTAAAAGCCAGCACCAATCCGACACCATGGGTCTGTTGCATCCCCTGCTCCGAGGGAATCAGCTCGAAGGACTTTCCGCCGAGGTTTTTCCAAATTTGACCCCGTTCAGGGAGATAGGTTTTCGGTCCGCAGCCGGATTTGACTCCCGGGGTATACTCGCAATATCTCTGGGTTTCCGGGCCGAAGATGACATAGTTCAAGATCACCAGATCCAGCCAGCCATCACCATCAAGATCCATGAATCCCGAACTGGCCCCCCAATACCCTTGATTGGTGGGGTCGAGTCCCATGGCCTGCGTCACATCCTGAAATTGCTGACCATGCTGATTTTTCCAGAGGGCCAGCTGGTGATAGCCCGTGACAACCACATCCAGCAGTCCATCACCATCGAAGTCGCCGATCGAACAGCCGGTCCAGCGGCCCGCGAGGCTGTTCAAACCACTTTGTTCGGTGACATTGGTAAAATGGGTCCCACCGTCATTGTGAAACAAAATCGGATGAGGCGTCGCCACCAGCAATACGTCCTGCCAGCCGTCGTTGTCGTAGTCAAACGCTGCGCAACCCGCACCAAACGCATCGAGTGCCGTCATGGGCCGTGGTTGCTCAGGCCAGTGATGCTGCAGGCCCCATTCACCAGCGACATCAACAAACTGAATCGCCGTCGGAGCGGCGATCTCGACCCGATGCGGATCGCGATGCGATTTCAGTGCTGGAAATGCCAGTCCCGTGGCGTCTTCTGAAGGCGATTGTGTGGCCGACGGTAGGGAAGTGTGCGAGGAATCTTGGGTTGTTGTCGTTGATACGGTATCACGGCATCCCAGGACGAACAGTAGCAGCGTCAGGCCCCGTAATGGCCGGAAAAGCGAGGCAGATAAGAATGTCGAGATCATATGGCATCCGGATTTTCAGCCAGATTGGGGCTCGCATCCAGTCGTCGAGCGAACGGGAACAGGGTGAGTCCGCACCCTATCGAGATCGTTCAGCTGATCATACCGGCGCAGGTGGTATCGGTATACCCCCATCAAATACGAACCTGTCCCCCTCACGTCGCTGTGAACGGCTACCATCTTTGGCTTCCCCGGCAAATCGAGGGGCAAAAGCGTTTAACCTGCGGTCTTCACCGAAAATTCATCATTCGTTCATGAAATATTTTTGCCACTTCGTAAGGGTCTGCGTTGTGGATTTTTATCAATGCGAGGATTGTTTTGTGATGAGTGATCTCCGTCGAAAATGGCAACGAGTCGTTCTGGTGGTGCTGCCGCTGCTGGCGCCACTTTCGGGTTTCGGACAAGAGGTGGTTCTGCTGGGACGAACCTCGATTTCGGCGACCGCGACCGATCTGTCTGGCGAAACGGATCCCCAGGAAAATGGCACACCCCAGAATCGTCTCGGTGGCCACGGATCGGCGATCGCCTGGACCGGGGTGGGAAATCGCTATGTGATGTTGCCCGATCGGGGTCCCGATGACGGGGCAAATTCGTATCGTTGCCGCATCCAGATCGTGGAAATCGTGGTGGATCCCGGTGCTCCGCAGCCGGTTAGGACGCAATTAGTCGCAACCAAATTGTTGACGAGCGCGAGCGGAAAGAATTTCGTGGGCCGCGCCACCCAATTTGATCGAGAACATCCCGAGCAAAGCCTTCGATTTGACCCCGAAGGAATTCGCGTCACCAAACAAGGAACATTGCTGATTTCCGAGGAATATGGACCGTCTGTTCGCGAATTCGATTCAGAGGGAAAATGGATTCGCGATCTTGCGACTCCCCCCCGTTACCAGATCAAAAACCCAGGAGCGACTCCTGCGGACGAATTGCCACCGCATAACACCTCGGGCCGTCAGAATAATCGGGGCTGGGAAGGTGTCGCCCTTAGTGACGACGGGAGCCTCATGTACCTGATCACACAAAGTCCGCTGCTTCAGGATGGGGGACTTGATGAACAGAATGCGCGGATCGGCACAAACATTCGTCTGCGGGAACTCAATCTGACCAACGGATCGTCTCGCGAATTTTTGTATTCATTAGAAGACAAGTCGTTCGGCTGCAGCGAAGTCGAATGGGTTTCTACCAATCGACTGCTGGTCATCGAACGTGATGGTCTTCCTGGCGAAATGGCGAAAGTGAAACGACTGTATGAGATTGATCTGGCTGGGGCGACCGATATTCAAGCGATTGAGCAACTTCCGTCGCGGGGAATACCGAGTGGTGTGCGTCCAGTCACGAAGAGGCCGTTTCTGGACTTGTTGGCGGCGGAATATGGTCTCGCAGGCCCCAAGTTCCCCGAGAAGATTGAAGGTATCGCATTGGGTCCTCTGCTGAAATCGGGACAGCGGGTCCTGGTCGTGACGAGCGACAATGATTTCAAGCGGGATGAGTCAACCGAGATCTATCTGTTCGCCGTGAAATGATACTGAAGACGGTTTCTGCGGGAGATCCGTCTCAGCCACTCTTTTCGACTCATCAATACCCGATTCGACACACAGACACACAGGCGGCTTGCGAAATCCCCTATGTCCGCACGCACAACCCTGCGTGAGCCAGAAAGTTTCGCCCTATTCGGTGAACTCGTTGATTTCTCGCCATTCGTTCACAATTAATTCATATGAGATTCTTAACGTAAATATCAAGGTGGTTAGCGTAAAGCGGGATTCATGAAGTGTCCCAAAATTGCGAGCCCTGAAAGAATGTCGTATTCGCCGCGTGGCAAGTACCTCGGTGAATTTCAACGAGAAAGAAATCGCGTGCGACTTAATTTTTTTTACCACCGTCACTCTGGTGGTTGGCTCAAAGTCACCTGCTGCAGCGCCTTAGCGGTTTTGATCCTCTGTGGTTGTTCTCAGGACAAAATCGGCCTCGGTAAGTTATTTGAGGTGACGGGCGAGATTTCGTTCAAGGATGAGCCAATTCCGGGGGCGATCATTGAGTTTGTTCCCAAAGAGGACATCACCGAGGTTAAGGCCATCCAGCGTGCAGCCGATGCCCCGCGTACGTTCGCCGTTGTCGGTGAGGATGGTGCATTCGCTGTCAGGACAGTGGTCCCTGAAGGGACAAAGCTTGGGGCACAGCCTGGCGAATATCTCGTTTCGGTGACTTGGGTGAAACCACTCGATCCGAATGATAAGGATTCATCAATGGGGCCAAATTTATTGCCTGCTAAATATCAAGATCCACAGAAATCGCTGATCGAATTTGAAATCGTCGCGGGCCAGAATCGGTTGCCGGCCATTGAACTGAATCCGTAGTTTTCTGTTGTTCATTTTACAAGATGAAATATTTCGCACGTTCATGTTGGCGTGCATGATTACCAAAGCTTCTGAGGAGAAAATCGATGTCCAAAGCCCGTTCCCGTCAATCTCGCGGATTCACATTAATCGAACTGCTGGTCGTGATCGCGATCATTGCAGTGTTGATTGCCTTGTTGCTTCCCGCTGTCCAGCAGGCCCGCGAGTCCGCTCGCAGAACCCAGTGCAAAAATAACCTGAAGCAAATGGGGTTAGCGCTGATGAATTATGAATCGACCAACGGTTGTTTTCCGATGGAAAAGATTTCACTGAAGTCGCCTTTTCCCGTCTATAACGTTTCATGGACGACGATGGTTCTCCCTTATATGGATCAGGCTCCTGCCTATAACGCATTAAATTTCAATACGAGTTGGGCGGACCCGGTGAACAACCCCGTGACCCAAATGAATCTGCCGCTCTGGATTTGCCCCAGCGCTCCCGGCCGTAGCGGGCGAACCAATCCCGCAACGCTGTCCCCCGCCGCAACCACCAATGGTTATGCACAGCCTGCAGGGGTTGGGGACAAATTGACTATATGGCCATGAGTGGCACACGAGCGAGTGTCTGGGTAGCGGCTGGCCTGCCACTGCCGACCACTCCACTTTCTTATGTGAACATTGGTGCAGCTCCCGGTGCTGCCCCCGTTCAAAAGGAAAGCCGCTGGGCCAACGCCATGCATTCGACTCAAGAAACCAAAGTCGCACAAATCACGGACGGGATGTCCAACACGCTGATGGTTTGTGAGGATGCGGGTAAGCCCGGCGTTTGGGTCAAGGGGTTCAAACAATTGCAGGGACAGGTCACCTCGGACGGCTGGGGCTGGGCCGATACCGGAAACTCGGGTGCCGTCGATGGTTCAACCTCGGATGGAATGATTAACAATAATGCTCAAAAGGGCTATGTGACGGATGCACAATCGGTATTCTGTCCTGGAACAGCCGCTGCCCCTTGTAATGGACCAGCCTTTATTAATGTCAATAATTCCAGTGAAATCTATGCATTCCACGTCGGTGGTGCTCAATTTCTGCTGGCGGATGGCTCCGTGCGGTTCATCAGCGAGAATATCTCCACAGCGGTGTTCATCGCCTTGTCGACACGGGAATGTGGTGAAATTGTCGGCGACTTCTAATCGGCGTTGGTCCCGCCTGACAGTGCGGTGAAATTGCAGATCGAGACGATGATCAGATGACAGGGGAATCCGTTTTGCAAAACGGGTTCCCTTTTTTTACGGCCATTACGCATTCGCATGCGTCATGTCATGGATCAGCCAACCGCTCGCGACGGATCTCTTTCCATGCAGGGGATTACCCGATTTTTCCCTCGTGGGGGATTGGGCAAAAACCGCTTCCAAGCCAAAAAAAACGCCTTGTTTGCGGTGATGCAAACAAGGCGTTCTCAGGGGTGACTAACCGGGCTTGAACCGGCGACATCCAGAACCACAATCTGGCGCTCTACCAACTGAGCTATAGCCACCACATCGTTGTGCCTTCAATTGTATCGAGCATCGTCTCTGTTGCAAGAGTCTCTTGTCTGATGGATTGCGGTTGGTGCAAGAATCGTGCAAGTCAAAGCGATTAAAACGCTTACAGAAATGATTCCGGGGTGTGTTGTATCGAGTCTTCTCGATGGTCAAATCAGCAGGGGCTGTGGAAATTCCGCAATTCACCCCGAGAATCGTTGCCGGGAGGCCAAAAAGTCCCGTCAAAACAACGGTTTTCAGCTCGTCGCTTTCCATCGCAACGGGAGGGACTGGGGAACCGCTGTCTTGGCGGGGAAAATTTCTGGGAGGTGACAACTTGTCGCATTTGCGACGAGACCGATGACGGAGAAGAGGCCGCGTGACAGAGACGATGGCTCGTTCAGAAAAACAGGGATTCCACGTTTTTCGCTGGAGGTTTTGGGAATGGCGGGTTCGCGAGACGTCGAAGGAATGCTAAACTACGGGCATGTTCACGCGTCTTCGATTTCCGATTGTCTTGACCATCGCCGCCGGAGCGATGACCTTGTTGTTTTGGTGGCCGATGTTTGGCGGCGCGGGATTGATTGGGGGAGATATCTATCCCTATTTCCTGCCACAGAAGGCGTTTTATGCGGATCGGCTGAAACGGGGCGAATTCCCGCTCTGGAATGACTTATCGGGGTTTGGTTATCCGGTGTTGGGGGAAAGCCAGACGGGAGCCGCCTATCCGTTCCATCTGGTCTGTTATCGCTTGTTTGACCTCAATACCGCTTACAATCTCGAACATCTGCTGCACTATGTGCTCTGCTTCGTGGCGACAGGGTTGTTTGCCAAACGGATTGGATTGAGTGGTGCGGGGGCCGGATTGGCGGCGCTGGTCTTTACCTACGGCTGGTTTCCTCCTCGTGCCTGCCTGGAGTGGGCAATTCTGACGGGAGCTTGGCTGCCGGTCGCCCTCTGGTGTGTGGAATCCTTTCTGCAAACTCGCTGGTGGCGTTATGCGATCGGGCTCAGCATCGCACTGGGATTGCAATTGCTCGCCGGGCACTACCATCTCGCGTTTATTACGCAGCTGGTGGTGGCGACTTACGGGTTGACTCGCGTGGGGATTTGGCGGCCATCGCGAGCAGTCGCTGCTAGTGCGGCGACTGCTCGCGACCCTGTCCGTGGTGACCAGCGGCTGGTGGTCGGATTGGCGTTGGCGGGTCTGGCTGGTATTTCGCTGGCGGCCGTTCAAGTGCTACCGAGCTGGGAATTGAAGCAGCGCAGTTCGCGCGTGGTGACCGGGGGGGACTATGACCCCGCCTACGGGCACATGCCACCGCTGTATGTCACGCAATTGATTGCTCCGTGGTGCTGGTATAGCCCGCAAGCGATCCAGGAAGATCATCTGGTGCGGGATTTGGCTGAGTTTGCTGCTCCCTGGCATTGGTTCGGTCCTGATCAAAATCTGGATCTGGCGATCCAGCGGCATCGCTGGGGTGGGCTGACGAACGGAACGAATCAGGTCGAGGCCCACGTCTACTGTGGACAGATTCCGTTCCTGATGGGCCTGATGTCCATCTTCGTTTGGTTCCGGAGCCAGAGGAAACGGAAGACCGCGCCTCACGTCCCTGCTGTGCGAGCCTCCGCTGTGCAAGTCCCCTCAGTAATGGAGCGGATGACGGGTTATTGGTTACTGGCCGGTGTGCTGGCGCTGATCTATGCCACAGGGTGGTTATTGCCCATTGGCCGATTGCTACCGGGCTTCAGTTTCTTCCGCGGGCCGGGTCGCTATGGAATTGTGACCACGTTGTCGATTGCGTTGCTCGCGGGTCAGTGGCTCAGCCAGCTGTTCCGGCAACAATCCTCTCGGTTCGTTCGCATGCTGGTGCTGGTGCTGGTGTTTGGTTCCACCTGCGGAGACCTGTGGCTCGTCAGTCGCATGGTGAAGTACAGCGAACTGATCAGCCGTCCGGCAATTTCTTACCGAGACCAAAGTGAAGTCCGTCGGCTGTTGCAGGACGAGGGTGTGCTTCCCCGGTTGCTGGCACCCGGCCCGAATGTTGCTAATCTGCTGGGGGTTTCCTGTGTCCCCTGGTATCTCGGAATTGCACCCGCCGAATACGTCGATCCTCAATTCACCATGCCACCACTTCCTAAACCCTCGTCACCAGGAAAACCGGCCGAATGTTCGCCGGAATTGCGCAGGTGGCTCAGTGAATCCGGGGTGACGCATGTCTTGAATTTCGAGCCGCTCGAGGAAACCTCGTGGCAGGTAGAACTGCTGTGGAGAGGGGTCGATCCCTTTTTGAATCGTGTGTGGGGACGGCGGGAACCGATCTCGCTTTATCGTTTCCGTACCACACCGGTGGTGGGAGAGTCGCTGGCGGGCGAGTCGGTGGTATTTCCTGGTCGAGCCTATTTGGGTGAGGGTGATGGCCTGCAGCCCCAACTGGACCCAACCCGGCAAACGGGTGAGTCGCGACAGATCCGCGTGGATGAGGATTCTGCCGGCGATCGAGTGCTGACGCTGACTGAGCTGGCCTATCCGGGCTGGCATGTGACGCGAAATGGTGTCCCTTGGGAATCCGGTTCCTCAGGCTTGTTTCGATCGGTCCCCTGTCCCGGCGAGGGGGGCGATTTCGTCTGGACCTATCGACCTGCCAGCGTTCTTTATGGGGCGGTGATCAGCCTGATGACTCTGATCCTGCTGGCAACGATCGGTCACATCCGTTTCTGGCATCCGCAACGGATGCGCTGGCTCGATCGATCGACAGAGGAAAAGTGATTGGTTTGCACTAGTTCTCACGTGGCCAGAAATGGGTCGGGTCTCCCGTTTCGATCGCGATCGACGGGTGATTCTCGCTCGCCGAGTTACTCAACCGGTGGCAAGACAACCGTAATCACGGCACCTCCTTGAGGGCTGTTGGTGACGCTAATCTCACCACTGTGGGCTTCGACGATGCGGCGGCAGATGGACATCCCTAAACCGGTTCCGGTCTCCTTGGTGCTGGAAAATGGTTCGAACAGGCGGTCGAGAATTTCCGAGGCGAAACCCGCACCGGAATCATGAATAGAAATCATGGTCCATAAGCGGTGATGAATTGCTGCCGAGGAATGGTTCCACTGCGGTGATCGCGTTCGGGAAATCGTGACATCAATCTGGCCTCCGTCTGGCATCGCATCGAGTGCATTTAACAGCAGATTTAACATGACCTGCCTGAGCTGTGCCGCATCAGCCTCGACGATGACGGGGTCGTCTGGAAAATCATCCAGGATGCGTACACGCTGCCGTTCCGCGCGACCAGAAACCAGTTCCACGGTTTGCTCGACCACCAGACGAATATCGAGCGGCAGCTTATTGAGAGTCGGTGGCCGGGCAAAATCCAGAAAATCCTGGATCGAATGTTCCAGCCGCGAAAGCTCTTCTTCGACCACCAGCAACTGTTCGCCATTCAGGCCAATACCATCATCCCGATCCAGCGCATTCTGCACCAGCATTTTGATTGGCATCAGTGGATTTCGCAGTTCGTGGGCCAGTCCCGCAGCAAGTTGACCGACGGCGGCGAGTTGTTCACTGTGCA